>Ga0208645_1000371_pt1 | contig 50759 bp, 38 predicted proteins | sample VirMetDEL_Sep_01_FD_184519 | JGI IMG/M metagenome (GOLD analysis project Ga0208645, IMG submission 184519) | Aqueous microbial communities from the Delaware River and Bay under freshwater to marine salinity gradient to study organic matter... | ecosystem: Environmental > Aquatic > Marine >... | reverse complement strand
ACAAAAGGCCGGCTTATATCAAGGCCACCGAAAATGTGTCAACCAAGCCTCTCGGACTAATGCGTGCTGATTCGCTCCTTGGAATCAGACTCGCGCTTGTCATCCTTTGCAACGATATCTGGAGCCGCATCGGGCAAGGGCTCCGGCGCGTATTGCAGCGCAATTTGGAGGACTTCGTCAATCCACTTGACCGGTTTAATCTGCAGGTCCTGCTTAATATTCTCAGGAATCTCTTTCAGATCACGCTGGTTTTCTTCAGGAATGATCACTGTCTTGATACCGCCGCGGTGTGCCGCGAGCAGTTTCTCTTTCAAACCGCCAATCGCCAGCACCTGCCCGCGCAGGGTAATCTCGCCGGTCATGGCAACTTCGGCCCTAACAGGAATCTGGGTCATTGCCGAAACCAGCGCCGTGCACATGCCGATGCCTGCGCTAGGACCATCCTTCGGCGTAGCGCCTTCCGGGACATGGATGTGAATATCCTGTTTTTCGTGGAAATCGACAGGGATACCGAGACTCTTCGCGCGGCTACGCACCACGGTTAACGCTGCGGTGATGGACTCACCCATCACATCGCCCAGCGACCCAGTTTTGGTCAGCCGCCCCTTCCCTGGAACGACGGCTGCTTCGATGGTGAGCAACTCGCCACCAACCTGAGTCCATGCCAAGCCGGTGACCTGACCGACCTGATCTTGCAGCTCGGCAAGCCCGTAGCGGAATTTGCGAACCCCCAGGAAGTGCTCCAGCGATTCGGCTGTAACACTGACTTCAAAGCGCTTCTCTGCGGCATGCTCCTTCACCACCTTGCGGCATACCTTGGCTATCTGACGCTCCAGTCCGCGAACGCCGGCCTCGCGAGTGTAGTAACGAATGATGTCGCGAATAGCTTCATCATCGAACAGCAACTCAGTCTTTTTAAGCCCATTGGCCTGAACCTGCTTCGGGACCAGGTAGCGGGTGGCAATATTGATCTTCTCGTCTTCTGTATAGCCGGGCAGACGAATGATCTCCATGCGATCGAGCAGTGGCGCGGGGATGTTCATGGAGTTGGCAGTGCAAAGGAACATCACGTCTGACAGGTCGTAGTCGACCTCAAGATAATGATCGTTGAAGTTGTGGTTCTGCTCAGGGTCTAGCACCTCAAGCAGAGCAGACGCAGGGTCTCCGCGCATGTCGTTACCCATCTTGTCGATCTCGTCGAGCAGGAACAGCGGATTGCGCACACCGACCTTGCTCATCTTCTGGATCAACCGACCCGGCATGGAGCCGATATAGGTACGACGGTGTCCACGGATCTCGGCTTCGTCCCGCACCCCACCCAGCGCCATGCGCACGAACTTGCGATTCGTCGAGCGCGCAATGGACTCGGCCAGCGAGGTCTTACCCACGCCTGGTGGACCGACCAGGCACAAAACCGGACCTTTTAGTTTTTTCACACGTTTCTGCACCGCGAGGTATTCAAGAATCCGATCCTTGACTTCTTCGAGGCCGTAGTGATCGGCATCAAGCACTTCCTCAGCCTTGGCGAGATCAAGGCGAACCTTGCTGGCCGCTTTCCACGGTACGTTGACCAGCCAATCGATGTAGGTCCTGACCACGGTGGCCTCAGCCGACATCGGTGACATCTGCTTGAGTTTGTTCAGCTCGGTGGTCGCCTTGGCATAGGCGTCCTTGCTCAGACCGGCATTCTCGATGCGCTTCTTGAGATCATCGATTTCATTGTGGCCTTCGTCGATATCGCCCAGCTCTTTTTGAATGGCCTTCATCTGCTCATTCAAATAGTACTCACGCTGACTGCGCTCCATCTGCTTCTTGACTCGGCCACGAATGCGTTTTTCCACCTGTAGCAGATCGATTTCAGCATCAAGTAAGGCCAACACATGTTCGACTCGCGCCGGCAAATCGGTGATTTCGAGAATTGCCTGCTTCTGTTCGATTTTGAGCGCCATGTGCGCAGCCATGGTATCGACCAGACGCGCCGGCTCGTCGATGCTGGCAAGCGAGGACAGCACCTCGGAGGGCACCTTTTTGCCCAACTGAACATATTGCTCGAACTGGCTTAAAAGGCTGCGGGTGAAGACTTCCGCTTCACGCTCTTCGATATCCGATTCGTCGATCAGTGAGACCTCGGCCCGGCAATGGTCTTCAACGTCGAAAAACCGGTCTATGACGCCGCGCTGTTCGCCTTCGACAAGCACTTTTACTGTGCCATCCGGCAGCTTCAGCAGCTGCAGCACCGTTGCGACCGTACCCACACGATAGAGCCCCTCTTCGCTCGGGTCGTCATCGGCTGGGTTCTTCTGGGCTAAGAGCAATATCTGCTTATCGCCAGCCATTGCTGCTTCAAGGGCCTCAATGGATTTTTCCCGCCCAACGAACAGCGGAATCACCATGTGCGGGTAGACCACTACGTCGCGCAGCGGCAAAAGGGGCAATTCAATGGTTGTCTTCATAAATTCAGCTCTACGACGGCCATACGGCGGTAAACGGGAAATTCATACCCTTGGCAATCAAGATGAGGGCGCGCAACGCAAAAAACAAGGAGACTGTAGAAAAGCAAAGGGGCCCGGAGGCCCCCTTGTTCTATCACGCGTCCGGCGCGGCCTTGGCAGGCGGCTCGCTGTTCTCGTATATGAGCAGCGGCTGAGAAGTCCCTTCGATGACGCTCTCGTCGATGACTACCTTGCTGACATCCTTCTGAGAAGGAATCTCATACATGGTATCCAGCAATACGCCTTCGAGGATTGAACGTAGCCCTCGAGCACCTGTTTTGCGCTCCAGCGCACGAGCTGCGACTGCTTTCAGTGCGTCGGCACGGAACTCCAGATCGACACCTTCAAGCTCGAAAAGCTTGCCGTATTGCTTGGTGAGCGCGTTCTTCGGCTCGGTGAGGATCTGAATCAGCGCCGCCTCGTCGAGTTCGTCGAGCGTAGCGATTACCGGCAGACGACCGACGAACTCGGGAATCAAACCAAACTTCACTAGATCGTCCGGCTCAACCGAACGCAGCGACTCGCCAATTTTTTTGCCCGGCTCCGTACTACGGACCTCTGCATTGAAGCCGATGCCGCCTTTGGTTGCACGACCCTGAATAACCTTCTCAAGTCCGGCAAACGCACCGCCGCAAATAAACAGAATGTTTCGCGTGTCCACCTGCAGGAATTCCTGCTGTGGATGCTTACGTCCACCTTGCGGTGGTACGGAGGCAACCGTGCCTTCGATCAGCTTCAGCAACGCCTGCTGCACACCTTCGCCAGAGACGTCACGGGTGATCGAGGGATTGTCAGACTTACGCGAGATCTTATCGATCTCGTCGATATAGACAATGCCCATCTGGGCCTTCTCCACATCGTAATCACACTTTTGCAGCAGTTTCTGAATGATGTTTTCAACGTCTTCGCCCACGTAACCGGCTTCAGTCAGCGTAGTAGCGTCAGCGATAGTAAAGGGAACATTCAACAAACGGGCCAGCGTTTCCGCAAGCAACGTCTTACCAGAACCGGTCGGTCCGATGAGCAGTATGTTGCTCTTGCCCAGCTCGACTTCTTCCTTCTTATCGCGCTGGTTGAGTCGCTTGTAATGGTTGTACACAGCCACAGCCAGGATCTTCTTGGCTCGCTCCTGACCAATTACGTACTGGTCGAGGATGCCGCTAATCTCCTTGGGTGCGGGCAGCTTTTGCGATGTGCTCTCAGCCTGTGCCTCTTGCACCTCCTCACGGATGATGTCATTGCACAGGTCGACGCACTCGTCGCAGATAAAAACCGAGGGCCCGGCAATCAATTTGCGTACTTCATGCTGGCTTTTGCCGCAGAAAGAGCAATAGAGCAGCTTGCCGGAATCCTCGCCGTTGCGGGTGTCAGTCATTCGATCGATCCAATCGGGGAAGGCTTGTAATACAAGATGAAGGCAAATGCAGGCATTTTCAAGGGCGCGCAAAGCGCACATGACGGATGCCCGCTAACTACGCCCTCCTAGACCAGCGTTAGACCGGCAGCTGCCGCTTCTCATGAACTGCATCAACAACGCCATATTCCAGCGCTCGTGTAGCACTCATGAAGTAGTCACGATTGGTATCGCGCTCGATCGTTTCCAAATCCTGGCCGGTATGGTGGGCCAGCAACTGGTTCAGCCTCTCGCGAATGTAGAGGATTTCGCGGGCATGAATATCGATATCCGACGCCTGCCCCTGAAAACCACCCAATGGCTGGTGGATCATCACTCGGGCGTTTGGCAGGCAGAAACGCTTGCCTTTGGCCCCGCCAGCGAGAAGAAACGCACCCATGCTGCACGCTTGACCGATACAGGTAGTAGAAACGTCAGCCTTGATAAACTGCATGGTGTCGTAGATAGCCATACCAGCAGTCACCGACCCACCAGGGGAGTTGATGTACAGGTGAATGTCCTTCTCAGGGTTTTCCGCCTCAAGGAATAGCATCTGCGCGACAATCAGGTTGGCCATATAGTCTTCAACCTGGCCAACCATGAAAATCACCCGCTCCTTAAGGAGACGGGAATAAATGTCATACGCCCGCTCGCCACGAGCGGACTGCTCGACGACCATCGGCACGAGGCCGCCAGCGGCCTGAATGTCTGGTGCTTGCATAAACGGATTGCCGGACATGTCCAACGATACTCCCTATGTTACGCCGCAAAGACATAAGCCAGCTCGAGGCTGGCTTATGAATGTGCATTAAACGATTAAAGAAACTCAGGCAGCTTGCGGGGCTTCCGCAGGCTTCACTGCTTCTTCGTAGGAGACCGATTTGTCGGTCACTTTAGCCTGCTGCAGGACAGTATCTACAACTTGCTCTTCGAGCACAACAGACCGGACTTCGTTCAACTGCTCGTCGTTCTTGTAGTACCAGGACACGACCTGTTCCGGCTCTTGATAGGCGGAGGCCATTTCCTCGATCAGCTCGCGAACGCGCGCATCATCAGGCTTGAGCTCGTACTGCTTGACCACTTCGGCAACGATCAGACCCAGCACAACACGACGCTTGGCCTGCTCCTCGAACAACTCGGCAGGCAGCTGATCAGGCTTGATATTACCGCCGAACTGTTGAACAGCCTGAACGCGCAGACGGTTCACTTCGTTATCGATCAGGGCCTTTGGCACTTCGATCGGGTTGGCGCTAACCAGACCGTCCATAACCTGGTTCTTGACCTTGGTCTTGATGGCCTGGCGCAGCTCGCGCTCCATGTTCTTTTTAACTTCGGCACGGAAGCCTTCCAGACCACCTTCCTGCACGCCGAACTGGGCGAAGAACTCATCATTCAGCTCTGGTAGCTGCGGGGCTTCTACGCCGTTTACGGTAACAGTGAACTCAGCTGTTTTGCCTGCCAGGTCGAGGTTCTGATAGTCCTCAGGGAATGTCGGGTTGATAACCCGCTCTTCACCAGCCTTGGCGCCAACGAGAGCGGACTCAAAGCCGGGAATCATGCGACCGGAACCCAAGACCAGCTGCGTACCCTGAGCGGACCCACCAGCGAAAGCCTCGCCATCGATTTTGCCAACAAAATCGATGTTCAGCTGATCGCCGTCTTCGGCGGCACGGTCAACCTTTTCGAAACGTGTGTTCTGCTTGCGCAGGATCTCAAGCATGTTGTCGACATCGGAATCCGCCACTTCGGCCTGCAGACGCTCTACTTCGATGGCGTCCAGACCAGCCACCTTGAACTCTGGGAACACTTCGAATGTGGCTACGTACTCGAGATCCTTACCCTTTTCGAACACCTTAGGCTCGACCGCTGGCGCGCCGGCGGGGTTCAGCTTTTCGGCAACGACAGCTTCATAGAAGGTCGCTTGAATCAGGTCGCCTAATGCTTCCTGGCGGGCAGCCGCTTCGTAACGCTGGCGAATGACGCTCATCGGCACCTTGCCGGGACGGAAGCCTGGAATCTTTGCACGACTGGCGGTCTGTTGCAGACGCTTGTTGACTTCGGTCTCGATGCGCTCGACCGGCACGCCAATGGTCATGCGGCGCTCAAGAGCGGAGGTGCTTTCAACAGAAACTTGCATGGATTTTCCTCGTTGCACAGACATAAGCCGGCGTTCCGGCCCCAGAATGGGCAAGCATTCTAGTGGCTCGTACCAGAGAAGTCACCCTGCCTATCAGGCCGCAACCAAACACAGCAGCGAGTGGTTCAGTTGCAGCGGCCGGAACGCAACCTGAGCGCTGGCAGCTGTACACAAAATTGCTGTAGCTGATAGGAGATTGGTCTGATCTCAAACGCACACGGGGGCTGCGGCCGATGACGATTCGCCATGCACGCAGCATTCACCGACGTACCTCGTAGCTGGAACGAGCAACGGGGCCTGCCTATGACGCCTAGCTCTTAGGAACTTGCCGGAGCATCCACCCTCTCAGTGGGCTATCTTTTGAGTAGCGTCACGACCGATCCTGAGCGCGAAGGATGAAACGAACCATGACCGATGATCTGGGCAAACTGGTATTAAGGGTTTCGGTGGGTGTACTGATTCTCTTGCATGGCATCTTCAAGTTGCAAAACGGAGTCGACGGCATTGCCGGCATGCTCGGTAATAATGGCCTACCCGCGTTTTTGGCTTATGGCGTTTATATAGGCGAAGTAGTCGGACCAGCCCTGGTCATTCTGGGTGTGTTTACCCGGATTGGCGCATTACTCATAGCGGGCAACATGCTCGTCGCGTTTCTACTCGCCCACATGCAGGAGCTTTTCTCGCTCGGCAAAATGGGTGGCTGGGCACTCGAGCTACAAGGCATGTTTTTGCTTGGCGCGATTGCGATAGCCCTGCTTGGCGCCGGCAGATTCAGCGTTGGGGGCATTGCGGGGCGTTACAACTAATGAACGTGTATCGATAGCCCGCTTCGGCGACAAGAATCGGACGTCGATCGCTATAGGGCATAAGCCTTTTTGCAAACACTGACGCGCTTCGCCCTTATCAAAACTCACATGGTCTCCGATCGCTTCGTCGGCGCAGCAAACACATGATCGTAGCTATTATCAGCCCATGACCGCCTCCGTGCCGATCCGTCAACCCTGCCCGCCTGCCGCCTGCATCTGCGGGCGCGAGCAGTTGCTGGAAGACCCAAGCAAAGCCGACCTGCGCATTCTGCGGCTGACCCGCCAAGAGGAGAGTCGCCTGCTAGCGCGCCTGGAGAACATTGAAAATCTGGCTGACCTTGAGCGCATGCAGCAACGAATCTACGAACAACTGGGGATTCGCCTGCGTATTGCGCCGGGCATCAACGAAGTGCGCAGCATGCGCGGCATTCGCATCGATATGTCCGAACTGCCTGGCTTGTGTCGTAAAACCCGGCAATCTATTCCGGCTGCGATCCGTCGCGGTTTGGAAAAGCGCCCGGAAATCGCCTTCAGCCTGCTCAACGCGCACGACCTTTTGCGCGATGCCTGACTAGCGATCGCACTCCGACGAAAGATGAGCTATCCGCAATGGCACTCACTGTTGCCATCTGCGATAGTTGTCCGACCAGTCGAATCCGGCCGGTATGCCACCTGCCCACAAGGCCGGCGGCACCTGTGACGCCTTGCGAGTCTCGCTGCTTCCTATCCGCACGCAGCCTACCGCGTCCTTCGCGCAACCCGCGCGTTTCGATGGTTTACCAGCCATCGTCGAGCCGAGCACTATGCTCAGTGCCGGCCGTTCGCCAATAAAAATTCCGATCCGAACAAGGACGCCCCATGAAACTGACCCGCTGCTTGACCGCGCTGGCTGCCGCTGCTGCGCTTTCTGTCACTTTTGCCGCTTCGGCTCGTGAGTATTCCGTTTCCACTGTGCTTTCCGACGCCTTCCCCTGGGGACAAGCCGCCCAGAAGTGGGCTGACCTGGTCGAGGAGCGGTCGAATGGCGAGATAACTCTGCGCGTATACCCCAACGCGCAATTGGTTGCAGGCGACCAGACCAAGGAATTTTCCGCCATGCGCTCCGGCTTGATCGACATGGCTGTCGGTTCGACCATCAACTGGTCACCACAAGTACCAGAGCTGAATCTTTTTTCCCTGCCCTTTTTAATGGCCGACAGCGCCGATCTCGACGCCATCACTCAGGGTGAGGCTGGCAAGCAGACGTTCGCTGCTATCGAGAAACGAGGCATTGTCCCGCTTGCGTGGGGTGAGAACGGATTTCGCGAGATTTCCAACTCGGTCAAGCCTGTGAAGACGCCCGCCGACCTGAAGGGGTTGAAGATTCGCGTAGTCGGTTCGCCGCTTTTTCAGGACACCTTTACCGCGCTGGGCGCCAACCCGACGCAGATGAGCTGGGCCGATGCCAAACCAGCGCTGACCACCGGCGCAGTTGATGGCCAGGAAAACCCGCTGTCGGTGTTTGACGTGGCACGGGTCGATCAGGTCGGGCAAAAGTACCTGACGCTGTGGCATTACATGGCCGACCCGCTGATCTTCGCGGTCAACCAGCGTGTCTGGAAGGAACTGCCGGAGGCCGACCGCGAGCTGCTGCGCCAGGCCGCCATCGACGCTGGCAAGTGGGAAATCGAGCTATCGCGCAACGCCGAAGCCAAGCGATTGGAAGACATCCGCGCTCGCGGCGTCGAAGTCACCGAACTGAGCGAGGCCGAGCATCAAGCGTTCGTCGAGGCGACTCGCAGCGTGCAAGAGAAGTGGACATCTAAAATCGGCGCCGATCTGGTCGAAGCAGCCCGCACGGCCGTAGCAAAGTAAAAACCGTTCTACCCGGCGGCGCGATGCCGTCGGGATTCGAGGAAACCCATGAACAATCGACAGGACGCGCGCCTTGAGCGCGTGCTGGCTACCCTAGCGCTGGTGATCATCAGCCTGATCAGCCTGGCCAACGTGGTGGTGCGCTATTTCACCGATGCCTCCTTCGCCTTTACCGAAGAAATTTCCGTTTTTCTCCTTGTAATTCTCACCTTCGCCGGCGCCTCGGTGGCCATGCGCAGTAACCGCCACATCCGCATAGGCTTTGCCGAGCGGATGTTTCCGCGCCTGCGTACGCCGCTGATCCTGTTGCAGTGGCTGGCCAGCGTTTTGGTGCTCGGCATGGTCCTCTGGTACGGCGGGCAGTTCGCGCTGGAGGAATACCAGTGGGAATCCGAGTCTCCCGGCCTGGGGCTGCCGAATTGGTGGTATGTGGTCTGGCTGCCACTGCTGGCGCTGATGATGCTTGTACGCCTGACCCAGATGACAATCGACAGGCTGCGCGGGAGGCTCACCGATGAGCCCTGATCTCTGGATGCTCGCAAGCTTTCTAGTGTTGTTGCTGATTGGCGTACCGGTTGCATTTTCCCTGGCGCTCTCCGGCGCCATTGGCATCCTTGCTGGTCTATCACCGGACATGCTCGCCACGCTCGGCACCAACACCTACAACGGCGTAGCCAAATATCCCCTGATTGCCATTCCGCTGTTCATCCTCACCGGCCTCGTATTCGAGAAATCCGGCGTGGCGCTACGTCTGGTGCGCTTCGCCCAGGCCCTGATCGGCCCGCGCCACGGCGGCCTGGCGATGGTCGCCATCCTGGTCTGCCTGATCATGGGTGGCATGAGCGGCTCCGGCCCCGCCGATGCTGCCGCGGTGGCCATGGTGATGTTGCCAAGCATGACCCGCGCCGGCTACCCCAAGCCATTCTCAGCCACGCTGATCGCCGCATCCGCCTCAACAGCGATCCTGATTCCGCCTTCCATTGCGCTGATCCTGTATTCCATCGTGGTTCCCGGCGTCGACCTGAGAGCCTTGTTTGCAGCCGGACTTTTCCCGGGAATACTTGCAGGCCTTGTGTTGCTGCTACCTGCCTGGCTGTTGGCGCGCCGCTACGGTTGGGAGAATCCAGAAGGTGCTGAACGTCCACCGCTGGCTGAGAGTTTCCGCCAGGCATTGCCAGCGCTCTTTGCCCCTGTACTGATTCTGGGCGGCCTTCGCAGCGGCCTGTTCACGCCGACCGAGGCAGCGGTTGCCGGCGTGACCTATGGCGTGGTCATCGGCTTGTTCGTTACACGCGAATTGGACTGGCGCAACCTCTGGCGGCTCTGTGGCGAGGCAGCGGTGATCTCTGGCGTAGTGATGCTGATTATCGCGCTGGCGGGCATCTTCGCCTGGGCTGGCACGATGCTCGGCACCTTCCGCCACCTCGCCGAATGGCTGATTTCGCTGTCAGATAGCGGAGCGGTACTGCTCATTCTGGTGATGGTCGCAGTGTTGCTGGCCGGCATGCTGCTGGATGCAATTTCCATCTACCTGATTCTGATGCCGATCCTGATTCCCGTGATGCAGCACTTCGGCTGGAACCCGGTGTGGTTCGGTATTTTGCTGGCGATGAACATTGCCATCGGCCAATTCACCCCGCCGGTCGCGATTAATCTTATGGTGACCGCGGAAGTCGCCAAGATCCGCCTGGAGCAAACGGTTGGTTGGGCCTTGCTGTTCGTTCTGGTGATGGGCAGTGCACTGATCCTAGTGGCGGTTTTTCCGGAAATAGCCCTGTGGCTGCCTAGGATGCTTGGCTATGCGGTCTAGTTGAGCTGGAGCTCCCACCCGAACGAGTCAGTCGGCGGAACGGCTGCAACAACAGCCGACCCCGGTCACCGGGATCGGCCGTTCTCAACGCTCGAAATAGGGTGGTGCTCCGAACGCTTGAACTAACAAAAAACAGTCGGCTGGATTTCGCTCAACACGGGTCAGCTATCAACTGCCCATTACCGCCAAAGCGGCGCGCCCATGGTCAGCCGGCGGTTTCTGCAGAACGCTTGCCCCAGATGCAGCGCGCTGTTGCATGACGATGTCTAGAGCACGACTGGGCAGGATATCGACGTCATCGAAGGTGATGAGCTGACCCGGCTCGACCGCCCTCCTCAATGCAGTCTTGCGCAACAGGCCGATCGGGACATGATCGGGATGCTGATCGAGCTTTAGGGCCTCGCCGCGAAACTGGAATCCGCCGATGCCTCGCTCGATCAGCTCACCTGGGCGCATGGCTCGCTTGGCAATTGCGCCCACACCCAGAGTCGGTGCGACTGAGTTGTTCAGCAGCACATCACCACCACTGAGCACTCGCCGCACGGTTTTACCGACTTCCAGCGAACAGAGATGGAATGGGCGTACCAGCGTGTAATACGGGCCGGGGCCGAGCTTGAAATACTCGATGGCAGCCCGCTGATCGTCATCATGGCGACAGACCAGGAAAACACCGCCCGCGGGATAACCGGAAGGAATCAGATAATCCACAAAGGGTTGCCCCAGCCGCTCGGACATCATGCCTAGCAGGTTGCCCGATTCCGTCAAATTGGTCGAAGCCAGGCCTTCCAGCCCCTGCTTGGTGATCGTTGCGCCCAGGCCGTTGCCGACAATTGCCTGTTCGATCTGCACTTTGGTGCCGTCGGTGAACGAAGTGGTCTGGTCTACGCTTATGCCTTGGCGCTTTGCCCAGTACCGCATGTCTTCAACCGAGGGATCGTGGTTCAGGTAGCCTTTCATGTTGCCGTAGACCAACGGTTTGAAGCCCATCATCAAGGCTTCTTCATGAAGTGCCGCTAATGACCCCGGCTGGTCGCCCTCGGCCTCGGTAATGAAGCCCTTGCCAGCCAAGTACGATCCCGTGGTGACCTGAAGCTCAGCATTGATTGTCACAACCGGCAAGCCAGCCTCGAACGCACGCTCGATGACCTCGGTGCCATGAAAGACATCACCGCTGCACTCGACGATCAGATCAGCATCAGCGATCAGATGATCAATCGAATTGGTAAGGCGTTCAGACAGCGGAAAATCAGTGAAGGAATTCAAAGGACGGCGAGTCAGAACTCGCGAGATTTCCAGATCGTGATAGTGCTGCTTGATCAGCCGGATGAAGCAGTGCGCGATCATCCCTGTGCCGGATACACCGATCTTCTTCTTGATGTGCGAGCTAGACATAAGCGAATCCATTCAATAGGCAACGAATGCTCTGACCGCAGCGACAGAGAAAGATTTTACGGTGCTACAAATCAGCGCCTGTCGCCGTTGCCTGGCACGGCTGCGTTTGGAAAACCACATACTGAAGCTAAGCGTCAGTAGGGTTATTCAGCCAATTGATTAACGGCAGAGAAGAGGCGCGGCTAGGGTGTATTTTTGTCGTCAGATTTCAGAGGAAAAGGAAGCGGCGTTGCACCGCTTCCTATTGGCAGAGCTATTTAAGCGCTGCAATCGCAGCGTCGTAGTCCGGCTCCGAACCGATCTCGGCAACCAGCTCGCTGTGGAGCACCTGATCCTGTTCATCCAATACGACGACAGCGCGAGCCGACACACCGGCAAGCGGGCCGCTCGCGATCAGTACACCGTAGTTCTCTAGGAACTCGCGCCCACGCATGGTGGATAGGTTGATGACATTATCCAGGCCTTCAGAGCCGCAGAAGCGCTTTTGCGCGAAAGGCAAATCGGCAGAGATACACAGCACCACTGTATTAGCCAGTTCGTTGGCCTGTGCATTGAACTTGCGCACCGAGGTGGCACAGGTCGGCGTATCGATGCTTGGGAAGATGTTCAAGATCTTTCGCTTAGCCGCGAAGCTCGCAAGCGTCACGTCGGACAGATCTCCGCCTACCAGGCTGAACGGCGCCGCCTTCTGGCCAGCCTGCGGAAAGTTGCCGGCAACCTGGATCGGATTGCCTTTCAGGGTTACTTCAGTCATGCGAACTCCTCTCAGTCATGGGCCGCGGGCGTACCCGCGGCGCGGGTTTTAAGCGGCGTGTGTGCGGGCAAAGTATTCCTTGGTCAACTTGACCACCACCGGGCTCAGCAGCAGCAGCGCGACGAGGTTAGGAATTGCCATCAGGCCATTCAGGGTGTCCGCCAACAGCCAGGCGAAATCGAGCTGAGCGATCGCGCCGAACGGAACAGCCAGGACCCAGATGACCCGGAACGGCCAGATCGCCTTGGTACCGACCAAGAACTCCCAGCACTTTTCGCCGAAATAGCTCCAGCCCAGGATCGTGGTGAACGCGAACACCACCAGTGCAATAGTTAACAACGCCGCACCAACACCGGGCATTGCCGATTCGAAGGCAGCTGCAGACAGCGCCGCACCGCTTTCGCCACCGGTCCAGACACCGGAGCAGATGATCGCCAGGCCGGTGATCGAGCAGATGATGATGGTGTCGATAAAGGTACCCATCATGCCGATAAGACCCGAGCGTACCGAGCTTTTAGTGGTGCCGGCGGCCTGCGCGATACCTGCAGTGCCCAGCCCCGCTTCGTTGGAGAAGATGCCACGCGCCACGCCGAAGCGAATCGCAGCCATCACAGCCGCACCGGCAAAGCCGCCGGTCGCAGCGATCGGCGAGAAGGCGTGCGTGAAGATCAAGTCGAACGCAGCCGGCAGCTCAGCAGCATGCACCACTAGCACCACGATGCCGGCGATGACATAGGCCACGCACATGAACGGCACCAACGCTGCGGCTACCGCACCGATGCGCTTGATGCCGCCAAGAATGACCAGCCCAACGAACAGCATGGTGACCAGACCGGTGACCCACAGTGGTACTGAGAACGTGGCTTCCAGCGCCAGCGCCATGCTGTTGACCTGCACCATGTTGCCGATACCGAACCCAGCCAAGCCGCCAAAGATGGCAAAGGCGCCGCCCAGCCATAACCAACGCTTGTGCAAGCCGTTTTTGATGGCGTACATCGGTCCGCCGACATGCTCGCCGCGGTCATCCTTTTCCCGGTAATGCACCGCCAGCACGACTTCGCAGTACTTGGTCGCCATTCCCACCAGCGCCGTGCACCACATCCAGAACAGCGCGCCAGGCCCGCCGAGAAAAATTGCGGTGGCGACACCGGCGATGTTGCCGGTGCCCACGGTTGCGGCCAGACACGTCATCAGCGCTTGAAACGGGCTGATTTCCCCTGTGTCGTCGTCGCCTTTTGTACGTCCGCGCCAAATCAGTGCGAAACCAGTACCTATGCGCACCAGCGGCATGAACTTGAGCATGACCATAAGGAAAAGACCGGTACCGAGAATCAGCACCAGCATGGGCGGTCCCCAGACGAGACCGTTGACGCTATTAACCAGGTTTTGCAGGAATTCCATTCAAGGCACCCTTATTGATTATGTTAGACATCCTTGCCCGAGCGGGCCGAGTCGGTACGAACACTGAACGGCGCGTGGAGAACGCGACTTCAACTGCTGCCCGAACGACCCGGTAATACTCCGACTTCAATGTCCGGAGCGTTACCGACAACCTGCAAGACTCATGCTAGAGCCTCGCATCAGCCGCCATGCAAGGAGCGACCGAGCGATCCTACCACCACCTTCAGCCCTTGGCGCCACACCCTTTGTGTGGGATCTGCAGCGTATAAGCGGGACGAGCAAGCGACCGGTTAGTCAGCCCACGAATCCGCGCCAGGTTGCCGCATACGGAAGCCTGTGAGCGTAGCCTAGCGCGGCGCCAATGCCAGTCGATCCGCGGCATTATTTTGGGGGAATGATCAGAAATCGCGCCTGTAAAAGACGTCCAATGAACTGGCGAGCCCGCTGGCCGCTTCGAGGAAAATCCGCTTGGTCAGCTGATAGCGCAACGCAACTGTATTGGCGGGTTCGAACACTCCAACGCCATAACGTAAGGTCAGCCGATCCGTTAGCTTCCCGCTCGCGACTACGCTGGTGTCTGCACCGCTGCCTTCAGTGTCCAGCTGAAAATCCTCGATACCCAGGCGTTGCGCGACGTTGCCGGTGATCGAGGCGCTGCCGGCCAAGCCGAGTCCAAGGGCCGCTTGGGCCAGCAGATTGCTGTCACCCGTCTCGGCGCCAAGGGGCCGGCCAAGCACCAGGTAGGACAATGCCTGCTCCTGACTCATGGCGGGTTCGGCAAATACATCGACGCGTGGCTGCTCTGCACTGCCGGTAATACGCAGGCCAGCAATGACATTCTCGTCTTCGATACGCCGAATGGCTTCGATATCCAGGTAGGGTTGCGACAGCACACCGGTGAACAACAACCGGGCGCGACGGATCGTCAGACGCTGACCGTAAGCGCGGTAACGACCCTTGTTGAGGCTGAGCTCACCACGTGCATCGAAGTCGTCGCCTATGTGCAGGTAGCCGGCAAGATCCGCTGTTAGACCGAAGCCGGAAAAGCGCAGCCTGTCCTGCCCGACTTCAACGTCGACATCCATACGAATGGCCATGGGTGGCTTGTTCTCTTCCGCTTCGGCGCCGACGATGACCGCATCCTCAGACACCTTCACTGTTGAAGGCGGCAGCTCGCGGACGGTAATTTCGCCGCGTGGCACACGAAGCTTCCCGCTTACGGCTAGCTGCTCGTCAGCCAGCTGAATGCGTAGATCGGGCGCGATTTCGAGCTCAGCATAGGGCTCGACTATCACAGGCAACTGACTGCCGTTGATTCGCAGATCGAGGTCCAGCGCCTGTGCCCAATCGATCGTTCCCGCAATCTGCCCCTGGCCCTGCTCGCCGCTGCGCCAGTCACCGTCGACACGAACCCGCTCGCCGCCGATGATGGCCGTGACCTGCAGCTGCTCGAAGCTGACCGGCAGCTCAGCGCCCGCGATCTCGCCTTCAGTAAGCCTCAGTTCTCCGTTGATCTGCGGCTGTTGCAGCGTGCCAGAGATCTGGCCATTGCCGTTCAGTTGTCCGTCGAGTCGCTCGACCTGCGCAACAAAAGGCTTGATAACAGACATATCGAAGTTGCTTAGCTGGAAATTGCCAGAGATTGGCTTGATTTCACCACTGGGGTCTACCTGCAGCCGGACATCCAGATCGCCAAGATCACCTCCCTCGAATCGCAGCCTGCTATCCACCTGTTTCGGGGCTAGTTGGCTAGTCAACGACAAGGTCTGGTACGGGAAATCGAGCCACTGCTCACCGTCGCGCATGCGCAACATGCCAGGGCCGGCGTCGACACGGATAGACCCGCTTGGACCCGCGCTCGGCAGATCCAGCGCTAGATCAGCATTGACTTCGCCCTGCCAGATCAGATTGTCCGGCAGGTATGCGGCAAGCGACTCGAGCGGAAAGTCGCGCAGGCGGTAACGCAACTGTGGGTCAGGTTGCAGCCGCTGATCGTCGGCACACAGCGTGGCTTGCCCTGAGAGCCAGCAGTGCGCGCCGAACGTAATCCGGCCGTTCTCCAGGCGCTGCAGGGTCGCTGGGTCCCGCAAGGCCCACTGCTGCCCCTGAGCATCCAGTTCGGCTTCTACCAACCGGCCCCGCCAATCGCCACCTTTGAGCCCGCCGGTCAACGCCAACGACAAGTCGAGCAATGGCCCTTGTAGCAGCAGGCTCGCCTGGTGGTCGGTTTGCGTGCCTTCGGCGCTCAGTTGCAACTGACCCACTTCGGTCGCTCCGGCCTGTAAGCCTGTTGCGTCCAGGCTGAGCTGGCCGCGCTCGCCCTCCGAGAGACTGGCGGCAAGTTGCAAGCGCCGGATTCGATTGTTCTGGAACGCAACATCAGCGCCGCTGAGCGCCAGCTTTCCCTGAGGTGCGTCTGGCGTGCCTGCCAGGTCGAGGTTACCCGTCAGTTTGCCGCTCAGGTCAGGCCAAAGCTGGCCCAGACGCGAGAGATCGAGCGCCAGGTTCGCCTCAAGCTTCTCAGCCCAGCGGCCACTGCCCTGGATGCGGTTGTCGCCAAGACGCAGATCGACCGTCGGCAGGTTCCAGGTGGCGTTTTCGCCGCTCGCCTGTAGCTGAAGCTTGAGCGGCTGTTTGCGCAACGTGCCATTCAAGTCAAGAGCGGCCTCAGCCTGCAGATTTTCATTTCGCAAGGCTCCGCTACTGCTCAACGTGCCGCCGATCTGCCCCGGCAGCTCCGCGACCCAATAAGACGGATCGAATTCGCTCAGCTTAAGCCGAGTCGTCCAGTCGACGCCGTCTGCGAACCCGACGCTGAGGTTTCCTTCGGCCCTGCCCTGTCCGGCTAGCAGTTCCAGCTGCGGCAGGTGAACGACTTCGAGGTTGCCGCTGACAGGGCTCTGCAGCGTGAAATCACCGGAAGGGCCTGTCAGCGCAGCATCGAAATTCCCGAGGTAGTTACCGTCGTCATACTGGATCTGCGCATCGAGGGTTCGCAGCGCAACAGGTGGTTCCTCAATATCGGGATAGAGGCGGCGCCATGGGAAATTACGCCAAACCAACTGGGCTTCTGCATCCAGGCCGTCCTGCCAGCTAACGGCACCGCTCAAGTCGACGCCCTGCTGCTCGCCCGCATCCAGACTAAAGGTCTCGATCTCTGCATGCACCTTGTCCACCAGGCCGTTCAGCGCAACAGCCACCGCACCGCCCTCGCCTTGCAGGCTCCCGTTACCGTCCAGGCGATAGCCCTGTTCCATATCGCCTTTCACGGTCAGCTCCAGCGCCTCCAGACGCAAGGCATCTGGCAGCTCCGGTGCGGCCTTGAAATCCTCCAACGCCAACAGCAGATTTGCTGGCACGTCCGGTTCAAGCGGGCGCACCCAGCCGCTGAGTTTGGCGTCCAGGTATCCCTGGCTTTGCACGTCGACCATCAGATGTTCGCGCAGCTCGCCATCAACCTCGAACTTCAACGCCCAGGGCTGCGCGTTTGGCGAGCGGATCGCCGCGGTCCCCTCCAGCGCCAGCGGCCAGTCGGCTTTGGTCAGCAGGCGGCCCGCAAGTTCGAGCACAACGTCATCACGGCGAACCGTCAAAGACCTGATGGCGAGCCCCTGCTCGTCCCAGTCTGCCTGCAGTTCGGCCCCCTGCAACTGTTGAACGCCGTTGAGCTTGACCGCACCGATGCCGACGCGCTCGATGCGCAGCTCGAGCGGCAGATCAAGCTCAGGCAATTGGAAGGGCTCGCTTGCTGTCTCTTCTTCGTCAGCAGGAGGAAACTGCAGATCGATATCGCCAGTGACCAGCTCTTCAATGCAAAGGGTCTTACGCAGCAAGCAACTGGGCGACCAGCTCATCTGCGGCGACGCCACCTCGACCCGGCGACTATCTTGTTCCCAGACCAGACCGTCCGCCTGCCAACGGCCGCTTAGACTGCCGCTGAATGCTTCGACCTGCAGCCCAGGGACTTTGCCCAACACCCAACGACTACCGGCTTCGGTACCGACCAGCAGGCCAACCGCCAGAACAATGGCCATGAGCAGGGCCAACGGAAAAATCAGTACCCAGCTGACTATCTTCGCACTACGCCTCAAAGCTCCGGCCCCATGGAAAAATGCAACCGCACACCACCTTCCCCATCCAACGGATGAGCCAGATCCACGCGAATCGGCCCAACCGGCGAGACCCAGCGCACGCCGACACCTACACTGCTTTTGAGGCTCGGCAGCTCTAACGAGTTGAACGAATTACCCTGATCGACAAAGGTCGCCAGGCGCCATTTCTCGGTCAGTGAATACTGGTACTCGGCGCTGACCGCGAGCTGGTAACGCCCGCCGATTCGGTCGCCATCGGAGTTGGTCGGTGACAGGCTCTGGTAGTCGTAGCCCCGCACGCTTTGGTCACCACCGGCGAAATAGCGCAGCGATGGCGGCACGTTGGTGTATTCGTCCGTCCAGTTGCCGCCCACCTCCACCCGCCCGAGAAAGCGATGCCGAGCGCCCAGCGTGGTCAGGCCCTTGACCGTCGCGTTGGCATGCACCAGATCAGCGTCCGAGAACACGCCTTCCTTCGCCGCGCCCAGTTCGAACCTCAAGCGATAGCCATGACTGGGATCGAGGCGGTTGTCGCTGCGCAGAAAGCTGTAGGCCACACCAGGCATCAGCAAGGTGCTGACCCCCGAATCATCGCCCAGCTCGTACTGCTCATGGCGCCACTTCAATGCCCAAACGCGCTGCCAACCACTGGGCAACCTGCGGTGCCACTCGGGGCCAACCGTCAGCAGTCGACTCAGGCTGTCTTTGTCGCTCAGCTCTTCGTACTGATAGCCAGCCGCGTAGCGCAGTTTGTCGGTCAAAGGTGGGTCCAGCGGCACGTCATAGAAGAAGCCGACGTTCTGCCGCGGCGCGGACAGTTCGGACTCGATGCCGTAGCTGTGGCCCTGCGGGTTGACCCAATGACGGGTGAAATCGAAGCGTATACGTGGCCCGACGTCGGTCGAGTAGCCCAATCCAAGTCCGAGCGTGCGCGGCTCTCGCGTGGTCAACTGCACCGCGACGGGAATGCGCTGTTGATCGGCGTTGGCCGGATTGGCATCGACTCGCACACCTTCAAAATAGCCGCTGGACTGCATCGCCTGGTTGAGCTCGGCAATCAGCTCCGAGTCATACGGCGTGCCGGGTTCGAAAGGCACCATACGCGCCAGCAGATCCGGGTCAAACGGCGAGTCACCCTCGAACCCAACATCGCCAAGCAGATAGCGCGGCCCGCTGTTGAAGACCAACTCGACGTCGGCGGCATTCGTGTCGGGGTTGATCTCCAGACGTTGGCGCTCGAAACGTCCATCGAAAAACCCATAACGCGAGGCCTGGTTGAGAATCCGTTGTTTGACCGCTTCGTACTGCCCGTGATTGAGCACAGCGCCTGGTTTCAAGGTGTTGCGCGGCACCCGAAACGTCTGCAGTTCGGCGGCCGGTCCGTTGACCTGCACCTTGATATCTCGCAGACGAACCGGCTCGCCGGGCTTGATTCGCAGCGCTAACTGCGGATTTTCCCCATCGGTGACCCTGGTTTCGATTTCAGCATGGTAATAGCCCAACGCCTGGAGGGCTTTGTTCGCCTGCTCCTGGGCGATACGGCTGTAGCGCAGCAGTTCTTCTTCGTTGCGATCGCCTAGCTCGCCGATGTAGTTCTCGACGTTTTCCCGCAGCGCATCGTTTGATGGCGTGAGCTTGACGTCGAGTTCAGCTGCGTACACCGCTGATGCACAGCACAACATGAGGCCTGTCGGAACGACACGGCGAAGGAGACAAATAGGCATGGCCAAGGATGCTAGCACGCTGCGCACTGGGCTTTGGCGAAGTGTCGATGCGTGTAGCTCGGCATTTACAGCGTCAGACGAGAGCATGGGAGCACTTCTTGGAACAACATCAGTAGGACTGTCGCCCCGGCGCAAAATTCGCTCTATGCAGTAGATGATTCGACCTGTCGCGGGGCCGGATGGAAGAACACATGCTCAACGACCGGGCCGATCGCCACCTGGCCAATGTCTTGGTAACCCTGACGTTCATAAAAATGCAGGTAGCGCGGGTTGCCAGTGTCGATCACGAGGCCTTCCGATGCCGAGTCCGCAGCACACCAGTTATGCAGCGCTTCAAGCAGCTGTTCGCCGTAGTGTTGCCCCTGGCACTTGGGATGAACCGCCATCAGCGGCAATACATGATAGGAGCCCGGCGGCAGACAACCCAGCACCGCGGCGTGGTAATCAAGGTAACGCCGCGTACAGCGAAAGCCCGCTGTGAGCAGCATGCGCATTCGCCAGGCCCAGCTTTCGGTAATGTCCAGCCGACGCTGCGGTGGCGCAATCAGCGCGGCAGCGATCAGCCGATCATCGAGCAACAGCCCAAGCGCGGGCTGATCCTGCAGCAGGTGCTGATTGACCAGCTCGCGGACGGTTGCGCGGACACGCTGCTCGTAGCCGGGGCGATCAGCTTCGAACAGATAGGCGAAGGTCGGTTCGTGTCGGTAAGCATTGTACAGAAGCGAGCGTATTTCCCTGGCGTAACCACTGTCGAGCATTCGTACTTCTGCAGTCATCGGCATGGCGGATCTCTTGTTATGTCCTCGGAGCTTGTTTCACGTTAGCACCCGTATCGGAGTCCTGCCGGACGAGAACCGGATTGATGATTACGGCTCGCCGTAGCGCCGCCATACCAGTAGAATCGCCGTTTTGCTGGAGCCACTGCCGATGAAGCTTGTTTCCTTTAATATCAATGGCTTAAGAGCTAGACCTCATCAGCTTTCTGCCATTATTGAGAAGCATCAGCCCGACGTGATCGGCCTGCAGGAAACCAAAGTGGCGGACGAGCAGTTTCCTCAAGCCGAAATCGAAGCCCTTGGCTATCACGTTCATTTTCACGGCCAAAAAGGGCACTACGGTGTCGCGCTGTTATCCCGACAGGCTCCGCTTGAGATCCACAAAGGCTTTCCCGGCGACGGCGAAGAATCGCAGAAGCGTTTCATCTGGGGCCGCTTTGCCGATGCCAACGGCGAGCCGGTTACCGTCATGAACGGTTATTTCCCACAAGGCGAAAGCCGCATTCATCCCACCAAGTTTCCCGCCAAGACCAAGTTCTACGAAGATCTTCAGGCGCTGCTCGAAGAGCGCTTTACCCCGGAGCAATCCGTAGCCGTGATGGGCGACTTCAACATCTCGCCCGAAGACTGTGACATCGGCATTGGGGAGGTGAACGCCAAGCGCTGGCTGCGCACCGGCAAATGCAGCTTTCTGCCGGAGGAACGCGAATGGTTGGCTCGCCTGAAGAGTTGGGGATTGCAAGACAGCTTCCGTACGCTCAACCCTGAGGTCGTCGATCGTTTCAGCTGGTTCGATTACCGCAGCCGCGGATTTGAAGATGACCCACGCCGAGGGCTGCGCATCGACCTGATCCTGACCACTGCAGGCCTGCATGAGCGCGTCACAGATTGCGGTGTCGACTATGACATCCGCAGCATGGAAAAACCCTCGGACCACTGCCCGGTGTGGATCGCGCTGCGCTGATGATCCTGCTGCCGATGCAGCAGGTGGGGCGCGCCCACACATAGTTTTGCGATCTGATCGACAACCTCGACCCGCCGCGGCCGACTGTCACATAACGGTAAGCAAAGCGTCTTAATCTCCCCGCTTCTTTGAAAGGGAGAGTCATCGCATGACAGGTTCAGCGTCCGTAAGCGGCAAGGGAAAACGGGCGCTGCGCCTGTGGGCCTTCGGCCTACTTTGCGCCAGCCCGCTCGCGCTAGGCGAGCCATTGGCTACCCCCGTCAACAACAGTCCGGTCCTGCGTATTCAGGGATCAAACACGGTCGGTGCGAAGCTCGCACCGATGCTGCTGGCCGGCCTCTTCGAAGCGCAGGGCCTGAGTTCGGTGCGAATCAGCCCGGCCGGCAAGGAGAACGAACAGCGCATCAGTGCCATCGACAGCTCCGGCCGAGCGGTTCATGCCCTTGTTGCAGCACACGGCACAGGCACCGGTTTCGCCGGGCTTAAAGACGGCTCCTCCGATCTCGCGGCTGCTTCGCGCCCCATCAAGGACAGCGAGTATGCAAGTCTCTCTGCCATCGGCGACTTGCGCAGCGCAGCAGCCGAGCAGGTGATTGCGATCGACGGACTGGCAATCATCGTCAACCCCGACAACCCAGTCTCCTCACTCAGCGTTGAGCAGGTCGCCAACCTGTTTGCCGGTGAAATCCGCAATTGGAAAGCGCTCGGTGGCAAAGACATACCCGTGGAACTGCATGCACGGGATGACCAGTCCGGCACCTTCGACACCTTCAAGGAGCTGGTGCTCGGAGCGCAGGGGAAGACATTGGCCGCCGATGCCGCCCGCTATGAATCCAATGACCAACTCTCACAGATGGTCAGTGGTCGCCCCGGCGCGATCGGTTTCGTCGGCCTCGCATCGGTGGGTAAAGCCCGCGCACTGGCAATAGCAGACGGTGATTCACAGCCCATGCTACCCAGCACAGCGCTGGTAGCGACCGAGGACTATCCATTGTCGCGGCGGTTGTTTTTCTATGCGAACCCGGCTCAGCAGTCGGAGTGGACCCGAACCTTTCTAGGCTTCGTGCACAGTGCTGCTGGCCAAGCCATCGTCGCCAAGTCGGGCTACATCGGGCAAGCCATCAACGCGATCACCCTATCTCCATCGCCTGGCATGCCGCAGCCGTACCAAGACCTCGCCAGCCAGGCGCAGCGTCTGACGGTTAACTTCCGCTTCGATGAAGGTAGCGCGCGCTTGGACAACAAGGCGCAACGTGACGTCGAGCGGCTGATCGAGTACCTGCAGAGCACCAACAAAACGATGAGCGCGGCGGTCCTGGTTGGATTCGGAGACGCTCGGGGCGACCCGGCGCGTACCGCTTTGCTCTCCAAACTTCGCGCCATGGCGGTACGTAGAGAACTTGCCCGCGGCGGCATACTCGTCAAAGAAATCAACGGCTTAGGCGACGAACTTCCAGTAGCGTCGAATACGCACAGCGGGCGCGTAAAGAACCGCCGTGTCGAGGTATGGGTGTATTGAGCGACGGCGAACCTGTGCAAAATCGTATCGGCCGATAGCCTGCGGCGTACTGTTACATCGCGACGGGCACGATTAAGCTCAAACGATTTCCAGCAGCGGAAATGATCATGTATCTGGTTTGTGGCGAAGCCCTGTTCGACGTTTTTGTAGCGCCCGGGGGCGCCCTGCGCAACCGCTTGAGTCTCGACGCGGTGGCTGGCGGCTCGCCCTTTAACGTAGCGGTCGGCCTCTCCCGCCTCGGGACGCCGTCGGCTCTGCTCACGGGCATGTCCCGAGACCACTTGGGTCAGCAATTGCGGCAAGTGCTTGAGGACGAAGGTGTCGATACGCGCTATCTGATCGATTTCGATGCACCCACCACACTGGCGATGGTCGCCCTGGGTGCCAACGGCTCACCCGTCTACAGCTTTCGCGGCGAAGGCTGTGCCGATCGACTCCCACGCGACGAGCATCTCGCCTCGCTCAGCGATGAGATCCGCGGCATTCACGTCGGTTCCTACTCCATCGTCACCGCCCCGATCGCCGACACCCTGCTGTCGCTGGTCCGCCGCGAAAGCGAGCGCCGGCTCATTTCCTTCGATCCGAACATCCGCCTGAACGTCGAACCGGACCTGGCCCGCTGGCGCGAGCGTGTCGAGGCGATCGCTGCGCTTGCGCGTCTCATCAAGGTCAGCGATGAGGATCTGGCTCTGCTTTATCCCGGCGAAACCCCCGAATCCATTGCTCGGCGCTGGTTGCAAGGAGGCTGCGAACTGGTGGTATTGACCCGAGGCAGAGAAGGCGCACAGTTGTTCAGCCGCCGCCAGGGCGAGTTTTATGTGAAGGCAAAACCTGTGAACGTGCGCGATACGGTTGGTGCCGGCGATACCTTCCAGGCCGCGCTGCTCAGCTACCTGCACGAACACAAGCTGGATACAGCCGCAGCCCTGGCGCAGATTCAGCGCGACCAGTTGCAAGCCATGCTGGCGTTTGCCGTTCAGGCAGCGGCAATTACCTGTTCCCGTCGCGGCCCGGACCTGCCCTACCGATACGAAATTGTCTGACGGTTGGCCACAACAGCGCGAACGTCTATAACCCCAAGGGGACAACAATAAGGACGACGGAACCGGGCATGAAAGCGTTAAAGATCTCCGACCCATCCTACGAACTGATGGACGATCACCACGGCAACTCGCTGATCTACCGTGAGCATGGTTTTCCGTGCCCGCTGGTGCGCTGGCACAACCACAAGGAATACGAACTGCATTTGATCGTCGCCAGTTCGGGCAAGGTCTTCGTTGGGGATTATGTCGGCAATTTCGGTCCCAACAGCCTGTTCCTGACCGGCCCGAATCTGCCACACAACTGGATCAGCCAGGTCGATGAGGGTGAAGTGGTCTCCAAGCGCGACATGCTCGTCAATTTCACTGACGAACTGTTCGAAGCGGGCCACAACGTGTTTTCCGAACTACGCAGTTTGACGCCGATGCTCGAGCGTTCACGCTATGGGATCGAGTACCGCTGTCCGCAGACCATTGCCGAGGCCAGCAGGCTGATGCATCGGGTCGCCGGCAGCAGCGGAGCCACCCGCCTCGGCTATTTCCTGATCATGCTAGAGCTGCTGGCCAGCTGCGACGACTATCAGCTGCTCTCCGGCGCCACCTCGTCGCAGCTAGGAGATGAGCACCACGCCGACCGCACCAACATGGCGGTCAACTACATCTTCGACCATTACATGCGCGAACTGCCGCTGGAAGAAGTCGCGAGTCACCTGGGCATGAAGCCCACCTATTTTTCACGCTTTTTCAAACGCGCCACTGGCCGCTGTTATGTCGAGTTCGTCAACAGCCTGCGCATCAGCAAGTCCTGCGAGCTGCTGCTGGACAACGACAAACCGGTCACCGACGTCTGCTTTGAGTCAGGCTTCAATAACCTGTCCAATTTCAATCGGCGCTTTCAGCAGCTCAAGGGCATGACCCCCTCCTGCTACCGCCGTCTGGTTGAGCAGCGGTTGACCGAGCAGAACCTCGCCAGCTGATACGCTTCGTCGCTGCGTGTCACATGAGGATCTCCCGCCGTCATGACCGGTCAAAGGCCGGTCGCGCCGCTTTTCCCCGAGGTTTCAGAGCGCTAGCCCCCACTAAGCGAGCGCTTGCGCAAGCACCAAATCAACCTCATCGATCAACCGTAACGGTGCATAAAAGTACCAGATGATGTGCAGTCAGGGCTTTGTGAGCCTGACACTCCCGGCGTTGTAATGCTCGCGAGCCGCTCGTACCGCAGTAAGCGAGCCACAACAAAAACAATAAGTGCTTCCGCCCTCCGGCTGCGGAAGAGGAGCCCTCGATGAAATTTGCGAAGTTGCTGATCGGAACCACCTGTTTTGCCATGATCGGCGCGACTCAGGCTGTCGCCGAGACGCTGACCGTTGCGACCGTCAACAACGCTGACATGATCCGCATGCAGCGCCTCTCCAAGACCTTCGAAGAGCAACACCCCGACATCGACCTCAACTGGGTCGTGCTCGAAGAAAATGTCCTGCGCCAGCGCCTGACCACCGACATCGCCACCCAAGGCGGTCAATTCGACGTACTCACCATCGGTATGTACGAGGCTTCACTCTGGGGCGATAAAGGCTGGTTGGCCCCCATGACCAACCTGCCTGATGACTACAACCTCGATGACGTCTTCCCCTCGGTGCGTGAGGGCCTGTCGGTCGATGGCACTCTGTATGCGCTGCCGTTCTATGCGGAAAGCTCGATGACCTACTACCGCAAGGACCTGTTCGAGCAGGCCGGGCTGGAGATGCCGGAGCATCCGACCTGGACACAGATGGCCGAATTCGCTGAGAAGCTGCACAAGCCCAGCGAAGAGCAATACGGCATCTGCCTGCGCGGCAAGGCCGGCTGGGGCGAGAACATGGCACTGGTCACCACCGTTGCCAATTCCTTCGGCGCGCGCTGGTTCGATGAGAAATGGCAGCCGGAATTCAACGGACCCGAGTGGACCAAAGCAGCCAACTTCTACGTGGACCTGCTGAGCAAGTACGGCCCGCCAGGTGCTTCCAGCAACGGCTTCAACGAAAACCTGGCGTTGTTCAACAGCGGCAAATGCGCCATGTGGGTCGATGCCACCGTAGCCGGTTCATTCGTCACCGATGCCTCACAGAGCAAGGTAGCGGACAAAGTCGGCTTCACCTTCGCGCCTCAACAAACGACCGATAAAGGCTCCGCCTGGCTTTACTCCTGGGCGCTAGCCATTCCTGCTAGCTCGAATAAGCAGGAAGCCGCCAAGACCTTCGCAGCCTGGGCCACCTCGCAGGACTATGCCGAACTGGTTGCCGAGACCGACGGCGTCGCTAACGTACCGCCGGGCACTCGCGAGTCCACCTACAGCGATGAATACATGGCCGCCGCGCCGTTCGCGAAGATCACGCTGGAGTCGCTGAAACAGGCTGATCCCGCGTCGCCGTCAGCCAAGCCTGTGCCCTATGTCGGCATCCAGCTGGTGACCATTCCCGAATTTCAGGCCATCGGCACCCAGGTCGGCAAGATGTTCGCAGCCGCCCTCACCGGACAGATGCCGGTCGAGCAGATGCTCACCGCCGTGCAGCAGTCGACCACGCGGGAAATGAAGCGCGCCGGCTACCCCAAATAGGCACCGCAAGCAGGCAACGTTCCTTCCTCACCGAAGGTGAACACCAGGCAGGGCTCGCCCGAGCCCTCATGGCCTTCTTTCAGCCGGAGCACAGCCATGGCTACCACCTCAACAGCCTTGCCCAAGGCGCCCGTTACCGATACGGCAAGCGAGCCGAGCGAGCGCAAGCCGCGCCGGTTCGGCCCCAGCTGGTTTCTCGTCAGCCCGTCCGTTGCACTGTTGCTGCTGTGGATGCTGGTTCCACTGTCGATGACCGTTTACTTCTCGGTGATTCGCTACAACCTGCTGTACCCCGGCGAGAATGATTTCGTCGGGCTGGAGAATTTTCACTACTTTCTGACCGACGCTGGCTTCATGCCCGGCATGACCAACACCTTGTTGTTGGTTGGCAGCGTGCTGCTGATCAGCGTCGTGCTCGGTGTGCTGATCTCCGCACTATTGGAAGCGGCGGATTTCACCGGCCGCGGCATCGTCCGCGTCATGTTGATCTCGCCGTTCTTCATCATGCCGACCGTGAGTGCGCTGGTCTGGAAGAACCTGATCTACCACCCCGTCTCGGGAATCCTAGCGGCCGTCTGGAAGTTCTTTGGTGCACAACCGGTGGACTGGCTGGCTCAGCATCCGCTGCTCTCGATCATCATCATCGTGTCCTGGCAATGGCTGCCCTTTGCGATTCTTATCCTGATGACCGCTATGCAGTCCCTCGACCAGGAACAGAAGGAAGCCGCCCGCCTCGATGGCGCTGGTCCCATCGCCATTTTCTGGCACCTGACCCTGCCACACCTGGCGCGGCCCATCGCGGTAGTGGTGATGATCGAAACCATCTTTCTGCTTTCTGTCTTCGCCGAGATCTTCACCACCACCAGCGGTGGGCCCGGTTACGCATCGACCAACCTTGCCTACCTGATCTACACCCAGGCGCTGCTGCAATTCGACGTCGGCATGGCATCGGCCGGTGGCCTGATTGCGGTGGTGATCGCCAACATCGCGGCGATCATCCTGGTGCGGATGCTCGGCAAGAATCTCACCGAAAAGTACTGAGGACAGACCGATGCTGACGCTCAAACAAAGTCGCCGCCTCAATACGCTAGTGGTCGGGCTGTTCGCCTGGGCAATCGCGCTACTGTTGTTCTTCCCGATCTTCTGGATGCTGCTGACCAGCCTGAAGACGGAGATCGACGCCTTCGCCACGCCGCCGCAGTTCATCTTCACGCCGACACTGGAAAACTACCTGCAGATCCAGGACCGCAGCGGCTACTTCAAGTACGCCTGGAACTCGGTAACCATCTCCTTCGGCGCCACTGCACTGGGCATGCTGATCGCAATCCCGGCGGCCTATTCGATGGCCTTCTACGAAACCAAACGGACCAAGGGCACGCTGCTGTGGATGCTTTCCACCAAGATGCTGCCGCCCGTGGGCGTACTGGTGCCGATCTATCTGTTGGCCAAGCAGTTCGGCCTGCTCGACAGCCGCACGGTGCTGATCATCATCTACACGTTGATCAACCTGCCGATCCTCGTCTGGATGATCTACACCTACTTCAAGGACATCCCCCGCGACATCCTCGAAGCGGCCCGCATGGACGGCGCCACCCTGATGCAGGAAATGGTTCGCGTACTGCTGCCGATCAGCAAGGGCGGCCTCGCCTCCACCATGCTGCTGTCGCTGATCCTGTGCTGGAACGAGGCCTTCTGGTCGCTGAACCTCACATCGTCCAGCGCGGCTCCGCTGACCGCGCTGATCGCCTCCTACTCCAGTCCCGAAGGGCTGTTCTGGGCAAAGCTTTCGGCCGTCTCCACCCTCGCCTGCGCGCCCATCCTGATATTCGGCTGGATCAGCCAGAAGCAGCTGGTCCGCGGCCTGTCGTTCGGCGCCGTGAAATAGCCCGCCGCCGCGGTATTAACAAGATCGATAAGAATAAAAGGATTCGAACATGGCAGACCTTAAAGTCCACAACCTGAAGAAAAGCTTCGATGGTAACGACATCATCAAGGGCATCGACCTGGACATTCGCGACCGTGAGTTCGTGGTCTTCGTAGGCCCTTCCGGCTGCGGCAAGTCAACCCTGCTGCGACTGATCGCGGGGTTGGAAGAAGTCAGCAGCGGCAAGATCGAACTCGACGGCCGGGACATCACCGATCTCAGCCCGGCCAAGCGTGACCTGGCCATGGTGTTCCAGACCTATGCGTTGTATCCGCACATGACGGTGCGCAAGAACATGTCCTTTGCCCTCGATCTGGCTGGCGCAGATAAGAAAGAGGTCGCCAGCAAGATCGAAGCGGCAGCACGCACACTTGAATTGGAGCCATTGCTCGAGCGCAAACCACGCCAGCTTTCCGGTGGTCAGCGCCAGCGCGTCGCGATCGGCCGCGCCATTGTGCGTAACCCCAAGGTATTCCTCTTCGACGAACCCCTGTCGAACCTCGACGCGGCACTGCGCGTACAGATGCGCCTTGAGCTGTCACGCCTGCATCAGGAGTTGCAGGCGACCATGATCTACGTGACCCACGACCAGGTCGAAGCCATGACCCTGGCGGACAAAGTCGTGGTGCTCAACGGTGGTCGCATCGAGCAGGTGGGTTCACCCATGGAGCTCTACCACCATCCAGCCAATCTGTTCGTGGCCGGCTTTCTCGGCACGCCGAAGATGGGCTTTCTCAAAGGGCGAATCAACCGCGTCGACACCGTAGGCTGCGAAGTCGAACTGGAAGCCGGCTGCCAGTTATATCTCCCACTGGGAGGGAGCGCGCTCGCGGTGGGCGACCCGGTGACTCTGGGTATTCGTCCGGAGCACCTCAACCGCGGCAGCGAAGGCAGCTGCCAACTAAACGTCAAGGCAGACGTCAGCGAGCGGCTGGGCAGCGACACCTATTGCCATGTGAATACCCAGACCGGCGAGCCGCTGACCATGCGGATCCGCGGCGACTTCACGCCGCGTTATGGCGAGGCACTGTCTCTCACGCTCGACGCTTCCCACTGCCACCTGTTCGACAGCGGTGGCCTGGCGGTCGGCCAGCCGCTGCAACAGGTCGCCTGATACCCCGACCTGCAGGAATCAATTCTTTTGTAAATCGCTGCCTATCCAGGCAGCGATCGCGCCGCCGGCTTATCCATTCTCATGCCCAGCGAGGCCTGACATGAAGTTGAAAGAACAGAATCTGCCGCAACTTCCAGCACACATTGCCCAGCCGACCTATGCGCTGAAAGAGGTTACGGCCGGCATCGCCCACATTGGCGTGGGTGGTTTTCACCGTGCTCACCAGGCGGCCTACACCAATGCGCTGATGAACACTGGTGAAGGGCTCGAGTGGGGCATCTGCGGGATCGGCACGCGTATCGATGAGCTGTCCATGCGCGATGCCCTCGCCTCGCAGGACTATCTCTACACGTTGGTCGAGCTCGACGATCGACCCGATACCGAAGTCCGCGTGATTGGCAGCATTCGCGACATGCTGCTGGTCGGGGCGGATGGTTCAGAAGCCGTCGTTGCCCGGCTGGCCGACCCGGCGATTCGCATCGTCTCGCTGACCATCACCGAAGGCGGCTATTGTCTGGACGATAGCACCGGCCAGTTCAACGCCACGCTGCCGCATATCAAGCACGACCTGGAGAATCCGCGTACCCCGATCAGCGTTTTCGGCCTGCTTTGTGCGGCACTTGCCAGGCGCCGCGGCGAAGGTCACGGCCCCTTCACGATCATGTCGTGCGATAACCTGCCGCACAACGGCGACGTCACCCGCAAGGCCACACTGGCCTTCGCCAATCTGGTTGATGCGGACTTGGCTAGCTGGATCGTCCATAACGTCAGCTTCCCCAATGCCATGGTCGACCGCATTACGCCGATGACCAGCGCCGCGCACCGCAAGGATCTGCGGCAGAAACACGGTATCGATGACGCCTGGCCCGTGGTCTGCGAGCCCTTCGTCCAGTGGGTGCTGGAAGACACGTTCGTCGCCGGGCGGCCTGCCTGGGAAAAGGTCGGCGTGCAGTTCACCGATGACGTCTCGCCTTATGAAGAGATGAAGATCAAACTGCTCAACGGCAGCCACCTCGCCCTGACCTACCTGGGCTTTCTGCGCGGTTACCGCTTCGTTCACGAGACCATGGCCGACCCGCTGTTCGTCGAATACATCCGCCAATACATGGACGAAGATGTGACGCCGCAGTTGGCACCTGTGCCGGGCATTGATCTGACGCAGTACAAGCAGACGCTGATCGACCGCTTCTCCAATTGCGCCATCGCCGATCAGCTGGAGCGCGTCTGCTCCGACGGCTCGTCGAAGTTTCCCAAGTTCAGCGTACCAACGATCAACCGTCTGATCGCAGACAGTGCCCAGCTTGAACGCGCTGCACTGGTTGTGGCGGCGTGGGCGCTGTATTTGCGCGGCGTCGATGAAAATGGCGACACCTACCGGATTCCAGACCCGCGAGCGGAGTTCTGCCAGTCGCTGGTTGAGGAAGACGAAGGTCTGGCCGAACGGTTACTTGGCCGGGAGGAGATCTTTGGTGCTCAAATCCCTCGCTCGCCGGCGTTTCGCGACGCCTTCGAGCGCAACCTACTCCGGTTGAAGACACTCGGTGTCAGCGGCACGCTCGAACTGCTGTTGACCCGCTGACGGAGGCCCCATGTTCTTAGGTATCGATTGCGGCACCCAGGGTACCAAGGCACTGCTGCTCGACGCCGCCAGCGGTCGAGTACTGGGCCAGGGCTCGGCCAGTCATGTGCTTATCAGTGGCCCAAACGGTCGCCGCGAACAGGGTACCGAGCAATGGACCTCTGCCTTCGCGACCGCCACTGCAGCAGCGCTGACCGAGGCGGGGGTGGACGGCAGCGCCGTGCTGGGCATCGGTGTTTCCGGACAGCAGCATGGGCTCGTGACGCTCGATGCAGACGGTCAGGTGTTGCGCCCGGCCAAGCTCTGGTGCGACACGGAGTCCGCCAAGGAAAACCAGCGGCTGCTCGATTGGCTGGGCGGCGAACAGGGCTCGCTGCAACGCCTCGGGGTCGTCATCGCCCCTGGCTACACAGTGTCCAAGCTCCTGTGGATGAAGGGGCAGCATGCCGAACTGTTCGAACGCATCGCCCATATCCTGCTGCCCCACGACTACCTCAACTACTGGCTGACCGGACGCTGTACCAGCGAATACGGCGACGCGTCAGGGACGGGTTATTTCAATGTCCGCTCCCGGCAATGGGATTACACCATTCTGCGCCAGATCGATCTCACGGGCCGGCTCGAAGCCGCACTGCCCGAGCTGATCGAGCCCTTCCAGCCGGCCGGGCGAATACGCCCTGAACTGGCCGTCCAGCTGGGCCTGAATCCTCAGGCGCTCGTGGCCAGCGGCGGCGGCGACAACATGATGGGCGCCATCGGCACCGGCAATATCAGCCCAGGCGCGATCACCATGAGCCTCGGCACCTCCGGCACCTTGTACGCATTCGCAGAAGAACCCCGTATCAGCCCGCAGCCCTCAGTCGCCACCTTCTGCTCGTCCAGCGGCGGTTGGCTGCCACTGATCTGCACCATGAACCTGACCAACGCGAACGGCGCCATTCGCGATCTGCTCCAGCTCGACCTCGATCAATTCAATGTCCTGGTGGCGCAGGCGCCGATTGGAGCCGAAGGCGTCACCCTGCTGCCATTTCTGAATGGCGAGCGCGTGCCTGCCCTGCCCCAGGCCACAGCCAGCCTGCACGGCCTGACTGCAGACAACCTGACTCGGGCCAATCTCTGTCGTGCCGTGGTCGAGGGCGTAACCTTTGGCCTGCGCTATGGGTTGGATCTGTTGCGGGAAAGCGGAATTCGCAGCGAACGCATCCAACTTATCGGCGGGGGCGCGAAGAGTCCGCAGTGGCGGCAGATGGTTGCCGACATGATGGCGACACCCGTGGTCTGTACCACCCATAGCGAGGCCGCCGCGCTCGGCGGTGCAATTCAGGCTGCATGGTGCCATGCGAGACAGAGCGATTCGCATGCCAGCCTCGCAGCCCTTTGCGAGCGCTGCGTCAGTATTGACGAGGCAACCGCGGTCGAGCCTGAACCCAGCGCAGTTCAGAGCTATGAACGGGCCTACCGGCGGTATCGAGGACTGGTTAGCAGCACCTACGGTCAGAACACACCGCCGGATCTGACGACGGTTGCGCCGTGATGAATTAAGCGTGGTAATTACCTTGAGAAGCGAAGCTCGTAGGTCCGGGGCTGACGTCTGCGATTTTTCGCCCCCTGATCGCGAGCAAGCTCGCTCCTACAAAAGCGACTCAGCCCCCCTGATCCGCGAGCAAGCTCGCTTCTACAAAAGCGACTCAGTTGTTCACCTGTAGGAGCCAGCTTGCTGGCGATCCGAGCCGTCTGCTGCTGGGCCGAATGTGCTCGCGAACCAACGCCACCGCACCGCAGGTGCCGGCAGACGCAAGCTAACTCTCCATATCCCGCTTGTAGCGCAAAAACAAACACAAAAAAGGCAGAGCCATGTTCTACGGCCCTGCCTTTTTGGTAACGCCAGCTAACTGTCAGCGGCTACGCAACATTTCCCGCGGGAAGTACTTACCCAGTTCATGCTTGGCGATCGAAGCGCGGTGTACCTCGTCCGGACCGTCCGCCAGACGCAGGGTGCGCTGCATGGCCCACCAGTGGGCCAGCGGGAAGTCTTCGGACACACCGGCACCACCATGAATCTGAATAGCGCGGTCGATCACCTTCAGCGCAACGTTTGGCGCCACAACCTTGATCTGCGCAATCTCGCTCGCCGCGATCTTGTTGCCCACCGTGTCCATCATGTACGCGGCATTGAGCGTCAGCAGGCGCGCCATGTTGATCTCGATGCGGCACTCAGCGATGTGGTCAAGGTTGGCACCCAGTCGCGCCAGCGGCTTGCCGAACGCCGTGCGGTTCACCGAGCGCTCGCACATCAGCTTCAATGCGCGCTCGGCTACACCGACGGAGCGCATGCAGTGGTGAATACGGCCCGGGCCGAGGCGGCCCTGAGCAATCTCGAATCCACGGCCCTCCCCCAGCAGCACGTTCTCGTATGGCACGCGAACGTTTTCCAGCAGCACTTCAGCGTGGCCGTGCGGGGCATCGTCGTAGCCGAACACCGGCAGCGGACGCAGGACTTTCAGACCCGGCGCATCCATCGGCACGAGGATCATCGAGTGCTGCTGGTGGCGCGGCGCGTCCGGGTTGGTAAGGCCCATGAAGATCATGACCTTGCAGCGCGGATCGCAGGCACCTGAGGTCCACCACTTGCGACCATTGATGACCCATTCGTCACCCTCGCGAACAGCGCGGGCTTCCATGTTCGTGGCGTCGGACGAAGCTACGCCTGGCTCGGTCATGCCGAAGGCGGAACGGATCTCGCCGCGCAGCAACGGCTCCAGCCACTGCTTCTTGTGCGCTTCGCTGCCGTAGCGAACCAGCACCTCCATGTTGCCGGTGTCCGGCGCCGAGCAGTTGAATGCCTCCGGGCCAAGGCCCGAGCTGCCCATGATTTCTGCCAGCGGCGCGTATTCGGTGTTGGTCAGGCCGGCGCCCAGCTCGGAATCTGGCAGAAATAGATTCCACAGACCCTCGGCTTTTGCCTTGGCCTTAAGCTCCTCGACGATGGCGGTCGGCTGCCAGCGGTCACCCTCTGCAACCTGCTGATAGAAGACCTTTTCGGCGGGATAGACGTGAGCATCCATGAACGCTTGCACGCGCTCTCTCAGCTCTTGAACCTTCGGGGAGTAGGCGAAATCCATGGGCGACAACCTTCTGGCAGGTAATGTTTTGTAGTTTTGAATGCTAGAGGAGGCCTGGTGATTTATCTAAGCTATTTTCCTCGTGTATAAACATTCATCACCGATATATGATCGGCGAATTCCGATACACGCCGGAGAGCACAACAATGAACCTGAACAAGGTCGATCTGAATCTTTTCATCGTCTTCGATGCCATTTACACCGAAGCGAACCTGACTCGCGCCGGGCAGATCGTCGGCATCACCCAGCCAGCCGTTTCCAACGCCCTGGCCCGCCTGCGGGAAACCTTCAACGACCCGCTATTTGTGCGCACCGCGCAAGGCATGGTGCCGACGCCGATGGCCCAGAACATCATCGGCCCTGTGCGCAACGCGCTGCAGTTGCTGCGCGTCTCGGTGCAGGAAAGCCGCACCTTCAACCCGTTGCAGGCAAACAAGACCTTTCGAATCAGCATGACCGACCTAACCGAGGCCGTGGTGCTGCCGCCGCTGTTCCAGCGCCTGCGTCGACTGGCGCCAAACGTGAAAATCGAAAGCATGCTCGCCAAGCGCCGCGAAACCACGAAGGAATTGGCGGCCGGACGCCTGGATTTCGCCATGGACGCACCGCTGAACACCGATCCGCAGGTGCGCCACGTCAAGCTGCTGGAGGACCGCTACGTCTGTGCCATGCGCCGCGGACACCCTCTGGCTAAGGACAAGCTCAGCGTCGAGGAATACCTGTCGTTGTCGCATATCCATATTTCCAGCCGGCGCAGCGGGCTGGGCATGGTTGACCTGGCACTCGGCAAGATGGGCCAACAGCGCAAAATTGCCTTGCGCTCGCAGCACTACATGATGGCCACCCAGGTGATTCAGCAGACTGATATGGCGGTGACCGTCCCTGAGCGTTTCGCCCGGCGTCATGACCTGTATCAGGTGCCACTGCCGGTGGATATCCCGCCGTTGGAGACACACATCTACTGGCACGAGAGCACCGATCAGGACCCGGCCAACCGCTGGATGCGCGAACAAATGATTGAGATCGCTCAGCAGGTTACGGCGGCGCAGCAGGCCGACTGATTTGCCCGCTTAAATGCCAGATCGGCCGGCACGTGCAATGCGTGCCGGTTTGACTCATGCGCTTTCGCGCATCACCACTTCAAAACCTACGTCGATACGCCGCTGCGGTGGCGACTCGCCGCGCATCAGGCTCAGCAACATTTGCCCAGCCAGCTTGCCAATCTCGCCGCGAATGGTGCGGACCGTGGTCAGCGCCGGGTGCATCCAGGCCGCGGCCGGCAAGTCGTTGAACCCGGCAACCGCCAGCCGCTCCGGCACGGCCAAGTTCAGCTGGCGAGCACGAAACAGCGCGCCCAACGCCAGATCGTCGTTGTTAAAGAAGATCGCATCGATTTCTGGATGCTGCGCCAGTAACCGATCGAGCAACTCTGCGCCCAGCCCGATGGATGAAACCTGCGGCGTGAGCAGCTCGAGTGCAGCATCGTAAAGCGAGGCCCCGCGCATGACCTGGCGATAACCTTCGGCACGTTGCAGGGTTCGGGGGTCAAGTTGCGCGGCCGCAAAGGCGATGTTGCGGTAGCCGCGTTCGAGCAGCTTGCGGGTCATGGCCGCACCGGCTTCCAACTGCGAAAAACCGACGCAGTACTCTTCCTCGCCATCGCTCAGTTCCATCAAGGTCACGATAGGGCTGGTGTAGCTGCCAAGCACTTCGCGCGCGACATCGCTGCGCTCGAAGCCGGTAACCAGCAGCCCTGCCGGCTGATGTGCAAGGTAGGCGCGCAACAGGCGCTCGTCTTCTTCGGGATGGTAATGGCTGACGCCGATCATCAGCTCGTAACCCGCCGGCATTAGCACACGCTGAATGGATTCGACGGTGTCAACAAACACTGCGTTCGACAATGAAGGAATGATCACCGCGACAAGATTCGAACGTGCGCTCGCCAGGTTTCGCGCCGCCGTGTGCGGGACGTAACCCAAGGTTTTGACCGCAGCCATCACCCGCTCGCGCAAAGCGTCCGACACCCGTTCGGGTTGCGATAGCGCACGCGAGGCGGACATCAGCGAACAACCGGCAGTGCGAGCCACATCGGATAATGTGGCGCGCTCCAGCGAACGGCGACGGCGAGAGCTCATAGCGGGATCCAGCAGCGAGGGGGCGGAGATTCTATACGGGAAGGCGCCCCGAAGCAGGCCATGCGAACGCTATTGCTCGCTGGGTTTTACATGGCCTGCATGGGGCGCGTCCGATTACTTCGGGGCTTTCTCGACCGCTGCCTGTACTTCGTTGAACAGAGGCTCGCCAACCGTATCGATGACGGTCTGGATGGCCGGTTTAGCCTGTTCCCGCATGCGCTGGATCTCTTCCGGGCTGACCTTGTTCACCTCCATACCCTGCTCCTTGATCTTGGCCAGGGCCTCGCGGGCTTCGGCGCGAGTGTCCTCACGTTCGAAATCACGAGCCGTCTGCGCCGCCTTCATGATGACGTCCTGCTCAGTTTTCGACAGGCCATCCCACCAGCGCTTGGATGCCGTGACGATCCATGGGCTGTACACGTGATTGGTCACGCTCAGGTACTTCTGTACCTCGTAGAACTTGGACGAGAGGATGGTGTTATAGGGATTTTCCTGACCGTCGACTGCCTTGGTTTCCAGTGCCGTGAACAGCTCGGAGAACGGCAGCGGGACAGCGTTGGCGCCCATCAGCTTGAAGGTATCGATGAACACGGGGTTTGGCATCACGCGCAGCTTGATGCCGTCGAAGTCTTCCAGCTTCTCGACAGGACGCACGTTGTTGGTCAGGTTACGGAAGCCGTTTTCCCAATACGCCAAGCCAACGAGGCCCTTTTCTTCCAGCGCATCCATGACCTTCTGACCGACCGGGCCATCCAGCACGTGGTCGGCCTGCTTCTCGCTCTCGAACAGGAACGGCGTGTCCCAGACCGCCATTTCTTCGGCAACACCGACCAGGGTAGCCGTCGAACCAACCATCATTTCCTGAGCGCCGCCCATCAATGCATTCTGCATCTGATCATCAGAACCCAGGCTGGCAGAACCGAAGGTACGAACCTTGAGCTTGCCATCGGACGCCTTGGCGATCTCCTCGGCAAGCAGCTTCGCGGCGCGCCCCTGATTGCTGTCTTCGTTGAGCCCGTAGCCGAAGCGAATCATCCGTGGCCGGATATCGTCGGCGGCCTGAGCGGTCACTGCGGTGATAGCGCTGCTAAGCGTAGTGGCGGCCAGGGCCGCGATGAGAAATCGTTTCATGTTCACTTACCTTTTGTTGTTGTGGATGAAGGGTTGATGCTCAAGCCTCGTGTCCGTCAGCGCAGCCATTCCAACGGCACGGTGATGATCGACGGCACTGCTATCAGCAGAACAACGATGGCCAGATAGATGAGGAAGAACGGGATGACACCGCGCACCAGCGTTTCCATTCGCAAGCGCCCTATTCCGCCGACAACGTTGAGTACCGTGCCAACGGGCGGCGTGATCAGACCAATCGAGCCGATCAGCACAAACATCACGCCGAAGTACACCGGATTGATCCCGGCCTTCACTGCAATCGGCGCCAGCACCGGCCCGAGAATCAGGATGGTCGGGGTCAGGTCGAGCACCATGCCAATCGCGATCATCAAAACCATGATGGCGACCATCAGCAGCTTGGGATCTTCTGCCAACGGACCAAGCATCGAAGCGATCTCGTCCGGCAACTGGGCCAGCGTAATCATGTAGGCGGAGACGATCGCAGCAGCGCAAAGGAACATGACCGACGCCGTGGTGCGGCTGGCGCGGGTCAACACCTCAATTACACCGTTCCAGCTCAGTTCGCGGTACAGCAGCGTCGACACCAGCAATGCATAGACAGCAGCCACCACAGCCGCCTCGGTCGGCGTGAACAGGCCGAAACGCAAGCCGCCCACGATGATCACCGGCAGCATCAGCGCAGCCGCGCCATCGACCAGCGCCTTACGGCGTTCAGCTCCGCTGGCTTTTTCCTGTGGGGGTTCATCGATCCGGCGGGCGATCATCGTCCAGGCCACCACCAGCCCTACGCCCATGATCAGGCCCGGAACCATACCGGCAAGGAACAGCTGGCTGATGGAGGTATTGGTGACAACGCCGTAGATCACGAACGGCATCGACGGCGGAATGATCGGCGCGATGATGCCGCCGGCGGCCACCAAGCCCGAAGACGAGCTCAGCGGGTAACCGCGCTCACGCATCATTGGGAGCAACAGTGTCGCCAGGGCTGCGGTATCGGCCAGGGCCGAGCCGGACATGCTTGCCAGCAGGACCGACGCCGCAATGGCCACGTAGCCAAGGCCACCGCGCTTATGGCCGAAGTAGGCCTGCGCCATGTTGATGATCCGGCGCGAGATGCCGCCCGCATTCATCAGCTCGCCAGCCAGGATGAAGAACGGCACAGCCAACAGCGGAAAGCTGTCGGCACCGGCCTGAAGGTTCTGCGCCAGCAGCTGCACATCCCAGAAATCCAGGTACCACATCAGCACCGCGCCGGTAAGAATCAGCGCGAAGGCAATCGGCATACCGAAGGCCATGAAGCCAAACAATGACGATAAGAAGACGACGACAGTCATGTACGGACCTCGGGTGGGCGCATGCCCTTGTTGTTATCGGGGATCAATCGGCCGTTACGTTGGCTTCGGCGATGGGTAACGGCGGCTGTCGACGCCAGACATTCACCAGTTGAATCAGCGCCAGGACGGCGAGAGCAACCATGCTGGCCGCGACCGGAACCATGGCCACGGCCAGCGGATACCCCACCACCGGGCTGTTGATGGTCCAGCCGAACTGCATCTGATTCCATCCGCCCATTGCGGCCAACGCACTGGCCACTGCGACCATGATCCAGCTGACCGAGTCCACCAACCGGCGGAGCAGATGGGGAAACCGGTCACGAATCATGCTGAAGGCCATCAGCTCGCCTCGGCGCATGCTCGAAGCCACACCGACGAACACCAGCCAGACGAAGGCCAGCCTCGAAAGCTCTTCTGCGCCCGTCCAACCAGTACCGAAGGCATAGCGCAAGACCACACTGCTGAACACCACGATGACCATGAAGGCCAGCAGCGCTGCCATCAGCCAGTCAGTGATCCGGTCGAAACCTTGAGCGAACTTGCCACCGTAGATCGGCTGAGTAGTCAGCTCGGCGCCCTTGGGCTCGACGTCCTGACTATTCACCATGTTGGCAGGCTCGCTACTGCGCTGACCGCCGTGCGCGCCGCCGCGCTTGTTAGCGCTATCAAGCGGAGCCGCAGAAAGGTCTTCCTTGGCGTTGATAGCCAAACCGCCGTCCTGATTCATCCAGCGGGTGATCTCGTTCAGAACTTGATCTCGCGGCTGGCTGGCATCGACCACAAGCACGTGGGGCTCGCCTGCCGGTGACTCGAGCGTCGCGAACTGGCTGTCCACCAGCGAAATCGGCATGAAATGACCTGCCCGCCCACCAACGCGCTGGATAGCCGTGTCGTAATCGATGGAAAGGTGCGCAAAGCACAGGCCAGGCACGGCGCCGCGCAACAGGTCGCGGTAACGGCGCTTCAGGGCAGAACAGGCGAGAACGAAGCCAACGTCGTCGTCGATGGCACGCTGCATTTCGATGACGAGCCTTTGCAGCCACTCGACCCGGTCGGCATCCGACAAAGGCGTGCCGGCACGCATGCGCGCAACGTTTTCTTCGGGATGGAAATGATCGGCTTCGATGTGTCGAAAGCCCAGTGCATCAGCCACGGCATGGCTGGTTTCGGTCTTGCCCGAACCACTGACGCCCATGACCACCAATGCGCGGCGATTTGCGGGAAATTCGCTGTGGGAGTGGTAATCCACTGTCGGTCTCCGGCGGCATCGTTGTGCCACATTATGTTTGTGGACCGGATGGTAGCGCTAACATATAGCAACCATAAACACCGTTCGTCGGGTTTGTTTGAAGACCAAAGGTCGATCCCATTCGATTGCCGCTTCGGTTTACCGGGCTGGATGACTACAATCGCCGCCGCATCCGAGGAGATTCACAATGCCGAAAGCCATGGCCCGCCACATCCTGGTCAAGACCGAAGCTGAAGCCGCACAGCTGAAAAAGCGCATCGCCAACGGCGAAGCCTTCGATGTGCTAGCAAGGAAGTTTTCGACCTGCCCGTCGGGCAAGAAAGGCGGTGATCTAGGCGAAGTTCGACCGGGGCAGATGGTGCGCAGCATCGATCAGGTGATTTTCAAAAAGCCGCTGCGTGAAGTGCATGGTCCAATCAAAAGCCAGTTCGGTTATCACCTCGTGCAGGTGTTCTACCGCGATTGAGGCTCAATCGGCCCTACCGAAACGCTGCAACTGCATCTCGCGCAATCGGCTCAGCGTGCGGCGAAAGGCAAACGACAGATAGCCCTCGGTGTAAAGCTCGTCCATGGCAACCCGGGCTTCGAGATACAGCGGCACCCCCCGGTCATAGCATTCATCCACCAGAGCGATGAATCGCCTGACACTATCATCGTGAGCAGCCAACTTAGGTAGCTCACGATCCCCCGCTGCCACCCGCGCCGCACCATCCTCGGTTCCACGAGCGATGCGTCCTTCGCGCTGTTCGCTGCCCAACCGCGGCACGTCGCCAATCAGGATCGCCTGATAGCGATCGCATAGCTCAATGAAATCCAGCGCCGAGAATGGCTGTGCGCACAGCTCTGCAAAGCGACACCAAAGGACGGAGTCGCTGCTGCACACAACTTGAAGCGGCCGGCGTCCGATGAGGACCGGCTCGGTCGTAGTGGTCGCCCCGCCGTTCAACCTGTCGAAGACCGAACGTAGCACCCCGTCTTCGTGGGGATCACGCACCCAGTAGCGCTGCTCGCCCACACCTGGACGCAAGCGATGATCAGCACCGCCGTCCACGTTTACTACATGCATGTGGCGCTCGATCGCATCGATAGCAGGCAGGAAGCGCTCGCGGTTGAAACCGTCAGCATAGAGCTGATGAGGTGGCTGGTTGGACGTCGCAACGATGACCACGCCCTGCTCGAACATCACCTGAAACAGGCGGCCCAGGATGATCGCATCGCCGATATCCGCCACGAACAGCTCGTCGAAACACAGCACCCGCACGTCTTCGCTCAGCTCCGTCGCTAACGCCTGTAGCGGATCTGACGTGCCGTTGAGCTGAAACAGACGAATGTGTACCCAGCGCATGAAGTGGTGAAAATGCTGACGCCTCGCCGGCACCTTGAGGCTGCGATGGAACATGTCCATCAGCCATGTCTTGCCTCGCCCGACCGGTCCCCACAGATAGACACCGCAGCGCAATTCACGGGCCACGTTGCCATGCAGCGTCTCGTAGCAATGTTGCAGCTGTTCCACCGTGCGCAGCTGAGCTGCATCACTGACGTAGCCCTCACGGGCGATAGCTTGCCGATACATGGCAAGCGGAGCGCTGGTGTTCATTTAAGCGGCCGTTCCGAAACAGGGCTGCGATGGTACCGCAGAGATAAAACACGTACCGCTCGTCGACCACGAAACCTGTGTCATAAAGCTGTCGCAAGCCGCACATAACGTCACAGTTCCGTCGATTACCTATGGAGCTGCACCGTGACTGACGATAGTCAAAACATACTGTTCGGCAACGGCGATGAACTGCCGAGTAACCATTCCGCCAACCCTCACATCCAGGATGTCATCAACCAAGGCCGTCGCAAGGTCGTGGCGAGCGGAGCAGCGTTCGGTGCGCTTGCCTTTCTGGGCGGCCTGCCTTCGATAGCAGGAGCAGCCGAGCCGGCCAAGATCGGCAGTGGTCAGCCCTTCCAGCTTCGTAATCGCCTCCCCTTTGGTGCAGTGCCGGTAACCCGCGCCGACACCATCACCGTGCCCGCCGGTTTTTCCGCCAAGACGTTCATTCCGTGGGGCACGCCAATCTGCGGTAGCTACCCCGCTTTTCTGGAAGACGCCAGCAACAGCGCGGAAGACCAGGCTCAGCAGACCGGCATGCATCACGACGGCATGCATTTCTTCCCGATGGACGCGCGCTTCAAGGGCCGTAAAAGTGATCACGGTCTGCTCGTACTGAATCATGAGTACATTGATGCCCCGCTGCTGCATCCCAACGGCCCAACGGTGGTCAATGGCAAACGCGTGGATGCCGATGAAGTGCGCAAGGAGATCAACGCGCACGGTGTTTCGGTCGTCGAGGTACGCCGTGGCCCTCAGGGAGACTGGTCGGTACTGCCATCCGCACGCAACCGCCGCATAACCGGCGCGACGCCGATGCATATCGAAGGTCCGGCTCGTGGCCATGAGCTGATGCAAACCCGCTACAGCCCGAGCGGTACGTCGACGCGCGGTACGCTGAACAACTGCTCGAATGGCTACACGCCATGGGGCACCTACCTGACGTGCGAAGAAAACTGGGCGGGCTATTTCGCAGTGCGCGACGATGAATTGCCTCGCCACCTGGAGCGCTACGGCCTTCGTTCGAGCGGGCGTTACGGCTGGGAGACCGTTCGCGGCGACGAATTCGAGCGTTTCGATGCGACCGCGACAGCCGCAGACGCGCGAGCCGACTATCGTAACGAACCGAATACGTTTGGCTGGATTGTCGAAATCGATCCCTTCGACCCGGATTCAACTCCGGTCAAGCACACTGCGCTGGGCCGCTTTGGCCACGAGGGCTTGGTGTTTGCACCTACCAAACCGGGCTGGCCGCTCGTCTGCTACTCCGGCGACGATTCGCAGAACGAATACATCTACAAGTACATCAGTCGCGACAAGTACCGCCCGCAGCGCAGCGACGGCCGGCTACTCGACGATGGCACTCTATACGTCGCGCGCTTCAACCCGGACGGCAGCGGCGACTGGCTGGCGTTGGATATCGAAGACGCGGCCTTCCAGCAGGCTTGCGCTGCAGCAAACGTCAGCTTTGCCGATCAGGGCGAAGTACTGATCAATACTCGTCTGGCAGCGGACGTCGTTGGCGCGACCAAAATGGACCGCCCTGAGTGGGGCGCCGTCCATCCGGACACCGGTGAGGTGTATTTCACGCTCACCAACAACAGCTCGCGGGAGGAAGCCGACGCAGCCAACCCTCGCGCGCCGAACCCCACCGGACACATCATCCGTTGGCGTGAGCTTGGCAAGAATCAGATTGGCACGCAGTTCCGGTGGGATCTGTATTTGCTCGCCGGGCCACAGAGTGACAGCCGAGATCCGCGCGGTAGGCCACTGACTGACGAAAACATCATGGCGAGCCCGGACGGGCTTTGGTTCGACGAGGAAGGACGACTCTGGATTCAGACCGACATGAGCGGAAGTCAGCTCAGAAGCGGCCCCTTCGGCAACAACCAGATGCTGATATCGGACCCGAAGAGCGGCGAAACCAAGCGCTTCCTGGTCGGCCCCCTGGGAGCCGAAGTGACCGGTATCACCGCGACTCCGGACTTCCGCACGCTGTTTGTGAACATCCAGCACCCAGGGGAAGGATCAACGCCAACGGAATACACCAGCACCTGGCCTGACGGCCCTGGTCGCAGGCCGCGTTCGGCGACGGTGATCATCACGCGTGACGATGGCGGGCGTATTCTCTAGCCCAAGAGCGGCGTCCGGCTCCGCCCGGACGCCTACTCGGGTGTAGGTTTTGCGTCAGGGGTGATGAACAAGGCCCACGACGACATGAACAAGGCAGCAATCAGCGGACCGATGACGAAGCCATTCAGGCCAAACAGGGCGAGACCGCCCAACGTCGAGATCAGCACCAGATAGTCAGGCATCTTGGTGTCCTTACCCACCAGGACCGGCCTGAGGAAATTGTCTACCAGGCCAATCACCAGAATCCCGTAGAGCGTCAGGATCACGCTCTGGATGACCATGCCTTGCACCAGAAAGTAGATCGCAACCGGCGTCCAGATCAGGCCGGCGCCAATTGCTGGCAGCAAGGATAGAAACGCCATCAGCACGCCCCAGAGCAACGATGCCGGTATCCCAAGAATCGCAAAGATCACCCCGCCGAGAAATCCCTGAGTAGCTGCCACCACGATGTTGCCTTTGACAGTGGCGCGAACCACCCGGGTGAACTTGCTGAACAGCCTGCGTTTCTGGTTATCGCTTAGCGGCAGCGCGCGGCGGATTTTCAGAACCAGCTCGCGCCCGTCCCGGATGAAGAAGAACAGCAAATACAGCATCACAAAAAAGCTGACGAGGAACTGGAAGGTGCCCTGTCCGAAACTGAACGCCTTGGTCGCGAGGTACTGGCTGCCCTGCAACGCGCCACTGGCAAGGCGTTCACGCATCTGATCCAGATTGCCAAAACCGAAGCGTTGCAGCTGCTGCTGCAGCGAGTCCGGCAGCAGCTCCTTCATCCCACCCACGAACTGGCCGACGTCAAGCTCACCACTTTCCATCTGTTGGTAGAGTGACGAACCTTCCTGGACCAGAAGACCGGTAATTAGAATCACCGGCAGCACCGCAACGATCAGGCAGACCAATAAGGTAATGATCGCTGTCAGGTTTCGCCGGTACCCCATATGGCGTTGCAAGCGGCGTTGCAGCGGCGAAAAGATGATTGCCAGAATGACGGCCCAAAATACCGCCCCGTAGAACGGATAAAGTATCCAGCCGAAGGCAATGCTCACGACGAGCAACAGAGCAAGAAAGACTTTCTGCTCAAGGGTTGATTTCACGGATGCATCCTATCGCTGCGGTTGTATCCGTTAGTCAGCGATTGTCGTCAGGAGTGCTGATAGAGATGGAGTGAACGCGCCGTTGCAACGACGCGTATGGCACCTGGGAAGCGTTAGAGCGTCATTGCGGCAATCCAGCCGAATGCGAGTAGCGGCAGGTTGTAGTGCAGGAAGGTCGGCACCACGGTGTCCCATATATGGTTGTGCTGGCCATCAGCATTCAACCCGGCGGTCGGGCCAAGGGTCGAGTCCGATGCTGGCGAACCGGCATCTCCGAGCGCACCAGCCGTGCCCACCAGGCTGACGATTGCCAGCGGACTGAAACCGAGCTCCAACCCGAGCGGAACGAAGATCGCTGCGATGATTGGCACAGTCGAGAAAGAGGAACCGATGCCGATGGTGACCAGCAACCCCACCAGTAGCATCAGCAGCGCGCCGACGGCTTTGCTGTTGCCAATCCAGGCTGCAGACGCATCGACAAGGGTTTTTACCTCGCCGGTCTCGCGCATCACTTCAGCAAATCCCGCTGCAGCAATCATGATGAAGCCAATCATGGCCATCATCTTCATGCCCTCGGTAAACAGGTCATCGGCCTCCTTCCAGCGCACCACGCCGGATACGGAAAACGTCACGAAACCGACCAGCGCACCGATGATCATCGAGTCCAACCACAGCTGAACAACAAAAGCGGCTGCGACCGCTAGCCCTGCAACCAACAAGGTCAGCGGGCTGTAGCTGACACTGATTGCCTTTGACTGGTCGACTTTGGTCAGGTCGTAAGCACGCGACTTGCGATAGCTGAACATGGCGATCAGCAGTCCGGTCAGCATGCCGATAGCTGGAATCAACATGGCCTGGCTTACGTTGATTCCAGCGATGTCAGCACCGCTCTTGGCTACGTTCGCCAGCAGAATCTCATGCAGAAAGATGCTGCCGAAGCCCACCGGCAGGAACATGTAGGGTGTGACCAGACCGAACGCCAGCACGCAAGCAATCAGACGTCTGTCGATCTGCAATTTGCTCAGCACGTAGAGCAACGGCGGCACCAGCAGCGGGATGAAGGCGATATGGATCGGCAGGATATTCTGCGACGACACGGCAACCGCCAGCAGCAGCCCGATCATCAACCACTTCACGGCTCCTGCCGACTCCGATTCGCGTTTGCCTACCATGGCTAGTGCACGATCAGCCAACGCGTGGGCCAACCCGCTCTTGCCGATCGCAACAGCGAACGCACCCAGCAAAGCGTAGGAAAGCGCTACCGTCGCGCCGCCACCCAGCCCCTTGTTGAACGCGGCGAGGGTCCCTTCCAGCCCCAACCCACCCAAAACGCCGCCAGCTAGAGCGCCCGCAATCAGCGCCACCACCACATGGACCCTGCACAGGCTAAGAATCAGCATGATGCCGACTGCCGCTACCACTGCATTCATTTCAACTCCCCGAAAGCGGCGAACGCCGATAAAAAGCCGGGCACTTTGCCCCAAGCTCGAGGGAGTGTCAAAAGCACCGCGCAAGCAGTGGTGAAGTTGCACCTTGCAGGCTGCTGTCCAGCAACGACAGCTGAGTACAAACCAGTAGAATGCCGCCTTTCGCCCTTATCCGGATGCATCAGTGGAAATATTCAAAGAGTTCACCTTCGAGTCCGCCCACCGCTTGCCCCACGTACCCGATGGGCACAAGTGTGGCCGTTTGCACGGGCACTCGTTCCGAGTCGCGATTTATCTTGAGGGCGAGGTGAACGCCCAGACAGGCTGGATCCGCGATTTCAGCGAAATCAAGCAGATCTTCAAGCCCATCTACGAACGGCTCGACCACCACTATCTGAACGATCTGCCGGGCCTCGACAACCCGACCAGCGAAAATCTCGCGATATGGATCTGGAACGAGCTGAAGCCGTTATTACCGGAGCTCTCGCGGATACGCATCCATGAAACCTGCACCAGTGGCTGCGAATACCGCGGCCAGTAATAGCGCAAGGCCAAGTCAGCGCTGTTTTACCCGCTTCATCGGGCGCGTAAATCAGTCAACAAATGGCGCCCCGTTAGCAGTCTGAGCGACCTAGCTTCCATGGCCACGTAGCGGGACCTGCCATGCAGGCCCCAGCCGCGCACCGATTGACGACTAGCTTTCGAGGCTGGCAAGGCGCTTTAGAAAGGACGCTTCGTCATCCACTTCCAGCCCCAGTTCGTTGGCTTTAGCTAACTTGGACCCGGCGCCCGGCCCAGCCACCACGACACTTGTCTTCGCCGAAACAGAGCCAGAAACTTTTGCGCCCAAGGCTTCCAGCCTTGCCTTGGCGTCGTCCCGGCTCATGCTTTCCAGCGTGCCCGTCAGCACCCAAGTCTGACCGGCAAGCGGCAAGCCTTCCGCGGCCTTTCTTTCGCTCTCCCAATGCATGCCGAATTCCTTCAGCTGGGCTTCGATGGCACGAGCGCGCGCAGCATTTGCCGGGTCGTCGAAATAGTCGCGCAGTGCGCGGGCCGCTTTTTCGTTGAGCCGTTCAACCTGACGCAGATCCAGCCAGTCGGCTTCGATAATGTTCTGCAGACTGCCGAAACGATCAGCGAGACGTTGGGCGCCGGTGGCGGCAATAAACGGGATATTCAGCTTGTCGAGCAACCCGGCGAGCGTCGCACAAGCTGCGAACTCAGGATGCACGTCGCCCTCCTCCCGCAGCTGCACACCGCGCGTGCGCAACTGCGCAATGACGGACTGGTTATGGTCATCGTTGAAGAAACTGTGGATTTCGTGTGCGACTTCAAGGCCGATATCCGGCAGATAGACCAGCACATCGGGCAATGCCCGACTGATGCGATCCAGCGACCCCAAGGCACGCGCCAGCAATTTCGCAGTGCCTTCGCCAACATCCGGGATACCCAGGGCAAAGACGAAGCGCGCCAAGGACGGCGTGCGGCTGGCGTCGATCGACTTGAGCAGATTGCGGCTCGAAACCTCGCCGAAGCCCTCCAATGCCAAAACTTGCTCGAAGCTCAGGGAATAGAGATCCGCCGGCGAACTGACCAGCCCCGCATCGACCAACTGCTCGACAATCTTGTCACCCAGGCCATCAATGTCCATGGCCCGGCGGGAGACGAAATGGATGATTGCCTGCTTGAGCTGAGCCTGACAGGCCAGGCGGCCGACGCAACGATAGATCGAACCTTCACTTACCGACTCCCGCCCCTTGCTGCGCTTGATCAGCTGGGTGCGTTCGACGGCTGAGCCGCAAACAGGACAGTGCTCCGGCACATGCACAGCACGCGCACTGTCGGGCCGGCGCTCCGGAATGACCCCAAGGATCTGCGGAATGACATCACCGGCGCGACGCACGATCACCGTATCGCCGATCATGACACCCAGCCGGGCGACCTCATCCATGTTGTGCAGTGTGGCATTGGATACCGTCACGCCGGCGACCTGTACCGGCTGCAGCCGCGCAACCGGCGTGATGGCGCCCGTGCGGCCGACCTGAAACTCCACATCGAGCAGTTCGGTCACTTCTTCTCGTGCTGGGAATTTGTGCGCGATCGCCCAACGTGGCTCGCGTGCACGAAAGCCCAGCTCGCGTTGCTGAGCCGTCGAGTTGACCTTGAACACCACGCCGTCGATTTCATAAGGCAGCGCGTCGCGCTTCGCCCCAATGGCCTGGTAGTAGTCACGGCATTGCTGCACGCCTTTGGCCAACTTGAGCTCTCGGCTGATCGGCAAGCCCCAGCCCTTGAGCGCCTCGAGGATGCCGATATGGGTATCAGGCAAATCGCCGTCGCTGCGGCCGATGCCATAGGCACAGAGCTCCAGAGGCCGGTTGGCGGTTATCTTTGAATCCAGCTGGCGCAGGCTGCCCGCGGCGGCGTTTCGCGGGTTTGCAAACGGCTTGTTACCCGCCTCTAGCTGACGTGCATTCAACGCCTCGAAGCCTGCCTTGGGCATGTAGATCTCGCCACGCACTTCCAATACCGCAGGCCAGCCGTCGCCGTGGAGCTTCAGCGGAATATTGCGCACTGTGCGTACGTTCGCGCTGATGTCCTCTCCGGTACTGCCGTCACCGCGAGTCGCACCTCGCACCAGCTTGCCGTTTTCGTAGAGCAGGCTTACGGCCAGACCGTCGAGCTTGGGCTCGCAGCTGTACTCCAGCTCGACGCCATCGCCGAACAGGTCGCCTGAAGGTAAGTCCAAGCCTTCGCGGGCGCGACGATCAAAGTCGATCAGGTCCTGTTCTTCGAATGCATTGCCCAGGCTGAGCATTGGCATCTCATGGCGGACCTGGCCGAAGGCCGCCAACGCCGCGCCGCCGACGCGCTGGGTAGGCGAGTCCGGGCTGACTAGCTCAGGATGCTCGGCTTCGAGTGCTTTGAGTTCATTGAACAGGCGGTCATATTCAGCGTCAGGAACGCTGGGCTCGTCGAGCACGTAATACCGGTAGTTGTGGGCGTCGATTTCGCTGCGCAGTTCGGCAATGCGTTCTGCGGCGGTCTGGGCGGACGTCATGGTATGTGAGGCCATAGCAGCAGGCCGGACCGAGCACAGAAGCAGCGCGCCGGTCGACCTTAAGTGGATGTTCTACGCAGGATTTTAGCCTGTTTGCGTCACAGCATGGAGCGTCGGGCGGGAGGGGATCGGCCACCAGCAGAGCTAAGCGAAAAGGCTTCGGTGAGCTTAAGCCCACCCTACGAGGCTCGATGAGGCCAGACGGATCAATACCCTAAAAAAAACCGCTCCTGGGAGCGGTTTTCTGGATCAACGCTTGGCCGTCATTTGCCTGCGTTCGTAATCGACGATGCGCTGGCGATAGTGCTCGATGGTCTGAGCTGTCAGCACGCTGCGCTGATCATCCTTGAGTTCGCCGTTCAGCTCCTGCGACAACTTCCGAGCGGCGGCGACCATGACATCGAAAGCCTGTTTCGGATGGCGCGGACCGGGCAGACCTAGGAAGAAGCTCACGGCTGGCGTAGTGAAATGGTCAATGTCGTCCAGATCGAAGGTTCCAGGCTTGACCGCATTGGCCATGGAGAAGAGCACTTCACCGTTACCCGCCATGCTCTCGTGGCGATGGAAGATATCCATCTCGCCAAAGCGCAAACCGCTTTCAAGAATGTTCTGCAGCAGAGCGGGACCACGGAAGCCATGCGAATCGCGGGAGATCACATTGATAACCAGCACTTCCTCTACCGGCGGCAGGTCCTCATTGGGCTCGCTGAGTTTGTTTTCATCATCCGCTACCGGGTCAAGCAGCGTAGGGACTGGAGCATCATCGCTGGAAAAATGCAGGTCGCCTTGGCATGGTTCTGCGGTGCGACGCTTACCTGTCTCACGTGCGCTCATCGAGGGAAGATCGGCTTCGTCCAGTGAGGGCTCGTTGTTACGACTCACGACACGCGGCGGGCCCAACAGCTCGTTCGGCTCGTCTTCATCAGGAAGATTGCTCGCGATATTGCTGTCCAGCTTGAATTTCAACTTGCCCTTGCTACCACGCATCCGTCGCCAGCCGTCAAAAAGAATGCCGGCGATGACAATGATGCCGATGACGATCAGCCACTCGCGCAGACCGATATCCATTAATGCTTGAACCCCTGAAATCGATGATAAAGACGCAGATTCACA
>Ga0208645_1000370_pt1 | contig 50900 bp, 52 predicted proteins | sample VirMetDEL_Sep_01_FD_184519 | JGI IMG/M metagenome (GOLD analysis project Ga0208645, IMG submission 184519) | Aqueous microbial communities from the Delaware River and Bay under freshwater to marine salinity gradient to study organic matter... | ecosystem: Environmental > Aquatic > Marine >... | reverse complement strand
TGATCAGTCTGGCCGTACCATAGAGGTCAACTCCTGTATGACCTCTAAAGGTTAAGTGCCTTCCTGAAAGGCGTAGCAAAGTTACTAAAAAAATCTGACAAAGTCAAGCTGTTTTGTAGTTTTTTTTTGTGCTGAAAATGAGTCTGTTATGTTTCTCGTGATGGGCACTGGCCTGAGTGAACAGCCTCTTTGTACCTGATCCGACTGGTCATGCGCGAATTTGAAAAATTTCTGAGTCATACAGAGGGTTGGGATAGTATGCTTTTGGGCACGGGTCGGTGGCGCATCCGAAACGCATTCTCAAGCACCCGTACCTATTGATTCTCAGGCTTTTGCGTATACTTTTTAGCTTTTTACTTCACATGACATGCCATAACTGCTTGGATGCCAGCTAGGTAGACGATCCCTAGGTCAAGGCTGCTTTCGGTCACTAGCAACAGCGGAAACGGACAACCACAACCCATGCTCCAGCCATCACCAAACCAGCACAGCCACATTGCATTCGATGCACACCAGCAAACCAGACTCGCTTATTTAGACTCATTCTAAATTTACTTTGCAAACCATTGTGCTTCAATCAGTTACAAATGAATGTGGACATCGTATGTCGAACTGACAAGAAATACACTAACTTAGCCGACGAATTCAAACCCAAACACACTACACAATGGTAGTAGAGATTCAATACAGACATGGCGAGACCTTCGCTGAGACCATGCAAGCAGTCTATAATGCCGCAAGCATCCAAGGCATCACAGAAGAGCAGTTCGATGCTGTCATCCATGCAGACGACTATGGTACGTTCCTTGAACTGACATTGGAACACGATGCAGAAGAGAATGCAGAAGAGATGCTGGAATCCATCGCAGATGAGATGGACGAAACACATGAAGTTATCAACCTTTAATCCAATAGCTATGAGTCAAGAGAAATTCCCTAGATACTGCGACATCACCAAGGAAGGCATGTGGACTGGATGGTGTGTGCTGGATGGAGACATGTACATCAAGCATCAATGGGATGCAATTGCACATGCTATCGAAGCAGGATACGCCAGTCTGGCGGATGCATATGCGGATAGCTACATGTACTACAGCGAATGGACAGATGCGCCAGCGGAAGACTGGCATGAGCAACCAAACCTTTGCACACAACAGCCATGATTGATACGTACATGTACCAGACGCATATCACATGCAACAAGCCTTTGCACAAGTTCCTTCAGGAATGGCGAGTTAACTCATGGGAAGGCAATCCCTTTGGCGATGACAAGCCTACATACGTCATTGAAGTACTATGCACAGAGTCTTGGACATCATCTAGATTCCATGTCTTCGCTGAATCAGCCAAGCATCTCAGGGAGGATGTGAGCAGACTGCTCCGTGATGCAGATGTCATCGAAGAGATTGTCCGCATCGAAGACTAGTGGTCGAAACAGCGCGACAGCGCTGTCTGCGTCAAATAGGCGTACTGATGAGACCTAATTCCAGAAACACACAACACATGAAGCAGACACGACATGCATGGCAGGATGGTGATAACTTGTTCGTCATCCGCATCGGCAAGACTACCAACAAGAAAATTGCCTTGCCACAGGACAAGATAGTCCAGACGTACACATTCAGCATGGAGCAGGTACGTTACATCCAGCAATGCGATGCAGACGGCATCAAGCCATCGCAGAAGACCTTCTATTCATTCGATGCGGCAAACTGCATGGATTGTCCGCTTTCAGGCAACAGCGGGAACGGCAAATGCTACACACACAAGTACATGCAGTTCAGCGGATTCATTAGCATGCTTCGCTCCATCATTCGACAAGGATGGGGATCCCGTCTTGATGCTGAGATGCGAGCAGACATCTGCAAATGGACAGAAGGCAATTTCGTCCGCTTTGGTACGTATGGCGAGCCATCACTCCTGCCGATTGATTTGGTAGGCGACATGGTACTTGGCGCGAAGTCTTGGACAGGATACACACACCAGTCTCGTAAACCATGGGCACAACCTTTCAAGGCTTTCTTCATGGCATCGGCACACAGCGAGAAAGATGCTGTATCGATGACAGGATGGCGCTCGTTCATTGCTGAAGATGACACATCCAGTACGAATGCAGTACAATGCCCAGCATCGAAAGAATCATCCTTTGCAAGCCATTGCGCCAAATGTGGACTCTGCTCAGGCATCACAGGCAAAGGCAACAAGAATGTGAAGATAGCGACACACTAAATGGTCGAAACAGCGCACATGCGCTGTCCATGTCAGGTAGGCATGCTGATGAGACCTAAATTTCAAAACACACACAACATGTTCAAAGCAGAATTCGAATTCAAGACTCGCTCACAGCGCAGTCCTTACTTCAACAGCGGCATCCGCACATTCACCGACAAGCGACATGCCATGAATTGGTCGAGCTACATGGAGCGGAAGAATGGATGGAAGGAGATTGGATACTGGGAACACAATGATTGAGATGATGATAGACCTTGGGATTATAATTGCATGCGGCATCGTAGTCGGTTACATGTTGCATGTGCTGGAAGAATTGTTCAACTGAAGACAAACCAAAAAACACACACTACAATGGACGAGAAAACAAAAAACAGACTCCTGTACGTTGAGGAGACCTACGCAGGAGAGACGGAGACATGGCTCGATCCCGTGACGGGAGACCATTACCACATCCCCATCCGAATCGTACGTGATTGGGATGACGCAGAAAAACTTTGAATTTGTCTTGCAAGCTGACATCCTATACACTAGATTTGCACACATGAACGGGACGAACATTTTCAAACTGCTTGCATCACCTAGGTATTGTGATGTGACGCATGAAGGCATGTACCAAGGCTGGTTTGTCATGCACAACAACTTGTACATGAAGTACAGGGATGACGCAGAGCAGTATGCGCTGAACAGCGGATACAAGAGTCTTGAACATGCGATGGATGACGACTACATCCTCTGGAACGACTGGAACGATGAGCCAGAGGAGCATTGGGATGAGATGCCGCTGACATTGCCACTACGCCATCTGATTGATGAGATGCAAGGACTAGTTGACACGATCCGCACCACAAAGTACATGACGGAGGTGTCCGCACCTTATCAGGCAATCCTTGACGACTACAGAGAATACCTTGATAACACTACAATTGACGAGTGATGACTGACGAACAACGACAAGCGATGCGTTTCTACACGCGTCACAACGTAACCAACTTCGAAAGCGCGGGACGCGTTTACGTGGAGTACAATGGACTGGGGTTTCAACTGAGCGAAGCAGAGATAAGGTTCAGAGCATCTCAACAGAGAGAATATGAGCGTGAGCCAAGTGTAAATGAGGATGTAGAGGAGATGGCTCGCATACTAGACTATATCGGTCCTGACTACAAAAACTGCACAATGGACACTGACTTCTGCGATTACGCTCAGGCATTCGTAGAGCGATTCGTAAACAAGTACCAAACACACAGAGCAGAATGAAGAACTACGCAGTTGAATTCGAGTCCATACTATTTGGACAAATCAAGGTGGCTGTCACAGGGCAGGACATCATTAGTGATGACGTTTGGGTTGACCTGAACGATTTGATATCAGTCAACATCTTTCCACATCCAGACGACGAAGGAAAGGAGGATGCGCTGGGCATGAGATGGTTTGTCAGCGTCTGGACGAACCGAAGCAAGGACGGATTCGTCTCGTTCGGAAGCGAGATTGAATCAGTGGATCACAAAGAAGTAACCATCAGAATCATCGATGACGCTCAATAAATCAATATAAGACGCTATGATAATTAGGAAAGAAATTACTGAACACGAATTCGAGAACAACTTTTCGCTCGTTCCAAATCACATAGTACCTACTAGGGGTGACATGTTCGAAACCTTTGGTGAGGAACTCGATTTCGTCCACTCTACTGATCCATCTCGTATCTGCACCATAGTGGAAGGCGACGATGGCGAACTATACATCGTGAGCGGCTACCGCTGGGTAAATAGGTTTGGCTATCTCATCCTAGAAGAGCCGTTCAAAGACGGATTCATCGCACCATACTAATCATCGACGATGCTCAATAAAGCAATAGAGGACGCTGTCATTGCCTACAAGAAAGATGTGGGCATGAACAACAGCCGTAGGTCTGAGAACATGAAGAAGAGAGCCGCTCTCATATGCGCCATGAGTCGTGTGCTGGGCATGAGCGACAGAGAGATTTCAATGTACATCAGAGGCAACAGGACAACCATCCTGCACCACAGACGCAAGCACGAGTCAAACAAGATGTCATGGGGAGGCTACCTGACAACTTACAACAAAGCCAAACAGGTCATCGGACAGGTCATTGAGGCTGAAGAGGAGAGAGAGTACAGAGTGAAGGCTGTGCTGGAGGGACTAGCCAAGATGAAGCAACAAGGGAGACCAATAGATGAAAGCCTCACCATCATCGCCGCAATTCAAATCATCAAAGAGTTCAATCAATGAAAGACTTCCACCACTACAACCGACAGCATGCGAAGATGCTGTTCATCGCCATGATTACCATCTCAATCATCGGTGTGCTGTCAAGCTGTACAACTGCGCGAAGCACAACTTGTCCTCATGCCTACGATCACAGGTACTACAACAACAACTCAAAATTCTTTCAACACTACTGATATGCAAGAGAAAAAGTACATGAGGGTGAAGGTATTCACCGAAATCTCACTCGAATTCGAGATGTTCACCAACCTGCTGGTCAATGCGCTGGAAGGAGGAAGCAACTACTGGTACTACTTCCCCAAGGAAAGCTACGATGAGGTGAAGAGGCTGTACGACCTAAATGCAGAACCTCTTCAGTCACGGCGTACACGAGCAATGAGCGAGAAGTTTGCTTGGGTGCTGTGGAACTGCCGTTCCCATTCCTTCGCCATCAATGACGCTGAGGATCATGGTGAGACGCTTGGGCACATCTCATGGGATAGTTGCAAGAAGGCACTGCGCAAGATGCATGACGACTACCATGACTACTACTGGCAGGTGGTGACAGAGAATGACGATGCTGAGACAGCAGACGTGTTCTTCCAGCTGGCAACACTCGGCGAAGTAACCTTTGGATGATGGAGAAGAGACTATCGTATGTCGTTGGAGCATGGGCTATTCCTGTGCTTTTCAACGGCGACACATCCCACCTAGATGCTGATGAGGAGTTTCGCATCGAAAGTTTCATGGAGGAAGTGATGTCGCATGTGGATGAAGACGAGTATTTGGTGTGGCAGGATGAGGCGTATCCTCTCCAGTTCCGCAAGTGTGACGTGTCCCACCTGTACGACAACTGCGCTGAGATTGACGCGATCATTCGACCGATAGAGCAGAATCCTTGCAAGAATGACTTCTAACTGACTACATTCGTACCATGAGTAGATTCTTTATCAAGGCACAAAAGAACAAGGACGTATGGACAGTCTGTGTGGTCGACAAGGACGGACGCAGGACAAGGAACAGCGTACCATCGTTCTGTAAGAACAGAATGCAGGCAATGGAGGAGGCGAGAAGGATGGCTAGCACGTTAAACATGCCCATATACACTGAGTTATGATAGACAAACAAGAGTACATGAACAGGCTCTACAGGTGGATCCTGAAGGCTGAGGAGGATGAGGATGCTGTAGTGCTTGAGGCACTGCTGTCAAGCTACCACAGCAAGCTACTAATGGGGTGGCCTAACGCAGATTTTCTTTGGATTTAAGGTGACAATCAACTAACTTTGCAGGCACATGGAGGAACAAGAATCAGTATACGAGTACACACGTAACGGAAATGTGTACGTCACGCCAAGTTTAGAACTTGCGCACAAGAGAGCAACAGCAGGTCACATCTACATCGTTGAGTACGATGATCATCAAGAAGTGTCATGACTGAGAAGCCCAGGTACAACAGCCTAGACGAGATGCTTGAGAGAACAATCAGTCTGTACGTAAGTGACGTTGGCTTTGATGTCTTTCAAAAGACCAAGGACAGAGATGTCTTTGAGGCGAAGGCGGCACTTGTCAATGCGATCGGAGGCTTCATGCCATCCATGTCGAGAATAGCACCATTCTTCAGGATGAGCAGGACGAACATGCTTCGGATCAGGGACAACCACAGCAGGTACATGGACAGCAGTTACTACAGGTACATGTTGATGAGAGCGAATCGTGTCGCACACTACACAGGCATCGGAACAGCACCAACAAGCGAAAAAGTAAAGAGGGACATCCTCAAAATCAAAAACAATTCACATGAAGATTTACAAGCAACTGCGTGAGCTTCAGGCAGAACTGAAAGCTCCGAAGAGCCAGCGGAACACGTTTGGCAAGTACAACTACCGCTCTGCGGAGGACATCCTTGAGGCTCTCAAGCCGCTTGCGGTGAAGCATGGACTTACGTTCAGGATCAGCGACTCGATTGAGACGGTTGGAGATCGAATCTATGTCATTGCAACAGTAACTGTGAGCAACGACGATGGAGAACACATGGAGTCAGATGGCTTTGCACGTGAGGAGGACACCAAGAAGGGCATGGATGCCAGTCAAATTACAGGTGCGGCATCTTCATACGCTCGCAAGTACGCGTTGAATGGACTGCTCCTGATCGACGACACGAAGGATGCTGATGCGACAAACACGCACGGCAACGAAGCACCAACGCTGCCCAGCAGGCCACAGACTACGGTGAAGGACAGCGACCTGATGAGCAAGGCCATCGAGCATATCAAAGGAAGCACGAACCGCCAGCAAGCATACGACAGCATCATGGCTAAGCATGGCGACAAGTTCACGGACAAGCAGATTGAAGCCATCAAAAAGTTCGTACGATGAAATCAAACATTAAGATTGTCCTGACCATAGGAATCATATACGCGATTAGCCTTGCGCTGGTGACAGCGGCTCTGTATGCAGTTTATGTGCTGTTTGGTGCTACAATCGCCTACACCATAGTATCTGTCTATTTGGTTTACAAGTTCCTTGGGTTTGTTAGAGGTTCAATGGTTGAAGCATTAGATGAGTTCGATGTATAGTAACATACCACAGAAGATCCAGGAGCGTTACGGGAAGGATTACCTTTCGTACAGCAGTATCAAGTATGTCTTGCAGGACATGGCTCAGTTTGACAGGTACATGAAGGGTGAGATGTACAAGGACAGCGATGCGCTGTACTTCGGCTCTCTCTACGACATGATGCTGTTGGAGTTTGACAAGTGTATGGACACATACGTTCTGATCACTCACAATGAGGTCATGGATCTCGTCAGTGACAAGACCAAGGAGGCGAAGAATCCTAAGCTGACCAAGGAGTACAAGGAGATTGTGGAGAGCATCAGGAAGAACGCTGAGTTGGACAAGAAGATAGTCTGTAGCGTTGAGGACTGGAACACGGCTAAGGAGATGGTGGCTCGTATTGACTCATCAGGACTCCGAAAGTACCTCACTGGCAAGGTACAGGAGCGTGTGGAGGTAGAGATAGGTGGTGTGAAGTTCATGGGTTACCTTGACTGCCTAGGCAACGGCTTCGTCACGGATAGCAAGTCTACACGCAGTGTGACAGGCTTCAGGTACGATGTGAAGAAGTTCAGCTACCATCTGCAAGCCTACATCTACACACAGGCTACAGGCATAGATAAGTTCTACTGGGTTGCACAGGAGAAGACTTATCCGTACCTTCCCGCACTGGTAGAATGCTCTGAAGACACGTTGTGGTCTGCTGAACTGACGATCAATGACTCGTTACGCAAGCTGAACGCATGGTTTGAAAAAGAACTGAGTTTCGATGAGGACTACTTGGTTTACACGGTTTAAGTTTTTTTTGAAGGTAGCAATGTACTGCCTGTTGTTTTATACTGTTCACTATTGTTTAATTAATTTCATTTTCCGATGAGCGAAAAGAAGAATGATGCCAACTTTATTGGTTGGGTTGATGAGCCGAAATTTGCGGCTGATGGTAGCTTGATTTCTTGGCAGATCAAGTTTAAGAAGGCAGACCTGAAGAACTTGGAGAAGTTTGCGACTCCAATCAACGAGAAGGGTCAGGGCGGTAACATATTTTGTCAACTAAATATGTCTAAGGCTGGCAAGCCATACGGAACTGTATGGGATCCGAACTCTCGTCAGAGTCAGGAGAAGTACCAAGCCAAGCAGGCTGTTGCTCAGAATGATGACCTGCCCTTCTAAGGTCATTGCTTTGTATGGTTGCATAGAATGGGGGTTGAGAGACGTTAAGTTTCTCAGCCCCTCTTCTTTCACATGCAATCAAGGCACGTTCAGGTGTCACGCCGTCGATCACGAAGACGCTAGGATATTCATTCACTGGCGAGAGGATCAGAGGGATGATGAGTACGATGTGTACATCATAAAGAACAAGAAAGGAGATAACTGCGTCCTCTTTAAGTCACAGGACTTGGAGGACATGTCAAACAAATGGGTATCATTCGAATGGATAGCAAAGAATCTGAAGAAAAAGTGGAGGATAGACATCCAATCTACTACATGAACTGCCGAGTGGCGTACTGGAAGAAGAAGATCAAGCATGAGTTGGATGAGTGGGTGGTGTCAATCTATGACGACCCGATACAGATCACCAAGAAGGACAAGAACACAATGCAGAGGCTGTACAGAAAGATATACAAGAACAGCACGGCTAAGGAGAACAAGGTCGTTGTTGTCAGGGTGTTTAGCAAGAAGATAGTCGGATACACAAACTACTGATATGATTGTAACAATATTCAAAGACATATTCAGCAAGGAGCCGTTTCACGTTCACGTGAGCAAGGCGCTTGACAGAATCAAAAACGGGAACAGCATTGAGGAGATCGAGAAGATAAGGGGAGGCAACAAGGCTGTGAAGAAGCAGGTGCCAGCTGTCCTCTTCAGCGGTGAGTTTAGTGAGCGTGTTGACACAGCTATTGTCAAGCACAGCGGACTCATCGTGCTAGACTTCGACAACGTAGATGTGAACGATAGCAAGAGTTTCTTAGCCACAGATGACTACGTCTACAGCTGCTGGGTGTCCCCTAGTGGCAACGGGCTGAAAGCCTTGGTTAGGATAAGCAACCCAGAGCGACACAGGGATCACTTCAGGGCGCTGGAGAAGTACTTCATGAACCAGTACGGACTTGAGGTTGACCCCAGTGGTGTGAATGAGTCACGTGCATGCTTTGAGAGTTACGACCCTGACCTCATCGTCAACGACGACAGCAAGGTGTTCGGTGGCTTGGTCACTGAGAACTCAGAGAAACAGACAGCATCCCACCGTGAGGCGTACACGGACTACATGAAGCTGAACCTGGCGGCACGGATGATACGACACGCTGAGGATGGTGAGAAGCACAACGTCCTGTTGAGAGCAAGCATCCTGTGCGGTGGCTACATAGCTGCTGGTCGCATGGAAGAGGATGAGGTAATCCGTGTGTTGCTACGCGAGATACTGAAGCGAGACATAGACTCCGAATCTGTTGCCATGAATACGATCCGTGATGGCATAGAGAAGGGCAAGCAGTCCCCACTGACTGACATCATCAACGCAGAGAAGGATGCGGCACGTATGATGCGCATCAACGATGGGGATATGTCTTTTATCAGCAGTGACGACAGCGACTTCAGGATGATCGACGACTATGCACAGGGAAAGATTACGCTGGGGCTGGAGACTGGTGACAACACACTGGATGAACACTGGAGGTACAAGAAGGAGTTCGTTGTCATCAATGGTCACTCAAATGTGGGCAAGACGACAGTCATGCTGTACCTCATGATGAATGCGGCTATGAGACATGGGTGGAGGTGGCTGGTGTACTCGTCAGAGAACACGACATGGAGTCTGAAGATGACACTGATGGAGTTTGCTGTTGACAGGCGTATTAACTCAATGACGTACGATCAGAGACGCGTGGCTTACAAGTGGGTCAACGACCACTTCACCGTCATCAGCAACAACGAAGTGTACAGCTACAGCGACATCATCGTATTCATGGAGAAGATGTCCAGCATATCACCTATCGACGCTGTCTTCATTGACCCGTACAACAGCCTGCGTATTGACCTTGCTGGTCACGGCATTGGCGTACACGACTACCACTACCAAGCAGCATCTGAGTTCTTGACGTACAGCGCAAGCAAGAACGTAGCTGTGTGGCTGAACACTCACGCAGTGACTGAGGCACAGCGCAGGAAGGGGGATGACGGATTACCTGTACCTCCGTACGCAGAGGACACAGAGGGTGGCGGTAAATTTGTCAACAGGGCTGACTGCTTCCTTACCATACACCGTAAGGTACAGGCACCTGATCCATCCATCAGGAAGACGACTGAGTTTCATGTCCGAAAGATCCGTGAGGTGAAGACTGGCGGACAGCCAACACCGTTTGACAACCCTATCCTCTTCTACATGAACACCAGCATGACAGGGTTTCACATGATGTCAACCAGCAACAGCCTCTTCGAACCGCTGAGTGACGGATATGAGAATTACAAAACTTTTCACAACAACACTTGATTTTCTAAATTTTGGCCTGTAACTTCGCCTCAATATGAGCACAAGAAAGGCAAGTAGCAGATCGGGTACAGCACCACGCAGAGGTGCAAAAAAAAGACTTCTGGGCAGGTACAAAAGTTCTCTTGAGAAGTACTGTGCTGATAAGTTATCTGAATCAGGCATAAAGTTTACCTACGAGGTAGAGTACAGCCTCCAAGAATCTTTCAGGTACGATGGTGTGTACTGGAAGATGACGAACAAGGCTAAGGACATGACAAACAAGACGGGAAAGATTGTCTTTCCTATAAGATACACACCTGACTTCGTTGGTGTCGATCACAACTGGATAATAGAAACCAAGGGTTACAATCCAAACATGAGAGACTTCAACATAAGATGGAAGATGTTTCTTGATAAGCTAGTGAAGAGCGGGGATAAACTCCCCGCTCTTTTCATTCCCAAAAACAAACAACAGATTGATGAGACAGTTAGAATAATAAAGAAGCTGATAGATGATGGAGAAATATGACTTTGCAAGGGTGTACTTCATGGCCTGTGACAGAATATGCACAGCGGCTGAGGACATGTACGAGAAACTTTTTACCGACTCTGGAGATCCTATTTGTGATAGGGAGGAGGTTGAGTCTGTTATTAAAGAGTTTCAGAAGACGTACAGACTTGAGATAGATATGATTAGACAAATAGCAATAGACTGTTCCGATGCTTGAGAGAGACATGAAGAGCGGCAAGGTTGGCGAGTCACGATTCGTCAAGGCCGCATTAGCCAAAGGCTTTGAAGTAGTTCCCTCAACCAGGAACGACAACATGCACAAACACATCGACTTCTACCTGTACAGGGATGGAAAAGGTGGATGGGGTGTAGACGTGAAAAGAACAGGATCAACAGATGCTTTCTGGTGTGAGTTCAAGACAGTCTATGGTGGACCAGGCTGGATGTATGGCAATGCCAGGTTGATAGCCTATGAGGTTCCAGAGATAGGTGGGTTTGCTGTGGTGGATAGACAGGATCTTGTTGACTACTGCGAGTCTGAGGTAGAGGACATTGAGGTAGAGGACAAGGCTGATGCATACAAAAAGAAGTACACGAGACGAGCAAGACTGGATGTTATCACCCGTCTGAAGTTAGGAGATATTCAGAAAATAATATCCTATCGCGTGTGGGAGTATGCTCTTTGATCTCGTATCTTAGCATCTCCCAATAACTTTTCTTATGCAACAAAAACAGATCCCATGGGGTGAGGTAGGATACCCTGTCTTCAAAAGAACCTACGCAAGACCAATGGAAAACGGTCAGACAGAAGAATGGTCTGACACAGTAGAACGTGTCATAAAGGCATGCAATGAACAGCTTGGCTGTGAATTTACTGTATTCGAAGAGGGTATGGTTCGTGACATGATGATGGAGCTGAAGGGCACGGTAGCTGGTCGCTTCCTGTGGCAACTAGGCACTGAGACTGTTGACAGACTCGGCCTTCCATCACTTCAAAACTGTGCTTTTGTTGTTGTTGATGACCCCATCCGTCCGTTCACATGGGCATTTGAGATGCTTATGCTCGGCTCTGGAGTTGGGTTTAATATTCAGAGAGAGAACGTGTACCAGCTCCCAAAGGTGAAGGCGCGTGTCAAGGTGGAGCGTAAGGATGTAAACGATGCGGACTTTATCGTGCCTGACTCACGTGAGGGATGGGTGGAGTTGCTTCAGCGTGTGCTGGAGGCATCGTTTGTAACAGGAAAGGACTTCTCGTTCGCCACACACCTCATCAGATCCAAGGGCTCACCCATCAAAGGATTTGGAGGGACAGCCTCTGGACCTGAGGACTTGGTGTGGGGCATGCAAGAGATCAACAAGTTACTGAATAAAAGGTCAGGCAAGAGACTGTCACCTGTTGATTGTCTTGACATCATGAACATCATCGGTCGTATCGTAGTGGCTGGTAACGTACGCCGTTCAGCACAGATTGCGTTGGGTGATGCCGATGACATCGAGTACCTGAGAGCAAAGCGTTGGGATCTTGGTAACATCCCGAACTGGAGAGCCATGTCCAACAACAGCGTAATTTGTTCTGACATCTCTCAGCTGCCTGATGAGTTCTGGGAGGGTTACAATGGCAATGGTGAGCCGTACGGCCTGATCAACATAGAAGCATCACGGAAGATGGGTCGTACGTTTGAGACGCAGTACCCTGATCCTGATGTGCAGGGATTCAACCCATGTGCGGAACAGTCTCTCGCGAACTTCGAGACGTGCTGTCTCGCAGAAATCTACCTCCCAAACATTGAGAACTATGAGGAACTTCTTAGGGTATCAAGACTCCTTTACAGAATCAATAAGCATAGCTTGGCTATTCCGTGTGCTATTGAGGAGACTGAAGACATCGTTCACAAGAACATGCGGATGGGTATCGGGATTACTGGGTACCTCCAAGCTACAGAGGAGCAACGATCATGGCTCTCTCCCTGTTACGAACAGCTTAGAATCTACGACGATGAGTACTCACGACTGGCTGGATACCCTGCCTCTGTTAAGCTTACAACTGTTAAACCATCAGGAACGCTTAGTCTTCTTGCTGGCGTTACACCAGGAGCTCATCCAGGGTACAGCCAGTACTACATCAGGAGAATTAGAATGGCATCAGATAGCGATCTTGTTAGAACAGCTAGGGAGCATGGATACCCAGTGGAGTACGTAAGAAACTTTGATGGGACTGAGGACAAGGGAACATCTGTGGTATCATTCCCATGCTCTTTCCCTGAGGGCACAAAGCTGGCGGGTGAGATGACGGCTGTTGATCAGCTGGAGGTTATCAAGCGACTGCAAGCTGAGTGGTCAGACAACGCTGTCTCTGTCACCATCTACTACCGCAAGGAAGAGCTTGAGGCAATTAAAGAGTGGTTGCGTCTCAACTATAAGAATGTCAAGTCTGTTTCATTCCTTTTGCACAACGACCATGGATTCGATCAAGCTCCTATGGAGGAGATTACTAAAGAGCAGTTCGATGAACTCTCCAGAGGTGTTACGCCTATTACATCTCTTGCGGCCCTCAGTATGGAGGATATCGACATCCAAGATTGTGAAGGAGGAGCATGCCCAGTACGATGACGCTGTACAAAGAACTACTGATGGAGATCCTCGCTGATTATGAGGCTCTCCTGGCTGATGGGTTTGAGGATGCCTTGATAGGTTATTCAAATGGAACCAATACTGTTGCTGTATATGACTACATGCACTGTATTCGCATACTCATGGAGGATGACATGACGTATGAAGAGGCTATGGATTACATGGAGTATAACGTTGTGAATTCTTACGTTGGCGAGAAGACACCTATCTTCATAACCTTGGGCTTATGAAGAGGATTGACCAATGCTGGATAATGCAGATGTATTATCTTAGCGATGCGTTACACCGTTAGTGCAGACGCTACCTTAAAATGTGAGGGGCGGCCCATTGTAGGCTGCCCCTCTTTATTTCGGCCTCATTACTCATTTACATACTGACCTATACCAAATATTTCGACGAGTATCCTCTGTAATGCATTCAAGTCCATGCTTTCGTTAGAAAGAGGGTTCCTGTTCTTTACAAACTGATTACGAGCATCAGACATAGCGCCGTAAGCTGCTGCTCCAGCAGGAACTGCTGCTGCTCCAGCGATCATAGGCATTATCTTTCTGATGATCATCTCCATTCTCATCTGCTCTTCTGGGTCGTAACCCTCAAGACCACCAAGCAACCTATCCACATCCTCATACTCACGCTGCATGCGTCTTTCTGGACGAGCCATTCTGAACGACTCACGAGAAGCTCTATCTGACTCCCTCATGTCTCTGTTTGTTGGATCGGCGTATCCGCCATCCATGTATTTTTTAATGCTTTTCATATCAAAATTTTGGTGTTTTTATGGTTCTCCAGCGTTCCTGTCTTGGTTTAGCCTCCTTCCTTGACTGTTTGCGCTCGTCCTTATCCCACATGTCCCTCTGCCACTTCTTTCTGCTGTCATCCCAGTACAGCTCGCCTACCTGATACTGACCTCTGGATACTGTTGGATCCTGTCTCATGATCGGTCTTGGCGATCTTGTTGGCCCCACACCCATACCCCTTGATGGCATGAGCCCTTGACTTATGACTTGCTCTATCTGTGACGCAGGTATGGACCGCATAGGCTGCATGTCTGCTGGAGGTTGCGGTTGCATGGGCTGTTTTGTTTTTTGAATCTGTGGACTGGAAGATTGGATTGTCTTTTCAACTTCTGCTACCACAGATGGAGGCAATCCACCTGTATTTCCAGAATCAGTAGCCTTTTGTATCCTCTCTTGCTGCTCGCTAGGAGTGAGGTCCTTGTACGGCTTAACCATAACAGGGTCGTAGTATGGTATTGTCGTGTTGGCTCCAGGGGTATTTGCGCCTATCTCTCTGGAGAGTTCTCCAGCTCCCTTGATTTTGCTTAAGATTTCCTTTTCAGATAAACCAGTATAGTCTTTGATTTCATTCAACCTCTTTATAACATCATCCTTCTTAATGTCTTTGCTTTTGCCACTACCATAAATAATGGTAGCTATGTCAGCAAGGTCGTCGAACTTTTCAATACTGTCTACATTTTTTTGCGTTAAGGCTCTTGTTAATAACTCGTTAGCATTTCTTAGGTCTGTAGTATAAAAAGTCCCACCAAAAGTATCAGCTACTTCGGCAAACGCGTTTTTTGGCTCGTAAATTCGAACACCTTGAGGTTTGATGTTCTTGTTGTAAGCTATAAAAGGAGCTTCTAAGTCAATCATGCCAGTTACCAAATCATTTATTAGCTCCACGTTAGGATCTGTGTTGTTTCTAAGCGCATCAATATTGTCAATAATCTTTGCGCTTCTTGCTAGATCTGGATCCTGTCTCATGGAGGCCAGCATATCAGGCGTTATAGAAGATCTATCCGCACCCCCAAAGAAATCCTGCATCATTGTTTCTAAAGTTCTACGAGATACTTCACCGCTTTCAATGTCTTGAACCTGATGTGCAGTAATAGGCCAAGTTTCAACAGGCTTGTAATAAGGCAATTTACTGTCGTAAAAACCCTGAGTCTGTAACGCGTTGTTGTACAGGGCCAAACTATCAGCGTATGTTGCCCCAGTTGCTCCCCTTATGGTTCTCATTTCTTAGCAGTCTTAGCGGCGTTTTTGAAGTCCTGTGCGGTAGGTGCTCCTTTCTCACCAGGCTTTCTCATACGCTCACCTCTCGCTCTCTTGGCGTGTATGTTGGCGTACAGTCCGCCGTTCTTAAACACACCTCTCCCCTTGAGAATATCCGCTTGAGTCACCTTACCGTCTCCAGTGAGGTCAGGGAACTTACCTCCCTCTTTGTATTTGCCCATCTTGCCACCGCAGTCGCACATGCCAGCGGGCATCTTTCCGCAAGAACACATCTTGCCTCCTTTCTTGTATCTTTTTACAGCTTTCATGGTCTTATGTTTATAGTTCTTGGGTTACCTCTTCTTTCACCCATGACTCTTATTGGTTTCTCTTCTGGTACAATCATTCCTGCCGCACCAGCACACTCGTTTCCGTACACCGTGTTTAACAGCAACAGGTCAGTGGCACCTATAATACCGTCTTTATTAAGATCGCACTGAGGACAACCGTCTTCAGCTGGTTCACCAAATTCAGCTAACAACATCAGCAGATCGTTCGTTCCAACAACAAGGTCTCCGTTAAAGTCACCCCAGCAGAATGGTACCTCATCGATCAGTGTTGGTCTCTCTACAACAACCCAGTTGTGCATGTACAGGAACTGACCATACGTAAAGGCTGTCCTGCATGAGTCGATGTAATAGTCCATGTGGTTGTTATGCACATAGTCAGCCCATGGTCTATCTGGATTATAAGTTGTTGGGCACCAAGGAGATACACAGCTGTAGTTTACTTTTGTTGGCGGTGTGTCACAGATGTTGTCGTGTATCTGTGTACAGTCAGCTTCAGGATCCTCTCCGCAGAAGTCTACACCCTGAAAGACATGATACAATCCAAGGTAGTGACCAACCTCATGAACGAGTGTCTTGTTCTCAGCCCTGTTGTAGATCAGGTAGTCACCGTCAACACCAAAGACATTGGTCTGCACCCACACTCCATCCGCACCGTTAAAACTTATGGGTCTCCTCCAGGCAAACCCAAGTATACCACCGCACATGTCAGGCATGACGTGTACGTTCATGATCTCATCCCTGTTCCAAGAGACCTCCTCACCAAGGTCAAGTGTTCTGTAACTGGCAGGAGCACAAGCCTCACCTGTAGCCAATGGAGCGCCAGCCTCACTCTCGTCAAGGTCATGGTACTCAACAGCAAGTAGGTCAAAGTCAAAGAGGTACTCAGCAAACTGTTCGTTTAGGTTCGCAATAGCGTTCTCCGCATGCTCCTGTGGTATCTGGCTGTAGCTGAAAGAATCCGTGTGGTGGATGTGTACGACTGTCTTTATCGTCTTCCAGAAAACATTCTCAGACTCTGTCATGTCCAAGAACTGACTGATGTAAACGCCATCCTCCTCTGGGGTCCAGCAGATGTTTGAGTCTATCTGGCCCCAAGAAGTAAGGCTGTAACCTGACAAAAATATTAAGATTAAACTAAGCTGTTTCATGCTTTTTTGTTCGTTGATGTCTTCTCTATCGTCCTTCCTGCGAAGTATGCGCCGAACACAGTAAGCATCAGGACCTGAAGCAAATCTATGAAGTTTTCACGCGGCAGAAATTCTTCTGACACTGCATCCCAGATAGTTACAGCCATAAAAAACACAAGGAGAGCGATCATTATACTGGGTCTGATAAGCTTTGCAAGTTGCACATCACTAGACATATCCGCCTCCCACCTGCGGGTAACAGCCTCCTGTCTTGCGATCTCAACCTGCGATGCCAGCTTCTCAAACTCTAGCTTGTCCTGAGCTGATATGTCAGGGTCGCTGTCCACCAGACGCTTCACTATGCCAAGGACACCTTGGTCAGGAAGCACGTCACCAGCTATGTCAAGCACCTTGGGTGCCTTCTCCTTCAGCCAGCTCTTTAGTTTACTCTCCTCTGATTTGCTCATATCTCTTGTTGAATGTCATCATTACCTTACGCTGTCTCTCCTCAATGTCATGGATGGTGTTCACCCTCTTCGTGTAGTTAGGTATCTCAGCTGCGTTCTTCCTAGCCTCTCTCAACACCTTCATCAGTTTCTCCGTCTCCTTGTACAGGTCTATGAGTGGACCAACACCTCTGTATCTCTCAAGCTTTGACATGTTCTTCTTCACCTCTGGGTCAAGAAGCTCGTTGTAAAGTTGCGCTGCCTCAGTAGCGTTCTTTCTGTACCTGTCGTAGTCGTAGTACCTAGATGCGCTGCCGTAGATTTTATTCAGGAATATAATATCCGATGGCTCCACCTTAGCAAACTCCCCAGCCTGTACCATACCAGCGGCTGATGTTATCATGGTGCCAATCTGCGTGATGAACCTACCAGTACCACCCATGAAGTACTCAAAGATGTACCAGAACTTATCTGGGTTCTGATCGGTCACACCAGATGACGTGTACTTGGTGCCACCAAACACCTGATTGATCCACTTGAAGGTGTCCTGAACAGACTTAGGAGAGTAGAATCCCATCTCAGATTCTGACTTAGGTGTCATGAATGGGAGCTGTTCCCTTGCGATGCTGTTGCCGAAGTAACTCTCATTCAGTCCAGCCTCCAAGAATGGTTTGATTATGGTAGGAGCAACAGCCTTCAGACCGTAGTTGAACAGGGACTTAGACTGACCAAAGCTGATCGGAGAGAACGACCCCATGAAGCTGTTGAATAGGAACAAGCCTGCGTCATCTATGTCTCTGTGACCTGAGGACACAGTTGCTACTGCCTCTCCAAAGTTTGCGAAGATGTTGTAGCCGTAAGGCATCGGTATCTTCATATACTTCTCGCCATCGAGCATGATGACAAGGTTGCGTTCCTTGACGTAGTCTGGTATCTTGTTGTAGAACAACTCACCATCATCATCCTCATCACTCATAGCAAGGTTGATCATAGTAAGCATGGCGTTGGTAAGCACAAGACCCACAGCCGCACGTTGAGCGTTGTTGGTTCTTTCGTAGAAGCTCCGCTCCTCACCGTTAGCCATCTTCTTTGGCTTGAGTCCAAGCATGCTCTTACCAAACCTTGCTGTACCCTGTATACCAGCGTTGAAGAACAGGTACAGTGAACTCAATACACCGCTGTTCTCTCCGCTTCTGTTGAAGTTCACGGTTATCTCCTTGGCAAGAGACGCAGCATCTTTTGCATCAAACCCTTTCTTCCTAGCCGCTATAAAGGTTGCGAGTCTCACGCTGTTCTCGAACGCATCGTTGATAGCCGTTACCTTGTCCTCAGCAAACCTCAACGGACCACCGAGCATCCTCACTAACTGCCTCATCTCACTGTCCTCATCAAGACCTTTCTTTAGCTTCTTGGCTACCGTCTCCAGTCTGTCTGCGTACGTCCATCCAGTCTTGCCGCCCTCAAGCTCAAACTCCTCTATGTACGAAGCCATATCAGCGTCTCCGACCTTCCTGCCAAGGTTGTGCTTCATCAGTGCCCGAAGCGTACCGTTCCTTCCTAGTGAGTTCTTAGCTATGTATGTGGACAGATACTTACCATCCAGACCAGCGAGATCCTTCTCAGCAAGAGCATTGAAGGTTGCCGCCTGTATGTCCCTCAAGAAGTTTACGATAGTGAACGCAGGGTCAAGTGTGGTGAATGCCTTGCGGAGCCAGTTGGTCATTGGCGATATCTTAGACAGCAAGCCAAGGCTCTGAGTACCCATGTTCTTGAGTGTTTGAGCGTGTGACTTGTTGTCAAACCTGATGTACAACTTCTGACCGTTGATCCTCACAGCTACCGTGTGATCACCATCAGCCTTGTCAGTCACAGTCCATACATCCTTGTTGGGGTTGCTCTTGACCATGTTGTACATCGCCTGCATAGCCTTGTTCTTCTCCCCAGCTACGATAACAGCCTGAGCTTGGTGGATGACAGTTGCCACAGCGTTAGCCGCACGTGTTTGTCTTCCCTTTGCTTTCTTGACTATCTCTCCTGGTACGTGAAGCCCAGTACCACCATTTGGTGCTGACCCCTGATCCTCAAGGTTGAGCGTGTTCATCTCATCGGCGGCTCTTCCGTGAAGCGGAACGTAGTTCTGGTACAACTGATTCCATGAATCTACCCTAGCCTGTGGTTCCAATCCATAAGACACAAGGTTCTCCTGCGTCTGCTTCTGTATGTCACGAATCATACCAACGATCTGATCAAGCTCTCTCCTCAACTCTGGATCTGAGTCTACGTCGGATAGTATTTCTCTGGCCTCTTTCGTTGTCATACCACTACCAGCTTCATTAGGCTCCTCAACACCAGCCTCTACCTGATCGAAGTATATCTTCTCGTTTCTTTCCTCAGCATGCAGAGCCGTAAGGTACTGGTTGATATCAACGGAGTCAATGCCAGTCTCCTTCATGAAGTCTGTTATCTTCTTTACCGCAGTCTCCAACCTGATGAGCCTCTCACCAGTACGCCCGTGCATGAGTTTCTCTGCCAGCATAAAGTTCTCAGCCCTTGACACCCCTCTGCCAGCGAACGACTCTATGTCTTTCTGGAGCATAAAGACTCTCCAGTACTTGTCGTAGTACTTGACCTTTATACCATCCATGGTGTTCTGGAACCATGTTCTCTCTCTCCTGCCCCACACAGCGTTAGGGTCAGAGGCATGAGTCACGTTATGCGGCTCACTAATCATGACCATAGACTCGTATATACGTGTCACCTCAGGTGTTAAGTCTCGATCAAGTGGCGAGCCTACGATGCCGAAGTATATGTCAAGGAGCCACTCTCTGAACTTCTCAAACACACCATTGAGCTTGCTGCTCTCTGTTGGTCCTTGGAATAGGAACCTCTCAAATCCCTCAGCAAAAGCCTCAGATGCATCTCTGTTCCATTCGCTGGTGCCAGCCCAGTCCATGACTGTCTGCTTCTCCTCATCGGTTAGGTAGTGCTCAAAGACGTGAGCCATCTCATGGAGAGGCGATGTAACGTCAGGGTTAGTGAGCGCGTAGATAACAGCCTTACCATCCTCCATCGTCATGGCAGCTCTAGCGTCTTGGAACAGGACCATCGGGTCAGTGATCGGCTCATCGCTGAGCTTCTCTATCACCACACCAGTAGCTCCGAAGCTGTTGTCTTTGGTTACCTTGACCTTGTCACCAAGCAGCTGCTGCACGTACTCGACCAGCTCGTCACCATCAAATCCTTTCTGGAACACCTCCACTTCTTGGCCGCCACTCTTTCTGGTGATTATCAGTGAGTTATGTTCATCTCCTGGTACGGAGTTCTTGGCGTTAGCAACGTCACCCTTAAACTTCCTTGCCGACACGTAAGCCTTGCCACCTTGGTTAAGCTTGTTGTAGATGTCCACAACGATTCTGTCCCTGATCGCTTTCGGTACAACATTAAGTACATTGAGAGAGACGATACCGTCGTACGTCTTGTTGATGTCTGCCTGGCTACCAAAAGTAACCTTCCTGCGCCCCTTCCATCTCTCTGGGTTAGGTTCGTATGAGTCAACATCGAAGCCAAACACACCGCTCATGGCATCGGTACCAAGGCCAAGGCCAGCACCGTAGTCCAGAACAGACTGAGGTTGTGACCCCATAAGTTTCTTAGCTGCCTTCACGTAGCTTCCTTGTGTGGTAGCTACCTGTGTCGTACCGCTGTTGTCATTGTACTTGCCGTCCTGAAGCTTGGCCTTTGACTCAGGTTTCATTATGCTGAGTATCTTAGACACACCTGTTGACGGAGGGAACAGACTATCACTCTTCTTTCCTAGGGGGGATTGTCTTCCTGGTCTGTTTGCTATGGTCTCGTATGACTTTGCGTCCTTAAGCAGGTGGACCACTGGCTTGTCACCGTTGACTGTCTCGATAGCGAACGGATAAGACTCGTGGCTTCTTCTTCCCTCACCCTTCGTATCAACAGCCCTGAAGGTATCGCCATTAGGATTCGCATCAACCTCCACCACAGCATAGGCTACACCAGCCTGAGCTCCATCCTCAAACAGCTGATTTACAAAACCTTCCTGCAATGACCTAGCTACAGCTGTCATGACCTTACCAGCCGTAAGCTTTGTCTTCTTCTTGACCGTTGGATGGAGAACACTCTCCATGTCTGAAAAGTCCGCGAAGAACTCGTTCAGGAACTTCTTTTGATTCTCTGTACTCTGTTCGTTTATGGAGGTTACCATGTTGGTTATCAACCTCTCTATAAACTGTCTGCGCTGGTCGAAGCTTGAGTTGTCAGGATCCATCTTGTCTTGGATAACCTGAATCATATCGTCAAACTTCATGCTCTTCTTTATAGGAGCTTTAAATACAATAGCCTTCTTCTTGCCAGTTGTTTTGTCTATGGTAACCTTCTCTTCTATATTGGACTGAAAGATAGCTGCTGATAGCATCTTCTTAGTGATCGGGTTCTTACTCTGATTGGCCTTCTCTACAAAGAGTTGTACTATGCCTCTGGCCGCAGTGGTGTTGGAGAACACCTTGGTAAGTGACCCAGTGGTTAGGACAAGCCTTACCTTCCCGTCTGTACTCATCTTCGCGAGCTTGTTGAGCTCACTCACCATGCCACTCGCAGCTGATCTAGTCGATGCCCAGAAGTAATTCTCGTCAGCAAACTCTAGCGGATAGAAGACGCCACCGTCACCCTTGATAAGTTCCCTGTCTCCTATGGATATAGACCCAGAGAACATACCATCAGGTGCGTGGAAGATGACTGGCCCTTCAAAGTCATGAACAGACTTCTCGTTAACAGTCACACGACCAGCCTTCATAAACTCTTGGAACTCAGGGGTATCTATAAGCATCGTCCGACTCTTACCAGTAGCTAGGTTGGTCATAGTCTTCTGGTACATAGCTGAGGCATGATCGTTAGCCTTCGTTGGATCCTCAGTGCTGGTCCACTCGATGGTCTTGTATATCTCTGCCTTGGATTTACCGCTCCTCAAAGCCATAGCACCAACCATCCTGTCCATGATGATGGCTGCGTACTTAGCCTCCTTGTCACCAAGACCAAACACCTCCTTACCGATCTTAATCAGGTCCTTGACACCAGTAGCTTTTACTCTGTCTTTTTTCTCCTCAGGCTTCTGCTGGGCAGTACCATCACCCTTGCCAGACTGCATCTTCACCTCTGGCCCCTGAGCTTTTTTAAGCTTACGGTTGACAGCAGCTAATTCTCTCTTGACCTCTTTAATGTCGTCCTTGTACGAATCGACCGTGTCATCATGGTCGTTCTTCAGATCAACAAGCTTACCCTCCTTCAGTTCGTCTATAGCCTCAGTCTTCTCCTCCTTGGACATGTTCTTGTCCTTCCTGATCTTAGCTATCTCTTCCTTGATCTTTGCGACCTCCTCCTTGTAGTTCCCCTTCTCTATCTCTATCTCTTCTTGTAACTCTTCTATTTTGTACTCGCCGTAATCCTTCTCAGCTTGAAGTTGAGCAAGCTCTTGATCACTGGCTTTCTTGGCTGGTGCCTTCTTTTTAGGTGCAGCCTTCTTGGCAGCTGGCTGTGCAGGAGCAGCTTCATCAAACATGCTATCACCAACATACTCACCAATTGTTTGATTGGCTTCTGTCTCTGATGGCCTGTATAAACCAGACTCATCAACGTATACATCGGTGCCATCTGGCACATACAAAGACACACCTTCTTGCGGAGATCCAGCTACTCTTCTGTATTTCTTTCCAGTTTTCTTGTCCGTCACCAGAGGCATGTTCTCAGTGTCTACTTTCTTGTTCTTCGGTGCCTCCTGTGTTGGTTTCTCTTTCTTCTTCTGCTTGGGTGGCTCTGGTTGTTTTTCCTCCTTCTTCTGTTGAGCCTGTTGTCTTTGACGTTCCTTTACTCTTCTCTCATACTCCTCCATGCCAGCCTTGGTTACTGGCTGTTGGGGAGTGGCTTGTTCAGCTTGTTGAGTATCTGGAGTCGTTTCTTGAGCGGCAGTTTGTTCAGCAGCTCTAGCCTGCTCAAAGGCTTGTTTGGTGTCTGTGTCTTCATTCTCAAGTTGTTCAAGTTGTTGTTCGAGCTGTGCCTTATCCTCAAAGCTAGCGAGTGTTATCTCGTACGCCAAGGCATCAGCGTTGGTTCCTCTGAAGGTACGCATCCTGCCCTTCTCATCCTGTAGTCTTACGTTGACTATGTTGCCGTCCTTGTCTCTGGTAATCGCCTGCTCAGGATTTTCGTTTGGATTGGTGTAGTTCTTGTTGTTAACGACAAAGCTGCCGTCATTGTTAGCGACTACGTTAGGTTGAGTTGGTTTGAGCCCAAGGCTCAGTGTAGAGTTGCCTGACAGCTCATCGTAATTACCAAGCTCGATCACCTGCTTCCCATCAAACGACTGAAGAGAAACTCTTCTTCCGTCACCATCACCCTCAACGATAAGCTCCCCCTGAACAGTCTGTTTTTTGCCATCCCTGTCGGTGTAGCTCATCTCGTATGTCTGTCCTACGTTCTCGGAGACAGCGTTGGTGAGTGGCTTGGCACCCTCAGCTCTTGCTGGACCTCTCTCTGCCCTTGGCTTGACATCAAGGATAACACGCTCTTGAGGTTCCTCAATCTGTTCAGCCTCATCAACCTTACCCTCAGCCTCCAGCTCAGCCTTCCTCTGAGCTATCTCAGCAGCCCTTCTCTCATCTATCTCTCTCTGCCTCTCAACAGCCTGGATAGCCTCATCAACCTGCTGCTCTGTAGGTTCTTGTTGTGTGTCAACATCTTGCTCAGTCTCCGTATACTTTGCAAGGATAGCGTCTATCTGAGACTCAACCATCTTGAGTCTGTTCTCTGTTAACTCGTTGTGCTTGGGAGCGACAGTGACATCAAGGAGGTTAGCACTCATACGTGACTGCAACTCTGCTCTTTGCATCTCAAGATCAACGAGTGCATCAGCGTCCTCCTTGGATATAGATGGGTCAAGCGTTGATCGTATCTCAGCGTCAGTGAACTTGTTGTTGACAAACCTCTCCATGCTTGGGTCGTTGTCAACCTGTATGCGCATGTCCTTCAGCTCCTGTGGATCAGCGGCAGTTATGATGGTAATGAACTGCTCTGGAGTAACCTTCTGACCGTTGATGGTGTACTCTGGCAGCTTGCCGTTAATCTCTATAAGACCTCTCCTAGCAAGCTCAGCACGTTCTTTGTACGCGTTGAAGACAGGTTTACCACCAGACACAGCAAAGCCGCCCACCTCACCAAAGAACTCAGCCGTCACCTCAGACGGAGTAATATCCTGACCAACCGCCAAACGCGCAGATACCTCACCAGCAGCACCAGCTGTCGCCTCCGTAAACACGCCAGCACCAGCAGCAGAGAGAGGCTTGTAGCCCTTACCCAACATCTTGGTAGCCAGTCTGCCTGATGCCTTACCGCCTAGGAAGTCTATCATGGCGATCGTTCCGCCCCTTGTGGCTGATCTCTTCAGTATGTTTGCCCTTGACTCATCGCTGTTCAGTACCCTGAGGATGTTCTCTTCGTTGCGCTCCAAACCAAGTCTGTCAAGCTCCATGCCAACCATATCACTAAACGATAGACCCATCTCGCTGATGGAACTAGCGATAGAGAACGCTGGAAGAGCCGCTGATGCAGCACCTATCATGGCACCTGCACCCGCACCAGGCAGCGCCAGAACACCAGCAGTAGGCGTACCAAGCAGACCTGCACCACCCAAGGCACCAACACCCATACCAGTACCTATAGTAGCGGCAGCTGCGTTAAGAGACTTGATGTTAAGGAGAGAACCCATGGACCTAGCCGCCTGTTGCGACATGACCGATGGGTTTAGGATGTATGCTATTATATTGTTGTAGAACGTGTCTCCGTTCTCAGCTATGTAGTTCTCGTACGCAATGGTCTCCTCACTCTTACCGTACATCTTCTCGTACTCAGAGTAGTACTGCTCAGCATCAGCAAGGGCACGGACATCATCCATGGTGAACTCCCTGTTCGTAAGGAGCTGCTGCATGTAGTCGATGTTTGTCTCGATCGTCTTTGAGTCTGGAATCACACCAGCAAACAACTCACGAGCAACGTCATCCACAAAGTCACCCAGTGGGAGAGAGGTCAAAAACTTGAGTACACCAGTGTCAATACCAGTAGCGTTCTTTGTCAACTCAGCAAGGAAAGGAATCTCCTTCTCAGGTGCCTTGTTGCCAAAGACATCCTTGTCTCTCCCGTTCTTAGCTATGTCAAGCTGTGCCTGCGCCCAGTCTTCTTTGCTGTACTGATTGAATGTGTCAAGGTCGCCAGCATTAAGCGACTGGAGAACCTGTTTGTCTCTGTAGGTAAGGGTGTCGTTAGTGCTTGGTAATGGTGAGGCCACACTTGAGCTCAATTGCTCTGCCTCTACCGTAGGCAACTCTGGTATGCCATCCCCAAAACCGATCTCTTCCAAACGAGATTGATAGCCAGGTACCTCCTTTTTTTTTTCAGGCTCAGGGGCCTTGAAGTACTCATTGTAGAAGTCATTGATGTTCAGATCAGTAAGCTGATTCTGAATCATAAACTCATACATATCAGCGTACTTGCTGTTGTCCTGTGAGTACGTGTCAAAGAACTGCTGCTGATCAAGATCGGTGAGGCTGTTTGTCTTGAAGAACTCGTAAAGCTTTATATACTTCTCGTTCATTATCCGTTAAATTTTACTCCGCCAAAGGCTGCGTTATTACCCTGAGGAAAACCGTTCATAAGCTTGTCTAGTGTTATGCTTTTAGGCGCGATGCCGTAGTCCTGCTGAAGGGTATTCACGATCTTGTCAATCGTTGCGTAGTCCTCAGCAGGTATCATAATCTTGTCAGGCATCTTTGTGCTCTTGTCATTCTCGTTTGTGATACCACTAAGGATCACGTTACCCTTGCTGTCAAAAGAAACAGAATCAAACTTGATGTTTATGCTTGGTTTGCCATCAGGCGTTACACCAGCTATAGCCATCACCTCCTCCATCTCTGGGTCTGACGTATCTGGGTAGAGCTGATCAGCGTAATCGTTCAGGTTAACATCAAGCTTAGAGTCAGTTGTCGTGTACGTCCTAAAGGTCACAAACTCCTTGTCCATCTTACCATCAACTCGCAGAGGATTTCCAGTCTTTTGGTAAAGATCAGCCATCTCTTTATCACTAAGGATTTGACTTCCAGTTGCTTGAGTCTCTGTCATACCTTGGATAAAGTTCGTATACCTAAGGTTGTTTTTCTTGTCACCAGCGGTCATCGTGCTTGTGGTAGATGTCTTGGTGTCATCTCCAATAGAGATGTACTTCAGTGCTTCATCTATGTAGAACTCCTCTGGCGTGAGCTTAGTACCATCATTCTTGTACTTTGGCTTACCGTTGAACTCTTCGTTGTACATGCGCTCAGCCTCAATCCTCTCTCTCTTAGCAGCATCAGGCGATGAGAACTCATCAATCATGGCCTGTCTGACCAACTGTACTATCGTTGCGTCTGACAAGCCATCAGCTGAGTACCTGTCGATAACAGCGTCGTATTCACGAGCGTACTCCTGTGGCGGTATACCACCCAATGGTCTCGTTGATGGGGCGAGTATAGATGGGTCAGACATGTGTGGGTGGGACAGCACTGATCCGTAACCAACCTCCTGTATAGGTGTACCATCAAGGCCGATCATCGGTATGTTGATGTCCATGTTCTGGAGGTCTGCCTCCCACATATCAGTGCCAAGTGAGTCTGAGTACCTCTTCTTCTGTGCAAGAGTCTCCTGCGTGTCTATTACCGTAGACGTTTTGTCTGGGTACAACGCTGGGTTATCAACGTACTTGGATGTCTCAAGAAGCTGTGTTCTTGCTTCCGTGAAGTGATTGTTCAATGAGGTGTGAAGAGATCCAAGCTTAGAGATATCAGCCATGATGTCCTCTATGTTCTCGTACTCTGCCTCACGCATCTTTCTTCCAGCCTCCTGCTGTAGCTTCTTGAACGAGCCTATAGCCTGTGGAGACCAGCCCTGCATATTGAAGCCGTATATCTGCTCAAGCTGCTTGTACTTAACGATGTTATTCGCGTCCCTGCGAGCTATCTGAGATGTGAGATTGGTTTGCTGTTGCTTGGCTATCTCAGCCATCTGCTCCTTGAACATCTCAGAGTAGGACTTGCCTATCTGTACTGGCGCTACGTATCCTCCCTCTGCCATATTATGAGAATTGTGGTTGTGACAGCACCTTGTCCAGCGACTTGTACAGCTTCATAAAGTCTGAACTTGATGCCTTGTTACCCTTGTTCTTTACCTTGTCATACGCACCCTTGATGCTCTTAGCCTGTGTTGGGTTCAGGATGTACTCCCCACCAGTCATCTCACCAACCTTAGCACCATCCTTCATGATATCGATTGGGTTGCTCTTGTGCGAGAACTCACCAGGTGTCTTCTGCACCTGACCGCCATCCTTAAAACCAGAGAAGGCTCCGATGGCTGTGTTGATACCGCCGCCTATGATGTTGCCGACAGCCTGTTGTCTCGCCATGTTCAGTGCCTCTATGTTCTGCTTCGCCTGTGCCTCTGCATTATAGGCTCTGTTCAGTCCCATCAGTCCAAGCTCCCTATCCAACGATGTCTTCTGATCGAGTACGTTCTGCTCAAGGTTAGCTAGGTTGCTCATAGCGCCAAGCTCACGCTGCATATCAGCCATCTTCTGACTCTGTTCCTGCTGAGCTTGGTTTCGCTGTACCGTAGACATCATGCTGGCTGCAAGCCTAGGGTCAGACTGCATAGCCTGAAAAGCTGTCTGTGCTGCGCTCTTGATACCTGAGGTGTCTGTTGGTCTGATGCCAGCCATAGCGAGATCGCGCTGGGCCTGTGCCACCTTGGGGTCGTACTTACCAGCTTTCTCTGCGGCAAAGAACTTGTTCTGATCTCTCTCTGCCTGCTTGAGGTATCCTCTTTGCTCTCCAGCTCTGTTTCCGTACTGGGTGAGGTCAAAGATGCCAGTAGCCATTTGACCAAGTCCAGAAATAACACCCCCTCCAGGCACCATACCAGGTACAGGGTTACCAAACATATCCTTGCCTCCAGCGTTTGGATCGATACCAGAGAACGCTTTCTTAAAGTCGTACTGGTTTGAAGGTGTTGGTGTTATGGTTGCCTCTGGTAATGTACCTCCAGAGTAAGTAGCTGTAGGTGTTGATCCAACTTGGCTGGGTTCGAATCCTGGATGAAATCCAAAGTAATTTATATAACCTGTTGCCATAGCTTGTAAAGTTAAGAGTTTTGACCAAGTCGTGAATCAAGGTTTGAGTGTGAGTACTCTACGTTGACAGCGTACAGCTCAAACGGTCTATCCCCCATACCTGGTTTCGTAGACAGTGACACAAGTAGATACTTACCTCTCATCGCATCGCCATGGATAGATGGGTCAAGAAGAGCCATGAGTCTGGTCTGATCTGGAACAACATAGTTCATTGCAAGTATACCAGCGCCATCTATGTCAATTATTGTCTGATTTTCATACAGCCCTGCCTCACCTATCGTAGAAGCTCCATCTGCTGCTACACTGTTTAAGAATCCAGGTATGCTTTCAATGACGCTTGTGTCTACACCAACCGAAGATCCGTTAGACAATGTTATGGTAGCTCTTAACGTAGTCACCCCATCAGGTGATGTGGTCACAAAGACTGGTATAGCTCCAGTTGGTACATTATTAACCTGACCGTAAATGGTTACGCTATTGGTTGTACGGGCTTTTACAAGCCCTATAGGTACAAGGTTTGTTGTTGAGTTGAATATGGATGGTTTTATGTCTGAGTACAAGTTCTCTTCCTTGGGTATAAAATCTCCTAGCAAAGATGACTGCTGACCTCTTGTTACTGAGAACCCTTGTAAGTCTACGTTAGTAAACACAAGACCAGTAAACACGTTCTGGTTTGACTCCAAAGAGACAGCCCTAAAAACCTTTTCTGCTGATGGATCTTGATTAGACGACAGAAGAATAAAACTACCGTTTTGATATCCGTAGAAGTTGTTTAATGGCACATCACTTGAGTTTGAGTTATGCTTCCATATTGTCTCTTGAACCACAGCAACTTCTGTTGTCATTTCCTGCTCTTCGTTTTGAGTATAGCTTAACAGGGCATTATCTATGTGGGTGTAATGACTTGGCTCAAAACTGTACCGAGTCTTCCAGTAGTTTCCTGTGTGTGAGAATGAGAATGTAGCCATGTTATATGTTATCCGTTGCTCTAAACATCTATATCTGAAGCCGCAAGGTCAAAGCAGCTTGTCCCGTACTGTCCAATAAAACCTACATTACTTTCGTCCGCAGAATTACCAAATTGATTCAAAAAGTTTGCAAGAACAGGTTGGCCGACGGTGATAAAAGTGTCAGATATTGGACCAGTTAGGTAAAAATTATCACTCATTATTAGACTAAAAATCAACGATTTTGCGCTCGCCCTTATAACAAACTTAACCACATCTTCGTGAGATACCTCAAGGTCTAGGATGTGCTGTACTATGTGTCTGGGTGGTCTCGGCAGGGTTTGAGCTGTATATATCAACTCATAAGCTTTTGTAAATGCCTCACTTCCTATATCATCTGGATCGCCTGGGTATACGCTTGAGTAGTATGACAGGATTCTTGACAAGAAGTATGATAGTTGGCCGTAAAATCTATTATTATAAACTAATTGTGGATCAGCATAAGGCAAGTTCTCAAAATCAGCATATATACCAGGAAGAGACCCATTAACCGACAGCCTTTGAAGCCTAGTAACTAGGCAACCAACGTTAACTTGAGGTAAAGGACAATCTTCTTGCGGAAAAAGAGGTTCTACAATGTTTGACGTAAGCGTGTTATAAATTTCATCTGGGCTCAAGTCAAACGCAGTTTCTTGCCAAATACCTAAAAATGCAAGCAAATCAGGGTTTGCTATTGTTCCGTCACTATCAAAGTCAAAATTACTCAAGTAACTTGAAAAAATTTCTGTCTCTGAATTTGTTTCAAAACTTCCGTACAAATAACCAATCACAGAAATGAGGTCGAATCCTGTTAATCCGTACCTCTGTACGTACTCTTGAATACTTTGTATCGGACCATCTGGACAGCAAGCAGGGTCAGGTCCAACATTACCAAGGTCTGTACACACCTCACAGTCTCCAGCAAAAATACAAGAACCATCGTCATCGGTAGCACCAGTGTCGTAGTTACAGGCGGCAGGGTCGGTACAACCAAATATTTCTGCCTCATCACAGATCCCATCGCCATCCGAATCGTTCAAACAGTTCCCGTCACAGTCGTAGTAATCAAAACCGTAAAGGTCAACAGGGTACTCACATTCAGACTGGAAACTAATGGTTGCTGTCTCGTCAAAATTGCAGGCTAATGGGTCCATGCAACCAGAGCACGAATTAAATTCACACGAACCATCATTCTCCGTCGCCTCTGGATCATAGTTGCAGGCGTTGCTGTTCGTACAGCCATATACTTCATTGTCGTTGCACACGCCGTCGCCATCGTCGTCGTATACAACCACCCCTCCGTTGCCATCACACGCCTCACAGTTGCCATCAGCGAAGACACATCCAACATCTGTAACCTGGTACACAAACAAACCAGACTCTGGGTCAATAAAAGGCCCTTCGTAGTTACACGCACCAGGAGTGTTACAAGCTTGTATAGCTATGAAACAGCTTCCATTATCAACATTAGCACCTGGGTTGTAGTTGTCAGCATTTTCGTATGTGCAGCCTTCAACTGTGAGTTCATCACAGATGCCATCTTCATTAGTATCATTGATGCATTTCCCATCACAGTCGTAATACAGATCAGGGTAAGTACATGACCCATCGTCATCGGTTGCGTCAGGGTTGTAGTTGCAGGCTGTTTCATCTGTACAGCCTGGCACCTCAAACTCATCGCAAACCCCATCACCATCGGTATCGTTGAGGCAGTTGCCGTCGCAGTCATAGTACGTCTCAGCATACGTGCAGGATCCGTCATCGACATTGGCTTGCTCGTCATAGTTACAAGCTATTGGGTCTGTGCAGCCATAGAATTGACAACTTCCGTTATCAATCGTAGCTTCTGGATCGTAGTTAAAAGCCGTTTCGTCTGTGCAGCCAGCGCAGGTCAGATACTCACAGCTGCCATCATTTTGATCAGCATCTGGATCAAAGTTGCATGCGCCTTCATTCGTACAACCACCATACAAACAAGTGCCGTCGTCGTCTGTGGCTTCTGGGTTGTAGTTGACGGCGTTTTGGTCTGTACAGCCTCCCAGTTCCAACTCATCACAAATGCCGTCGCCGTCTGTATCTGTGAGGCAATTGCCGTCGCAGTCGTAAAACATAGCAGCGTATGAACATGTACCGTCATCTACGTTTGCTTCATCATCAAAATTGCAAGCCTCAGGGTCCGTGCAACCTGGAAAGAAAACCACATCAGAGTCATCCTGCTCAATAAATATATTAGATGCAATGTTTGACGCAGGTCTTATTGTAAGGAGATACTCCTCGTTTAATGGATCGTATCCAGAGACAATTCTAAGCGAGTCTGTTCCTTCTGCCCTTCTAAGCTCCTCTCTAATACGAGAGAGCATACCGTAGTTTGTGACATCTGTGATGCCTGACTCGGTAAACCTCAGCACCCTGCCAGATGAAGCATGAACAAAGTAAATGGACTCCTCAGCCTGAACAACAGACTCTGGGTGACCATCGGTACCAACAGCTCCAGCGTAGAACCTTGCCTTACCGAGCACATCAGTAGCCGATACAGCAAGCGAAGCTCCGTCAGTTTGCTCTATGATGTTCCTGTTCATTGGCACAACAGAAACCTTATCATCCTGAAAAACGACTATGCTGTCACCCCTGTTTAGTATGTAGTTTATGTACCCATACTTCTCAGGTAGGTCCTTGAAGTTCAGCGTAGAGCCATTGAATGACCCGTAGTAGTTCCTCTTTGACAGCGGGTTCGTTGGGAGCGAGTACGTAATCGATGCCATCCTTCTGGACTCTGTGGCATCTTTGAATACCGTGTGAACCCTGCCCAGACCAACAGCGTCACCCCTAAGCATGTCCGTAGATGTCATAGACTCAAGGAGGTAGCTCTTAAAGTTTGACTTAGACAGGTTTACACCAGCGTCATCCTCAGTGTTCACAATGATATCTGTGAATGACCCATTGTCGATATCCCTGAAGTTAACAGCCACGGGCCTCCAGTACACATCTCCATCATCTATTGTCTGAACGCCATTGTGCAGGAGAAGCGGGTTTGGATCACCTCCTTGTTCTGTTATAGCAAAAGCAGACAGAACGTCAAACGTACTTCCAATCTCGTAGTAAAATCTTTTTGACCCATCAGTATTTCTAGATGGCTTGTACAGCTCTACGATGCAGTTGTTCGCCCACAGGTGTCCTCCGTTTTTTACTGACACGTAATCAAAACCTGAGTAGTTAAAGTTGTTCCTAAGAACAACAAAGTCACCCTTTAGCCATTGATCTGGATTTGAATCAGCCTCATAAAGAGGGTTCTGATCATCACCAAGATTGACCATATCTATGACCTCAAAGTCATAGTTAAACGGATAGGTTAGTTCGCCGCTGCTATTCTGATACGACACTATCCTTAACCTGTCTCCCTTCTCGTACTTGTACATGTTGAGCCCGCCCTCTGGAGTTCTTGCCCCAAAAGAACTGACATACGACACGTTGCTACCCTGAAGGTAGTTTAATGACACGTATATGTTTCTCTCGTTGTCCTCTTCAGCCTCACCAGCTTTTACGTAAGCCCCACCAGCTGAGTACTGAATAAAACGATCAACAGTAACCGACTTACTGTGAACAACCTTCCAGTGAGTAGCCCAAGAAGGCGGCATGCTAGTCATGGTGATACGCATGCTAATCTTACCCTTACCTCCATCCTGTCTCTCTTGATCAGAGTAACCTGGTGCGTACACAGACCCAATAGGGTTCACAAACCCATGCCTTCCATACCTGTCAAAGTACACAACCCCAAAGTCATGCTTAGATGAGGACTTAAACGACTTGTATGACTCGCCATACAATGATGATATAAAACTTGACGTAAGGACTTCAATGTCTGGGTGTAACAGCCCTTGGTTGTAGTCGTTAACACTATAGTAGACGAGTGAGTTATCGTTCGCTTGAGCAGCCGCTTGAGTAATAACCGATGGGCCTTTCATGGCTGGGGCAAAAGACAGTTGATTCTCAGGGCCTCCACCAGGCCCATCAATCAAAAGAAAGTGACTCTCAGCAATGTTGTAGCCAACCATAGACGGCTTGCCACTAAAGAAAGTACCTCCAATAAAATACTTGTATGTTGGATCTGTATTCCCAGCCGCTAAGTAATATGACGCGCTGTCGTTCTCCTCTACAAAACCTATGTACATAGGAACGGTCCCGCACTTGCTTATCTCCGCAACATTAAACTCGTCAGTGCCGTTGTACCCACCCGCACCAGCCTCACCGTCGTATATAAAAAACGAGTCAGAAGCTATCTCGGTTCCGCCCTGCTGAAGACCTATTTGCCCAAACTGATACTTGAAGTTTGTGTAGTAGTCACCAGCTGTTGGAAAGGCACCTTGAGCTGCGACTGTAGTGAGCTCATCCTCATCGAAAGTGTAATCTCCTATATCCCAAAAGTTCTCAGCCGACGAGTCAACGACAGAATTCGTTCTATAGGTTGTCCAATCGGCATTGTTATTCCCAGTCCAGAAGTTAGATGTAAGGACAACCCATGGAGCAAACATGCTTGGCCTCCTTATACATGTAGCGATGTCAAGGTCGTATAGCCTATCGAGCTTTAACTTTACTTCTTTGATAGGACTATTCGATGTCAATCCTCCTTCAACAAGGGTAAACTTAGCCTTAGCCTTGTTAAGGATGTAGTACCCTATGGGAGGAACACCCCATGAACCACTTCCATCCGCTTGATCGTACGCATCTGGATGCCCTATAGAACTTATTAGAAACGTCCTGTAGTCTGGAGCTGGTGATTGAGCGTACACGGTAGACCCCTCATCTTGACCAGCCTGTAACCCAATATTTGGATAGCCAGCCTGAAGAGTGTCAAAGTCATTTAGCCCAAGATCGTATGAGTGCGTGTAGGTGTTTGATACCTGTATGTTCTCCGCAAATACATTACCTGGTATATTGTCAGCGGTCCATGTTCCAACAAGCAAATTTTTAACAATGTTAGCAAGGTATGTGCTAGCCCCTAGGTTGTATAGCGGACCACCAGTGTACTTAAACGACACAGAGAAAGACAGTATACCTCCCTTTATTATTATTGGGTTCAAGTAACCGCTTCCAATTTTTGGGTTTATAAACTGTTGCTGCTGACCTGCTTCATTATAAAATGCTGTATAGACTAGCTGCTCGTTGTTTAAGCCATAAACATTAGATGACCCCCATATACTTGTGGCCTGTTTCCTGTTTGTGTCCCAGTTGTCTTCATCGTAGAAGGAGAAGTCTGTGTACGGATCTGAGTCATTGATGTAGTTATCAACAGTCAAGTTGTAATTTGTTGGCGCAACCCTACTCCATTTACCGACATGAAAATTTCTGTCTGGAGAAACAGACATATTAAACGTAACTGTCGAGTCATTATCTAAGAAGTCTATCTCTGAAAAGTCAAGTATAAAACCAGCGGACAACGGGCTTGGTGAACTAGAGCCATCGCCACCGTTATTTGGCGACATGTTTGAGACAACCTTAACCTGCTTTAGTATTGGCTGATTAACGTCATCTGTGATTGGGTCTATTTTTGCTGTCGCCTTTACATTGTCAAATCCCTCAACGTAGTTACCATATATGAGTCTGTTTTCTTCAACGGTCTGTGCCTGTGCTTTCTTCGGGACAGCATCGTACGTCTTGTTAACCTCCTCTTTGCTGATACCAGTAAGTATCTTGTCGTTATAGAAGCTGTAAATCTTAGGTCCGTTCTGCCAGTTTATTGAGTCTTCGTTTCTTTTAACCTCATCAATCAGAAGGAACGACGAGTTTTCTCCCTCACGAACAAGTATCTTAATGTACTCTACCTCCCTGTTTAGACCACCAGATGATGATGGTATCGTGATCTTACACACGTTGTTTTGTGTGTAGTCAACTATTGTGCTTGCGCCCTGACTAATTGTTACTGGTGGGACGAATATCTTTGAGTAAGGAGATATAGCGGACTCGTTTCCGTCCTTGTAAACAAACTGATAAGCAAACTGAAGCCCAGCCGTGCTTTTGAAGTTACTTCCAGTGTAGTCTACGTCGTTCTCAAAAAACACAGTTTCTATTGGCTTCAAGGGAACCGTAGTACATGAACTTATGAGTACCCTTCTCTCTGGATCAGAGTAGTTTAATATCTGATTATACAAGCCTTCATTAAAGTCAGAAGAAAACGTATTATTTTCTACTTCGTTATAAGCCAACACCGCCTGATTAGCTTCATTGTTGCCGAATGCTTGAAGTATAGACTGGTCATTCAACCATGTTCTATAGTTGTTTAGGAAGTTTCTATACGCGTTTATCTTCCTTGGCTCATTACTGTTATCCGTGAAGTAGATGATAGCATCAGTGCTAAACTCATCATTATCCTCAGCGTACTTGTCTAACGTAGGTCTGTTGATATGGACAACGTCAGCCTTCACAAAGTCATTCTGCCCAAACTTAAGGTTGTTACCCTTGTATATCAGCCTGATTGTATTTGGTTGTCCATGAGGAAGCTTTCCGTACAGGTCGTAGGCGTATACGCTGTGTTCTGCAATACAGCTAGACCAAAGAAAGAAGTACACAATCTTTGTCTTGTCATCAACGACACTGCCAATAACCTTTGTGGTGCATTCTTTATTGATAGCATCCCATGGAAACCTGTAGTTAGCGCGTTGGTTGCCCTTGACGTTTCTTAGCACACCAGCATCACCAGATGCGTCTCCGCCCTCACCAGTAAACTCACTCTCAGTGATCATCACATTGAGAGCATCGACCATTGAATTCTTCTTGGTCAGCTTGAGGTCAAGAGACGAGTCAAGCTTCTGTGGTGTAATCTTGTCGATCATTAGTACTTAGGTGCCAGCTTAAAGTTCTTTCTAATTGTCTTCAGAGCCTCATCCTTCGAGAACGTGCTCAACCTAGCGTTTGCCTTTCTTCTCTCGTTGTACCACTCAGAGCGGGCGCGTCCCTTCTCATTGGCTGGGACACTGGACTTACGCTCAACAAGCTTCCAGTAGATGTATGCCCTGAGAGCCTCCTCAGCGTAAACGTGTACGCTTGGGTCAGAAGACCTAGCCTCATCAGCTACGTACTCTAGTACAACTTCACTGGTGCTAGAACGAGTGGATATCTCTATCCTGTTCTGGTCCAGGTTTATTCTGTATTCTCCCCTGTTCCTTGCACCACCGAGACCGTAGATGCTACCTATGCCTCCGTTGTAGAGGTAGTTCTCAAACACAAAGTCGTAGTAGTCATCAGCATTAGACATGTCTGGGTCAGTGGGTGTCTTGCTATCCGTTCTGTCGTACACCTCATTCTGCTCCTTGTACAGTACGTCTCCAGCCGTGTCGTTGATGGTCTTGTTGCCGCTACTATCCAGGCTGTACTCCTGAGACTGGTTGATGTTCTTGTTGTGGATGAAACCATACAGCAGTCCGTCAGAACCTACGACACCTATCTTGTTCAGGTCAACGAAGTCCTCAGGCAGGGTGACAGTGTTGTTGCTCTCGATAGGGAGCTTGATAGACCTGACCTTCTTGCCGATGTCAAACCCTATCTCTCTTATGCCCCTGAGCGCAAAGTTTCTCAGGGCAACATCAGACACGTTGGATACGTAGTCGTCGCCATCAAGTGTTATCTTAAAGTCAGCTATAATCTGACTGAGTGGTACTGTATTCATTGTTCAGCAGATTTTTGTTGTCCGAAGGACTGGACATCTCTATCCCTAAGTCTCACGCCGATCATCTCGCATATCTCAGCGACCAGCTCTGGGGCGTACTGAGGAGGTAGCATGAAGTTTCTAATATTCCCATCATCAGGAAGTTCTATCCCACCAGCGCTTGTCACAGCGTAGTACGGAGCAAGGTCTGAGTATGCCTCAGTCCCATCTTGCAAGACGCTGCCAGGTTTCCTGAAGTACTTGATGGTAATCTGATCATCAGTTACTGGGCGAATTTTGATGCTGTTTGAGTCTATGAATGCTACCTTGTAGTTCTCTGTCGGAGATGACAGGTTGCTCTTTATGATGTGAGAGAATAGCTCAGGGCTGTAGACTATCTCAATGTCATAATCAACCAAATCCTCCTCATCAATAGTGCTGTTACTGATTGATATCAGCTTAACCATATTGACTGGCTTAGGGTACGTTCCGTCTGTGCCAGTAAAATTGATATCCTGTATAAAGTTGGAGAGATCCTCCTGCTTTCTCCTAACATAGGAGTATGTGTTTACGTTATCCAGATTCTGCCTGGTCAGCTTCCTTCCCTCAATGAACTCATCCATCAACTCATTGAAGATCTTGATCTGAGCAATGTTGGCTAAGCTATTGAAAGCCACTGGTGTTATGAAACCCTTCTGCTCTTTATTTACTATGTCCTTGACAGAGTTGTATACCTGAGTAATGCTTACCATCGTAACGACAAATATAAAAAAGAAAGAGCCGCTGGTGGGCGGCTCAGTCTCATGTACTATACTGATATTCAGTTACGAAAGTTGCCTCTCAATATCCTCCAAGACAGAGGCTCCTTTATCAGTTAAACAAAACCTTGTAAGAACATCAAGAGGTGACTGACCAACAGGTACCGACACGATCATGGAGTTGCTGTCAAACCAGAAGCATCCAGAGTCTGTCATCTTAATAATGTTGTACTCCTGAGCCTTGGTGAGAAGCGCACGTGTCTGTACAGTGGGGTTGTCGAAGGACTCAATGAAGTCGTTAGGCTTAGACTTAGCGATCCTCAAGAGATCGAACTTGATATCACTGGCACTTCTGTCTGTGTTGATATGGAAGAACATAGCGACAGGCAGCAGCTCATCGATAGTCTTGTTCTTTACAAGGTTAACAGCATCGATCACCAAGAACTCATTGTCAAGCTTCTCTTCAGTCTGCTTTCTCACATCCTCCCTTGAGAACAGATTGCCACCGTTAGCAATGTTATATGGATGTGCATCAAGGAATTTCTTGAGGTTTGGCTTATCCGAAGGAACAAACAACCGACCCTCATAGAACACGATAGGCCCTCTCTTTGCGTACTGGCTCTGCTCGTCTACGTATATACTTTGCTCGTTGGGGCAGTAACGGATAGCCCTTACCTCATCCTTCTCTTTGTCATAAACAGTAAGGTCCGTCTGAGCAAGCATGTACGCTATACCTCCGCCGCTACGTATAAGGTATGTTGCGGCTACTGGTCCTGTCGGCTCCTCATAGTTGTACTTAAGGGCTTTCTTGTCGGCTACTGCCTTGGTGGCTGCTGCTGATGCTGCCGTTCTGGTAGAAGTGGTTTTCTTCTGTTGCATTGTGTTATGAATTAGGATTATAAAGTTCAAATAGTGTGGTGGCTAAGTTAGCCGCTTCTGACGCACCTATGTCTTTCTTGATGACACCGAATCTTTTGATGGCACCATCAAAGAATTTTGGTACGACAGTCTGTATGTCTGGGCTAATGACAGAGCACAGTCCGTTGATGTACAAGTTTCCGCTCGTTGACTCATCAGCAAACTGAGATCCCAGACTAGTTGGTATGTACGCCACAACATCGCCAAGATGGTTATGCACAACAAGCTCATAGAACTCTGTTCTTCTGATCACAAACACATAGCATGTTTGCCTTGTCGATGGGTCTCCGTTGTCTGGAAACGCATATGAGGATGTGCCATCATCCTCTACAGAGGACGCTGATGCTGGGTATCCGTACTTGTCTGCGTGTCTTATAAAAACCTTTGATGACTCAAATGGACTGAAAGGACCTATAGACTTTCTCTTGTTCTCATCGACAGTATCCTGGTTGTCACTTCCGTATATAGGTCTAAATAAAGGGAAGTCTTGAGTAGACGACACACCTAGGCACATGAATATAGTGTAATCCCCAGCGTGTTCGAAGTCTGTTGTGTTGAACTTGAAACCTTGACCTCCGCTCATCTTGATGTAGGTGTCACCAACACCTCCGCTCTCTCTTGATCCGTCGTTATAAAAGAACGGTGCAGAACCAACCATACCAGGAATAAATACATAATCAGATGCACCATCAGCCTGTGAGGCGTTAGCCCACTCATTAACAGTGCCAGTAGCGCCTGTTGCGCTGTTGGTTATGTAAGCTGTTGCTGCTACGAAGTCAAGGAACGGGTAGTTCTCCTCACCGTAGTTGATGCCCTCTATGACAAACGATGTGGGCCCAGTAGGAAGAGACTTGCCCGTCCTCTGTGGGGTGGATGATGGGCTATTAGGTATGACAGCACTGATGTCGTGCAGGTCTCCAATAACAGCATCCCTGAAGCTCACGTCCCCATCAACATCAAACCTCATCACCCTCTTCTCTGACTTGTCAGAAGTGATAAAGTCTACGATTGATGATACAAGCTTATCCTCATCGCCTAGTGTTGTGTTTACCTCAACGTAGGACTTTTGAAATACCTGACCATCAGAAAGCTGTACGTCGTTGTACAGTCCTACGTCTGAGAAGTAGATAACTACCTTGGATGGTTTGGTTGATATGAACGACACCTTAGAGACAGGAACAGCAAAGACACCGATTGTGTTACCGATGTCTGAGTTGGTTGACCCTGAGCTAGATCTCTTGAAGTAGAAGTACTTGTCGTTCATTGAATTTTAAGAAAGAGTATAAAGGAGGGGCCAATTCCCCTCCCTTATACCTAGTTAAGTAATATCACGAAGTGAAGATCACGTGCTGGTTAGCAGCGCGAGTAACCAAGTTGCACTCAGAACGGTAGTGGAAGGTAGCAACGTCCTTACCCTCATCACCGTTGTTCGTGTAACCCAACACAGCACCACCAGTAACCCAGTGATTCAACTCTCTGTCGTATCCGTTGGTGGACTTGTAGTTCATCTCCAAAGCGTAAGACTTAGCGCCAGTTCTTGGATCAGCAACCTTAGTCATTGGAACCATAGCACCTGTGAACTTAGAACCAGCCAACAAGGTTGGGTCGTTCAAGAGTTTCCAGTCATGCTTGTGGAACGTGTATCCACCTCTGGTGAATGACTTAAATCCGAGTTGTACAGCCATGTCTGGAGAGTTGTTGAACGCACCGAACTGACCAGGCAAACCAGCAGTAACAGCGCTAGAAATTCCAGCGGCAAGCTTATCGTCAATCTGCAAGTCCAACTCTCTGTTCACGTACATAGCGTACTCAGCTGGAGCACCTTGCTTGTCAAGCTGAGCGATAATCTCATCGATATCAGAAGCAAAGCCTGTTGCGCCGAGACCGCCAGCCCATACGTTACCTCTTGACTCTACAGCCGTGAAGTAACCCTCAGAACCTGCGAGACCAGTTGACCCAGTACCAGCCAATCCATTAACCTGACCAGCGAACAGCATCATCATCTCACGCTTGTCCAAGAAACGCTTACGAGCCTCCTGCTCACCGTACATGAACCATCTGTAGTCACCGTTGCCAGTGTTGATGTATCCGATGTTGGTTGCCTGAGAACCAGTAACCTGGAAGCGTTCCTTCACGATCATGAATGGATTCTGTCTCCGCTCAACACCAGGGTCTCTGAACTTCGTTGGTTGATTGGCGCCCTGAGGATACATGTTACCAATCAAAGCTTGATCCGCATCTTTGGTAATTACACCAGAAGTGGTGTTCAGAGCATAAAGGGTAGCTGTGTTTCCAGAAGGAGACTTGACAAGGAATCTGTCGCCTGAGGTTACGTCAAGAATAACATCGTAATCCTGAAGCTGGCTAACTGCTGTAGAACCCAACACCACAGCTTTACCTGTAGCTGGTATTGTTGATCCAGTAGCACCAGATGTAATTCTGGTGTGACGACGCTGCTCCTCAAAGTACTCAACTTGGTCAGCAGCACCAGCATTCTTAACAGCTCCAGTGAGCGTCAAGAAGCCAGTGATACCCTGATCACCGTAGGTCTTGATAAGAAGTTCACGAACGTCAGGTTTGTTGATAGCATCATTTGATGCCAACAAGAAGTCATCCAGAGCAGTGTAGTTGTCTGGAGTTGTTTTAATACTGGGTGAACTTCCTACCCCAGCCTCTTTTGTAAAATCTGCCATTTTTTAGTTTTTTTTAGTTGTTAGAAAGAAAGAAAAGACTGACTGTTATCACCGAACTTAGCCCTCTTGAGCTGTTCAATAACTGGGTCAGACTGTGTGTTCTGCGTCTGCTGAGGTGCCTCAGAAGATGCATTGGCGGTCTTTTGTACGATGCTCTTCTGTCCATCACCAAGACCTTTTTGATAAGCATTCTTCACGATGGAATCGATGTTATCAATAACTGTCTGGTGAGCTGAGATAGCTTCATAGTCCCAACTGCCATCGTCCATGACGTATCCGTCAAAGAACTTGTCAAACTGCGTTGCCTTATTCATCAGTTGTCCTTTGTACTGATCGTTGAGTCCGAAGGTGAACGAATTTCCGTTACCAAGGTCAAACTCAAAACCATCGATACTCTGAACCTCTGAAGCCATGTTACTGATCCAGTTCTGATCAACAAAGCTTGTAGGTTGACTTTGCTGACGCATTGGGGCAGAGTACTCTTGACGGATAGTGTCAATCGTTTCTCTCGCCTTCTGTGCGTCAATCTTGAGTTGAAGCTGCGCAATGCGAGCATCATCCTCATCATACACGTCAGAGTCAAGCTTGTACTTGCTCTTGAGGAAGGTGTTAATCTCCTCCTGCGACAGGTTGGGGTACTCAGTGGTCATCTGAATCCTTACAGACGTTACGTCATCCATTTCAGATGGGTTCAACGTCTGGTAGCGGAACCAGTCCTCTGGGTCTCTCCCTGTGTTCTGGACGAACTGAGCTATCTTCTCAATACGCTCGTCAAGCTGAGACTGTTGTGTAAATTTCTGGAGATCATCTAGCGAGTTTAGTTGCATGTTCAGCCTTTCGCTGAGGTACTGTGCAACCGCACTCTCTATATCATCCTGAGAATATTCTTGCGATGAGCCTCCAGTGTCTGGGTAGGCATCGAATGTCTGTTGTGGTTGTTCCTGAGAAACAGGCTCCTGCTCTGGAGTCTGGGTTGGTTCAGGGGTAAAATCTTGGCTGGTGTCAGGAACAGATTCTTGTACAGATTCCTGTACAGATTCCTGTACAGGTTCTTGTGTCAAGCTGTCCTGTAGTGCCTCAGCAGAGTCGAAGATCTGGAATGTAGACTCTGGAGCTGTTGAATTGTTATTGTCCTCCATTGTATTGAATTGTTTTTACGATAGCATGATTGCAGGGTCGTCGACTCCAAAGACACCGTACTCAACTGTTTGATTTGTAACGGTGCCGTAAGCCTTGAGAGTCTGTCCTCTCTCCATGGGCATGAACGCAAACTCGTTGCCTCCAAGCTTCAGAACAGTAGAGTCATCATTCGCTGTGTCATTAAACACGTAGATGAACTGCTCACGCTCTTGGCTCATGTTCTTGATGTAGACATAAGCTGACTCCTGCTTGTCGTTCTCCTTGTATATCGTGAATGCCCCAGTAACACCAGTAGCCGCAATCTTTGCCCTGCTCATTTGACCAGAGTCGGCTGTGACATTAGCCGTTACCGACATCCTGATGTCAGATGTCAGAACATCTGTTGTTGCTAGAGTTAGTGTTGCGACAAGGTTTCCCATTACGATTGGTAGATAAGCATGTACTCAACAGTCATGTTGTCCGCTGAGGTATCAACATCAATGTTGTTGGATCCTGTTGCTGACCAAGGCAAGAACGTCCAGTCACCAGCGTACAAACGACCAACCTCAGAGGTACCAACGTGAAGCGTCAGGTACTCAGTGGCTGTGGTGGAGAGGTTCTTGACGTAAACCTTGTGAGCTTTCTCGTCTGCGTAGCCAGTTGCGGCAAACAGCTCAACACCTGCGGTTGCAGTGCCAACGATCTTTCTTGACACGCCAGTCGTCTGGTCAAGACCAGTGACGGTGCCAGCCTTGTTGAGGTTAGTTGTCGTTGACAGCGCCAGTGTATCGCCAGTGAGGTCAGAGCTGCTTATGTTCAGTGTAGCTGTGGTTGTAGCCATTTTGTCTTATGTGTTTTTGCAAATATAAATGATGCTGATATGCAAGAATTTAGTCCAAGTTTTTACGAGCCAACAGTAGCTTTATCTCATGGATATCCTCAACAAGTTGTTCTAGAGTTTTTTTTATTTCGCTCGACTGTGCCTCATTATTAGCTACCCTTGTTGATATAAGTTCAACCTTCGCCCTGACAGCATTAACCTCATTGTTCATCTTCAGATAAACACCTACGAGACCAACGACAAGCATCACAATCTGGTATAGCGATATATCTGTTGACATGTTCACAAAACTAATCATTTGACAAAGGTGTTATTTCCAGTTAGAACATGATCCACAGTTCCATTTTCTGAGCGACCTGTTGATACGTGACTTTGGATTGCTAGCTGTGCTTGAGCCTGTTCTCTTGGCCTTCATGCCGCACATCCTGTTGCAGAAGGAGTTTCTTCTACTTCCTCCCTGTGGTTGTGGCGCTTGCAAGTTGGAACCTGGGTTCTCCCTCTCGTAAGATCGCCTGCCAGACTCATTGAGACCGCCAGACTCACTCTTACCCTCCTTTCTCTGCCATGCGGGAGACTTTCCGCCAGCCCCATATTTCTTGATGCACTTCACAACACAAAAGTATAAACAAAAAAAGGGCCCCAATTTGGAGCCCTTCTCTTAGAAGTCTGTTACAGATCACACGTCAAACGTATCCTTCATAACAGACTCGATCAGCTTGTTCAGGTCAGAGCTTGTCGGCTCCTCAACCTGCATATTGAAGCTGTGCTTGAACACACCCCCATTCTCAGTAGCATTGAACTTAATGAACACCGATCCGTCTTTAACGACAACGTGCTCAATGGAAATCTCAGGGTTCAACAACGTCCCGTTGTTAACCTGTTGCTCGCCCTTGAGGGGCCAAGTCTTTGAAAAGAATTTAAATGCCATGGTGCAAATTTAGTTATTTTTATGGCTCTGGAGCCGACCATTTAAGACTATTTATTATAAGTGTCTTGTAATTCATGGCTGCAATTTACGGACGTCTAAATTTCCGATTTCACCTCAAAAAATCTTCATTCGGATCATACCAATCAGCCGTTTGCATCAATGCCAACGCCTCATCGTAGGTGTAAAATGAACCACCACGAACAGCCAACGCACCTTTGTACTCGACAATGCACAATGCTCTGTCAATCGAGTGGCGAACGGTTTCGTAACTCTGTTCTTCCAATGCTCCGTAGTCCAATTGTTTCGCCATATCTGACGGCAGGACATAATACAATTTATTGTTTCTCATCAGTACCCAAATGCTGTTTTTTCAAAGTTCCAATTCGTCGCCACTTCTGTGGCGTCCAATGCCTTATTGTAAATGCGCACCTTTGCAATGTCGCCATTGAAGTAGTCACGCGACCCGCTAATCTGACGTTCACCGATGCCGAACAAATTGCACGTTCCTAATGTGCCAGACAATGTCAACGAATATTCCAACGTGCCGTTCAAATACAATTTGCCTGCACTTCCGTCAATTGTTCCCACCATATGATACCATGTCGAATTGCTCAAATTCGTTGTGGTCAACAATGTGCCCATTCCTCCACCTGCCGTGCTGAAAAATATCAACCTACCCTTTCCAATGTTCTGTTCGCAATTCATAATCATCCTACGATTGCTTAGGGTGTTTTCCAATGATGCGCAAATACTCTGCCTATAATTCCCGCTCCCGTCCTTTCGAAACCACGCTTCAACTGTCATTGCTGAACCACTTAAGGCGTAATTGCTTGCGCCTCTCGCGTAGTCATTCACCCCATCGAAATCAAAATGGGCTGGCGAACTGCTCACATATGCAACACCGTTGTATAGTGTGACGTTGTAGTTGCCCTGCAAATCGGTCCATGTAGTTCCGCTGCCTGGATAGCTTGACGCGTTGGACACATCATAAAATTGGTACAAACCACTGGTGATGATTCCCGCTCCCGCAGGCGCGTCGATGCCCGTAACGTTCGCAATGTCCCCAGCCGATATGCCGTCCACCTTTGCAATGTCGGCCCAATCTATTCCATTTATCTTGTTAATTTCCATATCAATTTATTTCAAGATAATCACTAGATGGGTCAAACATAAACGCACTGTTTGTTGCATCAACAACATAACCAACTGTCCTTACCACCGCCCCACTTGTTGATGGGGCTGTCGCTGTAACAGCTCCAGATGTCTCGGATACAAATAGAAGCTGTCCTGAAGTCAAAGATGTCAACGACGTGCTTGACCTAACTACTCCTCTACTAACCATATCTGTTCCATCTGTCGTGTTTGAGCAAACAGCAAGAAGGGTTGAAGACGTACCAGTTGCGCTTGCATCAGCAAGGCTCCATGAAGAACCAGTCCAATAATACAAGGCTCCAGCAGTTAAACTTAATCCGCTTGCCCATGAGTCATAGGTCTGTGTTCCAGTAGAGTATTGACCAGCGCCAGCTGATGTTGTTTTGCTTATACTAGATGGACCTGTCGCACCCGTCGCCCCAGTAGCGCCTGTGGCCCCATTAACTCCGTCGGTGCCATCAGTACCTGGATCGCCAGTGGCACCCGTTGCACCAGTCGCTCCCGTTGCACCAGTAGCCCCAGTGGCACCGTCAACCCCATCAGTACCATTTGTTCCAGGGTCACCTGTCGCTCCCGTAGCACCCGTAGCTCCTGTCGCACCAGTTGCACCCGTAGCTCCAGTTGATCCATCTACACCGTCTACTCCGTCAGCACCAGGGTCTCCAGTCGCTCCCGTAGCCCCTGTCGCCCCAGTCGCTCCCGTAGCCCCTGTTGCCCCATCGACCCCATCTGTACCGTCAGCACCAGGATCCCCTGTGGCACCAGTAGCACCAGTAGCCCCTGTGGCACCAGTAGCCCCTGTAGGACCTGTCGCTCCATCTACGCCATCTGTACCAGGATCCCCTGTAGCACCTGTAGCCCCAGTTGAACCAGTAGCACCTGTAGGTCCTGTTGCACCGTCTATACCGTCAATCCCATCAGTACCTGGATCTCCAGTTGCTCCAGTAGCGCCTGTTGAACCTGTGGCCCCTGTAGCACCCGTAGCCCCTGTCGCGCCAGTAGGGCCTACAGCACCATACTTAATGGTTGGTCGAACAAATATTGTTCCTTGATTTTGGTGAGAGTTGGTGACAGCGGCCAACAGTATATTGGGAGTTGCAGGCTCAGTTGTTGTAAACTCACCTGCTGTTGTACCTGACAGATACAGCAGGTCACCAACATTGTAGTCCTCTGTATCTAACCCTCTTACCTTACCAAAGCTAGTGACATAGCCAAAGTCATTTGTGTTAAAGCTCTGCGTAGCAACACCAATAACCCACTCAGGGATAAACCCTGTTGCGCCTGTATCCGCCTTAGCAATAAGAAGATGATCGCCCTCAGCACCCGCAAACATCACAACATTACCATCAGTAATATTCTCCGTAGCCTTAGCATAGAAATGCTGTTCTTGCCCTACCTGAAGAGAAACACCATTGCCGTAGTCAAGGTCTAGTGTTCCATCAATGTCATTCTTTCTAAACGTGTACCAATCATTTGATCCTGTTGCGCCTACTTGAAGGTCACCATTTATCCTCACATACCTGTTTTCATAGTCATCGTACTGACCAGAAATAAGGTGGTCGTATTCATTAAATAACGGAGATCCGTTTGCTGGAACAGATGAGTTAGCAATTCGTATCAGTCCAGACGTAGGTCCACTATATGTTATTGGCGGTATTCCAGAATAAGCTCCCAGAAATATACTATTGTTCGTTGCGAAAAGGCTGTTTCCAGCCTGACCGCCAACCATAACATTATTATCTCCATCCATGGCCGCATAACCTGCTCTGCGACCAAGCAATACATTATTTTCTCCTGTAACTGACGAAGGAAGCCAAAGAGCCCCTGCGTCTGAACCAACAACAAGATTTGTATCATCAAACCCAGAAGGTATAGAAACAGATTGTTTTGGACCGCCAGATGCAATTATACGAAGTGCGTATTGACCAGTTACCCCAGAAGAGTTATAAAAGGCTAATGCCGTACCTACTGGAATATCAACAGATCTTGTGGCGTTAAGAGTTAAGTTAGCATTAGCTATGTTGGTGTCTGACGCAACATCAGGCTCAAGCCACTCAGTGTCATAGTCGGTATTTGATGCTTTTGCAAGTACATACCCAGCCGTCCCTCCAGTGGGAACCCCTTGACCAGGGTCTCCTGTAGCCCCTGTAGCTCCAGTAGCACCTGTAGGACCAGGTACTGTTGAGTCTGCTCCAGGGTCGCCTGTGGCTCCTGTGGCCCCTGTAGGACCAGTTGCCCCTGTTGGACCTGTAGCACCGTCTACGCCATCAGTACCTGGATCTCCAGTAGCCCCAGTGGATCCAGTAGCCCCTGTAGGGCCAGTGGCTCCCGTAGCGCCATCTTGACCGTCTACTCCATCTATACCATCAGAACCTGGATCTCCCGTAGCGCCTGTGGCACCTGTTGCTCCCGTCGCACCAGTCGTTCCATCCTGACCGTCTACGCCATCTGTACCATCATTACCTGTAGCACCTGTAGCACCCGTTGGGCCTGTCGCTCCTGTGGCACCATCCGCACCAGTAGGTCCAGTGGGTCCAGTGGGTCCTGTCGCGCCATCACCACCAGTCCCACTAGTCAAACCAAGAGGCAATGGAGACAAAGACTTATCTGACACACTCACGGTGACGGACGGTGGGTTTACAACAGTAACCGTTATAGGTGATGGGACGGTTATGTTTACCTGGTTAGAGTCTCTATCAAAGTTTACAGCCATGTTGTTATGGTAGTGCGGTTACAGTTAGTGTTATAGGTGGGTACGTGCCACCGTACTTAACGAGTAATGAGTCAGATGTTCCACTTAAAAGAACTATACCAAAATACAGTGTTTCAGTTCCTCCAGTTGTTGAGAAGGATCCTATGCTGTTGACCGTGATATACTTGCCATCAACATAGTTCTCGCTCCCTTTTTTGTAACATATGTTCTGTCTCCTGCCATCCCCATTGTCATCCCAAGCGCCACCAACAAGAAAGGTGGTTCCAAACTCATCTATAGCAAACGCTACTTCACTTGTCAATATGTCACTAGCATCATTCTCTATGTACGCTGATGCTTGAACAAGAACCTTTCCGCTGCTTGGCACTGTAAATGTTACAGACAAACCAGTATCAAATACGATTCCATCCCCACCAACCTCATTATTCAAGATCCACTCTGTGTCAGATGCAGCTGACAGGTAGTCATAAGCAAGGATAGAACTTCCGCCTCCACCTCCAGCAGAGGGTGTCTGCCATGACACGTTACCAGATCCATCGGTTGTCATCACCTGACCTGTAGCTCCATCAGAAGAAGGAAGAGTAAATGGATTAGCCCCATCATCTACTGTAATCTGACCAGTAACTGTAAGATGATCAGACACGGTTGTTACACCTTCTCCGCTTCCATTTATTTCAACCGTGAATTTTTCTACGTTAGATGAATTTTCGCAAACAATATTTTTCTGGTTGTTAGACGCTTTAATTCCAAGTTTTTCTAATGTTGTTGTATTATGACCACCAAGAGATAACGGCTGTAGCACATCAACTCTATTTGAGGAACCTTGCAACCTTAATACATCTCCAGTAATGTCTGAATGAAAATCAATTCCAGTAGAATTGACTTGAATCTTCATGTTGCCCAAATTGTCTGACAAAACAATTTCCCCAGCAGAAAGAACTATATCACCAGTGCCATCTGGCTCAATAACAATATCACCGTTAGATGAACTAACAATATTACTGACAATGAGATTTCCATTTGCTATCTTCAGGTCTCCGTTAGAGAACTCTGAGTCAATAGCGATATCTGCCGCTGTTATCTCTTGTACCTTAAGTTGAGACAGTCTCCAACCGTCCTCTATCTCATCTCCAGTATATCCGTACTGAAGTTTACCTAAACCAAACCCAAACTTGTGATTTGTTTTCCAATCCCACTTGGTATACAGCGATGGATGCCCGTTTCGTAGTATAGCCAGGTAGTCACCAACTTTTCGAATCTTTATCTCATGGTCCACAGTGTTTGCGGGCCATATGAAATTTCTATAATTATAACGTCCATTTCGAATAGGTGCATATGCATACCCTTCTGGGTGAGTGTATTCAAAATGTGGTTCAAAATTTATATTTGATATAACACCCGCCTCTATTCTAGCAACATAGGTGTCACCGTAATCTCTGGATAATCTTATTACGTCAAAGTTAGAACTGTCAACGTAGTTAAATATGATTTGGAACGTAGAGCTATCCGCTGTAACATCTGCTAGAACAGAGCTTGACAAATCATAAACTATCTCATAGTCCCCAGACAGTTCTGTGTTTACAATGACAGTCTCCCCATCGTTGTCATCTCTTGCCCCATATTCATTTCTTGCCCACCCGTTAGAGCCAGACACAATGATATTCGCGTTTGCACTTCCAGAGTTGTAAAATACACTGTACCCATTACCAACATCGGGCGTGTGAGATTCTATGTCTGTATCTGTGGCCTCTGTAAACGTATCGTTGTGGTATATTGTTCCTGTGGGGGTGATATCTTCTTTTGCAAGTTTCTGTCCAGAAACAACCATGTTGCTGGATACCTCAACATTACCCTTTACGTTTAATAAACCTCTAGCTATTATTTCGCTATCAGCGTTTGAGCCAATACTTACCCTAGAAAAATGGTCTCCAAATCCGTTATCTGCGATTCTCACCCAATCGTAAGCTGGAATTGAGGAAGTACCTAAATTAGCATTGTCTTTTTCGTAGTAACATATGTTGCTTGTAGCGTAACCAACTGCCCTGCCTGAGCTAAGACTACCACAGCTTACTGACCCAGTAGTGTTAAGTCCTGTTGTTGATATTGAAAGGATGTCAGAAGCGCTTCTTACATCAAGCACACCATTAACAACCATACCATTAAACTCGCCCTTCTCCCCAAAAACTTTACCATCAGTAGAGAGTGTTTGAACATTTACCCCTGGGGATGTATCAAACTCATGAACAGAGTCAGAGCTATCATCAACAACAAACAGTTTTCGCTGTTCCTCAGCGAAGTACATCTGCGCTGGAGTAAATATGTCATTGCCTCTGAATACACTGCTATAACGAACAAAAGAAAGTGTGCTTATGTCCCATGGTGT
>Ga0208645_1000367_pt1 | contig 51243 bp, 39 predicted proteins | sample VirMetDEL_Sep_01_FD_184519 | JGI IMG/M metagenome (GOLD analysis project Ga0208645, IMG submission 184519) | Aqueous microbial communities from the Delaware River and Bay under freshwater to marine salinity gradient to study organic matter... | ecosystem: Environmental > Aquatic > Marine >... | reverse complement strand
CCTACTTCGGATGGGTCGGGGAAGTGGTGTTTCAGCGTGTATGTAGCGGCGGCTTCTAAAACAATAGTATGCCCACCTGCTGAATTGACAACACCTGCTTGCCCTTCGGATGCCAATACACCGTAGCCGTCGCTACGCAGTTTTGTTTCAAACAGCAATGAAAACGCCCCGCCGTGAATATCACTTGGACCACTTGGTGTACCTGTCAATGCTCCGAAAGTCATGAGTGTATCGTAGCCGTGTAATTTGTTTGTAAGTGTGGTTGATATATCTGCTTTCAAATCACCAAGACTTTGTTCTTTGAGCAATTTAGTTTCTTCTGCTTCTAATGTTGCTGAACGGATTGCTCGGTGTTTGTTGTACAGTCCTTGATATGCAGGGTGTGCAAGATGACCGGGTAAGACGGCCATTGTTGGATTGACAAAGTGATGACCCATTCTTGGCAATGCCAATGGTGTCATTTTCGGTGTCGAGAATACCGTATGAGCAAGTGGTGTTGCAAGATTGAAATAATGAGTATGATGCATGTCGGGGCTGTTTCCACTTACTTCTGCATGGTCACGCATTCTTCTTGCGGCAAAGAATCTTGTTGAACCTGCGGGAACATAATACGATGGAACAACTTTGTAAGTGCTAATATTACCTGCTACTAAATCTGTAAATGTAGCATCACCTACGCAACCTGTAAATGTATTTGTACTGATTCCTGTGAATGTTGCCACGCCGCCCCTGTCAGTTGCGGGGTCATACAGCCTCAAGAATTTACGACCATCTTGTATGTTTTCGCTATATAGAGAAGCATCAATTGTCGTATTGACTGTAAGTGTTGTACCGCTATACGATGTTGCTGTCAAATCGTTTGTAGTTACACCTGCCGAATGTGTATAGTATGATGGATAGCGGTGCGTGTGCGTGTTACCACACTTTGTAACATGGAAGAATAAAGTGCGGTCATGTAATTCGTATGACGATTCTAATGGTGCGTTGTTTGTAGCAGTAGTCCAACCTTTGTAGGTCGAATCGGGAAACGCTTCGCCTGTCGCCGCTTGACTAATGTGTTCCCAATTGTGGTCACTGAATGTTCCACCGATGCGTGGCCCTTTTGTTTCATCAGTAAATAAATGCTTGAGGCTGTCGGCGGATAATGGTCGAATCATACCTCCGCTACCCATTGATTCTGTTTGATAGGCTTGTAGTCTATCGAATCCAGACCTCACGATAATGTTGCCGGGAATTGCATCTGGGTGAGGTAGCCTTACCTTCAAGTTCGGTTCAACACCGCTATTCGCTATTGATGGTGCTAATCCTTCTGCACTTCTATCGGATATTTGATTGAATGTTCGTATGATTGTACCGAATGGTGAACCACCTTCTATAATGTGAATTTGACCTGTATCATCTTGAACTTGTATTTCAGCAAATTGTATTTCTTCATTTGGTATGGCGAGTACATTTCTTAGTTCATCGGGGTGTCGAGAAGCGATTTGTGGGTGTGCTAATTCTTGGGCTTGTATGATTGGGAACATTGCACTGTTTGTTGTTTCAAATGAGAATCTGTTGATACCATACAACTTTTCACCCATTGTATAGGCCGTTGCTCCACTTACTCTTGTTATGAAAGGCACAGCACCAAGACCACGAGCATTGACGGCAGGGAGTGAAAGATTACCACCATCCATACGCTTCCATACAACATGCTCAACTGAGAAATTCCTTGCAGGTGAGCGTTGATTCATTTTGTATGCATTTGTATCACCAAGCCAATACGCATCAACACCATAACGACTTGTCATTTCTGCACTTCCACTAAATGTTACATAGTCAGTAATTAAATTGCGTTCAACATTAGTGTTGTCGTCTAAGAAGAAACCTGCGGGGTTTTCATCTAAATCGAAGAATAAATCACCCGTCATAGCAAAACAAGGTTCGGCATTAAACAAATCATTGTCATCCGATGGAGCACTATGAAGAGTGAATGTTGAGGTCGGCAAATCAGCCGTAGGTGTTGTAGTGCCTGTAGCGATAAGTGCCTCAATGTTTGGACCACCGTGTGCTGGTGCTACGAATCTGTCCACACCGTGTATTCTTTCATCCCATTGTGTTGTACCTGCAAAAGTAATTGCTGTAGCCGCCGTAACCAATGGGTCGCTTGTTTTCGATGTAACAGAAAGCCAATCGCCTGTTGCAGTAATACCATCTCGGTCATACTTTGCTACAAGAGGTAACTCACCTTCGTATGAGATAACAAGGAAGCCACGAGAAAATACACCTTGAGGGTGATGCAGTGAGCGAGGCACTACTGTAGGGTCATTGATGTGCAATGGGTCTTGACCATGTATGTTGTCCTCAGCATCTTCAAATGTACCGTTTGCGGCGGTTGCTGATATATTCCATGTGTAAGGTGTAGTAATTATCGTATCAGCAACACCCAAATTGTTTAATGGACTTGCTGATTCGGGAGTGTATTTGTATGGGTAAATGTGAGGCAGATGTCCAAATGTATTCATGACACTCGATGCAGGTCCGTATGGGCTGAATCCTAACATTGGATGCCATGCCCCAAGACCCGCTCCGTAGCCTTCACTTCCTACTTTTAATGAATTCAAATACGAATATCGCTCTCCCGCCCAACCTACTGCACCAGCAGGTCGTGTTCTATCTATTGCATCAACAAGACCACTAAAATGAACACGAGCCATGTGTTCTCTTGTACTGTCGTTAGTGTTCGTATAATAGTGAACACCCGACTTCGACCATACATACAATGCCGTAACGCCACTTAATGAAGGGAATGTAAGAGATGTACCTTGACATTTATCTTTCCATGTTTGTGCATCTTCAAATACAGGGAATCCACTTATTCGATTAGGGGCTAAATAAAATCGTACAGTCCATGTACCTAAATTATCATATACTTCACGAGAATGATATGGTGCAAATGTTCCAAACTCAGATGATGAAGGTGGAGAAGGATATAAAAAGGGCCTATTCGATATATCTGTACGAAGCCAACCGCACGCTGGTATTTGCTCAAGAGTATCTTGAGATGCACCCGATATAATTGCATCAAGGTATGATTTAGAATTAGAAAGTGTAGTAATTGTACCGTTTGATGTACCCGGAACAAAAGTACCCGATGCTACATCAACTTCATAGTCCGATGCAGAAAATGTCATTTCAACCCAACCGTATCGGTCTTGTCGCATAGCGTTGCCCATGCTTGGCATAAATGTTCCACCCATTGCTTTGAGTGCTCCTTTGCCCGGATTTTCATTGATGGCTTGACCAAGTATGGTGGCTAATTCTTCACCGTTTTGACAGCGTGTAGCATCAACAACAATATATTCTCTATCGAAATCGCTTGATGTTTCAGCATTTGAACCTAATATCATAGTTGAAGCCATTACACCCGATACACGAAATGCCGTAGGATTAACTGCGTTGTTTATTTTTGAGATTTTGTAATTGACTTTTTGCATTGGTGGGTTAAATGAAATTTGATTATCGAGCCACGAACCGCCGGGGTGATGCCCACCATCCATGTGGAATGTCATATCGGCAGACATAGCAATACCGTAGTACATAATTGAGTTATGACGATATGGGTGTGCTTTCGCATAATCTTCATCGCTGTTTATATTGACTTTGCCCGATTGTGGATTGATGAAATGCTCACCGTAATGCGAGCCGTGTTCGGGTCGTTGTAATAGTCCGTATGAACCCGAATCACCTATGTTTGGTATGCCTTGAGGTGGCGACCAATTGATTTTTGTTTCCCAATGGAAGCGTTGTCGCCTTGATTGATATGTTGATGTTGGTGGACCGTAATCTCCATTGTCATTGGTGATTTCGTTTGGCAAATTCAAATTCGCTGGCACTTTACTCCATGTGTTACCCGTAGTAACCACATGGCCGGGATGTGGTTCAACAACAGCATTGGCGGCAGTGGTTTCTGTGAATGGGAATGCTTGTCCGGGTCCGTATATGACATATGAAGTGAAATAGTCAGTGCTCGTTTTATGGTCATCGTAACGAGCAGTTTGATGTGGCATACGCACAATGAGAGGCGAAGGTCGTTGTTGTACAATACCCGCAGTATATCGAGCGACAACATGAGCAGGGGTATCACTTCTGCGAGAGTACGAGCCTACATCTAAATCGTGCGACAAAATATTGTCTTGATTATTGACAGGTGGGTTGATTGAGCCACGATGTTGATTGAGCAAAGCAGTTCCGGGGAAGAATGCAAGCAACGCATTACAATCAAGCATAGCAAATGATGTGCTAATTTCATTGGCGTTTTGAATACCTGCCGTTCCTGTCGGGCCTGTCGAATACGGGTGTGTATAAAATGATGAGTAATCGTTTTGTGAGCCATCATTGACATCGAGGACAACACCACTAAACCCACCGCCGAAGTAAAGAGGAACGCTATGGTCTATACTATCTCGACCTCCCTTGAAATATGTAATTGGTTCGCTATCTATGCTTCCATACACTCTAAATCCACTAAACATTTTATCAGCATGAGTCATTAACAACCCATCTTCATTACCATTATATGAACCAAATTCATCATCCCATTCATCGTTTGCTTTACTATCCAACACAATAGCATCCGTGTCTGATGTACTTCCCTGTTTTGAAGTCATAATTGCATATTTTTCAGTGCCATTACCATGCCACATAAGTACCGATTCACCAAATGAAAGTAATTTTGTTGCACCATCAAATGTAGCACTTTCTTGTCCAGCCAAAACAAACATTTGATGTAACCTGTTTGTTCCCAATATGGTAAATGTTTCAGTGCCGTGAGCATATGAATCAAAAATAAACATTCGATTATCAATTGATGGTAAAATGTGGTCGCCCATTGTTTTCGTAAAATTATATCCTGTGAGATTATTTTTCCACTTTGTAGTATTTACAGGGTCATTGTATGAATCAACAAGAATTGGCGTAGGTGTATTTGTGTGATAACCACGCCCTATTGTTTGAATTTGTAATACAGTTTTGGGTACATAACCGCAATCTATTTTGTAACTATTTTCTATTTTAGCATCAGTTGATGGTCTGTATTCCAAAGGAGTCAAAAGAGAAGTTGAAAATTTATTATTTTTAGTGTCTAAATTTATATAAATGCCAAATTCTGTGTGAGCGGCTTCAATGCCTAAATCTTTGTGCAATGTAGCACGAAACATTTTGGATAAAGGTCTTGCCTTACGCTCAGTATTATGTGCTCTTATCTTGATAGCGTCTGCCGATACACCCCATTCTCCAAATGTTCGACCATCTGCGGCGTACATACTTCGACAATCAAATGATACACCTTCCTCGACATTTGGATTAGCAAGATTAATTGCCTCAGCCGTTACTGCCGCAATCAATTCATCAGTAACTAAAGTTGTCCAATTTATTCTTGGAGAAATAAGGGCTTTGATAATGCGGTCTATACCCCCGAAGATAGTTTGACTACCCGTTCCCGCAGTTAATGTTGTAGCACCAAGGCTTGCGAGAGTATGTGAAACCGTGAATGGAGTTCCTTGTACTCCATAGAAGATGTGTGTGCCTGTAACATTATTTTGGCTTCTTCCTTCATAAGAAACAACATTACCAACTGAACCGTATAATACAGGTGCGGGAGAAGCATTATTAAACGGGTCTGTAATTTGTATAACTCCGTTATTTTTAGGGAAACCTAAATATCCTAAAATATCGGGGTGTCTTGTAAAAAAACTTCCTGTATCAAATGGAGCACCTAATTGAACTGTTAAGGTGGATTCGGAAGCATCCCAACTTATCGAACAATCATTTCCGCTATCTGGTGCATATACACCGTTCCATTGATTGCCACGCCATGAATTTTCATTCATCAAATTACCAATGTCTAAACGGCCTGTAGCATCTCCAAATCCAAGCATATGTTGTCCAATAGTAAAACCACCTTGTGCCACATCTTTGTCATCAAAAAATATGCACACTTCTTCGTCTAAAGTTGATGGAATGGTTGTCAATTCATTAGCAAAATTGACATCCATTTGTCTGTAAATATATCGAACACCGTAACCTTGCCCTCGATGGTCGGTAAATCTAAACCCGTACAAAGGTGTAGCACCTATGGCATCTTCAACCACTTCACCCGATTTCACATGACCACTATATGATGTTAGTGCGGTTGGAGTTACATCGCCTTTCTTAATTGCTTCACCATATCTTTTATCGAATTCTGTACTTCCTTTTCTTCCCATACCGTATTTGCCAGCAACGGGTGAAAAACCGGGTACACCGCTTGCGACCAATCCACCAAAGTTTATTCGTGCAGTAGCACGCTTACCTGCTCTCAATCCTTTTACAAGTGATACAGATGGGCTTTGCGTTTCAAACGATTCATCGTTCACGGTGTTGTTTGATATGCCGCCAATGTGAGCAGAAATATTTCTTTGCTTTGGATTTGATACATCATCTCTTCTTACACCGACATCGTGATTACTTGTGAAATCTTCATCGGGATTTTCTTGCAAAACATACTCACGAAGAGTTGTTATTGGTGCAAACGGTCTGCCGTGTTTGTTTAAAGGGAGAGGTGCGGGGTGCATATTTTCTCCAAGCACTTCATCTTGGAAAGCCCAAAAGTTACGAAATCGGCCACCATGTCCAATCAAAAATTGAGGTTGATATTCCGATTGACCTTTACTGTTATCAAGCCAAACGCAGAAATTACGACCCGAAGCACCGGGAATAGTGGAGTGAATAATAATGGAATAACCCTCAACCCCGTTAATATCTTCAACAACACGGCCAATATGTGCTCTAATGTAACCCATGTGGCTACCTCTATCGTGTGTATCAAATGCTATATCAGTGTACCAAAATGGTGCGGGGTCGTGCGTTGAACCCGTAGCGGCAAAATCAGCATTGATATGAGATGATGTTGGGTCTTTGTTTTCGTCTGCAATGTCTTGACGAACACCGATTCTTGTAAGGTCGAGTCTTTCACTTTCACCGGGATATTGTTGAGATGGGCGACGAGCATGTGTGCGACCATTTGGAGCACCACCTTGATTGATAAGACGAACAATTTCTCTTGCCGCCGCTTCAATATCAGTAACACCTTCTTTGACTCCTACCTCACCCAAATCAACCGTCATTCTTCTTACAAAGTCCATTTGAGTCCAATGGTCTAAATGATTGAGTCTTGATTCTTCGTGGTCAGTTAAATCAAGTTCGACAGTTCTTTTACCTTTCAAACAAAGAAACGCTGAAATAACACGAGTACCATCGGGTGTATCGAATAGTGTGCTTGAGTCTTTTATTGTAGCACCACTGATTTTTAATCGCTCTCTCTTTAATGCTTTACTCAAAGGATTACCTATGTTTTCTTTTCTCGTTAATTTATGTGATTGATTTGCCCAATATAGCGACGCTACGGCAGGTTGTACTCGTGGTAGTACACTATCTCCTATCGTATGTGTGTATGAAGTTTCTTCATGGAACAACCCTGTGTGAACAAAGTGTCCATGTCCTTTACCCATCAAATGAGGATTGTAACCCGTAAAGGGATTACTCGTTGTGTATTTTGTTTGAGAACTTGTTGAATAATCTCTAAGGTCATTTGATATTGTATTAGCGATATTATGTGCATACGCACTTTCAATAAACTTTGATTGTTGAGTGGCACGCATAAATTTGTTTTCTGTTGGAAAACCATTTGCTACATCTATTTGAGTTGTGAAATAATGTGGAGCACCACCATTTGTACCGATTAAAAATTTGTCAAGTTTGGTTGTGCCACCATCGTAAGTAATGTAACGACCATACCCAACACCCGGTGTTTCAGCACTCGATTGCACTTGCATATGCAAGTCATGGAATGCAATGAACTCACGGTCATGTGCTACATCGTACAAAAGAACACGAGCATGACCATCGGTTGAAAGATACGGGTCTATGTAGGCTACAGTTGGGGCTTGAGAAGCATCAAGACCCATTGATTCGTAATTCATTTCCACCGTTTTATTGACATGTTGTGCAAAATTTTGTGCTGTTTCAAGACAAGAATTACCAATGAGAAAATTCTCAAGTGGTATAGAATCTCTTGGTCGTTGAGTAAGTGTACCCCGCCCTCCATTGAATCCTTTCCAAACATGTGCTTCGTTAAACACGCCACGACTTTTTGCAAACAACCCCTCAACTGCATGAGGATTATTGAGTGTCATGTTCATCCATACAGTATCACCATTTCGCAATCCACCTTGAGCGTATGGATAATACCATGAACGGTTGAGTAATGCTTCTGTATCGTCTTGTACAACACTACCTGCTCCTATTCGTATATGTTGTCCACTTGTAATCGCTGATACATTGTTAGCAGTGAGAGTAATTTCATGATTACCACCTGTAATAATATCCGATTCTAAAGCAGATACTTCACCGACATAATTTATCGCACTACCTGTATCAACAAATATTTTATCGCCTTTTCGTATATTCAGTCCAATTGTATTTGCATGGGCTAAACGGTTAGCGGTAGCAGGTGATATTGTTAATGTAGTCGTAGTACCGGCACCGGGTGATGATGTATATGTCCAATCTTCTGTAGCGGAAGGTCGGAATGTTGCTACGCTTTTTTCGTTAGCAGAAGCATTGGCAGGGTCGGAAATGACATTAAGGGCATGACCAGCACGCTTGAGAACAAATTCTGCTCCAATAAAATCGTTAATCGTATAAGATGTTCCTGTTGGAATATACACTTTTACTGTATTTTCATCAGCATCATTACCATATTCGTTGCCCAAATAATACACTTCAATAGGCGTATCGAGAAGTATTTCACCGACAAATACAAGGTCGCCTTCCTCATACACTATGTTGTAAGAACTATCTCTTGAATGGGGTACATCGGGGAACAATGAGCCATCTTCAAGTACAAGCGTGACGGTTCGACTACTATCGGTAGGAGCATCAACAATCTTAGATTTAGCACGACCTGTTACTGTTCTTGGTGCGTGAGGATTGACTAATGGCCCTGCTTTGAATTCAACAGCACTTACATATTGTCGAAGGCCGTAGTCAAGATTTCCGCCTTGTGTTTTAACATCAGCCGTATCATAGTAAAACGGTGAGCGAGCCTCATAATCCGAAGAAGGCGTACCCGAATCCGATGATAAAGGAACAAGTGTTTCGTTTAGAATACCGACTCCCATATGTATTTTTGCCCCAACTGTAGCGTTAATCAAAAAATCTGCACTCATGCCACCATGATATGTACTACTTCCAGATTCATCGGGTATAGCAATGTAACCATCTGTTGTAGGGTCATTGTCATATACAGTCCAATCACCCGAATCTAAAAATACTCTTACTAATTTTCTAAATAGTGTCATATTTCCGTATGTTGAACCTGTCAAAGCAGAAGGAAACATGGATGGATGTGACACATAAACACGCCACTCATTACTTCCACTTACATATTCGACACGAGTAATAGTTGCGGATTGTATGTAATTTTTGTTCTCTTTGATGTAAGTATAGGCTGAATTGACTAATTTATCCGCCGCCTCTTTATCATCAGCACGCCTTCCTACAGGCGAAGCGTTCCAAGTATGAGCGGTGTATGTAGCATCAACATGCAATTTCATACTGTTATCTGGACCCGGAAAAATACCCTCTTCTGTATGGTCGAAAAATTGTTGCGGAAATACAGGTATCTCAACCATAGCACGAGTGCTTGCGAACTGCGTGCCAAGTTGGTAATCATGTGATACGGTGTCCATCGCTTGAAACATTCGGTCATTGACGGTACTACCATCTTGAGCCATGTTTTCATTACCAAAATCGCCATCATTCGATATGAAAACAGAAGTTGGATAATCGCCGCTTGACGATTGATTGATGATAGTCGTGGCGTTGCACCAATCAAAAAATGTGGAATAGGCTACACCGTTAGCATCTAAGTATTTTCTATCTTTGATTGCATCAGTGTTGTCGAAGAAGAAACCTGCTCCAATTTTATCGCTGTATTCTGCACTTGACCCATCTTCAAGATAGATACGGCCAACTTTAGGAAAACAAATTGTACCCCAAGATTTGAGGTCGGGGCTACCGTTGTTCAATGGTTTCACGCTAAGTGATGTGGCTGTTACGCCTACGGCTTGCGTTACGCAGTTACGCCTTGTCGAGCCGGGTAATCGCATCAACGGGCTTGGGTCGAAAGTGGGCTTGGTGTTGATTGCCCCCTGCCCTGCTCCGCCAAGTGTGACTGTTACAACAGGTGAGTTTGGCTCTATTTCTTTTACAATGTGAGAGTCGGGCGAACCACTGCCTACGACTGATACATTCTCATTTACGAAACTGTCGGCAATGCCTGTGGCTGTAACGACTACGGTGCTTGTGTTTGATTCGGGGTTTTCTTGTTTCCCTACACCCCGTACCCTTGCCCTGCTCATCAAAAACAGAATGCTTGCGATGTTTGGCTCATCGCCGTCGCCCAAAACCCGTATGTTTGAAAGTTGATTACTCCTTAATTTATTTGAAGGCTGTACGAAAATTTTCCCAAAAACACCCGCTTCGTCTGTAATGTTTATGTTGTCAATAATGTTAAACATTTCAAAGTTTCTTGAAGAAGATGATGTAGGCCCAATGTCAAATACACCTGTACCTGTTTTTTCTTCATTAGGGTTAAGTATTATTTTTTGACCCGATGTAGTGTATGTATTGTTTATTTTGCTTGATAGTGCTTCTATACAAACTCGGTGATACACCGACTCGTGAGAGTTTGTGTTATGGGAACGCTTGATTGCTTTTGGCGGCGAAGCAGGGTCGGCATTGACATCACTTACAGGTGTGTAAAGAGCGGGGGTTCGACTGTAATCAAGTTCAACATCGTTGTCTTGGCCTCCTGTATTATCACCAAGCAAGGAGTGTGATTCTTGCATTAGACTTGCGTAACCGCTTACTGCGTTTGCTAAATATATGACACCACCAGCAGAATACAAAGTTGTGTTAGCAAGGTCGGATGTGATGACATCAAGGACAGTTGTACCTCCACCTAAGTCAAAAGAGCCAGCAGGTACAGTTTTTTCGACCATTAGCATAGGTACTGAAAGACCCATGCTTGCTCCTGTTAAGTCAATAGCATTGTAATGTATTTCAACAAACGGTGCAAGGTTGTGACTTGTTTTCAAATCGGGTACATGAAGCAACGCAATGCGACTTTCATTTTCGGGTACAAGGTGATACAACCTTGAATCTTCATTGATATTTCCCGCTTCGGGAACAGGCCCTTTCAACATAAATGGTGAGTAATTAAAACCACTTCCACCGATTGCAATAAGTTCTCTTACACTTGTTGGAAGTCCATTATGCTTGATTGATGCAACGCTTGATGAATTTTCAATGCGATTGATTGGCATATCAGCAGTTTCAGCATAAAAATCAATCAGTGAATTCATCACAAACATTTCATCTAAGTTGCGAGTGTTTGAATCATAAGCCATTTGTACAATATCAGCAGAACCATCAACTTGTTGGTCAATTGTAAGTTCTGTTGGTTTTGGATATTTTCTCATGTATTCATGGCCTACGATGTGAGAAAAAGTATGCCTTCCGCTATGCCCGACTTGAAATAATTCATCAATAGAAGAATCCCATACTACTGCAAACGGATTGTTAGGGTCGTTTGTCGTTGTAGCCATGCGTGATGAATACACCAAACCGTGATTTGTGCGAATACTTTCATCAATAATCATTTGTCCTGTTTTGTCAAATATTTGAGTGCCGTAGTGAGGCGGTTGGTATGGCTTACCTGTACCATTATCAATAAGTAAATCTGCACCTACGACAACAAAGTAATTATCAACATCTGTTGTTCTTGGGTGCAATACCCCTCTTAATCCACCCGTTCCATTAACAAAATCAACATGTATGCTTGAAACCGTAATAACGCCTGTACTACCGTTGATACTGTGTAATCGAACTCTTTCGGGAGGTTTTTGATTTGGTTTTTGTGTGTTGCGATTGATAGCACCCGGATTGATAAGCAAATTGTATGGTGTGTGAGCAATTGCTAAAGTTGTTGGAGTAGCGGGTGTAGTATAATAATCCACAACTTTGTAATTACCCATACTGTAAGGCGATGCGAGAAAGTTTGTTGTTGGATTGGCTGAGTCATAAGATTTGCCCGTTAAACGCTCAATAAGAGATTGTGCAATGGTTGTTGAAACCGTAATAGTTGTTCCACCAGCAGACCCATACGCTGTAAAATCGTAGGTGTTTTCCACTATGTCAAGAGGCTCTTCAAATCGAAATAGTGCTGATGTTGTTTCGCCTTTTACGGGCATACTCGGTTGGAGCATGTTTTCATCAAATTCATTAGAAAAGTGAATTGATTCTATAGCCCCACGAAACTCTCCGCCCTTCCCACCGAGATATACAGGGCTTGTGGAGCGTGCCATACGCACTCCTTCGGCAATATCTTGTTGTGATACAATTTCACCATTTACTGCAAGAAATACTTTTCTTTTATTGATACCTGCAACAATATGATAAAGTGGTCTGTTCTTAAAATTAAGATTTGTAGCCTCACCGTATGTACCTGTGTCATAACGGTTGTATGAGTCGTGTATTCCGCCGTGATTTTGTTGAGGATAAATTATTCCATTCCATCGAGTTGTTTCATCATACGCAGTTGCAAGTCGTACATACGATGGACCTTGTGTTGATTCAATATACAAAGTAAATACAGCAGGGCCGGGTGTATCAACAGTACCAAATTCAAGAGTAAATTGACCATCACGATGTGCTACAACGCCCCCGCAATCGGGTACAACCCAAGTTTCAATGATAAAATCGCTCATGCTTTTATCGTTAATTGAAGCAATATCACCGCTTCCTTGTAGTGTTTTTGTCATTAACTTATGACCATTATTGTTTTCAACACCTGTACTTGTAAAACGCCCTTGAGGAATAATGACGGAATCACTTACACCATCAAAAAACATGGCGTTACTGCTTCTTCCGATTGCAACCATTGTATCACCTCAGAATATCCAATCAATCGGTATGAAGTTAATCGTGTAACTGTAAAGCGGTTCTCCACCAAGTTGAACAAATGTAGCGTTTGCTATCGCTCCTTTTATCGCCCCGTATTCATCACCTATTCCTTGATATTTTGTACCAACGGGCTTTGCATTATCTGCTGTTTTATCAAAAATTTCCATAAGACCACCTGTTGGCATATAAAATAACGATGAATTATTATTTACATTCGATTTAAATGGAATTTGAATACCGATGATATAATCTCCATACTTTGCATCCAAATTTTGTCTTTCATTTCCACTTATTATGCTCGTCTTATCTGCCAAATCGTTTAAACTTCTCAACCATGCATCGGGATTTAGAATTGCTCCTCCACCCCCATTGTTACTGTTGTTTAGCACTCCAAATAATTCAGCGACTTTATCACCTGCACTTTTATTTTCAGCACTTACAGAATTAGTTCCTCCAAAAAATTGTGTATGATATGGTTTATAATTCGGTAATAACGCATTTACAGGCCAAGTGGAAAATGAAGGATGCGACATATTACCAGCCTTTCCTTGATTTGTTTGTGTTAATTCAACTGCTACATTTGCAGTATTATCTGTTGGAGAATTGATAACATTAGCCGTCATATTGAAAGTGCCACTGTTAGCGTTAATCAAACCTGCAAAATCCGATGCAATTTGTGTTACAGTACGGTATGCCGACGCACTTTCTGTCGCTAAATAGTAACGACTACTTCCACTATCATATCCAAAAAAAGATGATGTTTGCTTCGCTAACCAAATTTCATAAGTATTATTTATTTTAATAGCATATTTAGCAGTTGAAGGGTTATCAAGTGTAACACCATTTGTAAAAGTTGATACATAAAAATTCCATCTAAATGCTGAATCAGCACTTTCTCCTTGTATTCGGCTAAAGTCTATTATAGCATTTGCTTCTCTTTGTAAATCACCTATACTTAACAAATCATCATCAGTCATTACTCCTTCAATTGTAATAAGAGATTTCGGCAGATTGAGGTCAAATGCAAATCGAGAGCCACCAGCCGTAGGCATAGGCAACGCTACAACATTTCTATCAACATTCATTGTAAGTGTTGTCGCCATGAGTGGTATTTTGCCACCATCGTTGCGTAAAAGAAATATTGGTGTTCCCATCAGTACCTACCTCGCATTGTAGTACCGCCGATGTTACGAGCCATCTCTTGTTGAATCATATTGCCGATTTCACGAGCAAGTGTACGCTTATCAGTACGGTCTGTTATACCGCTCGCATTTACAGTAATGTTGAAATTTTGAGTACCCATACCTCCCGCTTTATCTAATGGTATAACTGCTTCCGGACCTCCACCTTCACCTATCATAGCAAGTGTAGGTTTTGTTACTATACCACCTTTGGCAAGCATAGGTATATTCCAATCCGATAAATCAAATCCTACGGTAAATGGGTCAAGACCCGGCAAATCAATTGTCTTAGAAAATTTAAATGATGCAAATAAACTATTCACAGCCCCGATAAAACCGTTGATTGGCGATTTTAATACACCTGCTAAATCTGTACCCAATGATACAAACATGTCTTTTATGTCTGTACCTATGCCCGAAATAAAATCCCAAGCCGAAGTAAAAGCACTTGTTATGCCATCGAGAATACTATCAAATGATAAATTGTCAATAAAACCAAGAACAGGAGAAATAAAATTATTATCAATAAAACCCCATGCAGACGAAAATGCTCCCGTTACTCCATCATAAACAGAATCCCAAGCCGATGACAACCAATCTAATGTTGTTTTAATCGGTGATATGAAAATAAAATCAATAAAGTTCCAAGCCGATTCAAAAGCAAATACCGCTCCGTCATATATGTTAGTCCATATAGTTTCAAACCAACCAAAAAATGTTTTCCACGGACTTATAAAAATAGTATCAATTACAGACCATAAAGCGTTAAATGTAACTTCTCCCGCCGTTTTGATGTTTTCCCAAGAAAACAATTCAATAAAAGATACAAAAGGTTGTATCAATAATGTATCTATCACAGTCCAAATGGCATCAAATGTAACTTCTCCCGCAGTTTTGATGTTTTCCCAAGAAAACAATTCAATAAAAGAAACAAACGGTTGTATCAAAACTGAGTCAATGAAATCCCATATCGCTTGAAAACTTGTTGAGCCGGCTTCTTTTACACCATCCCAAGCACCGCCCATCCAATCGAAAAAATCTCTAAATGGCTGGATTAAATTGTTATCAATCCATTCCCATAAATTTTTGAAAGCATCAATAGCCATTTTACCTGCGGTTTTAAAACTCGGTCCAATGTTTGAAACCATACCCGACATACTACCGAGCATTGCTAATAATGACATATTTTCACTCCCAATCTAAAAACGAATAATCCAACGATACTGTTTCTCTATCCCCTGCCTTCGCCTGTTGTTTCTTACGCTCTATCTCTCTATTATTTTCTTCTGTTATTGTCAATGCCCAAACGAGCGATTGTTTGAACAAATGAGGGGGCATTGAATAAGTTTCTGCGAGAGATATTCCATAGTGTTTTGCTATAATGTACGCCCATAATTCTATTTGAGTCGCCAAGTCTTGCTCACTATCGAATTTATCTTTCTTTAGAAACTCCTCCACCCTCACCCGTTCTGCTTGATAAACCCCCCTTGCATAGCCTCCGCCAATTCTGTTGGTTGAGGCAACACTTTACAGATTTGCTCGCCTACATATCCTTTAAGTTCAAGGAGTTCGTTTGTTGTGAGTTTTGGGTTTGTGTTTGTAATCCAATTGGAGAATGCGAAATTCCAATAGCCAGCCAAGTCAAGTTGCACATCACCTTTTTCTATGCGAATCATATGTTGTGCGGCGGCTTGTATGTCGAGAAATGAAATATCTCGTACCCATACTTCCATGACTTCATCTTCGTCGTCGGGGTTCACCCTAACATGATGCATTGTCGTTTCATTCGTTTTCAATAACAGGTTCTTGTTCGTTACTACTTTCTTGTTCGTCATTATTTTCCTCTCCAATGGATGCGGCTACCTCTTCGGCAGGGGCTTCCGAATCACCTTCAAGGGCTACCTCTTCGGCAGGGCTTTCGGGTGTTTCTTCGGGAATAATACCATCATCATGTTGCTTTAAGCGGAAAACAATTTCTGCTTTTGTGCCATAAACAGGCAATCCTCGCTCTTTACATAGTTCTCGCAATTCTGCAACTGTAAGTGAATCGTATTGCTGTATTTCAACAGGGAATGGATTTACCTCTTCTTCTTGTACAAGTGGATTAGGCTCTTCTTTAGGTTTTAACAATGCTTCAATGTGGAAGTGCAAAGCGTGGTTATCAGTCATGCTCGCCATATCCTCAGTGTATTCAACACCGTTAGAGTCGCACAACCAACGAGCATAACCTTCCACTCCAAGTCGGCGGTATTTTTGTAATGATTTTTCCATATTATCACCTTAGTATTTGATAATAGTATCTCGTGCTACAACTTTGATTGTTTTAGGCATGATTTTGAGAGTTGATTTAACAGCACCTTTATCTTCGGGGATTTGAAGAGGTGCTTCAACAATATAATACTCATCAATTATAATCATCAATCTTTCTGTATCACTTTGAGAAGTTGATTTTGTAAAATCAATACGAATTTGATTGTTTGTATTACCGTCTTTCTTTCCACTAAATTCTGTTGCAGAACGCATTTTATGGTAAAACAATGGGTCATCAACAATAATTTCCATTGTTGCTTCGTATGTTGTTTGTCCTTCAACCATAAGAGATGTGTTTCGTGAACCACCAAAAGGCACTTGTTCTGTGGCAGAACTTACACTGTTTTGTCCGTTGATGACATGGAAGCCTTGCATACCAAGTTGTCCTGTAAGATTAAAGTTAAGCACTTGTGCTACTTGCACACCTGCCATATTGATTGTGCCATTGTAAAACATAAACGGTTTTTGTGTACAAGGTGCAATACCAGAAATAAATCTCTTTGTGGTTGTGTTTGCGGTATCATCAAACATACGGTGAGAAGCATAACGAGTAATTGGTGTTCCTTCTAATCTTCCCGTATCGGTGTAACATAAAGCGGCGTTGAAATTTACAGCCAAACGGAGAGCGGCATCATTGTCAGTTGTAAGGGTGAAATCAGTAACTTTACATCCACGAAACACACGAGTTAGTTCCTTAGAGTCTGTAGCACTACCATCAGTTGCACCTTCTCCCGTATCAACATTTCTTCGTCGTTGTGATACTTCAAGACTGAATGATGGTTGATATGTGTTTGTAAAAAGAAGATGTGTTTGTGCGTTTGTGATTGTTGGTGGTGTTGTTGTAGTATTAACTGCGGGTGCTTTTTTATTAGTGGCATCTGCATAATCTCTTAAATTTACAGTTAGTCCACTTGCATGTGGGTATTGAAGTGGTTCATCTAAATATATGGTTGTACCATCAACACCGATGATACGGCGAGCCTCACTACGAAGAGCCGTATCGAATCGAGTGTCAGTAAAACTACCATCCCATCGCAATGCCGCATCTGCAATGTTAGCATCGTGAGTTGTTGTGACGGGCGTATATGTTGCTGTTTCTTTAATGATGATATGTTTGTTTATGTCAAAATCGGTTGCCGCACTAACAGTAATAAAACTTTGACCTGCTTTTGTAGCGGCACTTAATGTGGGTGCAACATCGGAATCAGTACCATTGGTGACTACTTCACCACCAAGGCAATACTTGAGCCAGCGAGCACTGTGCATAGCGACTTCAAAAGACCCACCCTCAGTAATCATTTTACCGGGAACTTGTACCGATGTATCTCGACCAAGACCGACAACATGGAATCGCTTCAAATCCACTTTTGTTTCGGGTACGGTGAGAGCATTAGTAATGCCGAGGAATTGGTCAGTCAAAACAGACTCACTGTTAGCACCTCTCGACATTGCTGAATTAAGAGGAGGTGTTTTGTAAGGAAGGATATGGAGAGAAACAGCACTATCGTTAATTGTACCCGATGATAACATTTTAGGTGCTAATTTTATAGTATCACCAACATTATATACAATAGTAAAAACACGGTCTAAATCTCCATCAGCGATAGCAGTACCACTATTTCTTGTAAAAACGACTTGAGAACCAACCAGCATTCCATCGGGGTATCGCAAATCATCGCTATTAAAAATAACAGAATTTGCACCTGTAAAAACAATTTGAGTATGGTCGTCACCCGCAGTAAGAGCAAATGAGGCATCTGTTGAAGAAACAATCGTCAAGCCTACCTCCGGAGCAAATGATACTTCTGCTAAATCTCCCTTATACACTGTTGATGGCATGTTTTTTCACCTATGGAATTAGTTCTGCTAATATTACTACTTCAATTTGGAATGTCATACGAAAAAGAAATTTGCTTCGGTCACTCAAATCCGTTCTTGTTTTGAATACGAGGCGGTCAAAGTTTGTACCGTCACCTTTTCTCTTGGTATGTATCACCCTCCGCACTTCGTTCTCAAGAGCCTGTAAATGCTTACGCCCCTTTGTAGTTCGGACATCAACTGTAATATTTATGCGTGTCGTTACAAAGTCGTAAAACAGTTCGGGTGCTTCTTCATTGTGAGCCGTTTCATAAACAAGAACATAGTCGTGTTTATCGAGGTCAAGACGCTTACCTTGTTCGGCTGTGGTATCAGCAATATCAATGACAACGGGGCGATAATTGCTTGTGTTAGCCCTGTTCCAATCGTCTTTGAACAAGCCGATAATGACATCCAAACCTTCTGTCCATGTTGCCGTCATGATTATCGCTCCTTCTCCATCAATTTCTTGTAATCAAGAGGTATGAAAAAACCGTCTTCGTAGCGTAAATTATTACGCTCTATTTCGGGATTCTGTCGTAACATGGCTCTATCTGTAGCCTGTTGAATACTATTATATTCCATTTCACTCGCTGGCTCGCCCGATTGATTGTTCACAGGATAGCCGTCTTGAATGGTGAAACCCTTAGCCCCCGCTTCAATTCTTTCCATTTGCTCACGAAAAGCAGGGGGATAAGAGGTAAAATGGTCTTTAAATTCCTGTTGTATGACCTTATCTTTTTTAAAAATCTCTTCGCCTATGCGAAAATTGATGTCTTTACCTTGACGCTCAAAATCACGAACATTCATTCAAACACCACCAATTCAATATACTTTGGTAGTGTTCTTTCAATCTCGGCTTGGTATAGTTGCACCTTGCTTGCAAGGTCAATGTTTTGAGTTCCTTCGGGAATAAGTACGCTACGGTCATCAGCCATAAGTAATTCAATCGCTACCATCTTTGTGCATATATCTTCGATGGCTTTCTCAACATATCGCTCGCCGTAAATGTATGCAACTTTGATAGCGTTCCATTCAAAGAACGGGTAGGAGTTATTGAAGTACACAATACCTTGCTCATGGTCAAGCCACCAATCACGAAGTCGAGCATTATCACCACTGCTTGACCCTCCTTGTAAATCAACAAGAAAACTATGCTGAGTAATTGTTCCGCTCGATGGGAGGCTACCCGATACAGCCACGCAACCTGTAAAAGTTGTAGCCGTTTTGCCCGTATATCGAAATACATTCGTACCGTCTGTAGCAACACCCGCATTGACAAAGTTAGTTGTATCGGCTACAGTAATTGTTCCGGTATCTTCACTTGATGCCGTAGTTGTTGCTAATTGAGTTTGTGAGATTTCAATGTCACTTGTGCTTGAAACAATGCTACAAACTTCACCTGCTTTGACGGCTCGCATAGATGTAAGTTTGACTATACCTGTGCCGTAGTCTGCATTGGCAGATGCAAGGAATTCATTGTTCACGGCTACATTCGATGTTGAGCCTTCAAGAGTAAATGTAGGACTAAAATTAACCGCCGCTTTACTTACCCTGTCCTCTTTGTTGATGAGGTCTGCAAAGTTTTGAGCGACGGTGGTGGCATCAAAATCATCACGCCACTGTCCTGTGCCTGTGCCTTGAGAAAGTGTGGCTACGCTACCATTTCCGGGTGAAATGTACACGCTTGCGGAAGAAAGATTCGATACATCATTGAATTTAAGTCGAGCCTCCGCCGCCGCAATTTCACGGTAGTCATCACCCTGCCAAAGTTCAATGCGTAGCATTTGTTGTACATTACGGAATAGCAGTGGGCTTGTACCTACATAATCAGTATAGTATCGTCGTCGGTACGGCTTGTAAGTATCGAAATTGATGTATTCTGCGGCAACAAGATATGGTCGCCAAGCGTTGCGTGTAAGATTGTCAATACGGTCTTGCATCTTGAGTATAACATGGTCCACTTTGGCTTTTGTTATTCCACGAACACGCCCATTGGTAAAAGAGGCAGTATTCTGTACATATCCATTATCTGCCACTTCATAATCGGATGCAGTAAGTGTTGCACCACTAAAGGTGAGTTTAACATGAGCGGATTTGCCACCAGCCCCCCTTCCGATAGCGGTGATTTCTAAATCATCCTCACCAAACGGGTCAGCGTCGCTATAGACTCTAATTTTGTCGCCAACGCTAAAACCTACTTGGCGAAATTCATTTCCTGTAATGTACACTGCATCTGTGTCAGCATCAGCACTCATAAGAATTGCATCTTGCGGTCCAATGTCCAAAAGGTCTGCAACTTTTTGTGCGGTTGTGTACACTACTTCGTCGGGGTATAGTGGTCGAGTTTCCGGCTCACCGGGGCTGAACACTATTGGCATACATCAAACCCCCCTCACTGTTCATACGGCTCTTGCTTTAATACACTCCAAGCATCACGCATAGCAATATCACGAGAGGTCATGATACGCCGCATGTGTTCTGCGGCGGCATCTTCATCAAAATCATCTTCCTCTTCTTCATCACTTTCTTGCGAAAGCGTTTGGCGAAGTTTGCCTTGCTCATCAAAAAGGTCTTTTCCTCTTTGTTGTAAAAATTGTTTGACACCTTCTTTTTCTCTTACATTTTCAAAATGTTCGGGAGATTCATCCCCCATCCATTCATCCGGTCCTTCTTCTGGTCCTTTAACTGCTCCTTGCTCGCTCTCAATATCGGGTTCGCTCAACGATTCTTCTAAGGATTGACCCTCAAATGGCATACGCTCATTCATAAATTTAAGGCCGTGAGCATCGGGGTTGGCTACGGCTTCTCGCATGAGTGCATCCCTTGCTTGTTGAAACTGCTCACCCTGTACATCACCACCCGCTCCTCGTAGTGCTTCTGCGGCCTTTTTGTTTGCCCATTGTTGTAATCTCATTTCTTCACCGCTTTCGGTCAAGATTTTTTGACGATGTGGTTTCATTGCTTTAATTAAAATTTTCATACCTACAACCTCTTGCTTTCATCTCGATGTCCTAAATTGTAATCCATAGGTTTTTCGCACGCACCGCATGTAGCACGCCATAAGAAGTGGAGAAACCCACAATGCTTACAGCGTGTACCTGCACCGATGTTAAGTATATCACCTATATCACGGTTGCGACTTCGTTGTGCTCTTGTTACGCCCTCAAGTGGCTTTTCGGGTTTAGCGACGACATCGCCGCCGTACTGATAGTCAGCCTTCGTGCCTTGCTTTGACCCACGCACAATATCGCTAAGGTCAATGTTGCGAACATCGAAGCCCATGTTACCCAATCACCTCAAGCGATTTGGTAAGTGACCATGACAAACATATTTCCCAAAACGGAAAATACCTCAGTATCAATAACTGAGTTGTTTGCACTCGCATCAGCAATTGCTTGAACTGCCGTACTGATGGTAGTGTTGAGCGTCGTAAGGTCGCTAAACTCTTTTGGAGAGTAAGGTCCAAACACTTTCACTGCAACTTTGCTTAGTGCAACCATGAGGTATCACCTCACGAGCGACGACCAATTGCTACGAAAGTACAAGCCGCACCAACATTTAGTACGATAGTTGTGTTGTTAATACCAGATGTCGGGGCTGGAGCAGCCGCACCAATATTATTCACCATTGCACCGTCTATTGAACTCATAAACGAACTCAAATCAACGGCTTCTGCACCATCGGTGCTACCTGTAACTACGATTCTGTCACCAAACACTGTTGTTCTGTTGTCAATTGTTATTGCCATATCTTTTCACCTCATTCTGTTATTTCTTCTGTATCATCTGTAGGATTTAAATGTGCCTGTACGAGTGTGAGTGCGGCTGTCTTTGTAAGATAGCCACTACCTCGCTCCACACCGTTGTCATCAAGCCATTGAAGAATGTCTTTTCTTGCCCAACCATTATCGGGGATGCCGTCATTGCCACCGTCAGTAGTGACTCCTTCATCGCCCTCAATGGTAAAGTGTTTTGCTGGTAGTCTGTGTCGCCACTCATTTAACCACTCTTGAGTAACTTCCTCGGTTTCACCACGAATCCATTGACCCGCTCTATCGGCTCGCCTTCTCAAGTAAAAAGGCCCGATGAAAGTTACTGTAGGCACTTAAAACCCTCAGTTGTACATCACTAACAGGCTATGTGCTTCTGCCGCACCTGTAATGGTAATTGTCAAACTGCTTACTGCAATTTTTAAAGCCGCTTGTGTACCGCTTGTTTGGTTTCCTGTAGCCAATAGAATGCTTGTTACTCCACCTGCGAGTACGACTGTACCTGCACCTGTTGTGGTAATAAGAGCCATCTTTGGTGCGGCATCGTAGCCGTTTGCTCCATCGCTGTTAGAAGCATTGAATGTACCCGGACCACCGCCCGGATATGTTACATCTGCTGCTCCGTCGAGCCATTCTGTTGTGTCGTGAGAACCTGCTCGAAGTTCCCATGCACCTACTAATGTTGGTGTTGCTGTTCCGCTTACTGTTAATTCATTTGCCATAATTTTTCACCTCAATGTTAAATTCTCCAACCTCACTTAAGGTCACGAACTGAACCATGACCTCCGAAGAAAGTTGTCCACAATTCGCCCATTGTTCGGTACATACCCTCTTGTCCAAGACGGTTGATAGCGAATGGGTCGCCTGTTTCAATACCACTTTCAAAGTATTGTGTTGGAATTGCTGTACTAAAGTACAAGTAATCAGTATCAAGATAATAGATACGGCTGAGTGTGTCGGTTTGAACATCCTTTGATGGAATGATTGGAATACCGTTGTATGTTGCAACGATAAAACCTGCTTCAATACCGGGAACACCCTTGACACCGTTGTAGGTAGGTGTGACTCTCTTCTCTTCCATAAATCGCTGTTGGCTTTGGAGGAGTTGTTGTAGTCGCATCAATGTGTCGTAACCTGTAAGCATGACCTTTGGATTTCCACCACGAGTCCAAATCTTTTGGAACAAGTCGTCAAGTTGGTCGAGTGAAAGGTTTCGGTCTGTACCACTGTTTTCGTTGTGTTCTGCAAGTGACCATGTGTTTGCACTTCGGTCAATTGAGTAAATGTCTTCGTTAGCACTCGCCGATGCACCTGTTGTTACTCGGTCAAGTGATTCAAAGTCGTTACCTGCGGCAGTTCCTTTGTCAGTTGTGAGCATTTGGTTGATGTGTTCTGCGTGGTGCTTACCCATTTCTTCCTTAAGGATTGCACGAATGTCGCCAAGACCGTCATCTTTGTCGGAAAGGAACATTGCTGTTTCACTCATGTCGAATGTGTGGACAACAGTTTTTGGCTTTGCGGCAATGTGTTGGAAGGTTGGCTTAGTTGTTTCTGGAAGAGTTGCGTTTTCTGCAACACCGCCACCAACTGAGAAGGATGGCTTTGCAGTAATAACTCTCCAACCACTTCGCTCCCAAGGTCGCTTTGGTAGGATTGAAAATGCGTTGAACTCTTGGTTCAATTGTGACCAAACCTTTCGACCATAGATTGCTTGGTATGTACCAGCAGTGGTTGAAAGCATTGGTGCGTCTGCTTTGAGAAGTTCGCTACCGGAGTAGGAGTAGCCCATAGCGTTGCCGGCTCCGTAGTAGTATCGCTCCATGTCTGTAATGTTTCTAATGTAATCTCTTGCCATTTAATTCACCTCATTCTCCTCGGAGAGTCCTCCTTGCAAGGGCATGGACTTCATCCCAACCCATATTGCCTAAGTCCTCAGTGGAGGGAACATTAATTGATGAAACAGATGCAGACTTTTGAATAGTCGTGCTACCTGTTGAAATGTTGTCAATACGCTCCGAGAGTGCTTCAATTGACTTAACAATCTCAGCGAGTGGTGCTCGTGCGTCAAATTGAGCCTTTGCTTGTTGTGCTTTTGCAATTTCCATTTCGTTGTTGAAACGACCTGCAAATTGAGATTCAAGGTTGTTTCGGAAATGCTGTTCCATAGCGGCGGCCTTATACACTTCGTAAGCGGCTTCAATATCAGCATCACTTACATTGCTTTCGTTAAGGTAGCCTTTTGACATAGATACAGGACCGAGAGCACCAGCAGGTGTTTTACCACCCGATGATGAAACGGCGTTGATAGCACCTGTTGATGGGCTACCGTTTTCTTGTCCTCGGCCTCGTACCTGTCCAGCGAAATAGTCTGCACCATCCACTGAGTCAGGGTTGTCGAATCCACCGAGTTGTGCTTTTTCCAAGTTGTCAAAGTGTGTTCGTGCCGCAACAGTATCAACACCTGCGGATTTTAGAGTGTCTTCCATCCACGATAGGTATTCTGCTGAGATAACATCACTATATTCGTCGCCTTTTTCCATGTCATCATCCTCTTTCATTTCTTTCTTTTCTTCTTGTTCTTTGCCTTTGCCTTTCTTTTCTTCAATGGCTTCACGGAGTTGAGGGGGGATTCCCTTCTCCATTGCATCCAATCGTGCTTCAAGGCGTGACATAATATCGTTTAGTTCAGTTTCTTCTGTCATACTTTTATCCTCCTTTAGAATACGAAATTGTGCTTCGGGGTTAATTCCCTTTTCACAAATCGTTATCTCATGCAACTCCATTTTTGAAATCTCTTGGTAATCGCCTTTTTCCATATCGGACCTTCGTACTCTTTTGAAGGCTTGACCTCCAATAGAGAATCCACGAAGGTTTCCTTTGCGGATTTCGGCGGCTACTTCACGAGCCTTCTCAATATCATTGCGGAGTTGGACAACGACAAACATACCTGTGTCATCCACTTCGGATTTCCACATTCTGCCGTTAGAATCAATGTAATTGTCAATTACTTCTCCAACTTGAATGTTGGAGTGTGCCAATTGTACATTGCGGAATTTATCGCTTTTCATAAAACTGTTAAATGCATCATTCAAAGCACTACGAGTAATAAGGTCGCCTTGCTTATCAACTAATTCAACAGATGCATAACCTGCAACGACCAAATCCGAGCCACTCTTGAGGAGAGTGATACCCGATGCTGGTTGTTCTATAGAAAGCATTGAAGGGGTCTTTCCCTCTTTTTGTATTTATATCTGCTTATGAATGAGAAATAATTGGCTGTTCATTGTCATAGTCTATAGAAATCTCTTCATTTTCGTCTGTACGAAGTTTAATGTGATTTAGTCGCTCGTTTTTCTTCTCTTTCTTTTCATCAGTAATTATTTTTTCACCATCGAAATCGGGCAAATTTTCTTCTTCCGTCAATTTGGTCGGTCCTCGTGGAGATTCTTGCGGAGTTCCTACATCAATACCCAAACCCTTTGGTCCTGTCCAAGTCATTTTTTCCTTACTAATAGTATCTAAAGTACGAAGAATGAGTTCAAGTGCTTTCTTTTTGGTTTCGGGTTTAAGCAATCTATTTTCATCATCTTCATCAATAAGACCCGCACTTTCTTCTTCCATTTGCTCTTCTGTTGGCTTTTTAGGCATGTCAAGTTCGGTTTTCTTAGTTACTATTCCTTTAATCATCAATGGTGCTACCGATGACCAAAACGGCATAAGACTTTGAGATAGTACAACAGGATAGTCATTTTTCATAATACCACTAAGAGAACTTTTGGGAGAATGAATAAACCAATTATCCTCAAATTGCTCAAACTTGTATTTTACAATATCAACATCGTTTATGTGAATAAGTAATTCATCATCTATTATTTCTAAATCGTGTGGCATTATAATAGGTGTAAAAGATTTGGTTAGCAAATCAAGTGATTCAACGCTTGCCGCACCTTCTCCCTCACCTTCTCCTTCTATTTCTTTGAATTGTATATTATACACAGGTCGCTCTTTTCGATTCTTTTTCGTTACACCTGTAATAGATGCACGCACTATATCTCCGACTTTGAATGCTTTTTGTTGATTAAAGGCTGTGCCTACATCCATGTAATAATGTCCTTTATGTTCTATTGCCCTGTTACCCAATCCTTCACCGTCGAGTATAGGACCAGCACCTAATTGATATGTGAATGGACCTTTACCCCTACGGTCAAGCACAATGAAATTGAAATCTTTTGTATCTCTATACAACAACCACTTAGGATGCCTTCTTTCACCTTTCATGTATGTTGATTTATTATCACGAAGGAGAATAACATCGTGTTCTTCTTTTAGTGAATTAACTGCTTCTTCAAGCCCCTCGTCATCTGTCATTTTAGTGTCGTGAGGACCGGGTACAATGACACTTTCATGACTGTCAAATTGAGAACGGAGAATTTTCAGCCTTTCAAACAGTTGCATGTCGGATATATTATTATCGTCATAATTGATAATGTCAATAATATTTAATTCTTCATCGCCAAGAATAGCATCAATAGTGTAGTTCTTTTTATTCAACTCTTCTATGGATTCCATAGTTTTCTTATTGACACCTTTTTTCTTCCCGTTTTCATCATACACAGTAATGCCTTCGTCATTCTTTACAATAACAATTCTCTTACCACTATACCACTTACTTACAACCCATGAACCACTAAAGCCACGCAAATGCTCAAGGTCATCTAAAGAAAATATTCTATGCATTGGTCGAATTGGTGGTGTCCAAGTGCTTTCATCTTTCTTTTCTAAAAGCACATCGGGGTTTAACAGTGAGGTAATAAGTTCACTCATTTCACTTTTACCTACTGCATATACATCTTCGCTCGGTGTTTCGTATGTATCTAAATCCATACTTTGATGAGCGGATTCATTGTATTGAGGAGGCGGTGCGTTATCCCACACTTGTTTCACCATTTCATTTCCATGCACTATCTCCGATAATTCTTTTGGCACGCTATGATACAAGCCTGTTTCAATATTTGTTCCGGGTATCACTTGCCCGTCTTCTGTAATTTCAACACCAACACTCGGTGTTGCTTCGTAGCCCGAATGATATGCATGAGAATCAAATGTGTCTGCAATTGAATTATTGACAGGTGACGGAGCACCAACGGGTAAGCCTTCTTGCATACCAGCAGAATAACTTTGTGAAATTTCTGGTGTAAATATACCATCTTCACCTTCTAAATTAACAGTCGGATTAAAATGTACGATTGTATCTAAATGATTTCTTGTCATAAATGATGCCTTTTGCTTACCCTTAGCACCTAAAGTTTCAGCACCATGTATATCATTAGATATTGAGCCGATACCTGCGGCTTGTTGTTGATGAGCAAATGTACCATCAAATAGTCTGCTCATAGTGCGTGGAAAACTATGCAGTTCATGTCCTTTCCATTGGCTTTCACCATATTTAGATTGCAAACTTTGAATTGCTTGGTGGTAGCCTTTTTCATGAAGTATTCGATGAAACATTTCATTATCATCTAAATCTTCAATTTCTTTACCCATTATTTCTTCATTGGGTAATAATTTAGAAAACGATGTGTTACCAACTTTATCAATTGCACCACTTGTAAGCAATTGATTGATAGTTGAAGCCATAAGTGGTGTATTCAATTTGTTACTTTGTTCAATTAACTCACGAGCATGTTCTTTTGCTTGGGGGCTACGCTCAATTCCAAGAGCATCAAGAACCTCATTCACCGACATATTACCATCAATCATTGTACCTTTGTCGGATAGATGTTGAGCAATTTGTGCATGTGCTTCTCCAACAGGTGATTTTTTACGCTCAATAATGTTCTGCTTTATTCCATAATTAGGTGCAGTAAGTCCATGAACTGAATGAGGTACAGTATTGATATATCGTTGTGCATCTCGGAAAAGTCGTGAATTATTATCTATGAACTTTTGTGGGTCGTTAGGGTCAAAAGCAGTGGGGTCTGCTTCAAGAAATTTAGGCATAATAACATCTCTTGCCACTTGTGCAACAAGATTACGATGACCTTTGAAAATTGTATCTAAATGATTTTGCATAATTTCATAGTGTGTTGAACCACCACCCAACACCGCTTTTGTTGCTTTGTTTTGCTCAACAGCAAGTTGTTGTTCTAATTCCTTTACTGATGAAAGAACTTGTTGGCGTTGCTCTCCTACTAATTCGGGGTTATTCAAAACCCCATACAAATCTTCAAGTTCATCATTTATTGCTTCTTCTTTTTCCATTGCTGGTAAAGCACCACCAAATTGTAATGCGGCGGCGATAGCATCGGTTACAGATGCTTTGTATTGTGATTTACTCTTTTGCTTCTCTTTTGATTTTTTATTTTCTTCATTAAGTATGTTCATCATAGATGGGAAAAAAGATTCTAATGACGACATATCTAAATTATCGAATTGACCATAACCCATATGGTCTTTCAAGTCTTCATAGTCGCCTCCACTCAAATAGGTCATAATTTGATTAGGATTTGTGGTTTGAAGCATTTTTGCTGTTGATGTAATAATTTTAAGTGCATCTTTTGTTTCTGTATCTTGCACATAACGATTTTTCAACGCATTTGCTGTAGGTTTAGCAATGCCACCCCAACCCATAAGTTGTAAAAAATCATCCAATGTCAATCCAGCACTAAACTTTTCATCTCCACGAAGAAAATCTTTGTAGTTCATTACTGATTTTTCTGCTGGTTGATTTGGATGGTCAAGACGACCAAGAAGTGTATTCATCATGTGTGCAATTTGGGCATTTTTGTGAATATGAGTGTCACTTGAACCCGGTCCATAACCGCTTGAACTTACGATATGTTCAGTTGGATTATGCGTAAATGGATGAGTCATAGGTGCAATGTAACTACCGAGAAAACTTTGTAAATCATTTTTTGTCATATTTCTAATAGCGTGTTCATACAATGGAATAAGTGATGATTTATGTTCAGTGTGATTGTTCTTTTCAGTAGCACCCTGCTTAAATCCCGAAGCATAACTTCCATGTGGTTTTACTTTTGATGTGCCGAAAGGCGAAAGCATGTTTTGTATCGAAGATGGTATATTATTGTATGAAAATCCACCAATTGCCTTTTCCCCACTCATATATTTCACAGGGTCATATTCACCTATTTTTGTAGTGTGTTCGGGCATGAAGTGATAGGCTAACGATTTGTTATTATCATTCATTTGTACGAAATTTTCACTTTCTGGATTTAAAGTGGTCAAATGTGAATCACCATCATTTCCATGTGTTGCATTCAAAATTTCATGCCATGTGGTCACTGTTGAGCCTACACCACCTACTTTTTGAAATTCCTCCGCCCAAAACTTTCCGGGTCCATATGTATAACCATCTTTATGTTCTTTCCAATATGGTGCTTTTTCTTCGCTTGGATGTGGTCCATGTGGACTTGTTAAAAACGCTCTTGCGTTTCTTATGTCTTTCATTTTTGATTCTAACGAACCATTGTGATTTGCTTCTTGGATAAGTTCATCAATCCATTGTTTAGGTACTAATGGTTCATCCAATTTTCCATGTATAGGGTGATTTTCAAGCAAATCATTTGTATCGGGATTAAAACCTGCAAGGTAATACAAGTCTTTGGCTGTTAATCTTACATGACTCAAATCCTTTCTTCCTTTTTTCTTGAAGTGGGAATTTGTTGCATCTTTTAAGTCATCCCAAGACAATTCTTTAAGTGGATTCTTATGAACATCTAAACGGGGTAAAAATCTAAGTCTTTTTTGCCCTTCTTTATCAGCACCATAGTTTTCATCTATTTTATCAATAATGTAATCTGCAATTGATTTTTCACCAAAAAATGTTTGTGGTGTATGTGCAAGTTCTCCAATTTGTTTCTGTAAAAAGCGAGCCTCACCACCTTGTTCAAAATCAATGTCATTATCTTCTTGACGATAATGTGCGTTTCGGCCTGTAAGATGGGAAGGTCTTACCCACCAATTCATTTCGGGTGTCATACGCATAAGAGCGTTGTAAGTTATTCTTGCTGATGGTATTTTTTCTCCATTAGGTAATGTAATGACTTCATGTTTATCAAGACCCTTTTCGGGGTCGTTAATGTGATTCATTATAGCCGTTCTTTCTTCGGGGCTAAACCATTCAAGACCGTACATGTAACCGTTATGACCGAGATTTTTAGGGTGTCGAACACCATTTTCATCTTCAACATGTTCATTTGAATCCCAATCTCTTGCTCTATCTTCAAAATGTAAATGACGCATTTCTCTATTTGCTTCATCGTCAGTTAGACCTTGACTCAATAAATCGTCTTTAATTGCTGAATTTTCTCTTAACCATCGTTGGTAATCACGATGGTAAAAATCAATTTGATGATTGTTCATTGTTTGTTTAGTGATTGTACTTCCGAGTAATTTTCTTTTTATTTTACCATAAGATGTTTCTGCATTGTAACCGTTAATCAACGGGTTATTCGCTTTACTTTCATGAGCAATGAATTTTTTCTCAAAGTCTTTTTCATCTTGAGCGTGTCCATTAAAAATATGTTTTCGTATCTTTTCAATATATTGTGAATTACCCGTAACAGCATTCTTTCTAAGTAATGGATGATTTACTTCATGAAATGGAAAATGATGGCTACGGTACGGAGCATTTGGAGAAGATGGTTGATAATACGGCCACACCGCATGAGCATTTTCTGGATTTAAGGGCGTTTGTAACCCATCACTCCACACATGGTCTGTGGGTTCATTATCAGCATGATGCCTTCCAAAAAGATAACCTTCTTGCCTTTTTTGTTCTTCATCTTCTTTAGCAATAATCATTTCAGCAGTATTCAAAAGTGATTTTTGAAATGCATCGAGTTTTTTGTCATCAAGTGCTTCGTAAGCAAGTATGTATTCCGCCGCAGATGTACGAAGGTCATAACCATCATGAAGTGATTTTAACAACTCATTAGTCGAGATGTCAAAACGCTTTGACTCCATGATTTCACCGCCTTTCATAGCGGTTTAAATTTAGGGCAAGCGTGCAAATCCATTCCTTCGTGCAACAAACAACCTGTGCGGTCTGTACCGCCACAAAGACCGCATATTCCCATACCTGCTTCTCGCATGGTTGCTCTTGGATTTGCTTTTTGCACAGATGATTTACCACCTTGTGAATCTTCACGCTCAATACCGCCGCCTTCATGTGGATTCATTCTTGAGCCAAGATTTTCCATATCGGTTGCTTCTTTACCTTTCTTTTTCTTTGGAGCATCTTCTGCTTCAATGGTTCGACCATTTGTAGTAAAATATCCCGTCTTTGTTTGACCACCCGATTCTGCTACAAAGTGAGGATTGATGTCAGTAATCTTTTCACTCTTGTAACCGGGTTCGGCTTTTTCCATTTTGCCACCGCAACCCATCTTCATGCAACCCATCTTGTTCATTTTAGTGCCGCACTTAGGACAGTTTTTACACTCACATGGTTCTTTTCCACAGTCGCACTTTGCTTTTTCTAATGCGTCAATTCGCAAAGATACCTCACGAGCCTTTTTCATAATTTCCGATTCTTCAAATCTTGGCTTCATTCAATTTTCACTCCTTTTGCTTGGTTTGCTAAATCATGAATATCTTCCCACGACATATTGTGGAATTCTTCATTTGATTGTGGAATATATGATTTTTCGGTTTTGAGGATTGAATTATCTTCAAAATCATTTCTAAACGGGTCTGCTAAAAGGTCTGTAGTAAGTGGAGTTGATACATGAACTAAACCCATTTTACGCAACAATGCTTGAGGATTGTTAATCATTTTTTTCAAAGCCTCATTTTCAGCCTTTAGAATGTTTAAATTGGTGTCCATTACTTCCATTTTGTTAATGAGTACACCCATAAGATACTCAGCATTGGGTGCTTCTTCACTCATTTAACCACCTCAAACTTTTCGACCATAACTTCCAGCACTTCGTCTGTATTGTGTTTGATGTCGCTTTGATGATGCAAAGCCAAGTCGCTCACCTTTCAATACAGTTTGTTGTGAAGGCTCTTGAAATTTCATAACAGGTACTCCACCTGCAAACATATCTCGTGGTCCTAATGGTGTAACAACATCGGATTTTGAAATTTCACCATCTAAATCATCGGCAAGAAAATCACTTAATTTTTGCACTTCGGAAAGGTATTGCTTTGCCATTCGACCATCACCATTTTCTAACGCTTCAATAAACGCTTTTTGTGCTTGTTCCATTTTTCTTGCCATTGGATGCATCTTTAACAAGTCCATTTTATCACCTGCTTGTGTTATCTCATACCATTCTTGTTTAAGAAGATTTATGCACCACGAAATCTCCTTGCGTTTAGTAGTGCATTGACATTATTTTGTTGAATTGAAGGTTGTGGTCCTCGTTGTTGTACGCTTGAAAGCGGCGAACCACTACCCATTGTAGTTCTTCTTTCGGGTGCGGCCGGTCCTCTATCTCGTATGCCCATACCCTGTCCACCGGGTTGAGGTGGTGGCATAATTTGTTGTGCTAATTGTGGAGGTATTTGTGGTCCAGCAGGAGGCATTCCGCCTCCCATCATTGGAGGTGGCATTCCACCACCGGGGGGCATTCCACCACCCATCGGAGGTGGTGCTCCTCCGGGTGGAGGTGCTTGTTGAGGTTGTGGAGGTGGTGGTCGTTTATACACAAATCGTATATCTCTATTTGCTGAATCTTCAATAAGTTCGGGCATATATCCTAATTGAGCCATTCGCTGTGCAACATTGAGTTCTTGTTCATCACGGCGTAGTCGAGTAATTTCATCTTCTTCTTCGTTTGGATAAAGTGTCAATTTCCAATCATTAATGTTAAATTCTTTTAATAAACGAGGAAACAAAACTTCCGTGTACACTTTTTGCCCAAATTCAACAGCACGATTTGTTACGAGAATTTGCAAACCTTCATTGTTTAATCCACCCGATTTACCATTATCAACCATAAAGATAGATGATACACCGTAAAATGCGGCAATACGATTTCGTATTTCATCCCTTACAGCGATATACTGCATTTCTTCTAAGGTGTCCATGAATTTAACCCAATTCACTCCACCTCGACCCGTAGCAGATTCTATACCAACTTTAGGCACATAGTGAGGGTCACGCTCCATTTTTTCATCAACGGCTTTCCAGAAAGATTTCATTGATTCAAGATTATCTGTAGTAACAGAAACTATACCTTTAGGCATTCGTCGCTTTTGATAAGCAGTGTAAATATAATTGTCCATTGCAGTAAGTGTCATTGCTTGTCGCCACATTGTATTAACAGGACTTCGACCATACAATTTTGATGGATTGTATTTACTCACATGGAGAACTTCGCCTTCAACAAAGTATTGTGTTTTACCCGAACCTGCCATATTAACATAATGTACTTCTTGCAATTCAGCCCCGCATGTTTCACAAACATCATCTTCCGCATGTGTTTTAGCCTCATCACGATGAATTAAACATATTTTATATCGGCCTCCACGAACACCTCGCTTATCTGCTACGATTCGCATAAAAATAGGGTCGCCTCTCATCATTTCTTTAACTCGGAAAAAGGCAACTTCTTTTGTATTAGGGTCAATAAAATATTCTTTAACCAAAATTAAAAACGCATCATCAACAATATTCAAATCACTTTCTATCTCACTTAATACATGAACAAATGATTGTTCCATGCTGTTTTGTTGTTTAAACAACCATTTAGAATATGTAAGTTCATCATTATCGGGCTTACGAACTTCTCCACCACATATTTTACATGATTCAACTTCGCTTTGATATTCTTCATCACATGATGTACATTTCATAATAAATTTCTTTTCCCAATAATGACCCCTGCGAAACATTTCTTGATTTAATTTAGAAAGAACGGTACGCAAGATAAGTGATTCATTACTTACCGCATAAAGTGCAGGTATAGTAATTCCTTGAGCCATAACAGGTTCTTGAATACCACTTGTCCAAAGAGGCATTGTTGGGGTAGGAGTTTCTCTTCGTCTAAACGGCTTACCAAGGGCTGATAAAAACCGGTTTATTCTTCCTTCCTCAGCCATCATAATCCCTCCGCATATCCACCTATCGTATCAGCGTCTAAGCCCCACTTGTTTAAGAGTGATTCGGCTTTGTTTTTATCATCTTTCCAATTATTGAAAGTTACAAGTTGATATAATTCATTTTTTCTCATGGAATCTTTTTCATCAATAAAACTCATTACTGCTTTTGCTTGCAACGATTTTAATTTTAAATGAGGCAAAACACCTTTGAGTAAATCACGAATCATATCTTTTGATGAAAAAATAAGCCGATGAACAGGTTTAACTGTATTTTTTGCTAATTTTGTATCAGTAACAAGACGACCACAACCAAGCATTTTTTGCAATTCTTCACAATGGGCTTTACCTCCATCGCCACTCGCTACAATAGTAACACGAGGGTCGCCACGCTCGGAAATAAAAATACTACCATCAGCATCAATAAATCCAGCAGTATAAGCCCAAATATCTTTAATAATAAAACCACTATTTCCCATTTTAATGAAAGTGCCTGTTTGTGTTCCTTTGTACACATTCACTTCTTCACCATACATATTGAGTAGCGAACTCATTTTGTTTGCCGTCATTGATTTAGCAAACTCATCTTTACCCCTACGAAATAATTCCCTTGCTGATAAATTATCTTCTTTTTCTAATTCAGTTGAGGCAAAATACAATGCATCTTTTTCTGCTTTTGTGAGATTATCTATTTGATGAAGAGCGTTTTTCCATACTTTACGAGCATCTTTTCTCATTTCCATTGCCGTAACATATTGGATTTTATCATCATCATTCCAATCTTCCTTTTGAGTTAAGTCTTGAAGAACAGTTGAGGCTTTCAAAAATTGTTGGCAAGCCTTTTGCAAACTTGTACTTCGACTTTCACCAAACTTACGAAGTGATTTTAAATCTCGATTATCAATACCTAATTGTTTTATGGTATCAATAAACCCTTCACCCCATGAAAGTGATTTAAGCGTCGTATCAACTTCCAACGCTTTTATTTTACGAATATCTTGAATAATTGTATCATATTCTGCTTTATTCACTTTATCGTGTCTTCGCATTCTTTTAAACATACGAATAATTGAATCCGAATCTTTTCCATAATATGATTCTAACCAACCATCACCGTTTAAAGGAAAAGAATATTCTTTGTTTATTTTTTGAACAACTTTGTGTTTTTCTATTGGAATTTTATCGGGTTCAAAGAAAGGGTGCTGAGATATTGATTTTATGACAACATTCGATAATTCATCAACGAAAGAAAGTGGGGTGTCGTATTCATCTCCGATAAGCATACTCCCCCACATATTGACCACTCCATTGACCACTCATTTAACCTTTTTCTTATTAATGGCCTGTTTGCTGTTGATGTGCCTGTAATGCTTGCCAATTAGGAAACATATTACCACAGGCATAACATTGTTCCATACGACCCATTTTGTACGCATCGTCAGTTTTCTTTACTGCTACTTTGTTCTTATCTTTCGGTTTAGCCGTAATAGCAATTACCATAACCATTCCTTTCTTTTCTTTATCTTTCATTGCTTTCACCATTGTTGGTTTGCCACCGACACCTTGTTTTTTGGCACGCTTGCGTTTTGTAGCCGCTTGTTTCTCACCTTCGGACATTGAACCGCTTGTGCGTGGAGTCTTATCACTTACCTTAACACTTGGGCGACATTTAGGATAACCCTTGCCCGATAATTTAGCCTTACTTCGACCACATGGCGGGTGCTTACCATCTTTGTCTTTACGGCTTACATCCACCCACTTTTCCTTAAACCATCGGTTCAAGTCCTTTACAATGAGAACATCATGGCAGGTGCATCGTGTCATTCTTTCTTCACCCACGCATCACAGATATTATCAGCATGACAATTGAAATCGTACCAATTACAATATCCCGTTTTTGGGTCATCTGTAACCGAATTATCCCATGCTTTACATGTCGCACATGTTTTTTTGAGTTTCTTTTGTTCTTGAGAAGCCTCACGGTAGTTTGGTGCATCACGCTTTTCCTTGAGAAAAGCCATGACATACTCAAACGCCGTCATTTTTTATTCCTCCAATCACTTTCCCAAAACTGTTTTGCATCCTCACTTTGATGTATAGAAGGCTCAATTTGACGATTGAATTTTTCTTGCAAAAGATGTTCTAATAACTGATACATAGCCGTATTGATTCCTTGTCGTCTGTTGATTTGATTTACATTTGCTCTATCAACTGTTATTTTGTCATCTTCATATCTTAAATTAGCATGTCCTACATTTTCTCCTTTAGGATTAGAAACAACAGCATCTATTCCGGGTGAAAATGGGTCATCATAATCCCAAGCAGTTATAGGGTATATTTTGTTACTATCTTTTGGATTAACATAATCCACATTGATTATTTTTTGACCTTCATCTTGATTTTCTGTATATGAATCCCAATCTATAGGGGCTTTTAGTACGAACCAAGCAATTTCAAAGGGATTCATTTCTTTTTCTTCCCCCGAAACTTACCTTTGCAGTATTGTACAGCCCAACCATTCGCATAGGCTGATGGATAAACTTTGAATTTTCTTTTTGCCGCCGCTTTACCTTCGGGGCATAGTTTTTTTTCAAGTGAATCCCACGCAGTACCCATACCTACACAATGACCGCATTCACAACTCATATCAAAACCCCCATTCATCAAAAGGATATATCACGGTATCATCCATCCATCTGCGGGATTATGATTTCGATGTGGTTTCCCACCAATCCACTCATCAAAGCCGGGTAGTACATCATCAAGTAAGACCACTGAACCTTTGAATTCTTTTGTCGCCCAATTTGCAAGTGCAAGCGACATAGCAAGGTCATCATGTGTACCCACAGACTCAAGTTTGCCATTCTTCTGCATACCAAATCTGTTCAATTCAGTTTCTAACTTGTGTGTAAATTCTTGACTTCTTTTATCACCATAAGGTGTTTGAATTTGACCTTGTTCAAATGCCATTAAAAGCGACATAAACAAACTTTCTTTTCGTGTTTTTGTGGTCATAAAAGTACGAATTGGTATATCATTTCGCATGTCTTGAAGTTCTGCGGCAAACATTCTTTGGAAATTATTTCCTTCAAGTTCAATTAAATCTGGTTGAAAACGATTATTCAGTAAAAGAATATGATTTTTCTGTGCCGCACCACTCATACCTTTTTCATGCACAATACTTACTATTTGCTTTACATTTTCACCGGGAGGTGTTCGTAGTACAGTCATAGCAGTAAAGTCGGCATTCTTGTCCGATGCAATTGCAGTATCCCATCCGATAAAGTGTTGCCCGAAAACACCTAACACTTCACCCTCATCGTCATATTCATACTCCGCTCGGTCAAGTAAAACAAGGTCTTTATTTCGTGCTTTTTCAAGAATGTCGTGAGGAAACATACTTGCTACATCATGAATAGGTTCGCACAAATATTCACGAGAAAATTGAATTGCTGGCATTGTAAGTCGTCGCTCATCAAGTGCTTGAATATTCCATCGCTCCGGCCATAATGCTACGCCCTCTTTGTTGATTGCAGGGTATGTTTCAACAGTAAATGTTTCAGTTTCTTCAAGTTGCGAATACAAGTCGTTGTAACTAAATGGCGTACCGACCATCATCAAACGACCTGTGTGGTGGAGAACAGGAAGCAATACACCATAGAACCAATCAGCCGCACGCTGTAGTTCTGTACCTGTTGTACCCCAAAGAATGTCATCACACAATACAACATTAGGGTGGAAACCACGAGTACCACCACCAACCGATTTTGCCATGATACGGCTACCGTTTGAAAATTCAAAGTAGGTTTTTCGCCACGGTCTGCCTTCGGGAATAAGATGTCGAATAGATGGTGTGCTTTCGATATTGTTACGAATAAAACGCATGTGTTCAAGCGTTTGTTCAAGAGAATGTGAGAAAATCATGATGTGAGTGCCGGGTTGAAAAGCGGCAATCCAAAGAGCATATGACATGAAAAAGACGGACTTACCGTGGTCACGAGATGCTTTTACGCAGTAGTATCTGTTTTTTGCTAAACCCTCATCCCACGCTTCGTGGTGTCGTGAATAATCGAAGCCAAGAATATCACGAAAGAAATATTCAAACGACTTTGCCGACATCTTGCGGTCCATGTCGAGAATGAATTCTTCCATGTCCGACATAGTATCATCTCAACATCTCAAGATACATGTTCATAACGAGCAAACCTGCTTCGTGTGGAGTTGCTTTACGAAGAATATCACCATGAAGTTCGTAAGCATAATCAACAAATGATTTATTTATATATTGACCAATATTTTCACGAGTAACACTTGGCATCCCTTCTCTAAGATTTTGATTGAATTGTTGTAATTGTGTATCAATTGTTCCTTGAGCACCCGCTCCACCTCTTTGCATCATGTTATGTATATCTTGCAATTGTGTCATTTGTTGCATATTAAAAGGAGTTGTTGTGGCAAAAGTACGCATTGGTTGCATTTGAGAGCCTAAATATTGAGGAGGTGACTGTTCTGGTTGAAATTGAGTTAAAGATGTTTGAGTAGTATTTGATTGTAAGGGTGTTTGAGTAGTATTTAGTGGCATTTGAAAGGAAACATTTGGGTCTATTGGTACACTCATTCTTTCAAGTAATCGTGCTTGTTGTTGCATATTTGCATCAACCCCTGTAGGAGTTTGAGATGCGGCAGGTTGTAGCATCATTTGTTGGCCTATCGCTTGAGGTGAAAATGGTCCTTGTGGGTTCTGCAAAGGTTGGCTAACTGCTACAGGACCGCTTATTTGTTGTGGTGTGGTAGTTTGAGGTGCGGCAGTTTGTTGTGCAGTTTGATGTGCTTGTGTTGGGTCTTGCCTTTGTGATAGCGTATCTTGTGCTTGATTTAACATAGCAAGTCGAGCCATTTCTCTTTGTCGCTCTTCGTATTCTTTCGTAGCCATGTCTTGAGTCTGCTGTGCCTCGGTAGGACTACCACCGGTTAAACCGCCGACATTTGCACGAAATTGGTCTTTGGCAGATGTCAATGCACTAAGATTACCCCCTTGTAAGCCGTATGCTGTTTGAAGGCCTGTCAAAGCGGCGGCAAGGCCTGTACCAGCAACATTAGCACCAGCCGCAAAGCGTTGAGCACGAGTGGGTTTAACACCAAGTTGTGAACCGGGAATGAAGCCTTGACGAACATCATTGGGATTATTTGGGTTTTGTACAAGCCCTCTTGCCCCACCAAAAAGAGTGGCCACATTACCCAAAAAAGAAGTCTTTGGTGCAGACCCCGGTTGCGTCACTTGATACTGTATGTTACTATTAGCCGCTTGTTTGCGAATCAATACTTTATTATTCAAAGTACACCCCTCCCTTTTAACACCGCCATAACTCTATCCATAACATCATTTGATTTGTAATATTCGGCCAACATTCGCTGTCGTGGGTCGGCTATGCTCGCTTGTGCTCTTGCCTCAAGTTCAGTTAGCGGTGCATCACTTATTGGTTGTGGTCGTCGCCTTCCTGCCATTTCAAGCAACTGCCTAAAGTCAGCAGGTGAATATTGTCCGATTTGTGGTCGAACTTGTTGAAATTGTTGCATAGGTGTAGCGGGATAAGTTGAGGGTACGGGTGTCACAGGGGATGCGTTCGGCGGAGATATAACCGAAGATGAGAGAGAAGGTTGTGAAGGAGGCAACCTTGCATCCCCTGCGACAGTAAGTGATGGGTCGAAGCCCTGTGTTGGTGCATAGTCACTGATTTCGTGTAAATATGCATCCATGTGAGGCTCAAGACTATACGCATCATATTGCCCCGTTTCTGTGTTCATTGTTGGATAGTTGATGACATTTCTTGGCTTCATAGCCTCAGTTGGTATATCTCCAACTCCCATTTGTATATTATGACCTCTAAAACTTGCTTGATGGTTTGCAAGAGCCTCAATAATTGTTCTAAATCTATCAACTTGCCCCATAAGTTTGTCACTATAATGAGCATTTGTAACTTTTAATTCATCAGCAGTTATTTGATGGTCGCCAAAATTACTTCTGCCTTGTTCTCCCGATGCACCCGATGCACGAGCAAGAGCAAGCACACGCTTGGCTGTTTCGTGTAATCCTTTACCACCTTTTTCACCAGCAGTAAGATATTGTGCTTGTTGTTCAAGTGAAAGTGCATCTTCATTAGCACCATATTTTTGAGCCATGTAATCGTATAATTTTTTAAAAGTACCTTGCCAATTACGACCAAACAAAAACATCATAGCAGGTACATGTGACATATCTTCAATAAGTGCTTGGCGTAAATCGGGTGTTTGAAGAATTTCATGAAGAGGTCTGTTAATCATATCGGGATTTGCCATTGTACCTTGATTGATTGTTACATTGATGTTAGGTATATGTTCCATACCTCCTTGTAAGGCTTCATCAATCATTGCGTAAGCCGCTTGATGCAAGTCTGTGGCTTTTTGTTTGCCTTTCTTTTGCAAGTTTTCTTTTAAATTAGGATAAAAGAAAATATCGGGCAAATGATGTGTAACACTCCATGTATGTACAGGGGTTTGGTCGCCGTAGTAACCTTCGGGAGCATGACCCATCATACCCGAATCAACTTCTCCGGGGTGTTGTTGAGCATGAGAACGAATATATCTTTCGGGAGCAGTATTTTTAGCATAAATATATGGTTTTGTTATCCACTGCATTGCATTTTTAATTTCCGCTTGAGGTATGCCTATATCTTCTAAAGCGTGTAATAATTGTTGATGAAATGGAATATAATATGATTCAAGGAAACGACCAATAGGAGTTTTGTCATAATTTTTATTTGTGAGCATAGTAATTTTACTTCCACCATGTGTTCTTGATGGTCTATTTGTTATATATCGTGTAGCGTCGCCGGGTGGTAACGCATTAGCAAGTATTTTACGCCATTCTGGATGCATAATATTTGACAATTGATGTGAGTCTGCATTAGTGTGAGTATCATTAAATTGGTTAATTGCATGTTGTACAACCTCTTTAGGGTCAATATTGAGGCCTCGTGCCGCTAAAAATTCACCAACATGATGAATAACAGCATCAATTCCATGACGAAAATCACCCATTGCTGTTTGCCATACGAATTCTCCGTGTTTTCCTTCAACCCATTGTCCATCGTATGAATTACCTTGACCGTCATGAGCGAATGCTGGAATATCGAATTGGTTTTCACCTGCACGAAAATGTGATGGTGGAGGATTTCTCAAAATTGCTGGTCCTGTTGGTGTGTGAGCCATAAGACTCCACCCCTTGAGCAATGGGTATCGAATCTGTATCATCCCATATGCCCCCTACGAGAAATAAGAATACCAGCAGGGTCAAGACCCATTCTGCTTGAATTTGTTTCAAGATTTTGTGTTGGTCCATCATTCTTTTCATCTTCATCTTCATTGTTTTGAACACCTGCGGGGTGGTCGGGAACATGACCGTTTTCAAACGCCGAGCCTCCACCTTGCATCGCTTTCTTTAATTTCGCTTCTCTTTCTTTTGCCGCAATAAGCCGACGCATTAAATTAAGCATTTCCATATGTCTTGCGAAATTTTTTGCTTTCAAAATGTCGCTTTGAGTTCTATCTTCACTCATCATAATACTTGATGGTGGTGCTGGCATACTTGGTACAGATGATTGAACAGGTGGTAATTGTGGTGGCATCATTGGTGGCATCATTGGTGGTTGTGGAGGTCGTGGTGCTCTTACTCGTAGTGGTCGAAGTGATGGTTGTCGCATCATTCCCTTTTGTTGTGGCAACAATCCACCAAGACGACCCGCTCCTGTTGGACCAGCATAACTGCCTCGTTGTGCAAATCGAGCGTGTGGTGAAAATGTAGTTCGCACATTACCAAGAATTTTTCTTGCCTCGGATTGACCTTGATAGGCTCGGTATCGTTGTGGGTCTTTACTCATCGGTTGTTTAGTCGCAATACCCCTGTGGCTCATTTCAACGGCTAAGTGAGGCAACATCAAACCTGTTTTCTTACCACCTTTGATACCACGCATACGGGCTTTAAACCGTCGCATTGTTGCCCCTACCGGGTCCATGCCGCCGGGAGGTCGCTTGAATTGTCCTGTTGATGGTCGAAATTCTTGACGGGCTTCTTGTTTTCTGCGTCGTGCAATTGTGCGTGGTGTTTCTATTTTGAGCAAATTACTCCAAGCATCATCCATCGGCTCGCTCATAGTGAAACCTGTTTTTTCATTAAACGGTACATCAGTAAAATCACGATATTCACCTTCTATATCATCAAACGGGGGTCGTGCATCATCAACAATAAAATTATGTAAATCATATAATCTATCAAAAAAATCTTCACGAGATGTAGCACCTGCTAAATGGTCTATATCGGGTTGTGTAAAATCATCCCCAATTCCTTCGTATTCCCACGGTTTATCTATCAATTCTTGAATCCAATTATACCATTCGGGGTGAACATCATCACGATTTGGCATATTATATCTGTATTTGTATTGATTTTCTCCGGGGTGTACAGTAGGTTCTTCCTTCAACAATGTACTCCAAGCATCATCCATCGGCTCGCTCATTGCGATTGGTAATGGTCCTGTCATTGCTGAACCTGTGCCTGTTTTAGCACCTGTAGCAAGGTCAAGTAAATTACCTCGACTACCGGGCGGTCCACCTGTAAGTCCAATTTCACGCTCTTCATCTCTTTTGTTTGAATCATTCATAGCAACAGGGCTTTCTTCACCACGCAATCCTTGTGAAGCACGAATTTTAATGTGTTTTATTTTACCCTTATTTGCTTTCTTTTCTTCTTCTTTGAGTTTCTTTTCTTCACGCTTTTGCTCATTGTATTCGGGTGAAGCGGGATTGTATTTTGTTTCATCTTCATTTGCAGATGAATACATCTTATCCGATTCACTACGAGGGTTATACAGGCGAGTGTCCGAACCTCTTCCCATAACCATTATTCAACCCCCATGTTTTCTTGCAATTGGCGTTTTATACGCATCCAAGTTTCGGGGCTTTCTTTACCCAACTCAACTTGAAGAATGTTAAATGTTTGATTGACTTGTTGCCCATCACTCTTTGCACCCCATTGGTCTTGGAAACGCAACAAGTCTTTGACAGTTTCTCGTACTTCTTTATGAAGAGCGACAGCATCTCGTACAAACCCATCTTCATGTACAGTTCCTTCATCAAGTAGTTCACTTAGTTTGTGATTTAATTTCTCAGCATTTGAACGGAGTAAAGCAATTTCTTGACCCGCAACAAGTGCCACTTCCATAGCCGCAGATTTTTGGACAAGTGGTTGAAAATGACTCTTCATATGACGATATACAACAGTTTCTTTTATCTCTAATTGATTTGCTATTTCATCGGATGTAATTTCATTTGAGAAATAAGCGGTTTCATACTCAGCACGCATTGGTGTAGTACACACAGGACACGATTCATTTGCCGCTTCGTAATATTCACCCATATGATTTCGATAATGACGGTCTGCGGTGTTCTGCCTCCACCCCATATCTTTATCCAATTGACGAGCAGAAATGTGGCCTTGAAGCATCTCTTCTTCTAATGAATCACGCTCTTCGGAAATGCAAAAAGCACAGGAACGCTTGACTATACGCTCCGCCGCCATGAGCGTTCTATAGAGTTCAAGTTCAAAACAATTATGGATGAAAGGTGCTTCCAACATACCATGTGGGGGCGAAAACGAATAGCCAAAATACCCCTCACAAAAGAAACGCTTCAAAGCCTAACAAACGCCGCATCCGATGTTTGTCATGGTCGTTTTGCTCCAAAACACATTGTAGCCGAGCGTTTAAGAATTTGTTCAACTTGTCCTTACGGCGGTACAAGATGTGATTTGTGTGGCTGTTTTATCAAAACAAAAGTATCACTATTGAATTCTAAATGCCCAATAGAAAAGTGGTCAAGCCCCTCTCGTGATGCGGGAATAGACAGCACTCAAGAAAATAGTGCTGGCGAAGATTCCAATGACAAGGTATGATGCTTTTTCCGAGCCAAGTGTATCTCCTTTAAACAAGAGAATCATTGTAAGAGCCACAATGAATGAAATAATTTGTACCATAATCATGTCAATAATCACGCTTCGATTTGGGTTTAAAACATCAAGTGTTGTTGCGGCAAATGAAGATGGAAGGTATTTATCCATATTATCTTCCTCCCGTTATAATACTACGAGCAAATGAACCAACACCGCCTCCAACTTTTTGCATCATTCCCTCATCAGCAAGTGCTGAATGTAGCATACCACCCATCATTGATTGTTGTGCAAAATATGCTAATTGTTGTTGGTTTTGTTCAGCCGCATTAATGTTTTGTTGTGCGGTGCTTTGAAGAGATGAAAAATGAGATTTTACATTTTCACTGCTAATGGTTTGCAAGTGTTGTGGTAATTTTGATACATCAAGTGTCATTGTTCCATTATCTTCGTCAATGTTGAATGTAGCATTTCGCAATATTTCAAGAACTGAAAACGAAATAAGTGAAGATAACATATCAATCATTAAGCCCATTTGATTACTTGCAATAAACCTGTCAATAGGCACTATACCACGAAGCAACATGATTTGCAATTCCATATCGGATGGTGGAGTAATTGGTTGCTGACCCCATTGACTTGCTTGGCCTCCCGTCATACCGTTCATGAACGCCCCTGTGCCACCTTGCATCATTGGTTGTTGTGTTGCCCACGGATTTTGCATTTGCATAGGAGAATTTCCCATTGATGCACCTAAATTTAACGCACCATTGCTATTTGTATATTGTGTGCTACTCAAACCTAACATCTTACTCGATACCCCCAAACATTTCTTGTTCAAGAGCATTTTGGTTATTTATCATATCTTGAAATGAGGCAGTTGGTTGGTTCATCATAAATAATTCATGCTCAAAAATCCTCAAATCAAATGTAATTGTAGTGATGTCATTGCGATTAGTCATTGGATTTGTATAATGAGTAATTGTAATTCCATTGGTTTTCTTTGAATCTCGAATCAACTCATCAAGGAACGGTTCATATTTTTGCAACATTTCGGGTGTTGGGTCTTTTTTCTTAAATGAAGAAACCGGCACAGTAACTACGCTGACTCCTTTTTTCACTTGGTCACGAAGTCTTTTTGGATTAGCCTCTCTAATTTTATCTTCTTCTGCTTCCCACTTGCAAAGAAGATGATACAAATGCATGTGTTCGGGGCAATATGTACCTTTCATTTTTCGACCATTCGTAACTTTTTCTTTTGCTACAAATGCTTCGGCTTGCCCCGTAACAGGGTTTTGCCAATACAATTCCCAAAGTGTATTACCTGTATCTTCATCGCATATTTTGGCATAGAGATTATCATATTGAATGAGTGTAGCACAATCGCAACCATCAACAACGCACATACTTGATTGTTTATCGTAGCGATATTTACGACCAAAAAACAATCGAAGAGGATTTAACAAATTTCTTTTTGATGGAGTGAGCAATCGGTATGCTTGTTTAATGTCTTTTTTTCTTGCTTTGTTTGGGTCGGGATGGCGACTTGGATAAAAATTGACTTTTGGAACTTCTAAGTTTGCTTGATTTGCAATGTTTTGCATAGACTGTTGAGCGGTGGCTTGCTCTAACAAAGCGGCATGACTTAACCCTGCATTTCCTTGTTGGCTTAGTGCGTACAAATGTGCTTCATTTGCATCCGATAAACGATACTGTGGTTCTCGATAAAAATTCATCATTGTGAATCACCTTTTATTTGTGCTGTAAAACCATTGCTGGTTTGTACAATACTCCATTCTATTTTTGTTCCTTTTTTAAGATTTAGAAATTCTGCTATCCACATTGGAATAACAGTTCTTACACTTTTTGTATCTTTTCCTACTGATGCTACTGTTGTTTTTGTCATATTATCACCTATGCTGTAAGTAAATTTACCATTGTATTTTCCACATTCCAACCTATTCTCGTTGCCATGAATGATTTTCTTGTTGGTACACCTGCTTTTTGCAAACGAATTAAATCATCACGAAAAGCATCAAATATTTTGTGTTCTCCTATTCTGTCTTGCCCCCACAACATTGCGGCAGTTTCATCAAAAAACCTATCCGCTTTGTTTGCTACAATCATAATTAACTTTGGAATATATTTTTTACCTTTCCATCTGCTTTTTAAATTTCTATATCGGTATTGTCTATGTACGATAGCATCCACTAAATATTTGAAACCAGCAATTTGTTGTAATGCTTCTTCGCCGCCTTTCAACACTCTATCGTCAAATATATACACAATTGCTTCGGCTTGTCGAGTTACCATGTCATCAATCCATAGATTCCAAAAACGCTCTTGACCACCTATATCGGATGAAAATACAACACGCTTTTGACCTTTCCATGAAATACGCTTTCGTGTAGGTTTTGGAAGTAAATACCTACCGAGAATTCGCATATGTTCAGTACGCTCTTCTAACGGTATGTCTTCCATTTCACCGGGTGTTGTCATAAAACGGTCAAGTGTAGTTTTACCAACTAATCCCGCACCGTAAATACCGACCTTGCGTGGCTTCCATGAGTTGTATAGGGTTTGACCCCATATTGCCGCACCGACAACCGCCGAGCCAACGGGTTCAACCATCTAACCACCCCAATACCCAATTTCCAAAATCTTCGACTTTGTTCCAAAACCATTCCACTGTATTTACCCATAACGATTCACCTGTTATGTTTTCCCATAAACTCACAAACATCATACCTAAAATTGTAAAAAGAATTGTTCTTATCCATCCAATACCTTTTTCGTAATAATTATCAAGTGTGTTTTGCGTATGCAATGCTCGTAGCGTAGCCTCAGTCGAATCATCTTCGGGAGTTTTAAAGATTCGACCCATGAGGTATCACCTCACTCTTCTTTCTTTTGAAAACGCTTATCTGGTGTTCCATCTTTTTTTAATGTAACATCTTCATCTGCAATACCCAAACCTAAATTGATTGGTTGTTTAATTTCAGCAGTATGTTTTGGCGGATTTTCAATAAGTTTGTTTTCTTCTTTAAAAGCGGATGGTGCATCTATAACACCCCAAGACGGCGGCATTTTACCGGGATTTAACTCCATCCATCTAAGTTCTGCTTCAAGTTGTGCTTCTTGCACTCTTATTTCCATTTCCGACCTGCGTGCATCAAATTGATTTTGCATGTTACGGTATCGAAAACTGCGTTCTCTCTCAATGTTTTGAAGGCGTACTTTTTCTTGCATGTTTTGTTCAAAGAACATTTTGAAGAAATAATACGCTATACCTTGTACAAAAAATGCCGCCATAGCGTAAGTGAACCCGTTCACTACGGGGTCATTACTGTTTAGCCACATATCTGCATCAAAGAAACCTATTGCCAATCCTACAAGTGCAGATTGGGCAAGAATTAGCCCCATTAGTCGTATTTCAGCCTCGGTTGTGTTACTATTCGGTTGCATTGTCCTCACTCTTGGTCAAAAATATGGTCATTATAACTGTTTCGCTTTATTCACTTTATTCAAAACTTTATTCACTCAAATGACTATTCCTACTTTATTCACTTTATTCATAGTGTCTTAAAATAATATATAATAAATAATAGAGGTATAATGAATAATGAATATTTGCTTTGGTCATTTTGGTGAATAAAGTTTTGAATAAAGTGAATAAAGTGAGTGCTTACCATTGCCTAAAGACAGGTACTGAAGTATCTCCGTAGCCTAATTGCTGTAATGCTCTCATACGATGGCGACCATCATGACCCACAGGACTATCGGTAAATACATAGTCTGCTCTTGGTATTACAAAACGCATATCTTCTCCTTGCATTGCTCTTTGCATGAGGTTTTTGTAGTAATCATCTTCAACCATTTCATCTGTTCCTGTTTCTTGTAAGAATTGATTTGGAGTCATGTTGGTTATTTCCGCAAAATCTTCTAAATCACTTTCATGCGGTATTTCTCTTTCAGTTGAATCAAATGTTTTTCCTTCTTTTATCCAAACACCCGGTAATCCCCCATGAAGACTTTTATCTTGTGTCCAATCTTCATTATCTCCTTGAGTGACAAAACGAATACCGGGTACATTTGTTTCATACACCGGCATTTTCAAAAACAACCAAGCCTTGTCCATCGGAGTCATTTTTACAACTCCCGAAGAGTTCCCTTGTCTTTGAAATGTCTTGCCCTGTTTTCATGTTCTCCTTCAAGAGTTAATTTGCCACCTTCGGTGTGGCTGATGTCTTTATGGTCGTGGCTACCGTATATGCCACGCTTTCTTCGTTCTTGGTTAAGTTGCTCTCTATACTTTATTCTTTCGGGGCTGGACTCATACTTCTTGTCGTACTCCAACTTGTGCCGCTTGGCTTCGGGGCTTACACGCTCTTTGAGCAGTTGAAAGGCGATTTCCATAGGTTCGCTGGCGAGTTTCTTCCATTGAGAGGGGTGTACTGCGTGCGCTCTTACGGGGTCAAGGAGGCCATCGGGTTTAGTATCACCAAAATCAATACCACCGGGCATTTCCGCTTGCGAGTCTTGCCATGCGTCAAACATTATTTCCATTACTGCTCGGTCTAATTCCTCTTTTGTAGTAGGAAAATGATTTTGAAAAGCCATATTCATGAAGTAATTTCCTTGATTATTCAAAAAGGATAACTTGTCATCATCACTCATGTTTTCCACATAATCCCACAAAGAATTGGTAGTAGCAATAAGTTGTTCATCTGCTTCATCATTCCATATTTGTTCATGAGGATGAATGTACTCTTCGTCTTGATAATCAATGTCTTCCTTGAGCAGTTGGAAGGCGATGTTCATTGGTTCGCTGGCGAGTTTTTCATCTTCATTTTCTGCTTCTTCATTTTCTGGCTCTTGCTTTTTAGGCAACCGCACAGTTAATGGTTTTCTGTTTGTATATACATTAACAGGGTTTGCAATTCCCATTCTTTTTCTTTCTTCATTTGCCGCCTGTAATTCATCTAATCTATTTTGCCATAACATTTCGCCTCTTTTCTTATCATCTGCTCTTTTTTCCCAATAGGTTAAGGGTACGAAATCTGGCGATGACTCATTAGTTGTTCTAAAATTTAAATGATTTCTGCCGGTATCTCTCATAGTATTTTTTAAATTGTTAATAAATCTTACATCCATATCATCCGGTTTATCCAAACCTAATGGATAATTGGGTAAATTTTCCATTGGTGCTATATTTTCATTCAATCTAAATCGGGGGCTGAATAACCGGTAGCGGAGTAATTGACTATAATCATTTTTGAGCAACCGCAAAGCGATGTCCATTGGTTCGCCTGTGTATTTCATTTGGTCGGCTTCACTAAAACCAGCATTATCACACATTTCATCATATAATTCATATTCCATTATTTCTTCACAACTTGCGTTTTCAACTTCTTCTATCAAAGATTCCATATATTTTAACGCTTCGTGCTTATGCGGAGTTTCATATTCGGGGTCATTTTCCTCACCAAAAGTCCAATTAGGCCCATCTTCATCTTCATCTTCAATTATCTGATTTAGGTAATTTTGGTAATCTGAAAGTATTTCTGTTCTAACAGTTTCAGCACAAGAGCAAGGGTCATTATTTTCTATTGTTTGCATATCTATCATGGGTGTATCTTCTTGCATTGGTGCTTGCTCTTCAACACTTTGAGTCATTGGAGGTTGCAATTCAAGGCTTTGTTTGAGCAGTTGGAAGGCGATTTCCATTGGTTCACCTTTTGGAAATGTAAAATCCGTTAATGGTTCATTTAAAAGTTGTTGATTTTTACTCCATTGTTGAAATGGGTCGTGAAAATCCTCAATAGATTCCCATGATTGAGGTGTTCGCTCAAGAGTAACGGGTGAAACATCTTCACTAAGAACAGGTGGTATTCCATATGCTATCAATTGTTTTGCGGCTTCAATTTCCTTTTCTTTTAATTCATCAATAGATAAATTATTCGTTGGCATTAAAGCAGTTGCCGCCATTCTTAATGCATGAAAATCTATAGGTCTGTTTGTAATTCTTTGAATATCACTTTCTGGTACATCGCCATAAATTATACCTTCGGGTTGCAAGACTTCTGCATATCTTTGTGGTGTATTTTTACCTTCAAACCCATAAAGATGCAACGGTCTATTTCCATGCTTGTAACTTGAAGGCACATCTGCTTTTGAATGCGATTGAAAATCGGGATTGAATGAAAATAATTCTGCGGGATATGTAAAACGGCCACCTAAAGGTACTCCGTCTAATTCCAAAGGTAATTTATCTATATTTTTGTGTCGAGCGTATCTTAGGTTATTTCTAAAAAATACATTTTCTCCACTCATTAACGACCTTGCTTCTGCTGGTGTTTTGTATTCTGCTGGTTGCATTCTAAGTGAATGTATGCTTCCACCTAACGGGTTCACATCTTCAAGATACTGCCGATACTCTTGGGGCGAAATGTACGCTTTGCGTATCGCCACCTTCCGCATGGTATTTCTAAACGCCCATAAATTAAAGAATTATCGCCTCATGCGATATGCATGAGTCGCATCGCTGTCAAAAAAGGCAACGACGACATCGAAAAATTTGCATTTCTTGCTCCACTTGCTATGAATGCTTTGAGAATGGTTGGTACAAAAGCCCTACAGGGAGGAATTAAGGGTGCGGCTAAAGGTGCGGCTAAAAACTTAGGCATTTCAATGTTAGGTTCTAAACTACTTGGAGGCGGAGGTCAAGCCCCAAGTAGCACACAAAATTCGATGGCATCATCATCAATGGCTACTTCGGGGTCGGATAATACAGAAGCAGGTCAAGAAGATAACGCCCAACTATCACCCTCTCAACAATCACCCGCTCAACAATCAGCCGCTCAACGAGCAGGTGGGGCGGCGATGGCAGTAGGCCAACATTTTGCACAGCAACAACAAATGCAACAACAGAACAATCAACAGATGGCCGAGAAAGCCAAGCAAGGTTCACAAATACAAACAGGCGAGCCGATGGATATGTCATGGCGTTTGTTAAAAGATATTTA
>Ga0208645_1000360_pt1 | contig 52037 bp, 68 predicted proteins | sample VirMetDEL_Sep_01_FD_184519 | JGI IMG/M metagenome (GOLD analysis project Ga0208645, IMG submission 184519) | Aqueous microbial communities from the Delaware River and Bay under freshwater to marine salinity gradient to study organic matter... | ecosystem: Environmental > Aquatic > Marine >... | reverse complement strand
TGGTAGCCGCATTTACGCCAGCTACAATCGCAGCGATCTCGCCAATCACGTTCAGCCGCCCATAAACTGTGGCAGAGCCACCGCGACAATCACCGTCACATAAACGCCCCAGATCATCATTTCAAGCCGGTCAAACCGTTTCTCGCCCGATTCTAGGCGCTTTTCGATACCCTCATACCGAATGGCGCATTCACGCTCGTGGGCTTCAATTTGCGCGATGGCCTTCTCTGTAGGGGTCATTTGTCTTTTGCCTTACCGATGTTGATAGCGAGCAGATCAATGAAGCGATACAGTTTCGCAATCCACTCATCATCTTTCGGTGTCGGGGTGCTTGCAGCAATTAACGATGCGATTGTGACAATCGTCGTGACTGTGGTAACTAGAGTAAGCAAGTCCATTACTGCACCACTTCTGCTTCTGGCTCTTCATCTTCAGCAGGCTTAACTGCATTGACGATAGCGTCACCGTAAGCATTCAGCACAACTTGACGCTCGTTGATCTGCATTTGCAAACGTGCGATTTCTTGGCGAATCTCAGCGACACGGGCAACGTGCATCTGGGTCTCGACGGTCAGATCTGACACGTTATGCTCTTCATTGTCGATAGTAATTGTTTGTTGTTCGCTCATTACCAAGGTACTCCGTCAGCAGTTGTAGGGTTCTTCTGCTCATTAATGTTAGCAGTCAGCGCAGCTTCAATAGCCTCAACGTCTAACTCACCCTGACACCAGCCAATGACATCAGCTTCCGTTAGGTCATCGTATGCAATGTAATCAGGGGAGGAGGGGTCTGGGGTAAACCCACAAGTTCCGTAGGATGAAGCAGTGTAAGTCACAGCGTCATCTCCAGTACCCACAGTTTCTTCTTCAGTGACCCGCCAGTGGGCAACGATAACGCCTCCCGCTAGGTCGCCTTGCAAGTCTCGTTCTAAAGTTGCAATAGTCCATGTAGCCATTAGTTTTCTCCTAGTTAAATTGCTGAGATGATGAAAGCGAGAAGTTCAGAGTAGCGCACACCTAAGCGTGTCTGCTCGTTACCATCGTCATCAGTCCATGTGCTTGATATAAACATTGCATAGCGTCCAGCGTCTAAGCCTTCTGCCTCAAATGCTGCTTGTAGGTCTTGTGCAATAATGCCAAAGTGAATACGTGCGTCGTCACCGTTTTCTTCTACGCTGCTAATCCAGCGGAACTTGCGTAGCAAGCCTTTAGCTGCTACAGCCACACGCTGCTCTGCATCAGACAGGACTTCAATGTCTTGCTTCTCGTTGCGGTCAGAGGTTTGGATTGTGCCATTGGTGGCGTAGATGTCTTTGAAGCGGTTGTTTGAAAGACCTAAATCAATAGCACCGTCTCTAGCAGCTCCAGCAGTCCCTCTTGGAATAATCGCGTCATTGCCATCTGCGAAACGTATCGTTGTGTCGCCAGTGCCAATGTAAAGGTCGTCACTGCCTGTACCAATACTACCGACTTCTGTGCCTGACTTTCGGAACTGCTGAATCGTTCCATCACTTGTATTTCTATTAATTATTAAGCCAATAGTATTGTCAGCACTAATCGCAGACTCACCGCTTTTCAAAGCAATGCCAGACCCAGTTGAATTAAACGCAGGCGTTGTAGAAGTAGTCCCCACCAAAAGATTGCCAGAGGCATTAAACCTAGCGTACTCACTTTCTGTTGTTCCGTTGTCTCCACTAAACTTAATAACGCCGTTAGATGTGTTATTCCTAGACTTAATTACTATCGCATCACTAACTTGGCGTATGTCTCCTATAGTGTTTGTCCCGTCTGTATCAGTGAGCGTGACACGAGGAACAGCCGCGTTTATTAAAACAGAGCCTGACAGGTAAAGGTCTTTGAAGCGTATATTAGATATACCTAAATCAATAGCCGCATCTCTAGAAACGCCAGCAGAGCCAACGGGGATAATTGCATCAGATTGGTCATACATTCGTATGCCAGTGTCACCTGTTTCTAAATAAACATCGCTGCCTCTAGTACCAATACTACCGACTGCGGAGCCGTCTTTGCTGAAGGTAACTAAAGACCCATCATCAGTTTTGCGGTTTATCTCGACGACATTAGCTGAGTCTCGTGTAAGCCTTGTGCGACCACTAGAAGCTACTTCAAAGCCTGCTGTGTTTAATCCAGAAGAAGTCTTCCCAACCAACAAGTTGCCGCTTGCATCGAGGCGCATGGCTTCGGAGCCGCCCGGCAAAAACGCTAAGTCAGAAGATGCTTTTACTTCACCAACAGTGTTGTTTACCTTTAAGTCTAAAGCGTAGTTATTGCTTGTATTTTGTAAACGTATTTCTGGAGCCGATGCACCCATAACGTGTAGTTCTTTACTTGGACTGGTAGTACCAATACCGACATTCCCGGTTGAATCGATGTATGCAGCGTCAGTGCCTCCAACAGCAAAACTTAAAGCACCAGTGCCAGAAGTAGAATTAAGCTGATACCCAGCGTTAATGTTAGCGCCTACGTCAAAGCTACTTATTTGAAGATTGCGATTAGATGCGCCGCCTCTAAAATTCGCAACAAGGCCGGTAGATGCCGCTCTTGCATCAAAAAGAGCGGTAGGACTGCTAGTACCAATACCGACCTGTCCGCTAGAGTCAATGCGCATGCGTTCTGCGGCGTTTGTTGCAAATTGCATACTGTTGTTTGTATGGTCATATAAAAAATAACCTACATTTGCATCAGCGGCGTCACCAAAAAATATGTGATTGTATGAAGCATTTAACATTTGTATATCAGCAGAACCTTCTGACCCTGCTTCAATAGTTAAAGTTGCTTTTCTATTTGCATTTTGCGGTGCGCGTACATTAGTACCATCAAATAAGTGCAAACCGCTTTCTGGACTGCTAGTACCAATACCGACGAAGCCGCTTGAGTCGATGCGCATGGCTTCTGCTGGCGTAGCGCCTGATGCAGATGTAGCAAAGATTAGGTCGTGGTCGTTACCTGCGCTTTGAACCTCTGCTTCTATGTAGGTTCCACGAGTTGTTGCATTGGTTCCTGACATCCAAAGACGTGCGGCTGTGCTTGTAGTACCGCTTGGATTGACCAAACTCAGTAATTGCTTTGATGCTCCTGCTGACGCTGTTGCGTTTGAACCAATGTCAACATTGCCGCTTGAGTCGATGCGCATGGCTTCTGTGCCGTTAGCACTAAACGCCATAAAATTAGAAGCGTGGTTGTAGCCAATTTTACCTACGTTTACAGACTCGTCATCGCCAAAGAATATTTGAGATGCGCCGTTTGCAGAGTCAATTAACAAGTTGCAATCACCAGAGCTTTGTCTTAGATGAAGCTCTTGTGACGGACTGCTAGTACCAATCCCGACGTTGCCACCGTTAGAAATACGCATGCGTTCTATGCCAGCATTCTGAAATACAAAATTATTTGAATCGTTTATTAAAGCATGTTGAGTTGTGCCATTATTTAAATAAAATACTGGATTTCCGCTAGAATCAATGCTTCTTATGCCACCCGCAACGTCAAGAGGTGTTCCCGGACTGCTAGTGCCAATACCGACGCGATTATTAGCTGCGTCAACAACAAGCGTGTCAGTATCAACAGTCAAACCATCAGCAGTCACAGTACCCGTTACGTCTATGCCTGTGGAGGTGGTGGCTATTTTGGCTGCGTTGTTATGGAAAAGGGTTACCGCACCGCCAGTCGTAGCTACTATTTTGTTTGCATTGTTTGCGGCATTATTTATTTCAAGGTTATCTGCGGCAAGAATAAGGTTGCCAGCACCTGATTCAGCAATAATTGAATGATTGCCCGTTGGCGTATGATAAATCTGTAGGTCGCTGCCACTGCCAAAAATAGCCTTCGCGTTGTCGGCAAACTCAAGCGCAGAGTCGGAACTATCAAAAACGATGTTCGCTGAAGCGCCTGTAAAAGTGACATCATCGCCAGACGAAATCACCATGCTTGTGCCGCCAGTGGTGTTACCTGCAACCAGAACTTCCGCCAACGTATCCGTCACACCAGGGTCAACCCCAGCCATAGCGTCAACTACCGCCGCACCAGATCCTGCGCCGTCTAAATAAACAATCGCAGTTTTGCCCGTCGCAATCGTCACATTCGCGCCAGAGCCTTGGCTGATAGCGATAGACTGAGAGCCGCTGGTCGCATTCTCGATGAACATCACGCGAGAAACGGTGTTTGGCGCAATGGTAAGCGTTCTAGTAGCCGTCAGACTGACTGCGGATGTGACCTTGAAATACATGGCGCGAGCGGGATCAGAAACACCGTCGCCAACCGTGGTGGTGGCGTCTGCATCTGAACCAAAAGACTGTTCAGTCGCGTATCCAAGAGCTTCACCAATCAGTTCTAGGTTGGTGTTTGTGGTCGTGCCCCATGTCCCGGAGCCTTCCCCAGTGGCCAATTCGGACAAGCGAAGGTCATTAACGTAACTTACCATTTGATCACCTGTTTATGCGGCATCTCGGCCTGCTTTGATTTCTTCGTATCCTGCGGATTGACTGGTATCAACAGTCGAGTAACCCGCAGATTGAGTTGTGCTTATGTCTCCATACCCTGCGGACTGGCTAGTATCGACAGCCGAATAACCCGCAGATTGGGTTGTGCTGATTGGATTGTAGGACGGGTCTTGGTTGGTGTCTATCTCACCCCATACCAGAATATCACCGACGCTTGCAACCATTGACAAGCCTGTGAGCTGCACAATGGCACCCGCAACCGTGCTCACGTCACCGATGGCCGAGTTTATCTGCTGGCCGTCAACAAAAACATTGTTAACCGTTCTGGCTGTTACGGTTCCTAGCCCAGATGCAATGCCCTGACCTGTGAGCGTAACATTAGCCTCTGCATCGACTGTCGGCGCACCAAGACCTGACGTGATCGCCTGACCCGTGAGCTGCACGATAGCGCGAGCCACGACCTCGATAGAGCCGACGCTCGATGTGATTGCTTGGCCAGTGACGGGAACATTCGCCTCCGCGTCAACCGTAACAGCGCCAACGCCTGATGTGATCGCCTGACCTGTCGGGGTGACATTAGCCTCTGCAATGACAGTGACCGCGCCGATGCCAGATGTGATCGCTAAGCCAGTGAGCGGTACATTTGCCTCACCGTCGATGGTGACCGCGCCCACAGCAGCAGTCGCCTGCTGTCCATCAGGCGTTACATCAATAAAGAGCGGAGTGCCCCAAGCACCCAACCCCCATGTACCGCGACCCCAACCTTCTTGAGACATCAGTCAGTCAACTTTTCTTTGGCATCTTTCAGACGCTGAACCGCAGTGCTCATGATGTCGCGCACCGCATTCGTCATGAAATCTGTCGCAAGCGAAGCCTCCATCGTCTCGATGGCCTCTTCAATATCCTCTAAAGCCGTCATAGTGACCTCCAATTAAGTCACCATGATAGAGCCTATGCAGCGTTAGGGACACCCTGAAATTTGCGGCTAAGGATGCGCTGCACCTTGGAATGCGTGAGCGGAGGTATGTCGTGCAAGCTGTTTACCTGCTTGGCAATCTTGCGAGCGCCAAGGCCACGCTTATGAAGGCGATAGATTGATTTCAGAACCGCCTGTTCTTCAGGCACCTCTTCGAGATACTTGCGCGTCTTACTACCCGTCTTCACCTCAACATGACGAAAGCCGTATGGCGCAGATCCGCCAATGGCGTAGCCGCGAGATGCCCAGTCAAGCTTGCCTGCGGCAAAGCGATCCTTGATGGTCGCGTGTTCGATCTCAGCAACCGCGCTCAAGACCATAAGCATAATCTGATTGGCCATAGAGTTCATATCAAACTTGGCATCCAAGCCCTTAGACTTGGCGGCATCTGGATAGACAATCGGCATCTCGCCAAACTGCTCGCAGAAGTACAGCGTGATACCAATGTCTTGCAGAACAGGTATCAGGCCAAGAAGGTCAGAGCTGGAGCGGCTCAATCGGTCAAGCCGAGTGCAGATCACCACGTCATGCTCATCGATCACGTCGGTCATGTCGCGACTAGCGGGTCGATCTAGCACCGCATGGGTGCCAGAGATGCCTTCATCCGCAAAGAACTCGGTCACCTCACGGTTGTACTTTTCACGCACAAACTCACTGATCTGCTGCTTCTGCGTCTCCAGTGAGATGCCAGACTTGACCTGCTCGTCTGTAGATACGCGGACGTAGCCGTAGATATTGTTGATTTGCTTCAGTGGGTTGCCGCTCATTTCACACCGCCTTTGTAGCCATAGTCAGTCATCTCTTCATGCAGCCGCTGCCAGTTTATGTCCAACGGCATGTTATCGGTACTACGGTCAGCAAACATCACCTGACCGTCTTTGACCAACTCGACGCCGTACACCGCCTTGGGCATCCCATCGTACACGATGTCGATGTTGTGCTTCAGGCAAGTGCGGCGCACTCGGTTGTAGAAAACTTTCTTTGCTTGGGCGCTCATGCTGCGCCCTCCTGCAAGTATTCTTCCCAAAGCTTTTTCGCTTCATCCGTCGCGCCTAGCTTACGAGCCTGCGCCGCAAGAAAGAAACCCAACTCTTCATTTTCAAAAGCGTTCTCAGTAAAACGAAGAACCGCTTGGTCAACCACTTTCGCGGCTTTGCGAAACAGGCCCGGCAGCAACATAGCCTCGCAAGGCTGTAGATCGTGCTGCTGCGCGAACTTGTTAAGCTCAAGGGTAAAGCGTTTAGCGGCTTGGGTCACAATTACGTTATCGGTCATCACATTTCTCCTGTAAGTGAAATTGCATCTTAATGGCATCCGTGTCGATGTGCAACACTTTATTTGAATAAATTCTTTTGTGTAGGTGTTTGCATATGGGCACGGCATGTGGTAAGCTGTTGGAAACCAACAACGGAGAACGTGATGAGTTCCGAAATCAAAAAACCGACTTTGGCGATTGCTAAAAGACTGTTCAAGCGTCGTAACCCCAATGTCAAATTTTCTGCCGCTTGGGAAATCAAGCCGATGTGGTCGCGTGGTCAATATTTTTCGCGCGTTAGGTTCGAGGCCGAAGGTTACAAGCCCAAGGTCATGCGCTTTTACAGCGACCAGAGCGGACTAGCAATTTTTTAAGGAGAACGTGATGAGTTCCGAAATCAAATCAAAGCGCGGCCCCAACGTGACACCCGACGAGCACAAGCTCGTCGTGAAGTTTGCCAAGCAGTGCTTAAAAGAAATCTGCAAGAAACAATACGAGGTTCAAGTCGGAATCACATATCCGAAGGTTCAACCTTTGACTTACGCAGACGCTCTCAAACGATTGCAGGTCGAAACCAAGTATCGCAACCAGCGCAGCTACGGTGGTGCCAAAGGCATCTCTATCGATGTGCGGCACTGCCGAAACAATCTTACTGCTTTTCATGAATACAGGTCGTATGCCGATGATCCTGTTATTGGCAGCATCACCAATTGCGCGGACTCTGAGCTACTGCTCAAATGCGTGGTCGCGCATGAAGTGGCGCACCACATTCAGAAACGGTACGGCCCTTTTACCCGTTACCTCAAAAAGACTTATCACAAGCCGCACGGCGATGCGTTCAAGACGATCTATCGTGAGCTGCGGCGCACGTTGGTCAACCCTTACATCGAACCAATGCAGGAGGTGGCGTGATGACCCTACTTAAAACCCAATACCTTCAGCTCACCAACGAAGAGATCGAGATGCTGTCTACGCTTATGCGTAGCAGCGCCGATGATCCTCGCGTCAACGGGCTAATCGGCACCTGCTTCTGGTTCAAGTGTTACAACAAAGACGAAGAAGCCGAGCTAAAAGCTCGGTGGACGAGTATTCAGCAAAAGCTCGCTAAGTTTGTGGAGGATGAAGATGGAAAAACTGATTGAAATGCTACGCAACCACGACTGGTATTTCGAGTACAGTGATGACCACAAAGTCTGGCAGCGCGGGGTAACCGAGCGAGCGGCGATCAATGCCGAGGCTGAGCGCCTTGGCAGGCCAGAGTTGGTTGAGGAAGCCTTTGAAGAGTTCAAGGCTGGGGATTTGGCGTGGTGGCTGGCGGAGTTGGAGGGTGAATGACCAAGGCGATCTTTTTGGAGGGGGTTTTACCGCCCCTCCATCGCCTAAGATGTTTTCTGTTGAGTCAATCCCGAAGTCAGTCGCCTCTGAGGTGTACCGAAAATCACATTACTTTGGCGACAAAGACTTCTTGCATGTCTACAGCTTTGGGGCTTTGTTCGACGGATACTGCTGGGGCGCTCTGACCTTTGGGGTGCCAAACGCTCGAAACATAAATGGTCTTTACGAAAGCCACGAACAGCACGGGGTCTTGGAGATCACCCGTCTCGCTTTTGAGCAGGGTGCCCCAAGAAATTCTCCAAGCAGACTGATATCGCAAGCCATAAAAATGGTCAAAAAACGCTACCCCTTGAGGTTGATTATTACTTACGCAGACACCGCTCAGAATCACGACGGCGGCATCTATAAAGCAAGCAACTTCAAATACCACGGATTGACAGCACAAAAAACCGACTTTGTTCACCCAGACGGTAAAATTCGCAAAATGAAAGGCGTTAAGTATTCAGAGATGGAGGGCGAATGGGTGAAGCGAAGCCGCAAACACCTTTTTAGTTACGACATTGAAGGAAGCGCCAATGGATAAGTATTTTGCAACTCTAGACATGGCAAACTTTCGCATGATGCTGGAAGCCGATAGCGAAAAAGCCATGAAGCTTTACCGCCATGTGCTCGACAGGCACCATGACGTGGGGCCAGAAGCCGACTACATTATCCGCTTATGGAAACAAGAACGGGGAATCGATGCGAAAAATGACAGTAATAGCTGAGATCAGGGTAAAGACGCTAGTAGACCTTGATGTCCTCGAAGACTTGATCGAAGACGTGATCCTCGAAGCCCTTCACCAAGACCAAGAAGTCGAGGTGAAGGTGACTGCGGAGTTTGTGAAGGTGCCTATAGAGCCACGTCCATTGCGCTCTTAGCCGCTTCTCGCTCTGGCTCACCGAAGATGTCTTCGTAAAGATACTTGCCACCTTGATAAAGCAGACCCAGTGGTGACACGTTCTGCGGGTCTGTGATCTGCTCCACAGCGCCCGTAACCACAGGCTCTAGTCTTTCCACAACCGGCGCTGCTAGTTGAGCAATACCTTCCTGTGCCTTCTGGCTCATCTCACGACCTATATCGCTGGTTGGGTCGTAGTTCAACGCGCCACTCACGCCTTCACGCAAAGCTCTGATCCGATCAGCAGCTTCTTCGCCCGTGAGGTCGCCTGCAATCCTGCGTGGCAAGCCTTGCGTGAACTCAGCCAACCCTGCCAAACCGCCGACAATCGGTGCTCCTATCGCTGTGGCAGCGTCTAACGCAACCTCAAACGGCGCACCCTCTGCCTGCAATGTCGCAGCCCTAGCTTCTTGCATAGCGCCCATAGCGCCTAGTCCTGCGACAAACGGGGCGCTTGCCAGTATCTTGGAGGAGCCTTTCTTTTTAGGATCAAACTTGGCGTTGACTGAACGAATATCGGAAGGCTCGAAAACAGCCAGCGTGGTGAACGGCTCATCTGCGCCAGAGCTTTCTTTCAAGAACATCGAGTCGTAGCCCTTGCTCTTCAAGAAATCTACAACCTGTTTGTTTTCATACAAAAGATAATTTCCGTCCTTCAAGGCATCTCTGTATGTAGGAAACCCGCTGCCGAATGGCGCGTCTAGGTACTCTTTACCGTACAACTCCTCTAAGACATCAACATTTTTGCTCGGCACAAACGGCTTTTTAGTCCTAGTGACTACGGGGTAGATGGCGCTGTCGGCCTCTCGCTCTTCACGGGCAAGCTGCCTTCTTTTAGGGTCAAATACTTCTCGGTAATACTGGCTGGCTTGATCGTCTGGAAGCGATTCCATTATCTCATCTGCTTCTTTCCTGAGCTGCTTTATCTCTGCCTTCACACCTTCAATCGCACCAGTGCCGCCTTGCCTTTCTTTAAATCTGCCTTTGCCTAGCCAATTATTTGCAAATTCTTTGCTTGGAGTCAGAAAGACAAGCCCATCATCATAACCGGGTACGAACTCATCGATGTCTTGCTTGCTGGCGTGATACATGACGTTATCGAGGTCAAAGCCCTGCTCTTTGGCTTGCTTGAGGCTTTGTTCACGACTTTTGTCTATAGCTGTTTTGAGGCTCCCCACGCCTCCCGCTTGAGCCTCTTGCGCCGACAAAGCCGTGGCAGCGAGAATCGTCGCCCCGCCAATAGGAGCCAGTATTGGTGGTGCGCTTGCAAGTATGTTGGGCGAGTCAGCTTTTGCGGGGTCAAACTTAGCGTTTATTGAGCGAATCAGGTTTTCGTTACCGGGGAATACGATGGTGTGCATTTTGCCTGCACCCATGCCTGCAAACCTTTGACCAACCGTGTTATCAACAACGCCCTTGTAGCCAAGGTCTTTCAATACGTCTTGCACAATCTGGCCGTTATTTAGCATCTCGCCAGTGTCAAAATCCTCGTTGTAAGAACCGCGAATGAGATCATTCATCTCGCTCAAATCGATTTGACCGCTTTCCATAGCTGAGTCAATTACCCGACCGACCACTTCATCACCCGCCCCTGCACTTCTAAGACTGTCTGCAAGTTCTGCAATCGGGCTTTCATAGTCAGTGTTTTCGAGTTCTTGAGCGTACTCAAGTACAGCTTCGTCGTAATCGTCCTCGTAAAGAAAATCGTCTCGATCTATCTCTTCTTTGGCCCATATAATGTACTTCTCTGTATCTACAGGAATAACCGTTCTGTTCTTACCGCCGATAACCGCAAAGTCTTTATTGTTCACAAAGACGGGATATATCACACCTTCGTTCTGGCCTTTTAAAATTGTCTTGGCTGCAAGGTCAGCAGCTTCCTCAAGCACCCCTCGGTCACGATTTTCCTCAAACTCATCGACTAGTTTTTCGATCTTAGCAAACACTTCTGGGTCGTTTATCTTGTCCCAAAAATCTGCATTCCAGCCCCAACTGCCCTCCAAGCTTTCTTGTATGCTTTCAGAAAGCGTGTTAATTCGGTTGGTTAAGTCTGGCCCTTCTCCTGCGTAGTTACGGGAAGCGTCACTCGGTGAGATGGTCAAGTAGGTGCCTTGACCAAAGTCGTTGTCTCCAGCAGAGCTTGGCACAAACTCTTCGATATCAAACGTAGAGCCGTGATATAGGACTTGATCGGTCTTGAAGCCCATCTCATCGGCTTTACGCATACTGTCGGCAAACTCTTTGAGAGCACCAGCCTGAACCTCTTGCGGCGTAACCAAGCCAGCCGACAGCAGCGTAAACGTCAAAGCGCCACCCGTAAGACCCGCTATAGAGTTCACATCTACGCCGCGAGCTTCCATGCGACGTAATATGTCCTCAGTGATCGTGCCGCCATACGGCTTCATCTGGAGCGCACGAATCTCTTGCGCCGTGGGATTGGCCGGGTCTTTGACCTTCTTCTGAGCATCACCAAACTTAGCCTTGGGTAGCAAATCAAACACCGTTGCCGCGCTTGCGTTTTCTAGGACACCAACGCCACCACCGGGCACTGCAAACGGGTACGAGGGGTGAGCCGAGTCAAAAATATCGATGTCGGCAAAGATGCGGCCTACGTTCTGAATGCCTGCGTCTCTGGCCGTGAGCTGCTTGGGATCAGCATTGATCAATCGCGCAGCACCGATAGACAAACCGCCCTTGTTGCGGAACTGAACGTCCATCATGTTCATCAGCTCTTTGCGAACTGCATCTGGGGTGTTGCGCCAAACCTGAACCGCGCTTGGGTCATCTATGCCTTTCCAACCCTCAATCTTTCTGCCAGCACCAACTCGATTGCCTTTAACCATACTGCCTTTGGTGCGGTAGTCTCGAATAGCTTTATCTAAAGCTTTCTTCGTAGACTTGGTCATGTTGGCTGCGGCATAGCCGAGCATCAGCTCACCAGTGGTCGTAGAAAAATCACCGCCTGTTGGAGCCATACGCCAAGGTATGTAAAGAGGGTCTTTGCCAGATTCTGACTTTAGCTCTCGCGCAAGTTCCAAAATTTCACGGGACGGCTTTTCCGCTGATGCCCAAACCGCACTGGGGTTGTTGAACATGAAGTCCTGACCACCCGGCAAATAAACAGGATCGACTAACTGCACCCGGTTGATGCTTTTCACATCACCACCTGCACGGGTTCTATCGGTCATCGAGGTGACAAAGTCCTCGCCTTCGAGTTCTGAAAGCGCCAATCGTGGCATCGGCTGAGTCTGGTTACTGCCAATGATCTCAGCCTCTAGGTTGCGGAGCATATCTTGCTCTTTTACCCGTGGGTCAAACCGTGGGTCGAAATCGCCTTTGACGATTAGGTCGAGGATGCCGCCTTTGCTAAACTTGCGTATCTCTCCACCTTCCGCCTTCAGCAACTCAGGCGAATCAAGGTCTTCAAACTCAGCGTTCACCGAGCGGATGTTTTTGGGGTCGAAAATGACAAGCTCATCCTGCACCCTGAACCCAGCAAACCCATCGTCTGCCATTTTTTCTTGGGCTTGACGCTTGATCACTGCAAAATCTGTTTTGTCTGATGCGTTTTTCTTGATGCTCTCGACAGCTTCAGCAAAATCTTCTCTAGTACCTACCTTGCCGCGCACAAAAACCGGCAAAATGCGAGCGCCCTCACCGAAAGGCGGCTCATCCGTATCTGATCTGTAAGATCGACGGATATATTTCTGCGTGTAACTGGCATCAGGGGATAAATAAATACCCGGCCCTAGTTTTCCCTTTGCTGAAGGACGCAACTGGGCAAATTCCCCAGACTCAGAGTCTCCAAATTTATCCGTCGCGTGGTAATACACCGTATCGGTGTCAAAACCAGCCTTTTGAGCCTTCGCAAGACGGTCTGCGCCCTTCGCAACGCCTCGAATGGCCCTCGCAGCGCCTCCAACGACGGGAATTACCCCCACACCCTGAAGCGCCGCTGCCCCATAGTTACCTTCGCGCAAATTTTCCATCAAACTAGGCGATCTTGGCCCTTCCATAACCATCTCAGCAGTGGAAACACCCGCTGCGGGGAACTCTGGGTACTCACCCGTGATGTCAATCATGCCCAAAGGGTCTGCAAAAGCCGCCCCGATGTTCGCAAGTTGGGCTGGGGTTGGGCGAGCCACGTCTTTGGGCTGTTGGCGACGGTTCATTTGGCCTACAGGCTCGTCAAAAATGTCAACTTCACCGCCGTCAGCGAATCTTTTCTCAAATCTGGCTCGTATTTCAGGGTCGCCCATCGTAGAAACCCGCGCTGACACGTCAGCAGACGAGTTTCTGCCTAAAAGATTGGGAAAACGCTTCTGAGCACCCAAACTGTACTGGGTTTCACCCTCGTCTGGCCGATAAGCCATCACGTCAACGCTCGAATCACGGCCCAAAGCACCCTCAAAACGCTTTGAAGCCACGTAATCGTCGCCCATCCGCCGGATATTCACCGGCAAATTCAAACGGGACACGATCTGATTAAAAACCAGCTTGTCATTCGGGTCTTGAGAGTCAGCAAGCGCAACAACTTGAGATATCGCAGCTCCAGTGACCCCTTCCATACCACTAAGAGCCTGCACAACCTGACTTTTGACCATGTCTTTCGCCTGCTGCTCAAGCGGATCGATGTATCGACCACGAACCATTTGCTCAAGACGGTCTAAATCACGATCACGGGTCGAGCCAGTGACGGGAACGCCGAATATGTCGATATCATCAAAACTGCTCATCGGATGCGCCTAAACAAGTCCATTTCTAAGCTTCCCACACCACCACCGCTGTTAGCGTTGGCGTCAAAGCCAATATCATTCATCAGGCGAGCCATTTTCATGGCTTGCAGCTTTTTATCGCCTTGCATTTTTTTGCTTTTCATCGTTTTAGGCTTTGAGCGGCCAAAACGAATCATGTCTGCATCGGAGACGCCACCTACCAAACCTTTCAGAGCGCCCATTTGGGACAAATACCGTGCCATGTCCTTTCGTTGAAGCTGTTCGTCAAAAGCCATACGCGCATCACTCAACTCAGGGACAGGTTCGCGGTCTCTAGGCGAATAGTATCGGCGCATAGCGCCATACTCTGGGTCTTGAATTACCTCAAAGTATTGGTTTCGGTCTGGATCGAAGGTAAAACCAAGCTCTTCGTACACTGGGTCACGAAATGGGTTGTCAAAAATGTCGATATCGTCCATGCCAGCCATTACGCAGCCTCTCGTTGGCCGTCAAAGCTCTCTTTCAACAGATCAAACCACTCGTCAAGAGTGATAACCGCTGTCCGAGAGTTATCTCGCGCCATATTTTCGTTAATCGCGTAAAGCGGCAGGCATACCCTGATCGCTTTGTTGTTGAACTTGTATATCAAAACGGGCGTGTTGTCGCCACAAGCCGCACAAACCTGATCCCACCAAGCTGGTGCATACCACCAGCCAGACTTGTACGCCTTGCACTCGATGGCGTGATTGGGAATCTGGATGTCACAAAGATCAGCGGTTTGATACTGGTCGAGGTTACGCTTGCACTGGAAACCAAGGGTGTGTTGATCGGCAAACGCATTGATGCGCTTCACGATGTCGCGCTCGAATGCCGCACCCTTGTTTCTTGAATCTGCCATCGGGCGAGTTTATGCGAAAAAAAAATAGAAATAAAATTTTTGCGGGGTTACCTTTGCCGCGATCCTGCGATCAAGCCCTGCTCATCCATCCCCAGATTTTTGTTCATCCCGCAAAAATCGGGTGGGTAGGGTTCCTACCTTTTGGCATACACATTTTTGAATACTGAATGCGCCAAACCTTGCTATAGCTATCGCGCTCGCCGCGCTCGCTATATAGGGGTGTACGGGGGTCGCGCCACAGGCCGATCTCTCAGGCTTTTTCCGACCCTATAGGGTTCCTACTGCCGCGCACGGAATCGGCTGAGAGGCGCGTACAGGCGCTCAGAGAGAAGAAAACCAAGGTCGCGCAGCCTAGCGGCCTAGACGTGTGTCGCCTCTGAGCAGGGCGGGCCAATACAAGTAAGTTAGTGCTCACTAACATAAATGCGTAAGCCTTTGTTTTTATTGGCTTTTTATCCTATTTAACATAATATCGGCATTTTTCCGAGATTTTGAGGGGCTGGGCGGGAGGCGGGGCCAGAACGATGTTCGTTCTGCGAGTACATCAAACCGACGAGGTTAGTAGTCTTTGTCGCTCATCTCCCCGTCCACGCCCAGCAGCTCGTTAAGCCGGTGCTTGATGTCTTCCTTCGTCATCTTCTGCAAATCAGCGTTGATGTTCAGGTTCTGACTGCGGTGGATCGTGAGGCCAGCGAGCTGGTTCAACTCTTTCACTGCGCTAACCGCAGCGTTGTACGCTCCCGTCTCGAATGAAGTCTCGGCTATTTTCCACAGCATTGCTCCCGTCTTCTGCGGTGTGATCGCGTACTTCTCACGCATCTCATCCTGCTTGACCCGCACCGCTCGCGTGACCTTTGGGAAGTCGTTGCCGTTGAGCATCTTGGTCGCTGCGCTCGCAGGAAACGAGAACCCTGCTCTCCGCGCTGCTTCCGTCTGCCCACACGCGCCTTCCGTGTAGTGCCACACGAAAGCCGCTTGCATGTCTGTGATGCCAGCCTCTTCATCTGCAAGGAAAGCCTTTGGCGTCTCCACTAGCTGCTTGCGCTCTTTTTTCGGTCTACCCGGCTTGCGCTTTACATCGTCAGCCATCCGCTCTCCTTCAGCTCGTTGAACAACACCCGCGCCTCTTTCTCCGAAAGAGGCGCTTGCCCTACGCTCTCGCGTTCATCTGCATTCATCATAGCCCACTGCCTGAAGTTCTGCTCTTCGCTCGCGTCATCGTCCCACTCAAACTTTTTCATCTCGCTCTCCACAACCGTCAGGGTACGAGGGTGAGGGTACAGCGTCTCAAACTTTTTGAAAAACCTATACCCGTATTCCCTACTGCCTATAGGCTATATACTATTATTATTATTATTATTAAATAGTAGTACCCTACCCTACCCTGTTAATAACTACATACAAATCAATCACTTACACCAAGTGCAAGCAGGGCACCTTTCAGGGTACCCTTAAAACTCTTTGCTCCAAGTGCCACTAAATTTGTCGGCATTGCCAACTTCTACCTTTGTGTAGTCCAAGTCGTACACTTTTTTACCGTTACTCTTGCGCGGTTCCAGCCCGTGGGCTGCTAATACCCTGCTCGCATCCTTGATATCAGGCATCCTTGGCTGGCTTATTCCGAGGTCTCTCAGCAGCTTTGTCATCTGCACTGGCTTGGTCTGGGTGCTGGTGAAATGGACGTGCTCAAGGATGAGGTCTTCGACGCTAGACTGGGTGCGATAGTATTCATTCGAGTCCTGCAACATCTCTCGCTGCTCATGGTTTAAGTACCAGTCGGTGTTCGTGTACAGCGTCTCTTTGACCTCAGCCCAGAGCTGTTGCATATCGATCCCGTGGTTTGCGTTGATGGCGGTCACAGGCACGACCCAGAAGCGTCGGTTGCCGCTGGTATCGGTCAAAAACTCACGGGCGTTGACGGAGGCGTAGAAGGCCGTGCGGCGCTGGTAGGTTGTACTGGCGCGGTCATAAGGTAGGCGCAGCTCGTCGCTCTTCTTCGTGACAAACGCCTTGAGCTGGTCGATGTCGGACTTCTTGAAGGTCGATTCAATCTCACCCAGCTCCACAATCCAGTGGCTCACTGCCTGCTTCACGCTGTCCTTGTCACTGGGGTTCAGCGTTGCACCCTCCAACAGCCAGCCGTTCTCGTAGTCGCATAGGCGCTTAAACCACAGCGTCTTGCCCAGCCCTTGAGCACCTTGGAACACCAGTATGCCCTCAAGTGCCACGCCATTGGGTTCACATGCCGCTGCTACGCAGGAAACCAGCCACTTAGTCATCAGCATCTCTTTCAGCGGCTCGTTGCTGCTGGTGATGGTTGCTAAGAACTCTTGCAACCTGCTCCTGCCATCCCACGGCTTGCTCTCCATCCACTCCTTCACAGGGTTGTACTCCCGCGCCAAGAGCTTGAGGTAGTCGCGCACCTTCATGTGTGGTACACCGATCTGGATGCAGCGATCCTCGATCTCAATCAGCGCAGACTCGTCGCGCATATCGGCAATGAAGTCGGTGTGAGGGATGATGATCTCCATGTTCTTCTTGATCACGTTGTAGCGCACATCGATCTGGTTCACCGTCAGTACACCGCGCACATTGTCTTTGGTGTTCAGCAGCCGTCCCTTTTCCGTTTTGTTCCAGTCGTATTCGACCGGCACCTCCACATGGTTCAGCTCAGGCATCAACTCACCCTCGATGGCGTGGTCGTTGTAGTCGCCCTTGCTCTGCGGCATCAATACCTCGGCCTGAGCACCGATACGCCTCACTACCTGCGCGGCTTTAATCGCCTCCTGTTCGCCTGTCTTTGAGTCATCGAAGTCTGCGATGAAGACGTGCTTGGCTTGTGGGAAGTAGCCGCTGATGGTTTCCGCGACTGGAGATAAGTTAAAGGCATCGAAACAAACCACGACTGGCTGACCCAGATCAGCAAAGTAACTGGCCCCTGTTGCGTAGCCCTCGACGTAGTTAATGGTGTGCGCTTGACGCATCGAGCCGGGGTCAATGACAAAAAAAGATCCCTTCTTCTTGGTGCCGGGGAGAAACTTCTTACCGCCTGCGTCATCAATGTACTGGAGTCCTGCAATCTTAAGCTTGGCATCGAGCACTGGTATGACCAGTCTGTCGCCGTCCTGCCGCAAACCGTGGCTAGTCACGCCCTTACGCTGTAAGTATGGGTTATCGTCTGTGGCTTCTGGGTAGCTATCCCACAGCTCTTTGGCTCGCTTTGCAGCCTTGGCTTGGCGCTCTTCTTTTTCTCTTGCAGCCTGCTCACTGAGCTGCCTGATCTGTTCCCGCTGCTCTGGGGTCATCTGGTGGCGCTCTGAGTTCTCAGGCTTCCACTTTGCTATCGGCTCGTCGTTACTGATCGTGCGGTCACCGCACCGACCAAACGGCACCTCTTGATCGAGCCAGACCTGATACCAACCAACAAGCTTTTGCTTGCCGTTAACGTCCATGTAAGCCCTGCCGATGTCACCGCCAACGACCAAACCCTTCTGTGGGTCTGGGGTCATCCCGTTCTCGGCTAAGAAAGACTCGAAGTCAGCGCGGATGTCACCGCTCAATGGCCTGCTAAAATCCTTCTGATTGCCGTCGGTTATTTTCAATCCCATGTAATTTTTCCTTGCATCACGTTTTCCAAGATGTGCATAATAGTACACCTTTTTGCAATTACACAAGGAAAACGCGATGGGAATCATAGCATCAGGTGGTGGCGGTGGAGACTTCGAGCAGGTACCAGTCGGCACTCACAACGCAATTTGCTACAAGCTGGTTGACGCTGGTACCACAATGAACGAGTACCAAGGCGAGGTGAACAAGCGCCACAACGTATTCATCTTCTGGGAACTGCCAGAGCTGCGTATGGACGATGACCGACCCATGTCGATCAATTGCCAGTACACGCTGTCCCTGAATGAACGGGCCAAGCTGCGTCAGCACTTGCAGGCGTGGCGCAACAAATCGTTTACCGAAGAAGAGCTGAAGTCGTTTGACCTGACCAAAATCTTGGGCACGACTTGCAAGGTCGATGTTGGTTTAACCAGTGGCGGTAACGCCAAGGTTGTCGGTGTCTTCTGCGCTGACGGTGGCGCGAAGAAAGCCGCTACGGTCAACGAACAGGTGGTTTTCGATCTGGAAGACTACTGCCGCGAGTTCTCTGGCGAGTCAGATGAAGCCAGCAAGAAAGCCTGCGACATCTTCGAGGAACTGCCCCGCTTCATGCAGTGGCAGATCGGCGGCTGCGACGAACCGGGTAAAGAACAAATCGATCCGTGCTTCGAGCTGCAAGCGGCGATGGCGAAGGGCAAAGGCAAGCCTGCGCCAGTAGCGGAAGAACCGAAACAAGAGGAAGCGCCTGCCTTGGCAGACGATGACTTTGAAGACGATATTCCGTTTTAGGGGGGCGACATGACTAATAAAACAAAATCAGCGAAGCTGCGTAGGTTTTTCAAAGAAAATCCCGACGCGACAACGAAGCAGGCGGCTGAGTGGGCAAAGTGCAGCTACGGCACGGCATGGTCAATCAAGCAGGAATATCTTGATGATCTTGAAAAGCGTTTAGAAGAGATAGCGCCAGTAGTAAGCGTGAGCGATGGCAGCACGGCTTCGTATTACGAGCTGCCAAAGGGTGCTACGGAGCTGCAAGACCTGATCTCATTTAAGGACATGAACGCTCAAATGGGCGAGATATTTCGTGGCGCATACCGCTACGGACAGGCATCTCACAGTGATCGGCTGCGCGATGCAAAGAAGATCCGATTCTACATCGATGCAGAGATCAAGCGACTGGAGTCGCTGTGAGTTTGCGCAGATTTGTCGAATCGGCAAGGATACCGACATTTACTTCGTATGCCGTGATAGGGGCATTTTTCGTCGGTTTATTGATAGGATTTGGTCTTGGCTAAGGGTTCCATCACGACCCTCCAACAGCGTTCCCGTCCGCTGAGCCAGAAGGCGGGATCTTTCAGGGCCGAGTGATTGAACACGCTCTCCTGCACGTTCCCCAGTCCGTGTGCCCGAAGACTGGGGCTTTTTTAGGAGAACAAGATGGATTTCAAAGTAGGTATCTACGAAGACCTCGACTACCCCACTTACGACTCGATCCCTGCGTGGCGATCTCACGATCTTAGCTCGATAGCTAGGTGCCCTTACACTTGGAAGAACCAAGTGTTCAACAACTCACCCGCGCTGCTTGAAGGCAGGGTGCAGCACACCGTGTTCTTGGAGCACCACAAGTTCTTTGACGAGTTTGCCATTGAGCCAGCGGTTGATAAGCGCACCAAGGTTGGCAAGGCCGAGTATGCTGAATGGCTCGAAGACTTGGGTGATCGCACTGCCTGCAAGCAGGATATGTACGACATCTGCATGGAGCGCCGCGAGGTGGTCGCTGACTTCATCCCAAAGCCAGAGCATCGCGTCGAGCTGACACTGTGCTGGATCTGGAATGGTCAGCCGTGCAAGGGCAAACTTGACTGGCACACTGGCACTGACATTTGGGATCTCAAGACCTGCCGTGACGCTTCACCTCGCGGCTTCAGGAGCGCGATCAACACGTTCCGATACCATCAGCAGGCTGCGTACTATCTGGCTGGCTGTCGAGCCGTTGGACTGCCCACTGAGAAGTTTTACTTCTTGGCGCAGGAAAAGGCTCACCCGTATCCGTTTGGTGTCTATACCTTGTCGGATGAAGCCATAGCCTATGCCGATGCCCAGAACGAACAGGCGATGGCTGTCGGCATTAAGTGCCGTGAGCAAGACCTGTACCTGCCGTTCAACCAAGAGGGGATCAAAGAGTTTGGCCTTTCTGACCTTAACTGAAGAAGAGAAAGCCCAAGAGAAGCAGTGGGCTGATGACATCAAATATCACGCTGCTCGATGGTGTTGGAACCGCAAAAAATACGCCACCCCAAACAACCCGCCGCACCGTAGAGTCACATGGGGGCAGTGGTTTGAGAAAAAGTTTGGCGAGCCGCTCGATGCGTATGCTGCTCGGATGGCAGAACAGAAAAGGGCAAAGGGTTGACTTCGCTTGACCTGTCCAAGCTCAAATCTGAGTTGGAGGCCAAGGACAAGATAAGCGAAGTACAAGAGGCGCTGATGAATTACGCAACCTTGATGGTTGCGTACCCAGATGCAAAGGAAGATCAATCTAGCCAGTGGCTCGAAGCCCTGAATGCTTGCAGGGTCGAGCTACGGCGTAGGTTTCGTCGGTAGCCAACTTTCAGTGTCCGAGTATTGCAATCGGTGAAAGTTGGCGTTTAGGGCCGCTTACGCGGCCTCTTGTTTTGCATGTTGACTAACGAAGTTAGCAATAGGGCCAGACCACTCCATCTCGAAAACATCGCTGTCGTAAGACTTTCGCTTGTAGGCGGCGACAAACCATCCGTCAATACGCTTCTTTACGTCGTATCGGTATTCAGTATCGCCGTGAGCTTCGTGCCCGTCCGTCAGTTCCGCTCGCTCGTTTGCCCACAAGAAGCAAGGTAGGAAGGGTCGGTCACTGATACGCATAAGATCGAGAGTGTCTTTGAAATAAGACGCTGCACCAGACAGGTATCCGTCGTGGTGGATGTAGAAGGTTGCGGTGCTGAAGCCGCTTTTGATTTGGTATGTTGCTCTTGTTGACATCACATTTTCCTTAGTTGGTTTTCCAAGACACCTTGCGGTGTTTCGGCTGGGAACCACCCAGCCTCGTCAGTTGGAGTTTAGATCGCCCTGACATTGTCAGGGCTGTAGAATCCTTCGGTGTCTCTGATTTCGTTGATCGCCTTGATTCTTTTTTTGGTGAAGCCCGTGATTGTTCCATACACCGGGAACCAGCCGTCATCGTCTAAATTGCTAGGCGAAACAAAGTTTTTGCAGTTAAGAACCACCCTTTGCCCGATTTTGTAGTTTTGGTCTTCCATCATCTTTCTCCGTTAGCGGGGAGGGTCATCCTCCCGACACAGATATAGTCTCATAATCCCGTGTCGTTGTACACACATTTGTGCAAAATAGTGTAAATAAATTTAGTTAAGCGACAAGCTCTGGTCGTTTCCATTCAAGCTCTGCGATCACCTCTTTCTTGGTGCCACGTCCGCTCACGATGCGAGTACCGTTCTCGGTAGCAATCCATCCGCTTCCGCTTTTGCGTACAACGATGTCCTCTGCGCCTTTGACTACCCACTCGGCAGCTTCGTTGCCGAAACCGTTGCCAGCCCAGTATGCGTCTGCTTTTTTGGTAAGTTTGATCATCACGTTCTCCTTTGCTATGCCAACTATTATACAGATTGCCGTGTCGTTGTACACATTTATTTACAATTAAATGCAGAAAAGTGCAAATTAGACCAAGCTATTGTAGTTTTCGATCAGCCTTTTCTTGTCGTAAAGCCAGAAAACAAGTAGGTAGCGGTCACCGCTGTCTACCGCTAAGCCACGGTGCAGGTTGGTGAAGGAGGGAAAGATCAGCGCGTGGCCGCTGGGCAGCGGACTCAGCACCCCGTGGCTGTGGAACTCAGTGCCACCGCCCTTGTACTCGTCGGTGTTCAGCGGAACCACAACGCTGATGTCGGCGCTTTCGTCGTGGTGCCACGCCCCTTTCTGCTTGTCCTTGGGATTGTAGTTGGCTATCTGAATCGAGGCCACGTCACGACAGTCTCTGTGGTACAGGACATTGAATATGGGGTTCAAGACGTTCTGCACCACAAACCACATATTGCGATACAGCTCAGGCGTATGCTCTTGCAGCACAATCTCTGGTATCTGCCTTAGCTCGTCCTCTTCTTGATTTGGCTCGAAGGGTATCTCTTTCTCCATCTGCTTGATCTCTTCGACCAACATCTTGCAGAACTGCCTGCGGAACAAGGGCACTCGATACACGTCTGGAAATATCTTCTTGCAGAGCTGGGAGACAGGCGTTTTAGGCAAGCTCTCCCGCCCATCCTGAGCGCGAAAGTCCGCAATCATCGGTACGCTTTCCTGTACGGCCTTGTACAGCGGCTGGTTGATCATCCAATGCGACTGCATCGACAGCATATAGTTTTTGATTTCATACATTTGTGCAATGATATACAATCCTATACAATTGCTCAATATTAATCAGAGAACCGTCATGGAAATCGAAGAACCAGTCGCCGCTGATCGACGGAGAAAGTCGCTGGCTATCGACCTAGAAACATACGAGATGCTGCGTGAGATATGCGCTAGAGAGCGCCGCACGTTGATAAGTCAGTTGCAGTTAATGATCGAAGAAAGACATGAAGAGCTGTTCAATAGGGATCGACATTGAAAAACATATTCAGAAAGAAGCCGACCCAGATACCGCAATCGTATCGGCCCGTGGCTAACGCTGACGAGGTTATCGACCTGTTCAGCAGAATGACCCTGCATCAACAGGCTGCGCTCTTACGGCTTTGTAGCCGCAACCTAATGATCGACTTCGAGGGTGAGTTCCATATGGGTTACGACTTTGACTGGAATGTCAGTGGCGCAATGATCATCGCCAGCCCTGCTGATATGGACGAACCAACCCTACCGATGCTAAGCGAGGGAAGCGATCCCGCCTAATGGCCCTCTCAAGCGCATAGCCAGCTCTCTATCCTTGTCTGATGGCAGGATGGTGGGCGACATAGCTGGGTCTATCTTGCCTAGTGCTGGGGTTGCTGATGGGCCTTGTGAGAGAGGTTCAAACGCAGATGCGCCACCACCAACTTGTGGAACCGACAAGCCCTGCAGCATAGCCTGTGGATCTTCTAACGGCTGCTCTGGCTGAGTCACTTCCTTGGCACTCTCGATCATTTCTATGCCTTGAGGCCCACGCTCTAACTGGCCCGTTGTTGGGTTGATCTTATCTGGCACCAGCCTGTCTTCAAGTATGTTGTCAAAAACCTCAAATCCTCCGCGAGTCGCAGCCTGAGTAACAAAATAAACAGTTGGCTTTATTGCATCAATGGCCTTGGCTAAGTCAGCCGCAACCGTTGGGTCAATCAAAGCTTCAATCAATTTGTCTTCGTAAACCTCTCGTTGAAAATTTATATTTGCCGCTGTCATGTCATCAAAACCGCGAACTATTAGACGTTGTGGTATCTCTAGAGCAGATCTGACAGCGCCAATAGCTATCCGCCCCAAACCGCGAGTCTCTTTGTCTAAAAGCTTTTGCATTGCTAATAGGGGTTGAGTAGGCGATCCGCCTTTTGAGGCAATAAAGTTGGTTGCCTGCATCATCTCAACCAGATCAACGAAGTTTTGAAGCTCGACTGGCTCCATGATTGCCTCAAACACTTTGGCTTTCGTGCCTCTGGCCTTTTCTGCACCTCGACCCATCATGGTCTTGCCCCTGATGCCCAGTCTACTCAGGAAGCGATTAGGCACTCCAAGCGGATTGGTGCTTGACGCTATCGCGTCATCAAACTGAGTGCGTAACCATGTGCCCTTTATGTTCTGCCAAACCTGCGGATCTTCCGTCTGAATTAAACGGCGCAGCAATGTAAGGTCTTTTGGCTTGATGTTTCCGCTGAATAGTTTTTGCGTCAGCCGCGCTGCTTGCTCCCCACCAAGCTCCGCTGCTTGAGCAAGATTGTTTACAACGCTTCTTTCTAACGCTTGCAAATGACCTTTCGACGGATCGTAAATAGCCGTAGCTCTTGCGTATTCTGGGTTCGCAGTCTTGAGCCTGCTCGATATTTTCTCCCTGATTTGGCTGACTTCTCTCTTTAGCGTTGCTTGAGCGTCTTTGGTTAAGCCTTCAATGAGGGGTCTAAAGTCGTTTCTCAGAGCGTTGTGCAGCATCTCAGTATTGTCTTTAAGTGCTAACGCCCCTTGGGTGCTCTTGGACAATCCAGAAAAATCTGTCAGGGCATCTAAAAGTTCTTGCTTAACACTTCTGGCTTTGCCTCTGAGATTCGGATCGGCCAAATCCATCTGCAATTGTCGTGCGATATCACTTACGTCGATTGGAGTTTCTAACTCAAAAGCGTTTTGATAAACAGGCGTTGCCCTTTCTTGACGCTTAGCCGCAAGCTTCTTGAGCACCTCATCAGAGGCTTTGGTTAAATCCACATCTGGATCAAGACCTTGCCGCCCAGACAGCCTAGATTTCTTCAAACCAGCTAAGTAATCGCCACGCAAAATTTCGCTAAAGAAAACGTCTGCCGCCTCTTCAACCTGTAGCTGTCGGTTGTGGTAGAAGTCCCAAAGCTTTTGCGAGCCGGGCTGCATCTGCAAGTAACGCTGAATGGCACCTGCGTTGCTCATAATTCCTTGAGCCTCTGCCCGTGTTAGGTCAACACCAAACCTTTCTTTGGCAAAAGCAACTTTTTCATCAATAGTTTCGCCGCCATCTCGCAAGATGGTTTCAAGCGCGGTCTTGCCATCTTTGCCGGGGAATTTAGTCGAGGCGGTTCTAAACGCGCTACCTGCTAACTGCGCGGCCTTGGTTCCAAAAGGAATAGCGCCAAAGGCAGAGCTAACCATTAAATCATCGGCAAGTTTTGACGTTTTAAGCGGCGGCCCGTCAAACGCTGCGGATATTCCAGCTCGACCTGCGTACACCACACCGCCACCAAAAGCCGTTCCACCAGCGCCGCCAGCAGCCGCTCCAAATGGGTTGCCAGTCAAAAAAGCACCACCAACTAAGCCAGCCGTCCCGCCGCCTAACTCGCCAAGAAATTGTGCAGTTGGGCCAACATAGCGAGCGGTATCGACAAGAAGGTTGTCTTTGAACTCTTTAACCACCTCGTTGCTATACGGGTCGATGTAGGCAATGTCTTCGTCTTCATCTAAGAAGTAGTAATCAACAGGATCTATGCCGCGCTCTACCAACTCTGGAAATCGTTGCTGTGCAAGCCATGCGGTTTGATAGCCTTGATCGTTTGACAAGCCCTGAAGTAGCGCCGTGCCGACACTCGACTTCTCTTCTTCTCGACTCATGAGCTGCTGCTCTCTTGGGGTAGGAGCGACCAACTTTGATGTCATTTTAAGCATGTTTTGTTCGTGCACTTCTTGAAACCCTTTCTTTTTCAAGAGGTCATCGACAGTCTCGCCGTCTGCCACGGTGTACTCAATGCCTTGGTAAGTTACCTGCGTGGTCATCTAGCTTCCTTCGGATTCAACATTTGAAAAATCCGTGACCATTGTTGAGCTTTTCACCTCTGGGCGCAAAGCCGTGCGAAGGGTTTTGGCATACTCGCTCTCTTCTGCGGCAAATCGACGCAGCTCACCAGTTTCTTCAGCGGTCAAAAACGGGTTCTTCTTCTGCCAGCCAATTTCCCAAGACCTAGCAATCCTAAGCCTATCTGAAGCAGTTTCTGCACCGTCCAAAATGCCCTCTTGGACGGCTTGGTTCCAGTCTTCCGCCCTTTTAATGTTTAGGTTGCCAATTCTTTGCAATAGCGCAGCTTGTTTCAAAGCACCTTCGTAGGTAGACGCAAGAGTTGGCGATGCCGACAAAAACAACCTCATTTCCATCTCGGTAATCGCGCCTTTTGTTTGGCCCACCAAAGCCATTGCGATTCTTGTTCCAAGCGTGTTCACAAGCTGTTGATCAGAGATGGTTTCATCAACAACAATCCCTAAATCGTCCAAAATTTGACGAGCGCCCAAAGTTCCAGCCTCAACTACACCAAAGCCGCCTGGCCCCAGCTTTTGTAGTTGATACAAAAACATGCTAGTTAATTGGTTTTGCGAAATGCCTTGTTTTGCTTCTTCTGCCCACTCTTTTTCTAACTCATTTAGCGTTTTTGCTGACTCTTTGTCGTAAGTGCTTTCAGGGGTGGTGCGAGAATCAATCGTGATCTGCGAGTCGGCAAGCTTAATTTGTTTAGCACCCGGCATCATTCGTATTGCAGCAACTTCTACTTGGTTGCGAGGGTCAACCTCAATGGTGGCAATCTCACCAGTTTTGGGGTCAGGAACCTCGTAAATCAAAGGGTCATACGGCTTGCCAGCAAGCTTGATCCTCTCAAGCTCTAGCTTGTTCAAATAATCTTTTGCTGCCCTTTCATCGGCCATAGCCATCTGCATGGCTTGCAAACCAATCTGTCGATCTAGCGCAAGACGGCTTTCTTTGTCTTTGCGTAAACGCTCGTTGAAGTTTGAGAATCCAATGCCTGCACTACGAAATGCGCCAGCAGTCGGGTCGGCAGATAGCATAGCCTTGCCAATATCCGAGGCCATATCGTAAAAAGTTGGGCGAGTAGACTGAGAAAAATATGGCGCAAGGCGCTTAGAGTATTTGTCAAAGCTTGCGTCAAAGTCAAAAGGCTTTGGCTGCAAAGCTTTAGCCATTTCGTCAATTTGATTTTGAACAGGATCTACGAGCTGTTCGGTATCTATGGGCTTCAAGCCTGTACCGCTGCCGTACTCCTCAATTGGATCACCGCTTAAACCAACAATCTGCCGCTCTAACTGCGCTCTATTTATCGCCATTACTGGTTACCACTCCCTGAAAGCCGAGTAGATGGGTTGAAGAAGTTACCCAACGCGCCCAACGTCGCAAGACCTGTACCCACACCCGCCTGCAACGCAGATGGGTCTGGCGCAAACTGCGTCTGGAACTGCGTCTGACCTGCTGGGGCCATTTGCACGAATGGCATCAAGGCTTGGTACTGAGCCAGTGGCGCTTGCTGCGCCTGCAACAAGCCAGCACGTTGCGCGTCAAGCTGTCGCTGTCGCTGCTGCTGAGTCATGCCGCCAATGCCCTGTAAGCCTGCTACATCCTGCATACCTGCCTGCTGAGCCTGCTGGCCCAGACCGCTCATAAAGCTGCCATAGCCCGTCTGGGCGGCTCCTAGAGCCTGTCCGCCAGCCGCTTGCTGCGCTCCAATCTGACCGTACTGACCTGCAAGAGCGCCAGCTACGCCCATGCCCGTTTGACCAGCTTGTTGTCTAGCCGCTGCGCTTTGCTGACCGTAACCAGACAGTGCTTGTCCTAAACCTGTGCCAGCAGCAAACCGCTGCTGCGCCATCTGACCTAGTTGACTGCCGAGCTGCTGCTGAGCACCAAGCTGCTGTTGAGCAGTTTGCTGCAACAAGTTTCCATAACCTGTGCCAGCCGCAAGCTTGGCTTGTGCCGCTTGCCCTAGCTGACCAGTCACATCACGACCTGCGCCATAGGCTTGACCACGCAGCCCTGCCAAACCAGCCGATGCGGTTCGTGCAGCCTGTCGCCGCCTTTCGTCTTCGCTAATAGCCGTCTGCTGAGCCTGCTGAAAGCCGCGTGAGCGCAGTTCGCCAACACTCTTTGCCAAACCCCTGCCAAGGGCTTCCGCCCTTTCTTCGGCGCTCAGACGCGCTCTGGAGCCAAACGCTGACTCTCCGCCTCTTTGTATATCTCCAGCAATCGCGCTGATATCTTGTTGAGCAAGACCCTCAGTTGCGTCTTGGATCATCTGCTGCACGACCTGATCTTCGTAAGGATCTTGGTACTTGGCAGTAGCTCCAGCCACATCGAAGTCACCAGCAGTTCCTCGCAATAGCTCTTCAGACTCGCCCAAACCACTACGAAGGCGCTGCGCCTCCGTCATGCTCATACCAACTGTGTCAGTAATGTCACGGCCAAACTCGTCGTATGTTCTGCGACCCTGCTGCCGAGCACGGGCTAAATCCACGCCAAACCGCTGCGTGTCACGCACACCTCGACGAGCTAAATCGCCCAAGTCACCACGAAGCCGCTCTTCAGCCGATATAGCCCTGCCACGGCCCTCCTGAGTGCCTCTGAGCGCATCCATGAGCGCACGGTCTCTTTGGTCAAGGGCAAACTGAGCGCCGCTTCTTTGGGCTTCTAGCGCCCTCTGAGACGATATGGCTTGGTCTTCCAGACCTCTCTGGATCGATCCAATGCCTTGTTGACCTCGGCGCATCGCCTCTTCAATGAATGGCTGCTGTACGCCGACATTGGCCCTAGCCAACTCCATCGCCCTAATCTGGTCGGGGCTGAATCCTGCAATCTCTTGGGGTATGACAATCGGGCGACCTTGGTCATCAAAGAAGGTGCGCTCTGCTGCGCGAAAAGCGCCGGGTATGAACCCACCCTGACCATCCAATCCAAACAGCAGTTGCTGCGTAATAGGGTCAATGCGTTGCTCGGTCTTGGTTACACCAGCAACATAAGGCTGCGATGTACTGCCGCCCTCTTGGAACCGACGAACCCTAGCCAGTTGGCCCGGCGTCAATATGCTCATGCCGCTGCCCTCTTTGATTTAGGCTTATCTGCAAACTCAGCGAACAAATCCATCATCTCATACATCAAGGCTGTGCCGCCTTCTCTGCTTTCGCCGCCGTTTGGTGTCAGCGTGATGATACCGCCTTTACCCTTGGACAAGTCAAAAGCGCCAGCACCTCGTACTGCTTGACCTGTCATGACAAACTCGCCGTCTGACAGCATGGCAGGCACATCGTCACTGGTTTCTGTGCCCTCGCCGTTGATGCCACCGTTCATGCGCTCAAAGTCTTCTGTGGCTACGTTACCGCCCTTGGCGTAAGCCATCGGCATGACAGCGCCGCCATACCGTGCGGTCATTACTGGCTGCTGTGTTTCTTCGGCTCTTGGGGTTGGTCTACCACCACTTAGTGTGGGTATTGTTCCCGTTGGCAACAAACCGTACTCAACAGGGTTAGGTGCAGGCTGACCCGTGCGCCGTGCAATTTCGGCTTCGATGTTGTATCGGCCAGTTGATCCCTCTTGAGTGAGCGGGGTAAGGGCCACGCCTTTTCGGTTCTTGGCTTCGTCATAAGCCAGCTTGCCAAGCAAACCAGCAGCGCCGATAGCGCCCAGTGTTCCCAAGCCGCCTAGTCCGCGAGACCCAGAGGCTCCTGTTCCCGCTGTCCCGCCGTAATTGGTCAGGCCAAGCTTGTCCGTCAACCCTCCAAGGACATCACCGATAACGCCGTAATTACCAACCCCGTCAGCTCCGCCTCCGCTAAAAATGCCGCCAATACCACCAGTCCCGCCAGTCCCGCCAGCGCCAACGGTTATAGTTCCGCCGGGAAGCCTTAACATCTGGCCCGTAACAATCATGTTGGGATCGGTAATATGTGGGTTATTAGCCATCAACAAATCAAGCGAAATACCATTGTCAGCAGCGATCTGAGAGAGCGTGTCTCCAGCCTGAACTTGATATTGCTGGGAAGGCATGGGTTGTTGGCCGCCCAACCCGCCAATTCCGCCCAACACGTTGCCTAACGTCGTTTGGCCGCCGAATATGTTCCCGAACATGGAGCCGCCAGCGCCAGCTTTTTGTAAAGCTTGAATCTGCTGAACAGGCGTCATACCAGCTTTGCGAAAACCTTGAACTAAATTATTTACGTTAGGATCTTGTGTTAGCTGACGCAGACGAGAAACGGCATCAGCCGTCCGATCTGCTGGAGACATCCCCTGATAGTTTGCGGTTTTGAGTAAGTTAGGCAAGTCTTTGGTCAAAGCTTGAGCGGGGTTTGAGAATAACGAGCCAATGCCACCTCTCAGGCTTCCAGCGGTTCCTGTTAGACCCTTGCCAATTCCGCCCAAAAAGCTTCCGCTTCCAGCTTTGGTGATATCCCCAATGTTTTTGGTAAAGCTCCCGCCAGTCGCCAATGGGCCAGCTACGGTAGCCAAGGCCAATGGGCTTGCCCTGCCTTTAGCCACGTCATAAACAGTAAAGGCTTTATCTGCCAGCGCCGCTATCGGTTGCCAAGGGCCGGGTATAAACTGAGCCACCTTTGCAAGCGGCTTAATGACCTTCTTTGCAACCTTCTTGACGCTTTTCCAAGTCTTTTTGAACCAACCAAACTCTTCTAACCCAGTAATTGGGTTGAGGCTTGCGATACCAGCACCAACAACCGCTGCTTGCGGATCTATGTCTAGCTCGATAAGCCGCTTCTCAACAGCAGACTCAAACGCTGGATCATCCATTGACTCTGGTGGCAAAACGATTTCGCCGTTACGAAGATGCGCTAACGTGACATCACCACCTCGACCAGCCTGAGAAAGCTCCATAGCAAGGTCTGCCATAGGCGCGTTGGCACCAACTTCGGCAGCGCCTATCAAGCCGTCGATATATGATATTTCGCCTTCATCGTCGGTTTGACCGCGAGCCATCATCAACTCGCTAATCGCGGATTCTAAATCTTGGTTTGGGTTTTCAGACGGGGCCATGCTAGGAATTCCCATCCCCATGCTTTCCGATTCATCAAGACCCTCAACAGCGCCTTCTAGCAAGTCTGTCTCAAAGCCAGAATTAGGGCCGGGCATATCAACTTCACCCCCCTCTGCGTATTGCTCAACACCCATTGGCATATCTCCGCCAATCAGGTTTTGAATTCGATTCTGTAGCATTGCATCCATTACGGTGTACTCACAGTGACAGCCCCAACGCCAGCGGTAATCGCTAGTCCCGTTGGATAAGTTTGATGGCTATAGAGGTCTCTAAAACTATTACCGTCAAACGCTTGGTGTATTTGGTTAGTAGTATTGAAGATTATACTACCTGTTGCAAACTGAAGCTGACTGATTTCAGTCGCGTTAAAGTGCGGAGATATCGTGAAATCAACCGACCCAAGGTTCAATTCTAAGATACGAACCAGCCGGTTGAAGGTGTCCGAACTGACAGAATCGCCTTGAGAAAACGGCAACCTTGTCTCAAGCAGCTTGCTCATCCGCGCCTACCGCTGGGCTGGATTTCAATACGAGTCGAGCCAAGCCGCCACTTGTAGCCCTTCTGGTCAGCAGCCGCGTTGTCATCATCACTCTCAAACCGAAAAGCAACTTGCCGTGCCCTTGTACGCACATTGCTAAACGTGGTTGTCGGTGTGACCTGCGTGGTGGAATCGGTTGTTAGGCTTTGTCCGGGGTAATCTCTGCTCTTGAGCACGATGTTCATCGCAGGATCTACGCTAACCCCAGACTCGGTGACAAACTTCATATCAGGAATAATTTGCTTAACAAAAGTAAATGAGTCACCAGACGAGATGTCCAAGTCAGCACTTTCAATGAAAACTCCAGTCATAGCGTCTTCATAGTCATCAAAACCTGTTTCGTGCTCGAAAACACACTGCTGAGAGCTGCTCGTTGCGGTGGCATACGGTAGATCTTCTATGCCTGCGTCAAGCCATGCGTAACGAATCAAGCTGCCCACAGACCAATGGTTTTCTTCGTAGTTGTAAATGACGTATCGGCTGATCTCGCCAGTGCCGTCTTCAATGCTTGGGTAGAAGAACCATATCTCGCTGAACTCGGTATTCACGCCCATATGACATTTGAAAGCCTGATCTAAGTCTAAGTCTTCAAAGACGTACTCTTGCACAGTGCAGGGCAGGCGCTTGACCGAGCCACTGTAAAAGTAAAATCCTGTCTTGCTGGCATAGAACACGCCGTTTGGCGCATTCACAGCAGACTTTGGCGATAACAAGCCAGAACCCTCGTTAATCAAGTTGATCGCAAACGTCAGCGGTGGCCCGATAAAATTCATGCTGTACAGGCTGGTGTCGGTAAAGATCAGGATCTCCTGCCGAGACTTGATTCCGCCGACAATGAAAGAACCAGACGATAGGCGCAAAGAACCAGCCGTGTTGGTCGCTGTTGGCTCAAAGTCCAGCTCGTTCTCTTGATCTGAGAACGCCACCAACATGGGGTCAATCAACCCAGTGCGGACGCCACCTGATATCGGATCTGCACCAAGAACCACTAAATGGCGGTCTGTCTCTGACGTGATCACCTGAAGCGCCACTGTGGGCACTAGATTTGCCCCACTGACAGCAGAAAGCTCAAGCGCCCTGACGCTGGTTCCATTGTTTTCGACCCAACGATAGATGCCTGCGCCGCGAGGGTTGATGATCAGGTTCTCACCGTAGTTGTCATGCGTCCACAAACGGAGCTGGTTCACTGCGCTGATGGATGATGCAGAGCCAAAACCGCCAGAACTCCAAGTGCCCACGCCCCAGCCAGACGATTTCACGAAAGTGTCTAGCCCTACATTGATCTGGTAAGTGCCTACTACGCTTGCACCGCCGTTGCCTGTGTCCGATGCGTTAGCTGTAACCGTCGCACCAGACGTGTCTTTTGCAACGATTTCATAAGTGTTAGTGCCCGTAACCAGTGATATCTGGTATTCCTGATTCAGCACGTCCGCTGTCACGTTACCGCCAAGGGTGGCCGCTCCGCTGAATGTCACGAAGTCGTTGGTTACTGCGCCATGAGCAGAGTCGGTTACTGTGATCGTGGACGAGCCGTCAGTTGCGGCGAAGGTAACATCGCCAGCAGCAGTGGTTGCCCTGATAGGGGTAATGTCGTAATAGGCATTACCTTCTTCGATGTAATACTTAAACGTCGAACCGACGCCAAGGTATCGAACACCGCCAAGGCTTATCCAAGAATGAAGTGCTCGGCCTGTGCCAAGGTAATAATTTGAGCCGAGCTTTTGCCAGCCGCCTACTTTTTCGACACGACCCTTTCTGAATCTAACGAGGTTACCGTCTACCCATCCGCCTTTAGCCGAGTAGTCGGTGCCCTCCTTGTCGATGCCCGGTTGAAACTCTAGTGTTTGTAGCGGCATGAGCCATTACGCCAGCCGAATGATCGCGCCAGTAGCCGTGGGGCTTGGGAAGACGATAGTGAAATCGCCAGCCGTACTGGTTTTATCACCACCAAAGTCTATGACCGCAACCGCCTTGTCGGACTGATCGTCGTTGTAAATCATGCACCCTCGCGCAGTGATGGTAGCCGTGCCGAAGGTTAGATCAGCAAAGTCACAAACAGCAGTCGTGCCAGAGGTTGTTGGGGTTACCGAAGTAACTGTCGCGCCGCCCGAAGTGTAGTTGGTGCCGCTGGCTTGCCCCGTGGTCGTAAATGCCGTTGTAGCAGCACCCAAGGTTGCGCTGGACGTGTATAGCGCAAGCTTGAAAGCATCGCCGGTAGATGCTGTGAAGTTGTGAGTTCCAACCAAAAGCTCTTGCTTGAAGCTAGTAGGGATTGCAGAGGTGATGGCCATATCAAAGCTCCTTGATTATCTTTGCCATGTCTTCATGCCCCTGAGACGCAAGCAAACCGCGAATGGTTACCCTGTCAGAAGCAATAGCGTTCTTCATTCCTGCCAAGATTATCGCATAAATATGGTTGCGGAAAGCCTCGGCCTGCAATCGAATGTGCGGCTCAGCTTCTGCTGATATACCTAAAATCTTCTTAGTTGTCTCCGTTGCCCAAAACTCTACGTCATGCCCACGGTTTTCAGTCGTTGAAACCATGACCTGACCCAGCTCTACTCTACCTTGCGACATAACTACCCCTTATACGGTTCAGGTGAAGACGGCAGCTCCACCGTCTCTAACTTGTGCTTTTTGACCATCTGTGCCAGCTCTGAGCGGTTGCAGACCACCCACTCTCCCTCTGGATTTGGCATCGCTATCTTCGGGTTTGGTAGTCGGTGATAGCCGTAGAGCCTTTCCTCTATCGGCACGTTCTGATCGAGCAAAGACGATCTAGGGCTTACGCCAACCTTGACCCCGATGGCGATCATTTTGCAAATCCAAAACTCAAGGCAGGCTCTGCCAGCCTCTGCGAAGTGCAGGTTGTTTTTGTAACTGAAATCCATGCCAAACAGATCGACCTCGCCCACTTTGTTCCACGCTGCAAACGCCAAGGCATAAGAAACCGTGGTGTTCATGTAAGCGCAGCGTTGGTCTTTGATGACCTCTTCAAGCGGATATTCAACCAGCGCAGGTACGCGCTCATCTAGCTCACAGGTGTATATCGGCTTATCAAACGTAGGCAGGAGCTTTCGCATTACGTCGGTTTGGTTGCCTGCATCATCGGTATCTAAAAATCGACTAGCAGGGTCAAGCATAAAAACACGATCACAGTCGAAAACCGACAAGGCTGAGTTAATGACCCAAACCTCGTCCCACTCGACGCTGTTTTCTTTACCAATAACATAGTCGATCTGGGAGGCTCCCAGACCAATGATTGCTACTTTTTTGCCCTCAAGCTCTTTGATTGGTTCCAATTAGGTTACCCCTGTACGCAATAAGTCATATCGATACTCGTCTCTGGTTCCACGGCCTTCGCTCAGATTCTTCATCCGAGAGACGCCTTCCTTGAACCGAGCCTCGAAGTTGGCTATTACGTCAGGAGCTTCTTTTAGGAACACAGCAGCCTCAACCAAGGTGCCGTACAGTAGCGGATCAGGGTGATCCGTAGACAGGATTGTCGTACCTGAGTCGCCGCCAACCGTCAAAGACGCTGGCTTATACAGGTAATGCAACTCTGCCGTATAACCAGAATCTGGTACAGGCGACAGCTCAAAGGCTGTTTCGTCAAACAACGAGTAATACTTGGGCCTGCCAGTGGTTGTCGTGGTAGGGCTGTATTCCTTGATGAATGACGGATGCTTGAAATCCAAATAGTGGTACTTGTTGTCGCTATCAATAACCGCCAATGAAAACGGCGCAAAGTAGTCGCTTGGCGTAGCCAAGAAACGATTGCTTGCCGTCAACGTACCCTGCACATTCTTTCGCTGTTCTGGCAGCTGAACCAGCTTGAAGATGCGGCTCTCAGACTCTTGTATGAACGTGTTCAGGTTGTTGTTGAACGTGGTCTCATTGACCTGCAAGTAATCTTGCACAGTCGATTTTAGCGTTGCCAATGTGAAGCTCATGACGTTGTTACCTCCACGGTGCCAACACTACAGGTTATTCCAAAAGTTTGCAAAGTTGTACCCAAAATACCATTTCCAACATTTGTGTAAACGGTGAAAAAGTTGTTGTCGTTGCCGTCAGCCGCTTGATCAGGGCGCGTGATCTGCAATGCCTGCGGGTCAACAGGGGCTGGCTTTGGCATGAGTTGTGGATGCTTTGGTGACCACTGATCTGGGCCTACCAATAAGCCATCCCACGTCATCTTCATGTCTTTTAGGCGATAGCGAAAGCCCGTGATGTCACAGATGCCGTAAGCACGCTTGTTGGATGCGTAAGCCATTACGCTATGTTGTACCCACGAAGATCGGGGGCCACTCTAAAAGAGGCGCGGTCTTCGTCTTGGCTCAACGCTCGCTGGAACTCTTCCTCGTAAATCTGTTTCAGCATACCAACCTTTTCAGGCGCTCTCTTTAGCGCAATGTAATAAGCCAAACCAGCGGCTAAGCAGGGGTAAAATCGAAACGGAACCTGCAATGTGTTTGCCCCAGCATCTGCGTCATCCATACGGCTCAACACGTTTAGATATAAATCGTATTTGGATGTCTGATCTGGTGCAGGCCAAACTGTGATGGTCGGGCTAATCTGCTTGTCTACGAAATACTGGTTAGGCTTTCCCGTGCTTGTTTTGGTAGAAAGATTGGCGTACTCGGATCGAGACATTCGAGATAGCGGCACGTCTGTTGATACACCGCCCAAAGTCTCACGAATGAACACGTCTAAAACGTCAATTGTTGCGGTTGGATTTGTTGCGTCAACCGTGTACGAGGTCGTGTCTTTGACCATCGCTAACGTCTTTTGATTGATCGTCCATTGATTCAAGCCACGGTTTGCCCACTCTGCGAGCATCAGGTTGAGGGATCGATTGGCCGTCTTTAGGTCATAACCCGTGCGAAGCTCTAAGCCGCAACGCTCAAACGCTTCTTCAACGTAGTCAGCTACGTCCAACTCGAAATCTTTACTTCCGCTTACCGCCATCTTTTTTACCTGCGTAGAGGTTGTCAAAAACCTGATTCACGTCAAGCGTATAGTCTAAATCACTTTTTGAGTAGTGGATATGTTGGCTTGGCTTGAAGTCTGGCGCACCTTCCCCAGTCTCAAACCAAGCTGGGTGGGTTACCCGCACTCGATTATTCGGCAAAGCAACGATATTTCCAGTCCACTTCCCAGCATCAAGAAGCTCCAAAACATGACTCTGCTTGTGTTGCGCTGGGTCATCGGCTATCTCGTTTTCCGCGTAATCTACTGTGAAGTAATACTTAGCTGGATAAAATTCGCCGTCAATCTTGGCAAGCCAAGGTGTTGGTGTCGCTCGATCTAAAACGTAAACCGCATGGTTGTATGAGCTGCAATCCCAAGGCTGAGCTGCCCATACAGGCATTGGCTCTGGCCATTCATCAAAGGGCGTATCTGCAACCAACGCTGTAATTGGCATCCTCGCCCACATCGCGCCGCCATGCACGTTTGGCTCTTCGTCATCGTCGTAAGTCTCAGCACCCGTAAAGATGATCTGAAACGACAAACAGCGAGTCGGCATCGTCGTGACAGCAATAGCCATCGCGTGAACAAACTCGCCGTGATACTTCTCATGGTTGTGCGTGTATTCCTTCCGCACCCAGCACTTAAAGTGCGGGATATTGCTCTGAAGGTAAGCCACTAGCTGCGGCCATATAGACCACTGTTCTTGCTTGAAGGCTTTTTCATACCGCCTTTAGCTGCGCCGCCTTTGGCGTACCCCTTGGTCTTCATGGCCCCACCTTTTGCGTAGCCTTTGGTTTTCATGGCTGAGCCGCCTTTCTTCATGCCCATAGGCATTTTCATGCCTTTCTTGCCACCCATTGCGCCGCCTTTTGTGCCCATCTTGCTTTTCATAATCTCGCCTCCGTCTTTAGCGAAAGTTGCGACATTGGTAGGCTTGCCACCAACACCCTGTTTTTTTGACCGCTTGCGGCTAACCGCTGAAGCAATCTGCTTTTTGCTCATGTTAGCGGCTTTATCTGCGGGTACGCACTTAGGGTAACCACGATCAGAATCGCTGGCACTCTTACGCCCACACTTTTCAAAGCCACCGCCTTCTTTGGGCGCTGAGATGTCAACCCAGTTGCCACCCTTGCCTTTGCCAAACCATTTCTTGAGTCCGCTTCTGGGCTTAGCCACGAGGTACTCGCGTCTTCTTTTGCTTGCTTGGCATGATAGCGCCACAGCCACGGCCTTGAACCATCACGGTTCCACCCATGTTCATTTTCTTTGCCATGCTCTTGGCAATTGCAGTGCCGCGCTTGCGCTCATATTTACTTAGCTTGCCGTCTTTGTCCAAATCGCTTTTTACTGGGTCTAGCGTAACTTCGCCGCCGGTTTTGCCTCTGTATGTTCCGCCCATTCGCTTGTACTCCTGAACCATCCAGCCGTTAGCATAGGCCGAAGGATACACATCAAACTTGGCCTTAGCTTTTGCCTTGGCTTTTTTGTACAGGGATGGATTCGCTACGTTTTCAGGTATGTTGTCGGAAGCCACGGCAGCCCTATCTTAAAATCTAAATCTTAGCTTGCTGGGATCAAACGCCACTTTAGGAATGGGGAAAGAGGGTTTAATTGTCGGCGCGGGTTTGCTTGGAGGCTTGCTATCAAAAAAACCCATGTCTCTCGGCTTACCCGTGGTCAAGTCTATAGGTGTAGGCATTACTTGCGGTATCATCATCCTCGGAGGCGCTTTCGGCATTGGTGGCTGATACATGGAGTTGCCAGTCACAGGATCTGTGTAATATCGCCCACCGCTTTTAACCGCCGTAGGCGCGGGCTGTTTGATTCTTGTTGTGGGGGTCGCTGCGCGCTGACCCCTTGGGTCAAACTGCTCTCTCTCTTCAAAAAGACCCATAGCATCTGCGCGACCATCCGATACATTCATGGCTGCTGCTGAGCCACCGCCGTAAGGGTTGAACCCAGCGGCTTCCGACGCTGATGGGCCGAAGCCATAAGCGTCCATTTCTGGCTCAACGCTTACACCTTGCTGGCCCTCTGCGGAGCCGACCGTGATTGGCGGCGTTGTGGTTGCAGGTGGCGCTGTGGTTGCAGGTGGCGGCTGCTGGCTCTGCATCTGAGCCATGATGTCATCAGTAATCTGCTGACGCAGAGCCTCTGTGTCTACCTGTTGAGGTATTTCGCCTCGAAGCGCCTCTATTTGCGCCTGAATTGGGTTCACAGCAGCAGAGATTGCTTCTTGTCTTTGCTGAGATATCGGATTAATCGCTGCGGCTAAATCGTCTTGCGTTAAGCCAGCGGCTTGTAAAGCGTCGATACGCGACGCCAATTCTGCTCTCTGTCCCGTTGCTGCATCAACGGCTTGCTGAAATTGCGCGGTTTGGTCATTGACAGCGGCTAGTTGCGACTGAATCGACTCAATCGGCAAAGCACCAAGATTGTCGGCCAGCCCGCCGATTTGTTGTTCCAAACCTGCTATCAGATTCGCGGTTTCGTTGCGTATCGTTTCGGATTGAGCCGCGTTTCCAGACTCCACATCTGTATATAGGCTTTCTAACTGTTGATTCAAACTGTTTATTTCGGCTTGTGTGCCGCCAAGAGCTTCTAGTTGCTGACTGATAGAACCTATCTCGCCCTGCGTAGATTGTGCTTGTTGTCCCAGTGTTGCCAGCTCTTGATCGGTAGCGGTTTGCGCAGCGGCTTGTATCGCAGACAACTCAGAGGCTGACAATTGCTGTCGGTCTAATAGGTCTTGGAAATTACTCTCTATGACGCTATTGATATCGGTCAAATCAGTGCTTAATGACCCAATTCTTTCTGTAAGATCACTGACTAAAGAACCTTGTCGGTCACTCAAATCGCCAATCGCAGCCTCTTGAGCCTGACGAACCAGTCTGTCGCCTTCTTCTATTTGACGAGCCAGAGCCGCTCTTTCATCTAAACCGGCTTGGCGCAGATCGAGGGTCTCAGCGTCAACCTCTCTTTGCATGTCAGCAATACGGCCTTCAAGCGCCTTCGTAATATCAGAGCGTTGCGCCAATGCAGCGTCTTCTGAGGTAGATAGCTCTTGACGCAATAAGTCTCGCAGACTATCAATCTCGGCTTGACGAGCAGCGGTAGCGGCTTCATCAGAGGCTCGCTGCTCTTCCATAATCCGCTCATACTGGCTTGCCAGCATGTCTTCAGTGTCTGGCGTAATAGCTTCCAAAGTACGCAGCGTGGGCGCTGCTGGCGCTTCCCTTGGCCCTCTGTCGTAAACGGGCTGCTGCATCAAATACTGATTCAGAGCTGAGTATGGCGAAGCCGAGCTTCCGTACTCGTCTAGCGCAGCCTGTAGATCATTGGATTCAGCCATCTAATTCACCAATTTTTGCACGACCAATAAGAAGCTGCGAATACGTCCTTCTTCTTTTGAACCGCATCGCAGTTGTGGCGAGCACGAAAGTTGCGCCGACGCTCTGGACTGTCGCGCTTGATCTCCATATTCGGATCACCGTAGCGCACAATCTTTACTTGATCGCCTTTTTTGGCTAGAACCGCGAACTTCTTGTTCTCGCCGGGCGTTCTTTTCTGCTTGTTATAGCCGGGGAAAGACTCGCCTCTATAGACGAGCCTGCCCGACTTGGTTCTCTTAACGTCGCTTGTGTCAGCCATTAGCCGTAAGTCTTCAACACTTCAACAATCACAGTATAGGTGTCGCTGCTACTTGCGCCAATCGTCGTGAACTTCACGTCACCCGTCTTCCCGTCACCCGCATTATTGGGGATGCCAGAAAAATCAGAGTAATCGTGAAAGCCATTTGAGTCAGGCGAAAGGCCAATGATCAACGTGTCAGCCGTGGCGTCGTTGAGCAACTCAACGCCCATGCCGACGCACTGCCACCAAATCTTGGCGACAGCTACTTCTGTGCAAGCCTTTCCTGCGCTGTTCGTAGTCAACGCGCTTACGTCAATCTTAGTGACAGCAGTCTCACCCGTACCATCGCTGATATTGGTGAATTTGAGGACGGCTTTGCGCTCGCCGTCCTGAATGGTTTGGCTTGTTACTGCATCTGCCATTGCCTATCTCCTATTTTGTGGATTAAGCGTCAGCGAAAGGCGTAACAATCGTTCCTGAACCAAGCAGCAAGGTGTTATGTACGAGGTAGCTGGCTGTATCAATTGCTGTTACTTGAATGACGCTGCCGACCAAACCGCCTTTGGTTGAGCCGTTGAAAGTCATCACGTCATTTGCTGCGGCTGGGAAGAAAGCTTTCTCTACGCCGTCATCGACAGCAACGATCGCTGCACCTTTGAACTTGTCAGTGCCATCGGTAAGGATGTCCAAGTCAGTGGCTGCGGTTTCAATGTAGAAAAAGAAAGACGCGCCTACATTATTAGCTTGATCAGGGGACGTAGGATCTGTAGGGGTGGTGGAAACAATTGATGGCAAAGTAAACTTGCCGTCTGCGTCATTCAGCAGAATGATCTTGCCAGCATGAGCAGCCACGGTCAGCGTGGTGTCTGCGGACAGACTGACGCTGCTGTTTACGCCTGCGGTTATGAAGCCGCCCAGCGATCTGACTGGGCCTGACATTGTTATCTGTGACATGGTATTACCTCTTACGAAAGGATTCGCCCCAGAGTCTTCGTAACGTCTGCTGAGCCAGTCGCTGGGGCTTGATTTATCTCAGATCCTCAGTGTATGCCAACGACCCGCCAAAAAAAAGTTCAATTATTTGCACTTTTGTGTGTATACATAGTTGCACATAGACACGGGATCTGTATAATTAGGGCCATAACAACGGAGAATGATGATGACAGTAAAAATCTACCAGTTTCACCTCACGCAAGAAGACATCGATCTTTTGAACAAAGAGGGATGGGGCGCTTCAGGAAAAACTATGGCTTTCGCAGACAAAGGCATGGGCAAAATTGACCTGACTCAATGGTTCCACGCTTATAACCATGTTGCCACGGTAGATGCTACGGACTTGGGCGAAGTTTTTCGACTGACAAACCTTTGGGAAAAGCCAGAGCTAGTTAAAAAACACGCGCAAATGAGCAGCGTGTCGGTTGGTGACGTGCTGGAAATGGACGGTCAGTTTTACTTGGTCGCAAATTGCGGCTTCGAGACAGTCAACTTAAACAAGGCGGCGTAAGCCGCCCGAAGGAGAAAGTGATGGGTAATTTTTGGAACTGGTTGGAAAATCGCATTGACGAGTACGAGCTGGCGCGTCAGCGCGGCGTGAAGGCTTATGACGCTCGCATCAAGCGTATGGCGGCGGAGTACAACGAGGATTTGGAGCCTGTTTACTCGGAAAAGTCTGGTCGGTTACACGCGCCTTGCGACGGCTACGTCTGGAACTGGTGCGAGGGTGACAGTGAGTTTGAAGGCGAATATCTCGCGGGTCAGTATCTACCGTTTCCAAAAGAGCGCGAAAGCATCACCAGAGGCGGATTCACGGGTAAAACCGAGTTCAAAGTGCCTGTTGATCGCGCCGACAAGTTCATGTCGCAGTGGCAGGAGTTGCCAGCGGCGACCCGTCAGATCGTCTGCATTCATCAGTCTAGGGAGTTCAATGACAAGGGCCGATATGGATTACAGGGCAAGCCAATGCGCTTCCTGACCATCTCTAAATGCCCCGAAGACATCTGTGAAGCAATCCGCGAAAAGCTGATCGGTGATCTGGTCAGGTTGCAGAAGTATGCTCAGGAGCAGCAGGAGTCTGAGCGCGAAAAGCGTGACGCCGCCCATGAAGCTGGAGAGGATGCGCCAGAGGGACGCATTGTTATCACTGGCACCGTGCTGGCGTTCAAATGGCAGTCATCGCATTTCGGTGACGTGCTCAAGATGTTAGTACAGGATGATCGAGGGTTTCGGGTTTGGGGTTCAGCTCCCAAGAGCCTTGATGATGCGGAGCGCGAGAGCCGTATCACGTTCACCGCCACAGTCACAGCGTCAGACAAAGACGCCAAGTTTGGGTTTTTCAAACGCCCCACCAAGGCAGAAATACTAGAGGAGGCCGCATAAGCGGCACAAAAAAAGGGGGCTTACGCCCCCTTTCTTTTGCTTGGTATCTACGCGCCTTGTGAGCCGTAGATGCCGCGCCAGTCACTAAAGCCGAAGCTGTAACGCTCACGAGCCTTGTAACGGATGTTGCCAGTCGTAAAGTCTGGCTCCATCGTGGTTTCCATCGCAGTACGCTGGAACATCTTCAAGCCTTCACCAGCGTCGGTGACGCTAGTCAGCAGGAAGAAGGCATCAGGGTCAGTCAGGTAGTGATTGACCGTGTAGCCACCGGGCAATACACCCGTGTTGCGAATTGCGTTGATGTCGTTGTCAGCCGTGCCGCTACGAAGCGTAGAGCTTAGGATGCGGTCAGCAACAAACGTCAACTGAGGTGGAACAACCAGCTTCGTGGCTTGAACAGAGATCGTTAGACCCTTGTCATCGGTGAATGTGCTGATATCAATCAACGCATCTTCCAAAGACGTTTCGTTCAAGTCGGCCATCGATGTCGCACGGTTTGCAGCAGTGCCGCCACCCGCTAGAGGGTGTGCCGTGTTGATCAATGTTACGCCGTCACCGCCAGTGAAGTTGGTATCAAACGCATTGTTCAATACGTCAGCGCCTTTTACTTCCTTGGTGTTAGCCATAGATCGGGCCAAAGCCTTCACATATCGCTTGCCCAGTGAGTCGTAAAGGTTGTCCTCTACGGCTTCGTCGGTCAAAGCGAAAGCCAACGCAACGGTGTCGTGCGTGTAGCGAGCGGTATAAGACTCAGAAGCGTTGTCGAATTGTACGCCTTGGCCTTCAGTTTTGGTCGGTGCTCCACCGAAACCAGTGATCAAAACCTCTTCTTCAAAGGCTCGCTGTGAGTCTTCGATGGCAAAGATTTCTTCATACTCGCGGTCATATGAGTCGTAACTCATGCCGAAAAGCGAGTTCAGACCCGGCTCTAGCTCTTTAGCTAGTTGTGCTCTTGAAATAGCCATTATTTAACTCCCTATGCTAAGCCAGCGCCTTTAACGCCGAAGATTGAGTTTTGAATGACCACAAGCACGTTTGTGTTAGCCGAAGCAACATCGTCGTTGTTCGGATCTTGTGAAATGTCAATCGCCTTGATTGGCAGGGTCGTTGCTGTCGCACCAGTGGTTACGTCCAGCTCAGCTCCCGAAATGCCAGTTTGTGTGCTGCCAGCACTGGTGTACACGATATCGAAGTTGCCGAAAAGATCAGCGACTGGGAATGTGTCATCAGCCTGCACTTCGTAAACAACATTCGGATCATCAATGATGAAAGCGATGATGTCTGAAGCGTTGGTGCTTGCAGGGTAGTAGTTGCTGAACACCTGCTCGCCCGAAGTCGGATCGGTGTACTGACAACCGTTAAATACGCCAACGATAGGCACAGTGCCTCCGTCAGCGTGAACTTCCACCGTACCGCCAGTGACTTGAGCGACCATATCGCCTTGAAAAATGGATGTTCCATAGTTCGCAGCAATACGATATCGACTTGAGCCACCAGAATAAGGTGCGCCACCGATCATTCTGACCGGCTTCATTCCAAATGCAGCGTCTTTATTCGCCATTTGTAATTACCTCTATCTACGTCCAAATGTGACGTTGCTATCGCGTTGAGGATCGTATTTAACATAACGGCTATCGCCACGGGTCTCGTTGAACATGGTGTTGTCCAACGCATCAGTGGCTTCTTTGCTTTTAGCCTGATAATAGGCTCTCCGCTCTTCAACCGTCTCGTTAGGGATCTTCGCTAATAGCAACCCTTCGTTGTAAACCACGCCTTCGTGCCGCCCATTGTCCATCGTCGGTAAAGAACGCCATTCTTCAGGAAGATCAGTCCCTCTTACGAGTTCCCACCCTTCCCTAATTCGACGCGAGACATTAGCTCGATCTTCTTGTCCCAACATCGACTCCCTGATCCACCGATAGGTATAACCCGGCGGTGGTGTAGGAGTCTCCAATGAGCGAACAGGTCGCCACGGCTTTCTGCGAGTCTGATTATCGTGTGACTGCGAATCACGGGATGAACGTGCGCTTGCTTTTGTTTCCGCCATTTTAGCTTGCCTCTCTTGCTGCAATTTTTTGCTTCTCTTTGGCTACTCGCTGCAACCATGCCTCTTCAGACATATTGTGCGGCTTGAGACCTCTGAGACGCTCTAGTTCTGACTTAGAAAAGCTCACGCCATTCTTTTTGCCTTGTGTTTTTGACCGACCTCCTTGGGAGGCGGAAGCGACTCTTTGCACAGCGGGTCTGCTTCCACTTTGAACGGTCTTAGATCCACTTTTAGCGGATTTCGTGTGAGGATAAACCGTACCTACACGGCTGTCCAACTCCTCGTAATACTCATCTGAGCCAACATCATAGCCCTCGTTGGCTAGGTTGTAGTGGACATAATAGGCATATTGGGTTGCCTTCATGTCCTCTTCATCGTCTTTGTTAGCATACCAAGGATTGCGTTCATGCCACTCCAGAGCATCCTCTGTAGGCTGAACCTCTTGCTCGGCCTGCCGGTATTGTTCCTGCTGCACAAACTGCTCATTGCCTTGCGACACATACGCCTGCTCTTGCACTGCGGTCTGTTGTCGAGCCTTGGCTACACGCAGCTTTTCTTTTTGAATAGATATGTCGCTCTGGAGCTTTGCTGCTTTCGTTATTAGGTCTGCATCGCCGCTTTCGACAGCCTTGCGATACACATCATCAATTTGAGACTCCTTCGACGCCAAAGCCTCTTCTTCTTTCGCCAAGACTTGGTTTGACTGCTGAACCGAATACTGCCGGTACTGCTGAAGCTCTGCCTCTTTCTGCAAAGCAATCTGCTCAAGCTGCTGCGCTCGCTGTTCTGCCTCGCGGTGCTTAGCATTCAGCTTGTTGATGCGCTTAGAAACCGATTTGGTGTAATTCTCAAGCTCGTCGCCAGAATCAGTGGTTTCTACTGGGTCTTCTGTGACCTCAATAGAGACCTGCTCTTCTTCGACTTGCTGGGCGTTTTGGTTCTCAATCATGTGAAACTCACTATGTCATCTGGGTTAAGAATTGTGCCAATAACCTCATCATCATTGATGATCCTGACCTCGCCACCGTCTTCTAACTTGAATCGAGCGCCAGAGTAACGACCGATCAGAACCCATTGCTTTTCTTGGCACCAAGGCGTGTCGCCAAACTTTTCCGTGTCGCCGTAGCAAAGTGGCCCCATTTTTACAACATATGCCACAACCGTGGCAAGTGCCTCACGGTCTACAGTCTCTTTCAATAGGTGAATACCGCCATCAGACTGAGCTTTGCCCTTGTAAGGCAGCACCAACATGCGCCAACCCGTAGGGTCTGGCATACGCTCTAAAGCAGATTTATCAAGCAAGGTGGGGTCAAGAACGCGCTCCGTGCTTGCGACGTAAGCGGATTCCGTGGTCGGGGTAGTCAATTTAGATTTCCTTATAGAACTCTTTAATGGTTTCCTCGACCAAGTTTATAACAGTTAGCTCGCCTTGCAAACTTTTATAATGTTCTATATCTTTTAACATACCGTCCATCATGACCTCGCGGATCAATTCCTTCCGCTCAGCCATGACTCGCTTCAAGCGCGACCCAAGATCAATGTCATCCACTAAACTTTCTCATGGAAATCGAAACCACGGGTTGCAGCACCGGCACCACGCGCCTTGATCACCTTGATCTCACCACCCATCGTGCGACGAATCAGCTCAGGGGATGTAGGGCCAGATTTGATGCTTTTGGTTGGTGAATCAACCTTCTTGATTCTGCTCATATCTTTCATCAGTCTTCCTCGCTTTCTTCAGTTTCTTTCTTCACAGCGGCCTTTTTAGCCGCTTTTTTGATAATAGGCTCTTCCTCGATAACAAGCTCTTCTTGAACCTCTTCAGCGACCACTGCTTCAACCGCTGGCTCTTCAATTACAGGCGGTTCTTCGCCAGCGATTCTCGCCAACTTTGCAGCAATCCGAGCATCGCTCTTTCTTTTCTTCTCAGCAGCATCTTCAGCTTTCTTCTCTGCCAAAGCGATTTCCACTTGCCTAGCAAGCTTTTTGCTTTCGCGCAGCTCTTCGATTCGCTGTCGCACATAACTTGTTGATGAAATCAAATCAGCCATTATCGGCCTCCCATGTTTTTGTTTTGCATGTCTAGGAGCTTCAGCTCCGCTTGCTGCTCTAGGCGACGAAGTGCCACATCAAGCTTATCGTCCGCAACTTCCTTCTGGATACCAAGGCGCTGCTTGGCAATCTCTGTCTCCAACAGCTTCTCTTCAGCACGTTGTTGTTGCTTGGCCTCAAACTGCTCGTTTTCAGAATCAATGGCCTTTTCTTTCAGCATAAGCTCTTGCTGTCTAATCTGAACCAGAGGATCTGTCTCGTCGCCCTGACCAATCGACTCAAGCAGTTCTTGCGTCAATTGAGCCAAAACTGGCGATGATATCTGCTCGATTTGCATCTGAATCTGGCTTTGCATCTGTTGAAGCTGCTGGGGGGGAACCTGTCCTGACTGTTGCGCGGCCTGCATTTCTTGCATCTGTTGGTTCAGCTCTGGCGGTATCTGGTCTTGAACCATCTGACCAGCCATGAACTGCAAGTGCTGCATCATGTGTCCAATGACCATGCCCTGAAGCGGCGGGTTCTGCTTAACCACGTCGGTCAAAAACAACGATCTGTGAGCATCGATGTGAGCCTGATGGTTCTGTGGCTCAAACGCTTGCGCTGGTTGCCCCATCAAGAAGCCACTATTTTCTATGCCTGCATCAACCGGCATTGGCTGTGGTGGCGGTGGGGGCGGCTGTATGAGGCTGTCCACATCATCAACGCCGAGAGCCGAGTACATGCGCCTGTACGCCTCATAGATGCCCTGTGGCCCGTGTAGCTCAGGGTTAGATTGCACCATCGTTAGCAGCTCTTGAGCCATTGTGATGCGCTGTGATTGGCTGAAGATATTGGGATCTGATACAGGGATGACATCAACTCGGCCATCAAAATCCTGACCCATGATCTCTTGTGGGCCGTTGCGCGAGACATACGGATAGCTGGGTGGCAGATACTCGGCAAATACTTTGGCAAGAAGCTGAAATTCCAGCTTCTGGCTGTAGTGCAGGCGCTTGTGAATCGCGCTCATGACCTTGGTGCCACGCTCCAGCAGAGCCACTGTAGTGCCCACTGGCATGGCTTGATTCATATCACCGACATTCATGTCGGCTATTGACGCAAACCGCTTACCAGACTCTACAAGCAGCCCTAAGAGCTGCATGAGCACGTTGCTAGGTTCTTTGATGGGCAGCGGTATCAAGTTTTCGCGTAACGAAGCACCAGTGGTGTCGATGTCGCGGAACTCGCCCGGTTGTAATGGGCTGTCCTCGTCACGAATACGCATACCGCGAGCCTTGAAGCCTGCTGGCAGGTTCGCCAAAGTGCCTGCATCAATGAGCTGGCGCAGAATCGACGTGGCCGACTTGGAAATGCCACCGATCATGTGGCTTAGCCCTAGACCATAAAAACCGAGTCCCGGTAAAAACTTATACTGCACGAAGAAGTTGATCTTAGCCTTGCGCGGGTCAGTCTCGATGTAGTTGCGTCTGATCGACAAAACTTTTTGGCTTCCTTCGTCTATCGTGACGATGTACGGCAGCTTCAAGCCTGTAGGCTCGCCATCCTCTCCTACGTCCTCAAAGCCGGGTATATCAAGTATGGTGTGCGTCTCAAAAACGACGTGATCACGGTCTTCTTGATACGAAGGCTCCATGCCCTCGATCTCGTCAATCTGCTCGTCAATGTCGCTTCGGCTGACGGTCATAGAACCGCCCTTCAACTCGACATCGGCATAAAACCCGTTGATCTGCTGCTTTTTGATCTCGTTACGGCTCATGTTGAGAACGTGCGTCACACGCTCTGCGCTGAACAGATCGGTGGCCTCGTAAGGCACAATAAGATCTTGAGGCTCGATGAACTTGCTCATTGCACGGCTTGTGCCAGTGTCGAAGTACACTTTCTTGAAAGCCGAGCCTGCGAGCGGCAGATAGAACAGGAGCATATCCAGCTCTGGGTCGTACTCTTCCATGATGTTCATGATGTAATAATTCATGAAGTCTTGGACGCGACCAGCCTGCATTTCGACCTCTGGGCTGCGTACACCCACGATTTCGGTCTTGACCGGCCCCTTGGCGGGTAGCAGCTCTTTGTACGCCTGCGCCTGAAACTGCGTAACCGATTCCGCCAAGATTGGGTGAATAACGCCGCTTGAGCCTTCAAAGGGCTGGCTGCGAGACTCATCGAACTTCATGCCCAGATACTTCAAACCATCGGTGTACGTCTTTTCCCACTCGCTACGGCTTTCTTTGTCTGATTTGATCGAACCAATAACATCGCTCGCCAGCTTGGATAAATCACTGTCTGAGATGAAATCAACCAAGTTCGCGTTGAAGTCGGTGTCTATCTGCTCCTCAACAGCGTCGATCTCGTCATCAATCAGTATCTCTTCTTCCCGCACCAATATCTCGGCTGCGTTGCGGATCTCATCGTTGCGAGTCATCTCAGGCTCGATTTCCATCGCGCTACCCATCGGCATCACGTCAGGATCGTTCTCTGTGCCCAAGCCTTGTTTTTCAATCGCCATTAGTAATATACCTGTCTGTCACGCCTTAAAAACTCAGCCTCTTCAGGGTAATCGTCTTGCAAGCTCAAAAAGCCGCCTTGACGGAACCGCATCAACGCCATCGTTGCCGAGTCACAGTAATCGTCGTTATCGCCAAACGGAAAGCTCGCCATTTCTTCAATCACCTCATCGGCAAAGCTTTCATCTGGTGCCCAAACCATGCCCGACTCAAAGATCGGCGCAACGCTGTTCATTCGGGCAATCTTATCTTGGCCTCTCGATGGTGTATAGGCCGTCACTGGGATGCCCATGCGCCGAAGCTCTTGAGTCAGTGGCGTACCACTGGCTTTGGCCTCGATCAAAATGCAGTCTGGCTCCCAATACTTGTACTCTTCGTAAGCCAATCGCTTCAGCTCAGGAAAATCCAACCTGACTCGTTTGGCGTCTAGCAATATAATTGCTTGAACATTGTCATCTGGCGACTGAAATATCGCCCATGTGGTTATGGCCGAGTAGTCGGCAGTCTCTTTTTTGCTAAACGCGGTGTCGTAGCTCTGAATGACGTATTCATAAGATGGCACCCAGTCCTTTTCCCACTTACGCCACCACTCTCGCTTCACGATAGAGCCAGCTTCAGCGGTTGGGTTTTGCATCCACTGAGCATTCCATTTGCTGATTGGTAGAGACGCTTTCACCGACAAAAGCTCTTCTTTCTTCCAGAACTCAGGCCAGAGCGGAGTATCAGATTCGGGCATAATGGCGGGGAACTCGACAACCTCCCACTGGTCAGCGTGATCGTCGCCCTGCTTCTTGAGAACCTTCCCTACAAGGTCTTTCGTTGACCATCGAGTCATTACAATGATGATCGTTCCGCCCGGCTGTAAACGCTGCCGTGGCCCTGACGTGTACCACTCGTAAGCCGACTCCATTGCCGTAGGCGATAGCGCGTCTTGCTCTGAGTGCGGATCGTCAATGATCAAAAGGTCAGCGCCGCGACCCGTGATAGCACCGCCAACACCTGCGTAGAACGATTCACCTTCTTGGTTTGTTGTCCAACGGCCAGCAGACTTGTTGTCCGCCTGCAATTGTAGGTCTGGAAATATTTGAGAGTAATCATCCGAGTCGATGATATTTCTGACTTTTCTGCCGAATCTAACCGCCAGCTCAGCCGTGTGCGTGGTTTGAATGATCTTGAGATCACCCTTGCGCCCCATCATCCAAGCAGGAAAGTAAGTACTCGCAAACTCAGACTTAGAGTGTCGAGGAGGCAAGCAGACGATCAACCGCTTCAGCTTGCCTTGTGCAATCTTGTTGAACTTGTCGCCAATAATCTTGTGATGACGGCCCAATATACACTCAGGCCACATATGCTTGACGAACTCAATGAAGTCACCCTGACACTTGTCCTGCTTTTCCATTTGGTCATAACGGGACAGAAGCGCCAAGGCTTCGTTTTGATCCTGCTCGCTCAGGATCTCAAAGTCTTTCAGCGAGAGTTCAGACATTTTCCCAAGCTTCCCCTTGGAACAAAAGCGCCTCTGCTTCACGCCTTCGGATCAAACCGTCTAATACTTTGCCGCCAGCTTTATTCCATCTACGGATCTGGTGTGGCACGTCCGCCATGTCACCTTCATTCAAACGCTTCAGTAGCGTGGAGGATTTTAGGTTGGTTGGGCCAAGGTTGTATGTCCAAGCCACTAGCGCGTCAAACTGACTTTGCGTCAGCTCTGCATCAACCAGCTCGTTGACGTAACCCTCAAACTCTTGCAGATCATCAACGAGCATGTCATCAGCGTCTTTCTGGGTGCAGGAATCGCCATCACTGACACCTCGGGTATGACCATAACCAATCGTCCAGACGTTAGCTGAGCACTGATATGCTTTCAGTTCGCAGCCCTCGAACTTTTTAATCAGGGATATCCCCTCCTCGCTGGTCACTCTCATCTTCGAGTTCCTCGTCCAAATTTTTGTAATATTGTACAATAGTGAGCACTTGGCGGATATATCTTTTAACTTCCGCCATGTTCGTTGATAGGTTCTCATAACCCTTTGTCGATAAGCCATAGTAAGCGTTCGTCGGGGCGTTACCCTCTTCAAGATCATCAAGATATTCCTGCATCGTCTGAGGCGTAAGAACCTTCCATTCGACAGGCAGTGTGGATATGGCGTTTGGCAGTGCAGGGTGGTAGACGGCTGCTGGCTTGATGACCGTGACAACCTCGACAGGCTTGGTTTCAGGGATGTATGGCTCTCGACCTAGCAGTCCACAACCACTAAGAAGCAGGATCGGTAATAGTTTCCAGATCACTTAAAACCCCCTTAGTGCCACGGTTGATGATGTTTTCAATCAGACCCGGTTTGCGTAGCGACAGCACATTCATATCGTGCTTTGCGAACTTTTTTCTAATCGACTCCACCTCTTGCTGAGCCTGTGCGTTAGCAGCCTGAAGCTCGTTGACTCGATCCAATATACGCTGCTGGCGCTCTTCCGCCTCAGTGAGTTGGTTGTTCAAGTTGGATATGCTGTTTTCTAGGACTAATTCGTTTTCGGCGGCAACGCGAAGCTTGGTAGCCATTGCCTCTTTCTCAGCCTCAGTCTTGTCCGCATACATCTTGAAAGCCCCGCCCGTAAGAACCAAGGCCACGCCCAGAACACCCGCTACCTGCCACATGCTATTTCCTATTCGACCATGCTTGTGCGCCAAAGAACGCTGCCAGTATACCCGCGACAGATACAAAGTAGACCGCTGCCATATCACCTAGAATCGTTGCTGCTTGCACCAGCCCGAAAAGCTCCGATGCCACAACCAAGCTGGGGTAGAGCAACATGCCCCACAAGGCAAACCATGACATAGCCCTTTGTGCATCAGCACGTTCATGTTGTAGCTGTAGCTCTTGCAGTTCTTTACTGGTGTTTAACTCTTCGTCGGTAACAACACCGTCGCCATCCGCATCGTATTCGGCGTATTCGCTACCTTCCTCTAGCCGTTTTGCACTCATAAGGAATCACCGTTTCGTATGTAGATAATTTCAAAAGCTGCGGAAATGTCGAAAGTGACAGAATTAGATGAAGATAGTGCCCTTACTTCGATATCTGACTTCTCTGTAAATTTTAACGGAACCGCAAAGGTTTCTTCGATGTGCATACCTGTTGTCAAAGACTTAACGTCCTTTGACTGGAATACTTCCCCAAACGGTCTGACCGACAAAATTAATTTGCATACCGCAGGGGTATTGGAAGTAGTTCCATTCGATAT
>Ga0208645_1000356_pt1 | contig 52210 bp, 54 predicted proteins | sample VirMetDEL_Sep_01_FD_184519 | JGI IMG/M metagenome (GOLD analysis project Ga0208645, IMG submission 184519) | Aqueous microbial communities from the Delaware River and Bay under freshwater to marine salinity gradient to study organic matter... | ecosystem: Environmental > Aquatic > Marine >... | reverse complement strand
GCGAAGTGTTGATTTCCTGAATTAAATCAGTATCATGCGCCTCGCGTTGGGTCGTTAGCTCAGTTGGTAGAGCAGTTGGCTTTTAACCAATTGGTCGTAGGTTCGAATCCTACACGACCCACCAGATCGCAAAAGCCAGTCGTGAGACTGGCTTTTTTTTGCTCTCGGAAAAGCCCGCTGGCCGATGCTGCCCTGCCTGTGGCGATGGGCGGACAGGGGGTATACTCGCAGCTCGCTCAAGAGCGCCGCAGGTTCGATGACATGACACAGATTTCCGAACGCCTTCTGGTTCAAGCCCACCTCGATGCCAAGCAACCCAAGCCGCTGACTGCTGAGGAGGAGGCTTTCTATCGCCGCGAGATCGCCGCTGAGCTGAAGAAGCAGAACGCAGTGCTGGTGGCGCACTATTACTGCGACCCGGTGATCCAGGCCCTGGCCGAAGAAACCGGTGGTTGCGTCTCCGACTCTCTGGAAATGGCCCGCTTCGGCAATCAGCACTCGGCACAGACCGTGGTGGTGGCCGGGGTCAAGTTCATGGGCGAGACGGCGAAGATTCTCAACCCGGAAAAGCGTGTGCTGATGCCGACGCTGGAGGCGACCTGTTCGCTCGACCTGGGTTGCCCGGTGGATGAGTTTTCGGCCTTCTGCGATCAGCACCCGGAACGCACCGTGGTGGTCTACGCCAACACTTCGGCCGCGGTGAAAGCGCGCGCCGACTGGGTGGTGACCTCCAGTTGCGCGCTGGAGATCGTCGAGAGCCTGATGGACAACGGCGAGACCATCATTTGGGCGCCAGACAAGCACCTGGGTAACTACATTCAGCGCGAGACCGGTGCCGACATGCTGCTGTGGGATGGCGCCTGCATCGTGCACGAGGAGTTCAAGTCCAAGCAATTGCTGGACATGAAGGCGCTGTACCCGGATGCCGCGATTCTGGTGCACCCCGAATCACCGCTGAATGTGGTCGAGCTGGCCGATGCAGTGGGCTCGACCAGTCAGTTGATCAAGGCGGCGCAGACCCTGCCGAACTCCACCTTCATCGTCGCCACCGACCGCGGCATCTTCTACAAGATGCAGCAGCTGTGCCCGGACAAGACCTTCATCGAGGCGCCGACTGCCGGTAACGGTGCCGCCTGCCGCAGCTGTGCGCACTGCCCGTGGATGGCGATGAACACCCTGGAGCGGGTGCTTACCGGCCTGCGTCAGGGCTCTGGCGAGATTCATGTCGACCCGGCGTTGATTCCCAAGGCGATCAAGCCGCTCAAGCGCATGCTCGACTTCACCCAGGCCGCTCGGATGAAAGTCGCCGGTAACGCCTGACAGGCATGCAGTCGAAAAGAAGCCCAGCTGATGCTGGGCTTCTTGCTTTATGTAGCCCGGATGCAATCCGGGAATGGCGAGAGGGCAATATCCCCGGATTGCATCCGGGCTACGGCAACGCGTCTGTTCAGGTTGCCCAATTTTTCGGCTCGTTGACCACATTGAGCAGCGCGCGCAAGCGACCATAGTCGCGTCCATTGAAAGCGAACGCCAGCCGGGTCAGGTGGCAGAGTTCCGGTTCGTCACGTTCCTGTTCGCAATAAGGCTGTTGGGTGAAGCCACCTTCCTTGCACAGGCTGGCGAAGTCGCTGTGCAGCTTCGCCAGAGTGGCCTCGTTGAGCGGATGGTTGAGGCGAATAACGAAGCGCTCCTTGAGCCAGCGGCTGGAGTGGAAGTTGCGGTAGAAGTTGGCGATTTCATCCACGGCTTCTTCGGCGCTGTAGACCAGGTGCATCAGGTTTAGGTCGGTGGGCAGGATGTAGCCGTTATCGCCGAGCTGCCGGCGGATAAAGTCCAGCGCGTCTTTCCAGTAGCTTCCGCCTGGTTGATCGAGCAGCACCACGGGTACCAGCGGGCTCTTGCCGGTCTGGATCAGCGTCAGTACTTCCAGCGCCTCGTCGAGCGTGCCGAAGCCGCCGGGGCAGAGCACCAGGCCATCGGCTTCCTTGACGAAGAACAGCTTGCGCAGAAAGAAGAAGTGAAACGACAGCAGGTGATGACTGCCGCGCATCGTGGCGTTGGCCGCTTGCTCGAAGGGCAGGGTGATATTGAACCCCAGGCTGTTTTCCGTGCCGGCGCCTTCGTGGGCAGCAGCCATGATGCCGCCACCAGCACCGGTGACTACCATCAGGTCGCGGTGTGCCAGTAGCGCGCCGAGCTCTCGTGCTTGCTGATACAGGGGGTGATCGGCAGGCGTGCGCGCCGAACCGAACACTGTGACCTTGCGTCTGCGTTTCAACTGCTCAAGCACGCCGAAGGCGCGCTCCATTTCGCGCAGGGTCTGCATCATGATCTTGGCGTCCCAGCGGTTGCGGTCCGCCTGGGCCATGTGGATTACGGTGGTGAGCATTTCGCGGTACAGCGACAGGTTGGGGCTGTTGCCCGGGGCTGCCAGCGCAACTAGCTCGTCCACCTTGCTGGTCAGGTCGACTTCGCTGGTTTGCACGTGGCGGGACAGATAGTCGTCCGGTTCAAAGGGCATGGAAACTCTCCTCTTCTTGGCTGGCAAAACGCTTGAAGCGTCTCGCCCTGGCCGGTTCCTTGATTATGGAGTGTTAAGCAGCTTGCCACAGGCAGGCTGCCGTTTCGTTGCGGCCTTTTCGTAAGCGTCGATTACAGGGCGATCTGTTCTCCTGGCTCGGGAATGTTGGCGATCCAGTTCAGGCGTTCGCGCAGGGCTTGTTGCAGAGCCTGCATCTTCTCCAGCTCGCCATGCACCAGATACAGCTCGGGGTGATGGGTGAACTGGCTGGCCCAGTCGAGCAATTGTGATTGCCCAGCGTGGGCCGAGAAGCCGCCGAGGGTATGCACCTTGGCTTTCACCGCGATGCGCTGATGCAGCACCTTGACTATTTCAGCACCGTCGACGATCAGCCGCCCGAGCGTGCCCTTGGCCTGGAAGCCAGGGAAAACCAGGTGACAGTTCTCGCGCCAGAGGTTGTGCTTGAAGTGATGGACGATGCGCCCACCATTGCACATGCCGGCGCCGGCGATGATGATTGCGCCGCTGTTGATCCGGTTGATCGCCATCGACTCTTCGGCTGTTGGTGTACAGCGCAGGATCGGCAGCCAGTCTTCGACGCGTTTTACCCCCTTGGCGGACAGTGTGGCGCGATCCTCGGCCGCAAACTGGTCGTGGAAGTGGCTGTAGATGGCATTGGCGCGGATGGCCATGGGGCTGTCGAGGAACACCGCCTGTTGCGGTAGCCGGCCCTCCTGGTAGAAGCGGCCGAGGTAGTAGATCAGGTCCTGGGTGCGGCCGACGGCGAACGACGGGATCAGCACGTTGCCGCCTTCCTTGTGAGCCTGCTGGAGAATCTCTGCCAGCTCTTCCAGGGTTTGTTCGCTGGGGCGGTGATCACGGTCGCCGTAGGTCGATTCCATCAGCAGTACATCGGCCTGCCTCAGTTGCACAGGTGCCTGCATCAGCGGTGAGCAGGTATTGCCCAGGTCACCGGAAAACACCAGATGGCGCTGCAGATGATGGTCTTGTACCTGAATCTCGACGATGGCCGAGCCAAGAATATGGCCTGCATTGTGGAAGGTGACCTGCACGCCCTTGGCCACCTCGACCATTGCACCATAGGCATGTGCGCGGCGCTGACTAAGGGCCTGTTCGGTATTGGCGACGGTATACAGCGGTTTGACCGCCGGCTTGCCCTGGCGTGCGCGCCAGCGGTTTTCCCACTCGGCGTCCTTTTCCTGGAGAAAGGCGGAGTCCAGCAGCATCAGCTCGAGCAGTTCGCAGCTGGCTTCGGTGGCATGAATCGGGCCGCGATATCCCTCGGCTACCAGGCGCGGTAGCAGTCCACTGTGATCGAGATGGGCGTGGGAGATGACCACGGCATCCAGCGTTTGGGGATCGAAGGGGAAGGCGGTGCGATTCTGATCCTCCTCCTGGCGACGGCCTTGGTGCATGCCGCATTCGAGCAAGACCTTGGCGCCATCACGGCTCTCTAGCAGATAGCAGGAACCCGTGACTTGTTGGATCGCGCCGATGAAGGTGAGCAGGGCCATGGTGCTGTCCTCGTCGTGATGAGGAGGTGAGTCTGCAGGTTCTGTCCGGTGCAGGCCTTGATGCAGATCAGCCGGCGCCTGGGGAGGTGTTCTCAGCATAGTCGCCTGTGGCTTGCCGTTCGTCTGAGCGGGCATGTTCTAGCCAGGTGTCTGATTTACTTGCACAGAGCAGGATGTGTTCAGTGGTGTGGCCAGCGGAGTGCAGCGCAAGGCGCTGGGCTCAGGCGACTGCAGGTGTTGCGCATCAATTGGCCATCAATGGCTGCTGAGGATTTTTGCTTGAGGCTGACGGGCGAAAGATGAATGGCCCCCGACAGGCAGGTGGAACCTCATCCGCCACGTCGAGTCTGCTGTGTGGTCAACAGGAAGGGAGGGGCAGGCATGCCCAGATTGATTCTGGAGATAGAAACGGATCTCTACCGCATGCTGCAACAGGCAGCGCGAACCAACCAACTGAGCTTGCAGGACGAATGTACGCGCCGCCTGGAGGGTGGTGTGCGGCGTTCACGCTACATGGAGGCCTTGCTCGCCGAACTGCGCGCCGATGACGCGCAGCGCCGAGCGGAAAGGGGCTGAGCTTAGCCCCGGCTCAGAGACCGCAGTCGCTCTTGTCGAAGACTTCGACGGTGACCGGGCGATTGCTGCGGTATTCGCTGAACTGGTAGCGCAGCTGTGCGCCCTGAGCCAGCAGGCTGCGGTAGCCCGGGTTGCGGCAGACGCTGGCGGCCAGTTGCGCACGCACGGTGTCGGGATTGCCGCGCATCTTCGCGGCATGCGCTTCACGCACGCTGAGGTGGTTGATCAGCGTGTGACCCTCCACGGTGTAGCCCTGATCGAGAATGTCCTCGTTGATCGCCCGTGGCGTACCTTCGCTGCTTTGCCGGGCGACCTGCTCCAGGGTGCGAGTCAGCTCCATTTCCTTCAGCGAAGCCGCCTGGGCAGTGGGAAGCATCAGGCTGAGCGCGAGAGCGGGAAGGATGTAACGCAACATGTAGGGTGACTCCTGAAAACGTGGACGAGGGTTGGACAGGGCTTCGGGGCGAATGTTCGCGCTGGTAGCCAATTGCCTGCCTGAAACAAAGTGTTACCGATGGGGACATGCTGGCCTCTGGCCGCCGTCCGTCACCACGACCAAAGGCCGGGGATCATCGGCCAAACCTGCACGTCACAGACATTGAGCCGCCGTTGCAGCCGGACGTTGCCCGCGCAGACCTGCCTGAAGTCTGTCGCGGGTGCTTGCCGTGCTGCGTGGTGTTCAAGCAGCGTGCAGGAGAATAACAATGACAATGCTCTTTCGGCGCTGGCCATCGCGGGTGATGGTCGGCAGTTTACTGGTTTTGCCTGTCGCACAGGTGCAGGCATCCGGTTATCACTTTGGTTCGCAGTCGGTGGCGGCGCAGGGTTCGGCGCATGCCAACGGTGCCGAGGCCGCCGACCCCTCGACCATTTTCTACAACCCGGCCGGCCTGGCCCGGCTCAAGGGCACGCAGGTGACCTCCGGCCTGACCGTTGTGCTGCCAGACGGCGATTACGAGGACAAGGGCAGCCGTGACGTATTCGGCAACCCGGTGTCGGGGGATGCGGGCGAGTTTCTGCCTGATGCGGCGGCTGCACCGAACTTCTATTTCTCTCACGAGATCAACGACCAGGTGACGGTCGGCCTCGGTATTTTCACCCCGTTCGGCGCCAAGCTCGATTACAAGGAGGACTGGGCCGGGCGTTATGGCATCCAGTCGGCCAGTCTGGAGACGGTGACCTTCAACCCGAGCATTGCCTTTCGCTTCAACGAACACCACAGCATTGGCTTCGGTGTCTCGGCGCAGTACATCAAGTCGGTGCAGCGCGGTGCAGCGGACGTCAAAGGTGCATCGAGGCAGTTGGCGGGGCAGTTCGTCGATGCGAACTATGAAAGTACCAGGAATGCTGCTGATCCGATCCTGGGGCCTATCGTAGGTGGCATCGCGGGGGTTCCTGTACCGGATGAAATCACGTCCTGCCGCGGCGTGGCGGATAGGGATGGGTTCGTCGATTGCGTTGCAGGCAATTTTGCTGACAACGTACAAGGTGACGGTTATTTCCGGGTCAAGGGCGATGACTGGGGCTTTGGTTGGAACATCGGCTACATGTGGGAGCCGACCAAGTCGACGCGTTTTGGTGTGTCCTATCGCTCCAATATCCGTCACACCCTTGAAGGTGAGACCAAGTGGAGCTTCGCCGATGTGAAGGGTAGCGTTCCCTCACCGGATACGTCGCTGGAAGGTGGTATTACCATCCCTATCGTCGATATCTACGTCCCTCCGACCGACGCCCTGCAGGAGTTGTTCGATCAGGGCAACTGGGTCAATCCCGGTGAATTCGCCGGCTCCAGGCTGCACCCCAACTCCAAGGCGAAGACCGCCATCGATACACCGGAGATGCTCTCCTTCAACGCCTTCCACCAGCTCAACGACAAGGTGGCGTTGATGGCAGACCTGACCTTCACCCGCCATTCGCGGCTCGACGAGGTGCGCATCGGTATCGATCAGGTGGCGGGCTATCCCTACTTCAACGGCGTGACCGAGGGCGATCTGAGCGTCAAACAGGACTGGAAGGACAGCTACAAGATTTCTCTGGGCATGAACTACCAGTACAGCGACGATCTGCTGCTGCGTACCGGTGTTGCCTATGACCGCTCACCGGTCAGCTCGCCGCAGTTGCGTCACCCGGCGTTTCCCGATGCCGATCGCTACTGGCTGTCGTTCGGTGCCAACTACAAGGTGACGCCCGATACCTCGGTGGATCTGGCCTACAGCTACGTGCAGTTCTCCAGCGGCAAGATGGATTACCGCGATGGCTGTTCACCTGCCGGCTGGGTGCCGGGCGCCGGTGGCCTGTATCAGGACAGCGGAGTGCGCTGCACCGGCAACGGCGGCAACTACACCGGTGAGTACGAGACCCGTATCCATTTCATCGGCCTGGCCTTGAACCACACGTTCTGAGCGCCAGAGCAGCGAATGGGGGTGGTAGAATCGCGCCCCCGTTCGTTGTCGCGCCCTCCATGACCCATCCAGCCCCACATGCCGTTGCCCGTCTGCGCACAGAACGTCTGGCGCGCAGCCTGAAACCTTTCGTCGCCCGTGGCTCGCGTGCCGAGCGCTGCCCGCATTGCCGCGTGCAGCCGACGCATTGCCTGTGCGCCTGGCGCCCGCAGGTCGAAGCCAATGCCGCAATGTGCCTGGTTATGCACGATATTGAGGCACTGAAACCGAGCAATACCGGTTGGCTGATCGCTGATGTGGTGCCTGAAACTCACGCCTTCGGTTGGACACGCACTGCTGTCGAGCCAGCGTTGCTGGCACTGTTGGCCGATCCGCAATGGCAGCCTTATCTGGTCTTTCCCGGTGAGTACGTGGCACCGCAGCGCGTGGTCGAGGAGGTGACGCTGGCGCCCGGCAAGCGGCCGCTGTTCGTGCTGCTCGATGCCACCTGGACCGAAGCGCGCAAGATGTTTCGCAAGAGCCCCTATCTGGATGCGCTGCCGGTGCTGAGCCTGACCCCGGCGCAGTTGTCACGCTATCGTCTGCGTCGCTCCACTCGCGGCGAGCATCTCTGCACCGCCGAGGTGGCTGCGATGTGCCTGGAACTGGCTGGTGACCTGCGTGCTGGCGAGGCGCTGGATGATTACCTCGACGTTTTCAGCCAGCACTACCTGGCGGCCAAGCGCCGTTTGCCGCTGGATCTCAACGACGCTCTGCACCAGCGTTTGCAGACGTACCGCTGAGTTCGCTGGGCAGTGGCTTGGGCCACAGCTGAGCCAGCAGCATGCCGCCAAACATCAGCGCGCAGCCCATATAGCCGCGTACCTCCAGCACTTCGCCCAGCAGCAGGGCGCCAGCGATGGCCGCGAATACGGCTTCCAGCGAGAGAATGATCGCCGCATGTGAAGCGATGGCATGCTGTTGCGCCACCACTTGCAGAGTGAAGCCGACCGCCACGCCGAACAGGCCGCCGTAAAGGATGGCCGGGCCGGCAGCAATGATGCCGGGCAGCGTTGCAGTTTCGAAAAGCACTGCCAGCACCAGGCTGATCACCGCGCAGGTGGCGAACTGGATGAATGCCAGGCGTACCGGATCGTGACGGCTGGCGAAGAAACCCACCAACAGCACGTGAATGCCCCAGACGAAGGCACCGGCCAGCTGTAGCCAGTCGCCGGAGGCCACGGTGAATCCTTCGCCGACGCTGAGCAGGAACATGCCGACCACCGCCAGGCTGGCGCCCAACCAGATGCCAGCGCTGCTGCGCTGGCCGATCAGCAGGCCGAGAATCGGTACCACGATCACGTACAGCCCGGTGATGAAGCCGGAGTTGGTCACCGTGGTGAACAGCAGACCGACCTGCTGCAGGTTGATCCCCAGTGACAGCGCCAGGCCCATGACCACGCCGCCCAGTAACAGGTTGCGATTCAGCGCGGCGGCAGGGCGTTGCTGGCGGCGCTGCAGCAGGGCCAGCACTGGCAGCAGCACCAGGCAGGCGAGGGCGAAGCGCAGGCCGGTATAAAGAAAGGGGCCGATATTATCCATGCCCAGACGCTGGGCGACGAAGGCACTGCCCCAGATCATCGCGGTAATCAGCATCAACAGGTCGGCGCGCAGGGCCTGGCTTCGCATTGGCAGCGTCTCGGCGGGAAAGCTGCGCATCCTGCCGCAAAGCATTGCGCTTGACCACCCCGTCACAGCTCGGCATGCTGAGCGCCGCCGTCGGTCCGAGTGGGGAGTCTGTGATGCTGAATGAGCAGGCTTGAGCGGGTCTTCAGGCGAAAAGCACTGCCATACTCACCTCAGTGCCACTCATAACAAGAACAGGATCTGCCAATGGCTGCCTACGAAATCCTGATTGCCGACGACCACCCGTTGTTTCGCAGCGCGCTACAACAAGCACTGACCCTGGGGCTGGGGCCTGAAGTGCGCTTGGTAGAAGCGGCCAGCATCGCCGAACTCGAAGGCCACCTGGCCACCAAGGGCGATTGGGACCTGGTATTGCTCGATCTCAACATGCCTGGTGCCTACGGTTTCTCTGGGCTCGTGTTGTTGCGCGGTCAGTATCCGCATATTCCGGTGGTGATGATCTCTGCTCAGGAAGAGGCTTGCGTGGTCAACCGCTCCCGCGAGTTCGGGGCCAGCGGCTTCATTCCCAAATCCAGCCCACTGGAAACGCTGCAGCAAGCCGTGCGCCAGGTACTTGATGGTGACACCTGGTGGCCGGCGTTGGCCGAGGAGGGCGCGCCAGTTTCCGAAGAGGCCAAGGCCGCCAGTGCCGGTCTCGCCAGCCTCACGCCGCAGCAATTTCGTGTGCTGACCATGGTCTGCGAAGGCCTGCTGAACAAGCAGATCGCTTACGAGCTGAGCGTCTCCGAGGCGACGGTCAAGGCGCATGTCACGGCGATTTTCCGCAAGCTCGGCGTGCGTACTCGTACCCAGGCGGCGTTGCTGCTGCAGCAGATGGAATCGATTCCCACGCAGTGAGAACCCATCGACGATCGCTGCGAGTGGGTGTTGCAGTGTTGAAAGTAAGCTCGGAAAGCCGCTAGTTGCGGCGACCGCCCTACAGCGCGGCCCGGGTCCGAACGAAGTGATTTTGCAGCTAGCAAACTTCACATCCTCACTTATTTTCGTCCTGTCTCGTTGGCGCTCGCGATCTCGTATATAGGTGCTCGCGCAGCAGATGCAGTAAGCTGCGCGCCTCTTCCTGCAGGGGTGAGGCGCATGTCGCCATTCAAGGGCCAAACCGGCCTGAAACGTATCCTCAATGCCGCCAGCTATTCGCTCGATGGTCTGCGCGCGGCATTTCTCGGCGAGGCGGCCTTTCGTCAACTGGTGCTGCTGAATCTGGTGCTGATTCCGTCGGCCTTTGTCCTCGACGTCAGTCGAGGCGAGCGGGCGCTGATGGTCGCCGTGTGTCTGCTGGCATTGATCGTCGAGCTGCTCAACTCAGCCATCGAGGCCGCCATCGACCGCATTTCCCTTGAGCGCCATCCGCTGTCGAAGAACGCCAAGGACATGGGCAGCGCCGCGCAGTTCGTGGCGCTGGGCATGATCGCCTCGGTCTGGGCGGTCATTCTCCTCGGCTGAGGTGCTCAGACGATCGGCGGCAGTACGATCTGATCACTGCGACTGACTCCGGTAGTCAGCGCGCGACACTGTTCGAGAAACTCGCGCATGGCCGCCGTCTGGTACTTCTGCTTGTGCCAGATGAAGTAGAACTGCCGGCGCAGGTCCAACTCCGTGGTTTCCACCGGCATCAGGCTGCCACGGCGAAAGGCGTCGCGCAGCGCCAGGCGCGAGATGCAACCGATGCCCAGGCCGGATTCCACGGCGCGTTTGATCGCTTCGGTGTGCTCGAGCTCCAGACGAATATTCAGATTGCGTGGGTGATGGCGCATGGCCTGATCGAAGGTCAGTCGCGTGCCTGAGCCTTGTTCTCGCAGGATCCAGGCTTCGTGCGTCAGCTCTTCCAGGCTGGCACTGCCGCGCTGGGCCAGCGGGTGCTGCGGCGCGCAGAACACCACCAGTTCGTCCTCGACCCACGGCTGCACCTCGATATCTGGATGCTGGCAGTCGCCTTCGATCAAGCCCAGGTCCAGCTCGTAATGCGCGACTTGTTGCACCACATGAGCCGTGTTGTGCACTTGCAGCTTCACCCGACATTCGGGGTGATGCTGCATGAAGCTGCCGATCAGCAAGGTCGCCAGGTAGTTGCCCACGGTCAGCGTGGCGCCGACGTGCAGCGAGCCATAACCGCTTTTGCCGCCGAGCAGGCGTTCGATTTCGCGGGCCTGGTCGATCAGTGCCACCGCCTCGGGCAGCAACTGCCGACCCAGGGCGTTGAGCGCCAGGCGTTTGCCGGCGCGATCGAACAGCTGGCAGTCGGATTGGCGTTCCAGTTCGGTCAGCGAAGTGCTGGTCGCAGACTGCGACAATGCGAGCGATTGCGCGGCGCGCGAGACGCTTTCATGCTGCGCCACGGCAACGAACACCTGAAGTTGTCTGAGAGTAAATCGCATATCGATATAACCGATAACCTATATCTTGATAATCCACTTAACAGATATTGTTGCCGCGAATAGAATGCCGCGCAATCGCGCCTTCGGCGTCGCAGTTTTTGAGGAAATCATCATGAGCAATATGAACGTCGAGCGTGTGCTCAGCGTCCACCACTGGAACGATACGCTGTTCAGCTTCAAGTGCACCCGTGACCCGGGCCTGCGCTTCGAGAATGGCCAGTTCGTGATGATCGGCCTGCAGCAGGATAGCGGTCGCCCGCTGATGCGCGCCTATTCCATCGCCAGCCCGAACTGGGAAGAGCACCTGGAGTTCTTCAGCATCAAGGTGCCGGACGGCCCGCTGACCTCGCAGCTGCAGCACCTCAAGGAAGGCGACGAGATCATCATCAGCAAGAAGCCTACCGGTACCCTGGTGCTCGATGACCTCAATCCGGGCAAGCACCTCTATCTGCTCAGCACTGGCACCGGCCTGGCGCCTTTCATGAGCGTGATCCAGGACCCGGAAACCTATGAGCGCTTCGAGAAAGTGATCCTGGTCCACGGCGTGCGCTACGTGAACGAAGTCGCCTACCGCGAATTCATCACCGAGCATCTGCCGCAGAACGAATTCTTCGGTGATGCGCTGAAGGACAAGCTGATCTACTACCCGACTGTGACTCGCGAGCCGTTCGAGAATCAGGGGCGTCTGACTGACCTGATGCGCAGCGGCAAGCTGTTCGCCGATATCGGCTTGCCGCCGATCAACCCGCAGGACGACCGCGCCATGATCTGCGGCAGCCCGAGCATGCTCGACGAGACCAGCGAAGTGCTCGACAGCTTCGGTCTGAAGATCTCCCCGCGCATGCGTGAGCCGGGTGATTATCTAATTGAGCGCGCCTTCGTCGAGAAATAAGCTTTCGATCTGCTGCGCGTCGGCCCTGCTGCGGTAAAAACAGGCTCGAAATGCTCATGTGCTACACAACACTCCGCTTTCTCGCCTGTTTTTGCCTTGCATGACTCTAGCTCGCGAGATCGAATGAAAAGCCGCCCAATTGGGCGGCTTTGTCGTTCGTGGGGCCCGTAGCCCGGATTTCATCCGGGCTACGGGCTACATCAGTGTCTTACAGGCGCTTGGCGTCGATGATCAGCACTGGTTCGCGCGGTACGTTCTGGTGCATGCCGCGGTTGCCAGTGGGCACCTGGGCAATCTTGTCGACCACGTCCATGCCGCGGGTCACCTTGCCGAAAACGGCGTAGCCGAAGTCGCGCGAGCTGTGATCGAGGAAGGCGTTGTCCTTGTGGTTGATGAAAAACTGGCTGGTGGCCGAGTCACGCACCTGCGTGCGGGCCATGGCCAGGGTGCCGCGAACGTTGTGCAGGCCGTTGTCGGCCTCGTTCTTGATCGGTGCGTTGGTGTCTTTCTGGCGCATGTCGGCATCGAAGCCACCGCCCTGAACCATGAACCCAGGAATCACGCGGTGGAACTGGGTGCCGTTGTAGAAGCCACTGTCGACGTATTTGAGAAAGTTCTGCGTGCTGATCGGTGCCTTGTCGGCGGCCAGCTCCACTTCCACTTCACCCAGGCTGGTGGTCAGCAGGACCTTGGGGTTGTCGGCGGCCAGCAGGCTGGAGGACAGCAGCAGGGCGCCAGTGGCGAGAACGAGTTGCTTGAGCATGATGGTCAGTTTTCCTTGTTGGCAGTCTCGCCGAGGAAGGCGAGCAGGGCGTTATTAAAGCGTTCCGGTTGATCCAATGGTGTGGCGTGGCGCGAGTTTTCGATGATCAGCAGGCGCGCATTGGGCATTTCTGCCACGTATTCGCGCTTGCGTTCAACGGGTGTGTAGTCGCGGTCGGCAGTGATCACCAAGGTAGGACAGGTGATGCGTTTGAGGCGTTCCCGCACGCCCCAGCCGATGATCGCGTCGAGGCTGGCGAGGTAGGCGCGCTTGTCGTTCTGCGGCCAGCGTTCTTCGACCTTGTGCCGCAGCTCTGCCTGTTCCGGCTTGGGGAACAGCAGCTTGGCCAGCGCTTTGGCGATGGTCTCCAGGCTCAGCAGGCGCGACAGCGTCCAGCGCTTGCCGATTTCCAGCCAGTCGCGCGCGCTCTTGGCCTTCACTTCCGGGCCGCTGTTGACGATGGTCAGGCTGCGCAACAGCTCCGGGTGGTCGACGCCAAGCTGGAAGCCGATCATCCCGCCCATGGAGATGCCCACCAGGTGCACGGGGGCTAGTTGCAGGTGTTCGATCAGGGCGGCGACATCCTCGGCGAAGTCGGCAATGCGGTAAGCCTCGCGCGGTTTGTCCGAACGGCCGTGGCCGCGTACGTCGAGGGCGATCACCCGGTAGTGCTGGGCGAGCACCGGAATCTGGTATTCCCAGTCGCGCGTGCTCGAGCCCAGGCCGTGGACCAGCAGCAATGGCGCGCCGTGGCCGTAATCCTCGTAGTGCAACTGGCAGCCATCGTTGTCGAAATAGGGCATGGCAGGGCTCTCAGTTGGTCGACTGCGGTGCGGCGAAGGGCGCATCCAGAGGGGCAGCGTCGAAGTTCTTGATCAGCTCGATGAGAATTTGCGTGGCCGGGCCCAGTACACGGTCCTTGTTGCTGTAGAGGAAGAAGCGCGGATTGCGGATGGCGCCCTGGCCCAACGGCAGGGGTTTGAGCAGGCCCTCCTGCACTTCGCGGACGATCAGGTGGCGTGGCAGCCAGGCGAAGCCCAGGCCGCTACTGACGAAGGTGCGTGCGGTCGGCAGGCTACCTACCGTCCAGCGCTGTTCCGCGCCCAGCCAGCCGGCGTCGCGTGGTTGCAGGCGGCCGGAGTCACGGGTGACCACCTGCATATGGCCTTCCAGGTCCTGAAAACTCAGCTCACGTTGCAGACGGTGCAGCGGATGTTCCGGGTTGGCGACGGCGACGAATTCCACTTCGCCCAGCTCGATGCCGAGGTGGCCGGTGATGTTCAGGGCACTTATCGCAAGGTCGGCAGTGCCTTCGAGCAGCACTTCCTCGACCCCGGACAGCACCTCTTCGCGCAGGCGTACGCGGCAGCCGCGACTCTGCGGCATGAAGGCGGTCAGGGCGCGAACGATATTGGCGGTGGGGTAGGCGGCATCCACCACCAGGCGCACTTCGGCTTCCCAGCCCTGTTCCATGTGATGAGCTAGGTCTTCCAGCTGGCTGGCCTGTTTGACCAGTTGCCGCGAGCGGCGCAGCAGCACGTCGCCAGCCTCGGTGAGCACGGCCTTGCGGCCGTCGATGCGCAGCAACGGTACGCCGAGTTGTTCCTGCATGCGCGCCACGGTATAGCTGACCGAGGACTGCGAGCGATGCAGCACGTCGGCGGCCTGGGCGAAGCCGCCTTGATCCACCACGGCCTGCAGCGTGCGCCATTGATCCAGGGTTACGCGAGGAGCTTTCATCACATCATCCTGCCTGAGTCGGCTGTTATCGCCGACGATCTCCACCTACACTGGCGATCCCATGTTGGAGAGCACCGATGAAAAAAATAATCTGCTTGCTGTTCGCCTGTGTGCCGTTGGCTGCCCATGCCTACCCCATTGAGGTGGAAAAACAGTTCAATGGCGCCGAGGTCTCCGCCACCACCCAGGAAATCGACCACAACATGGCGGCGCTGATGCTCTACAACTACGGCCAGAGCGAAGCCGAGTGCAGTGCCGTGTTCCAGAATGGCCCCGAGGCACCGCGCATCCGGCGTACCGTGTTGGCGCCTGGCGCCAGCAACAACATGGCGGTCAAGTTCACCCGTAGCGTGATTCGTCTGCGGATCAAGCTGACCTGTAACCTGAAGTGATGAAAGCCTAGATGCGACCAGTCGATAAATCAAATTAGTCGATATATGTAAGCGGATATTTACGCTTTTTAATCGAAAGTAGCATCTCTATTCTGTGCTCCATCGACTCTTGTTCACCTCGATGGAGCCTCAGACATGTCCCGTATTCTCGTAATCGAAAGCAGCGCCCGCCAGCAAGGTTCGGTCTCCCGCGAGCTGACCCAGCAATTCATCGCCAATTGGCAGGCTGCGCACCCGGCTGACCAGATCCAGGTACGTGACCTGGCGGCCGAGCCGGTGCCGCACCTCGACGCCACCCTGCTGGGTGGCTGGATGACCCCGAGCGAGCAGCACAGCGATGCCGAGAAAGCTGCCCTGGCGCGCTCCAATCAACTGACCGACGAGCTGCTGGCTGCTGATGTGTTGGTGTTGGCTGCGCCGATGTACAACTTCGCCATCCCCAGCACCCTCAAGGCCTGGCTGGACCATGTGCTGCGCGCTGGCGTCACCTTCAAGTACACCGATACCGGCCCGCAGGGCCTGCTGACCGGCAAGCGTGCCTTCGTGCTCACCGCCCGAGGCGGCATCTATGCTGGCAGCGGCCTCGATCATCAGGAACCCTATTTGCGCCAGGCGCTGGCCTTCATCGGTATCCACGACGTCCAGTTCATCCATGCCGAAGGCCTGAACATGGGCGCCGAGTTCAGCGAAAAAGGTCTGGCGCAGGCCAAGGCCAAGCTGGCTGAAGTGGCTTGATCCGATACTCTCCTGGCGCCTGGGCTCCTGGGCGCTCCTGCCGGGCATTGCGCAAGCAATGACCGGCTTTTTTACGTGTCACTGGCGACGCGCTCTTGTCCAGTGACGACGGCTTGCACGTGAGGCCGATGGGGTTCGCCAGCTGTCGATTGTACGTCCGTGACGAACGCGCTAAGGTCGCCGCCTGTTCCTGAGGTGACCATGCGCTATCTGTTGATCGTGACCCTGCTGTGGGCTGTTTCCTTCAGCCTGATCGGTGAGTACCTGGCCGGTAGGGTCGACAGTTACTTCGCGGTGCTGACGCGCATCGTCATCGCCGGTCTGCTGTTCGTGCCGCTGACCCGTTGGCGCGGACATGCCCCGGCCTTCGTGCGCGGCATGCTGCTGATCGGCGCGCTGCAGTTCGGCATTACCTACGTCTGCCTGTACCTCAGTTTCTCGGTGCTGACCGTGCCGGAAGTGCTGCTATTCACCATCCTCACGCCGCTGCACGTGACGCTGATCGAGGATGCCCTGAACCGCAGGTTCAACCCCTGGGCGTTAGTCGCCGCTCTCGTCGCGGTGTTCGGGGCGGGGATCATTCGCTACGACGGTATCAGCAGCGGCTTCATGCTCGGTTTCGTATTGCTGCAGATCGCCAACTTCACCTTCGCGGCCGGGCAGGTGCTGTACAAGCATCTGTTGCTCAAACATCCTTCGAGTGAACCACAGTACCGGCGCTTCGGCTTCTTCTACCTGGGCGCGTTGCTGATCGCGCTGCCCGCGTTCCTGCTGCTGGGTAACGGCGAGCGTCTGCCGAGCACCCCGTTGCAGTGGGGAGTGCTGGCCTGGCTCGGCGTGGTGGCGTCCGGCCTTGGTCTGTACTGGTGGAACAAGGGCGCAAGCCTGGTGGATGGCGGCACCCTGGCGGTGATGAACAATGCGCTGGTGCCGGCAGGATTACTGGTCAATCTGCTGATCTGGAATCACGACGCCGATCTGCTACGCCTGGCCCTGGGCGGTGCCGTGATCGCGGCGTCGCTGCCGCTGGTCAATCTGGGGCGTGCGCGCCGCACGCCTGCCGAGGTGCACTGATGCAACTGTCCGGGCGTGGTGTGGCGCTGTCGGTCGGCGCCTCGGTGCTGTTCGCCGTGCTGCCAGGCTACGTGCAGTGGCTGACGCCGCTCGATGGCGTGCAGATATTCGCTCAGCGCGTGCTCTGGTCTATTCCTTTGGTCCTGCTGCTGGTGGTGCTGGCACGGCAGACCACTTTGCTGCGCGAGACCTTCGTGCGCTTGCGTCGCGAGCCGCTGCTGTTGGCTGCCTGCCCAGTGGCGGCGGCGCTGATCGGCGTGCAGTGGGGGCTGTTTCTCTGGGCGCCGCTGGCAGGGCATATGCTGGAAGTGTCCATGGGCTACTTCCTCCTGCCGCTGGCGATGGTGCTGACCGGCCGGCTGTTCTATGGCGAGCGCCTGCGCCCGCTGCAGCGCTTGGCAGTGACCTGCGCCATGCTCGGCGTGCTGCACGAGCTGTGGCGTACCCAGGCGTTCTCCTGGCTGACGCTGATCACCGCGCTGGGGTATCCGCCTTACTTCATGCTGCGTCGTTGGATGCGCCTGGATGCGCTGTCCGGTTTCGTGCTGGAGATGCTGATGCTGGCGCCGTTGGCGATCTGGCTGATCGTCACCTACGGTCCCGTCGGTGCATTTGCCGAGCGTCCGCTGCTGTGGCTGCTGGTGCCGGTGATGGCGTTGATCGGTACGCTGGCGTTCGCTGCATACATGGCCTCCAGTCGGCTTCTACCCTTGGGGCTATTCGGCATTCTTAGCTATGTCGAGCCGGTGCTGTTGTTCGCCGTGGCGCTACTGGTGCTGGGCGAGACCTTCGATGCGGGGCAATGGTTGACCTACCTGCCGATCTGGGTGGCTGTGTTGCTGGTCGGTTGGGACAGCGCTCGGCTGCTGCGCAAGCAGCAGCGCGAGAACATCAGGCCGCGTTGATACGCGGCGCGGGGATCTGCCTTGGCAGGCTAACCTGCTTCTGCACCTGATAGTGCACCTGCAGCGTGCCGCTGGTGAAGCGGCGTTGGTCGCTCAGCGTCAGACTGCGTTCCATGCCGGTAGCCAGCATTGGAATACCGGCACCGAGCAGGTGCGGCACCAGGTTGATCACCACTTCGTCGATCAGCCCGGCGGTGTAGCAGTTTCCTGCCAGCAGGCTGCCGCCGACCAACCAGATACGCTGGAAACCGGCCTCGTTCAGTGCTGCCACGGCTTGTGCGGGTGTGCAGTGAGTCAGCTGGATTTCATCCGTGGCACGTGGCAGGGCGAGGCGCGTCAGCACCACGCAGGGCTTGCCGGGATAGGGCCAGGGGCCGCCGCGCTTGAGCAGCGCCTCGTAGGTGCCACGACCCATCAGCAGGGCATCGATACCGGAGTAGAAGTACTGAAAGGCGTACTCTTCATCGGCCTTGCGCAGTGAATCGAACCAGTCGAGGCGGCCATCGGGGCGAGCGATGTAGCCATCAAGACTGGAAGTGACGTGATAGATCAGTGACGGGTTCATCATTGCACCTCGAGGGGCCATCTGAAAATTGGAGTGGCGCCACCGAGACAAGTTCTTCGCGCGCCTTACCGCTTGTCGGCAGATAGTGCACTTCTAAGGCCCGTTTCACTGGCGGATGGTGCCTACGCCGAACGTGGAATATGCAAAGAAATTCGGCCCCGACGGCGGAAACCGTTAGGCTATGCACCGTTTTGTCGATTTCTTTGAGGTAGTGCCCCCGTGTTTGCCCAATTCGCCCTGCATGAACGCCTGCTGAAAGCCGTGGCCGAGCTTAATTTCGTCGAGCCAACTCCGGTGCAGGCGGCAGCGATTCCGCCTGCGCTGGAGGGCAAGGACCTGCGGGTGATCGCCCAGACCGGCAGCGGTAAGACCGCCGCCTTCGTCCTGCCGTTGCTCAATCGCCTGCTCGGTGATGGCAACTCCAAGCAGCGTCTGAGCATTCGTGCGCTGATTCTGCTGCCGACCCGCGAGTTGGCCCAGCAGACGCTCAAGGAAGTCGAGCGCTTCGCCCAGTTCACCTTCCTCAAGGCCGGCCTGGTGACCGGTGGCGAGGACTTCAAGGTGCAAGCCGCGATGATGCGCAAGATCGATATTCTGATCGGTACGCCTGGCCGTCTGATCGAGCACGCCAACGCCGGTAACCTGCCGCTGGACGAGGTTGAAGTGCTGGTGTTCGACGAGGCCGACCGCATGCTCGACATGGGCTTCGCCGAGGACGCCCAGCGTCTGGCCGAAGCCTGCGGACCGCACCAGACACTGCTGTTTTCTGCCACCACTGGCGGCAACGGCCTGCGCGAGATGGTCGCCAAGGTGCTCAAGGACCCGCAGCACCTGATGCTCAACAGCGTCAGCCAGCTCAACGAGGGTACCCGTCAGCAGGTCATCACGGCCGACCACAACTACCACAAGGAACAACTGGTCGACTGGTTGCTGACTAACGAGGCCTATGACAAGGCCATCGTCTTCACTAACACTCGTGTGCAAGCCGACCGCCTCTACGGCAAGCTGGTGACCGCCGGGGTCAAGGCGTTCGTGCTGCATGGCGAGAAGGACCAGAAGGATCGCAAACTGGCCATCGACCGTCTGCGCCAGGGTGCGGTCAAGGTGCTGGTGGCCACGGATGTGGCGGCGCGTGGCCTGGACGTCGAAGGCCTGGATCTGGTGATCAACTTCGACATGCCGCGCTCCGGTGACGAGTACGTGCACCGCATCGGTCGTACCGGCCGTGCTGGTGGCGAGGGTCTGGCCGTATCGCTGATCTGCCATACCGACTGGAACCTGATGTCGAGCATCGAGCGCTACCTCAAGCAGCGTTTCGAGCGCCGTACCATCAAGGAACTCAAGGGCGTTTACCAGGGGCCGAAGAACCTCAAGGCGTCTGGCAAGGCTGCTGGCAGCAAGAAGAAAAAGACCGAGAAGAAAGACCCGAAGAAGGCCAGTGCATCCAAGCGCAAGACCGGTCCACGTCCGGCTGGCAAGCCATCGTCGTTGGTCAGTGAAGATGGTAGCGCGCCGCTCAAGCGCAAGAAGCCGGCTGCGGAATAATGGCGTAGGGTGGACGACACTTCATCCGTCCACCGTTCTGCGCTCCAATGGTGGATGAAAAGAGCGTCACCCACCCGACACGCTCAAGCGCAAGAAGCCTGCGCAGTTCTCCAATGTAGGGCGGGTGCAACCCGCCAGCAGGTATTGGCAGGTTGCACCTGCACTGCGTTTATTCCACCCCGACGAAACCACCGGTCTGGTGCTGCCACAGGCGTGCATACAGACCGCCGCGGGCGATCAGCTCGGCGTGGGTACCGGTTTCGATGACCTGCCCCTGGTCGATCACCACCAGGCGATCCATCCGCGCGATGGTCGACAGGCGGTGGGCGATGGCGATCACCGTCTTGCCTTCCATCAGGCTGTCCAGGCTTTCCTGAATGGCCGCTTCCACTTCCGAGTCCAGCGCCGAGGTGGCTTCGTCCAGCACCAGGATCGGCGCGTCCTTGAGCAGCACGCGGGCGATGGCAATGCGCTGGCGTTGGCCACCGGACAGTTTCACGCCGCGCTCGCCCACCTGCGCATCCATGCCGCGCCCGCCTTGGCTGTCGTCGAGCGTAGGGATGAAGGCATCGGCGCGCGCCTTGCGTACCGCTTCCCAGAGTTCGTCGTCGCTGGCAGCGGGCTTGCCGTAACGCAGGTTGTCGCGAATCGAGCGGTGCAGTAGCGAGGTGTCCTGGGTCACCACGCCGATGTTGGCGCGCAGACTCTCCTGGGTCACCGTGGCGATATCCTGATCGTCGATCAGGATCCTGCCGCTTTCCAGGTCGTATAGGCGCAGCAGCAGATTGACCAGGGTCGACTTGCCGGCGCCGGACGGGCCGACCAAGCCGATCTTTTCGCCGGGGCGAATATCGATGCTGAGGCCGGCGATAACGCCGCCACGCTTACCGTAGTGGAAGTGGATGTCGTCGAAGCGCACGCCACCATGCTGCACCTGGATCGGCTTGGCATCGTCGCGGTCGAGCACCTGGCGTGGTTGAACGATGCTTTGCATGCCGTCCTGCACGGTGCCGACGTTCTCGAAAATGCCGTTGACCACCCACATGATCCATTCGGCCATGTTGTTGATGCGAATCACCAGGCCTAGCGCCAGGGCGATAGCGCCAGTGGTGATCTGTGCCTGGCTCCACAGCCACAAAGCCAGGGCACCTGTGCCGACGATCAGCATGCCGTTGAGGCATGTGATCAGGAAGTCCAGCGCGGTGATGGTGCGCGATTGCCGGCGGAATTTGTCGAGCAGGTCTTGCATGGCTTCGCGGGCGTAGCTTTCTTCCCCCTGTGAGTGAGCGAACAGCTTGAGCGTGGCGATGTTGCTGTAGCCATCGACCACCCGACCCATGACTTTCGAGCGCGCCGAGGACGCCGCAGCGGAGCGCGCTTTGATGCGCGGCACGAAGTACCACAGCGCGGCGCTGTAACCGACGATCCACAAGGCCAGCGGCACTACCAGGCGCAGATCGGCGGCGGCGAACAGGTACAGCGCGCTACCGGCGTAGACCACCACGTGCCACAGCGCATCGATCACCTGCATCGCCGAGTCGCGCAGCGAGGGACCGGTCTGCATCACGCGCTGGGCGACGCGGCCGGCGAAGTCGTTCTGGAAGAAGCTCAGGCTCTGCTTGAGCACGTAGCGGTGGTTCTGCCAGCGGATCAGGTTGGTCAGGCCCGGATTGACCGCCTGGTGGGTGAGCAGGTTGTGCAGACCGAACACCACGGGGCGGATGATCAGCGCCACCAGCAGCATCCACAGCAGTGCGTTTCGATGCTCGCTGAAGAAGCTGCTGGCATCCGTGCTGGCCTGGGCCATGTCGATCAATTGGCCGAGGAAACTGAACAGTGCCACTTCGATCAATGCGGCGAAGAAGCCAATCACCAGCACGGCCAGCATCAGCGGCCACACCTGTTTCAGGTAGTGGCCGTAGAAGCGCAGCATGCCGGTTGGCGGGGCGACGTCGGGGCTGGGCTTGAAGACGTCGATCAGGGATTCGAAGCGGCGAAACAACATTGCAGGCGTCCTGCCTCGGAAGAGGAAACGCCGATAGTAACGCCGTTACTGCGAGCGAGTCTCAGTTAAAAATGGTTTCTGTAGCTCGCCGGCCCAGGCCAGCAGTGGCACTTTCAGTTCGGGCTGCCAGATGCGTTTGAACAGCAGGACCAGGTGTTCGGCCTCGCCACGTTCGAAGGGCAGGCGGTCGATGGGGGCGTGGACCTGCCATTTGCCGTCCTGCAGGTGAGCGAAGTCGAAGCGGAAGGGATGAAAGCCGGTCATGCCCAAGCGCAGATCGGTGACGATCAAGTGCCCATCAACCTGGTCGTAGCGCAGCATGCCGCCGGTGAACCAATCCAGCCGTTGGTGCATGAGCGAGCCCGTCAGTTGCGCGCGCAGGTGCGTGCCGCGCGGCAAACGTTGCAGTTGCGGCGGTTCGTCATCGAACCAGCCGACCAACGCTTCGTGGTAATCCTCGCCATCGAGCACGATGACGCGCCAGAGCAGGGTGTTGAGCGGCGTCGGTGTGGTGAACAGCTGTTCGGCCTGGATGCCCTGGCGCGCCAGCTCGCGCTCCACACGCTGCTCGGCCATGAATTTGCCGGCCAGGCTGAAGCCGATGTACAGCGTCGATACCGTCAGTGCTACGGCGGGTATGCGCCAACTCTGTTCGCGTAGCCCGGTGAACAGGCTGATCACCACTGCAGCGATCAACGGCATGGTATACAGCGGGTCGATGATGAACAGGCTGGACCAGGCCGTGGGTGTCGGCATCAGCGGCCAGAACAGCTGGGTTCCGTAGCTGGTGAAGGCGTCCAGCAGTGGGTGGGTGATCAGCACCAGCCATAGCGTCAGCAACAGGCGATTGGCCGAGTAGCCGGGATGAGGGCGAAAGCGCCTGGCCAGCCAGGCCAGTAGCAGGGCAAAGCCGCTGAGGACGAACAGCGAGTGGCTGAAACCGCGGTGGTAGGTCATGTTGGCCACGGCATCGCCGTATTCCATGACCACGTCCAGATCGGGAACGGTCGCGAGCATCGCTCCGTAGAGTAGCGCCTTGCGGCCCTGCCAGCGACCGAGCAACGCGCCCTGGATGCTGGCGCCGAGTACCGCCTGGGTTATGGAGTCCATCGAATGCTTCCGGAAAATGACAGGCCGCTACGTTAGCCGAGGCGCCGAGGGAATGCCGTGGGGAAATTTCAAGCAAAGATTACAGCTGTGGCGGGTATCCTGATGGCCATGAACGTCAAGAAATCATGGCCATGCTGATCGTCTCCAACAGTGTTCACCTTCCCGATGAAGAAATCGAGTTGACCGCCATCCGTGCCCAGGGCGCTGGCGGGCAGAACGTCAACAAGGTGTCCAGTGCGGTGCATCTGCGTTTCGATAGTCAGGCTTCGTCGCTGCCGCCCTTTTACAAGGAGCGCCTGCTGACGCTTGCCGACAGCCGTATCACCGCTGATGGAGTGGTGATCATCAAGGCGCAGCAGTACCGCACCCAGGAGCAGAATCGCGCCGACGCTCTCGAGCGTCTTGCCGAGTTGATTCGCAGTGCCGGCAAGGTGGAAAAGAAGCGCCGCCCGACCAAGCCGACCCTCGGCTCGAAAAAGCGCCGCCTGGATGGCAAGAGCAAGCGCGGAGCGATCAAGGCGGGGCGGGGCAAGGTGGATTTCTAGCCGCGTGCCTGCAGTCAGGTGCAGCGGAGGATAACGGCAGCGTTACGTAGGGTGCGCCGTGCGCACCTGAACGATGGCTGCTGCTCCCCGGTGCGCACTGCCTAGGTTGCCCCGCGACATCCTAGCCGCGTGCTGCCAGATAAGCCTGGTAGTCGGGAATACGGTACTCGTGCTGCTGCTCCAGCAGGCTGCTGCTGAGCAGGTAGTCGGCACTGCTTTCATTGCAGGCGACCGGGATGTTCCACACCGCCGCCACACGCAGCAGGGCTTTGATGTCCGGGTCGTGTGGCTGAGGCTCGAAGGGGTCCCAGAAGAACACCAGCATGTCCACGCGCTGTTCGGCGATGCGCGCGCCGATCTGTTGGTCGCCGCCCAGCGGGCCGCTGATCATGCTTTCCACCGGTAGACCCAGGCGCTTGCTCAGCAGCAGGCCGGTGGTACCGGTGGCCACCAGCTCATGGCGAGCCAGCTTGTTGCGCTGACGTTCGCACCAGTCCAGCAGGAAGCCTTTGCAGTGATCATGCGCCACCAGGGCGATACGTTTGCGCGCCGGCAGTTGCGCGTGGGTGAAGCTGATACGGCTCATCGAGCCTCCTCGTTCAGTGCAGTCGAGCCAGGACCAGGCAGTTGTCCAGCATGCGATTGGAGAAACCCCATTCGTTGTCATACCAGGCCATGACCTTGAGCAGCTTGCCGCTGACCTTGGTGTGGTTGGCGTCGAAGATCGAGGACAGCGGGTTGTGGTTGAAGTCGCAGGACACCAACGGCAGTGCGTTGTAGCCCAGCACCGGCGACTGCTCGCTGGCAGCCTTGAGCAGGGCGTTGACTTCCTCGGCAGTGGTCTCGCGCTTGACCTGCAGGGTCAGGTCGACCAGCGATACGTTGATCACCGGCACCCGTACCGCCATACCGGTGAGCTTGCCGGCCAGTTCCGGTAGCACCAGGCCGACCGCCTCGGCAGCGCCGGTCTTGGTCGGGATCATCGATTGGGTCGCAGAGCGCGCACGGTACAGGTCGCTGTGGTACACGTCGGAAAGGTTCTGGTCGTTGGTGTAGGCGTGGATGGTGGTCATCAAACCCTGCTCGATGCCCAGCTCGCGATGCAGCGCCTGCGCCACCGGCGCCAGGCAGTTGGTGGTGCAGGAGGCGTTGGAGATGATCTGCATGTCAGGCGTCAGCACCTGCTCGTTGACGCCATACACCACGGTAGCGTCGGCGCCCTTGGCGGGTGCGGAGATCAGAACCTTGCGTGCGCCGGCCGCCAGGTGTGCAGCGGCCTTATCGCGCTCGGTAAACAGCCCGGTGCATTCCAGCACGACATCGACTTGATGGGTTTTCCAGGGCAGTTCTGCCGGGTTGCGAATGGCGCTGACGGCGATGCGATCACCCTTGATCCACAGGCTTTCACCGTCGACCTTAACCTCTTCGGGGAAGTGGCCGTGGACGCTGTCGTATTGCAGCAGGTGCGCGTTGATGGCGCTGTCGCCCAGGTCGTTGATAGCCACGACCTGCAGGTGCTGGCGATAATTCTGGGTATAGAGTGCGCGTAGCACGTTGCGGCCGATGCGGCCGAAGCCATTGATGGCGATTCGTAGTGTCATGGCGAGGGTCTCGTGAATTTGTTGTTAGAATTACAAGATTATTCCCATTGCTCTAGAAATCAAGCCCGCTGAGTGGCAGTATTTTGTTGTAAATACGAACAGACGCTAGTTGCTAGCCTGGAGACTCCCCATGCATCCCCGCGTTGTTGAAGTTACCGAACGTCTTGTCGAGCGCAGCCGCGCTACGCGCCAACGCTACCTTGAGATGATCCGTGCGGCCGCCGGCGAAGGGCCGCAGCGTGGCAAACTGCAGTGCGCCAACTTCGCCCACGGTGTGGCCGGCTGCAGTGGTCACGACAAGCAGACGCTGCGCCTGATGGATGCGGCCAACGTGGCCATCGTTTCGGCTTACAACGACATGTTGTCGGCGCATCAGCCTTACGAGACCTTCCCCGAACAGATCAAGCAGGCCTTGCGTGACCTGGGTTCGGTGGGCCAGTTCGCCGGCGGCGTACCGGCCATGTGCGATGGCGTTACCCAGGGCGAGCCAGGCATGGAGCTGGGTATTGCCAGTCGCGAGGTGATCGCCATGTCCACCGCTGTGGCGCTGTCGCACAACATGTTCGATGCCGCGCTGTATCTGGGCGTGTGCGACAAGATCGTGCCGGGCCTGGTGATGGGGGCGCTGCGTTTCGGTCATCTGCCGTCCATGTTCGTGCCGGCCGGGCCGATGACTTCGGGGTTGTCCAACAAGGAGAAAGCCGACGTGCGCCAGCGTTACGCAGAAGGCAAGGCGACCCGCGACGAGCTGCTGGCGGCGGAAATGGCCGCTTACCACGGGCCGGGTACCTGCACTTTCTACGGCACCGCCAACACCAACCAGTTGTTGATGGAAGTGATGGGCCTGCACCTGCCGGGCGCCTCCTTCATCAATCCGGGCACGCCCCTGCGTGATGCGCTGACCCGCGAAGCCGCGCAGCAGGTCACGCGGCTGACCAAGCAGAGTGGCCAGTTCATGCCCATTGGCGAGATCGTCGACGAGCGCTGCCTGGTCAACTCCATCGTCGCCCTGCATGCCACTGGCGGCTCCACCAACCACACCCTGCACATGCCGGCCATCGCCCGCGCCGCCGGCATCCTGCTGACCTGGCAGGATATGGCTGATCTGTCCGAGGTGGTGCCGACCCTGGCGCACGTCTATCCCAATGGCAAGGCCGACATCAATCACTTCCAGGCCGCTGGCGGCATGGCCTTCCTGATCCGCGAGCTGCTTGAAGCCGGATTGCTGCATGAGGAGGTCAATACCGTGGTTGGGCGCGGCTTGTCGCGCTACACCCAGGAGCCATTCCTCGAAGAGGGCAAGCTGGTCTGGCGCGGCGGGCCGACCGAGAGCCTGGAGGAGAGTGTGCTGCGTCCCGTGGCGCGACCGTTCTCGGCAGAAGGCGGCCTGCGCCTGATGCAGGGCAACCTGGGGCGCGGGGTGATGAAGGTGTCCGCAGTTGCGCCGGAACATCAGATCGTGGAAGCACCGGCGCTGGTTTTCGAGGACCAGTTGGATCTGGTCGAAGCCTTCAAGGCCGGCAAACTGGAGCGCGACTTCGTCGCCGTGGTGCGTTTCCAGGGCCCGCGCAGCAATGGGATGCCGGAGCTGCACAAGATGACGCCTTACCTGGGCGTGCTGCAGGATCGCGGTTTCAAAGTGGCGCTGGTGACCGATGGGCGCATGTCCGGTGCTTCGGGCAAGATCCCGGCAGCCATCCACGTCTGCCCGGAATCTTTCGATGGCGGGCCGCTGGCGCGGGTGCGCGATGGTGACCTGATCCGTGTCGATGGCCGGGCCGGTGAACTGCTGCTGCAGGTCGACGAGGCCGAGTTCGCCTCGCGCCAGCCGGCAGCACGGCCTGCTCCGGCCAGTGGTTGTGGGCGCGAACTGTTCGCCTTCATGCGCCAAAACTTCAGCACGGCGGAGCAGGGCGCCAGTGCCTTTACCGAGAGCCTCGAGTCGCTGACCTGAGCGGGTAGGGTGGACAACGCGAAGCTTGTCCACCGTCGGTCCGAACGGTGGATGAAAAAAGCGTCAGCTGCGCGCCCCGATCCACCCTGCGGGTCATTAGATCCCCTGCGGAATCTCTTCGCCACCGAGTGCGCTGAACAGCTCCGGCAGGAACTCCACCAGGGTCATCATCATCAGGATGAAGCTGGCGTCCTGCTGAGCCAGGGCGTCGTCACCGCCGTCCTGTTCGGCCTGCTCCTGCAGCACGTCTTCGAAGCGCAGGCGCTTGATGGTCAGCTTGTCGTCGAGCACGAAGGACAGTTTGTCCTGCCAGGCCAGCGACAGCTGTGTGACCTGCTTGCCAGTGGAGAGGTGCAGCTGGATTTCCTCGCTGGTCAGGTCCTGGCGCTTGCAGCGCACCACGCCGCCGTCTTCATGGGTGTCGCGCAGCTCGCACTCGTCGAGCACGAAGAAGCCTTCGGCGGCGCTCTGGTTCTTCAGCCAGTCGGTCAGGGTGGCGGTCGGCGCGATTTTCACCGACAGCGGGCGTACCGGCAGCGAGCCGATGGCTTCGCGCAGGGTGGAGAGCAGGTCTTCGGCCTTCTTGGCGCTGGCGCTGTCGACCAGGATCAGGCCCTGTTTCGGCGCGATGGCGGCGAAGGTGCCGGATTTGCGGATGAACGCGCGCGGCAGGAAGGCCTGGACGATCTCGTCTTTGATCTGGTCGCGCTCTTTCTTGTACACCTTGCGCATCTGGGTGTTCTCGATCTCGTCGACCTTCTCCTTCAGCGCGTCACGCACCACCGAACCCGGCAGGATGCGTTCTTCCTTGCGTGCGCCAATCAGCAGGAAGTCGCCGCTGACGTGCACCAGCGGTGCATCGGCACCTTTGCCGAAGGGGGCGGTGAAACCGTAGGTGGTCAGCTCCTGGCTGGCGCAGGGACGTGCCGGCTTGCTGGACAGTGCTGTCTCCAGCGCTTCGGCGTCGAAAGGGATGTCCTGGGTGAGGCGGTAGACCAGCAGGTTACGAAACCACATGAGCGGGTGACTCTCCATTGATGATGAAGTCGCGGGGGTGGCGCCGTCCTTGGACTATCCCGTCAGGGAAAGCCGGCGCGCAGCGACGGATGAAGGTGGCGGGCCATCAACAGGATCATGATCGGTCCGCCGGCACAGAGCGCGCATTATTCTCCGCTGGCGTGCTCAGGCCAACCCTGACAACGAGCCGCTGAGGAAATTCGCTGGTCTCGCCTAAGTTCTTGCTGCGCCGGTAAATTTTTTTGCGAAGAGGGCTTGCCAAGGTCAGGATCGCTCTCTAGAATGCGCCCCACTTCGAGAGTGAAGGGTGATTAGCTCAGCCGGGAGAGCATCTGCCTTACAAGCAGAGGGTCGGCGGTTCGATCCCGTCATCACCCACCAATCTCGCAGTTACGCGCAGCGGTAGTTCAGTCGGTTAGAATACCGGCCTGTCACGCCGGGGGTCGCGGGTTCGAGTCCCGTCCGCTGCGCCATTCTTTTCCTCGCTTCATCCCCTCCTGTGACAACCTCTCGGCATTCGCCGAAATCTTCAAAAAATCCTTTGTTTGCTTGAACTTATGCGCATTGCTCGGCTCCTATGCCGTAGCCAGTGATTGCAGCGTACTGCTAAGCTCGCGCTTTCACACGACGGCCTTCGGGCGCATCTACAAGGAACAAGCATGAAACAGCATCGTTTGGCGGCGGCGGTTGCCCTGGTGGGCCTGGTGCTTGCCGGTTGCGATTCGCAAACCAGCGAAGTCGAACTCAAGAGCCCAGCGCAGAAAGCCTCTTACGGCATCGGCCTGAACATGGGTCGCAGCCTGTCCGAAGAGGGCATGGATGATCTGGATTCCAAGGCCGTCGCTCAGGGTATCGAGGACGCGCTGGCGAAGAAGGAGCCGCGCATCAAGGACGAAGAGATGGTCGAGGCCTTCTCCTTCCTCCAGAACCGTGCGCAAGAGCGCATGACTGCGCTGAACAAGGAAGCCGCTGAAGCCGGCAAGAAATTCCTCGAAGAGAACGGCAAGCGTGAAGGTGTCGTCACCACCGCTTCCGGTCTGCAATACGAAGTGATCAAGAAGGCCGACGGTGCTCAGCCCAAGGAAAGTGACGTAGTGACCGTTCACTACGAAGGCAAGCTCACCGATGGCAGCGTGTTCGACAGCTCCGTCGCCCGTGGTAGCCCCATCGACCTGCCGGTTGGTGGCGTGATTCCGGGCTGGGTGGAAGGTCTGCAGCTGATGCACGTTGGCGAGAAGTACAAACTGTACATCCCCAGCGAGCTGGCTTATGGCGAGCAGAGCCCGTCCCCGGCAATTCCGGCCAACTCGGTACTGGTATTCGATCTGGAACTGATCGCTATCAAGGATCAGGCTGCTGCCGAGCCGACCGAGCAGTAACACTTGCTGTTCGATGACAACGCCCCGTCTTGACGGGGCGTTGTCGTTTCTGGGCTTGGCCAGCAGGTTCGTGGTGCTCGGAGTGTTACGCTTATGCACATCATGGGAAACATTCCTAACAAGTCCGCGCTACCGTTGCAAGCTTTCTATGTCAATCAGCAACTTGTTGATTTTCATGGATTTTATATGCTGTATAAAAAATATCCGATCTAAGCCGGGGCCCCATGCCACGGGGCTTTGATAAGCTTGTCGAAAGTCTTTGCACAGATTTATCCACAGCTTCGGTGGATAAGCGAGGCAAGCCCCGATAGCGCCTGGCTTGTCGAGGAGGTCGAATGAAAGCGCCGTGGAAACTGACGCGTTACCTGCCGCTGGCTGCCCGCTTTCTGCGCGAGGGTCGCTTGCCTGAGTTGCTCCGTGCACTCGGTGACAAGCGTACGCCGCAAGGGCAACGCTTCGCCGCACTCAAGGAAGACCTGCAGCTGCTGCGTGCACTCAGCCTGGCCTGGTTCAAGGGTGAGTACCGGCAGATCAGCAATCAGGCGTTGCTGATGGTGGTAGCGGCATTGCTGTACTTCATCACCCCATTCGATGCCATTCCAGACTGGTTGGTCGGCATTGGTTTCGTCGATGATCTGGCTGTGCTGGCCTGGGTGATGCGTACCTGGCATGGCGAGCTGGAAGCCTTCAAGGCATGGCGCGACAAGCAGAGCCCCGAGCGCCTGGCGCTCATTGAGCATCTGCCGAATGCTGAACGGGTCGATCCGTTGCACTCCTGAGTGCTTCATCCAGCCATTGTTCGATCAGGTGTTGGTCGAGTAGCTCCTGCAGCAGGGCGTCCAGTTGCTCCGCTGGAATGGGCAGATGGCGGCTGTAGGCACAGTAGACCTGATAGCGTTGCACCACCCAGGGGCTGAAACGCAGTTGCATCTGTGGGTGCTGAGCGAGCTTGTAGGCCAGGTTGCGCTGCATGTCGATCACGGCGCTCAGGCGGTCTTTGTCGAGCATGTGCAGGCTGGTATCGAGGTCGCGTACGTCCTGTCTGCTGACCTTGCCGGTGGCGAAGGCGCCCATCAATGGCTGGCTGTAGGTGTAGCCGAGGCTGGTGCCAAGCACCTTGCCGTAAAGACTGGTAAGGCCAGTCAGCTCTGGCTGGTCCATCCGCTGCAGCAGTACGTCTTCTTCGTCATACAGGGCCGGTGACCAGTGATACTGCTGCGGTTGGCTGACCCACTCGGGGTTGGTGTTACAGACCAGGTGCAGGCGGCCCTGTTGCAGGTAGGGTTCCAGACGATTGTTGGGGGTTTCGAGAAACTCGACGGGCAGTGCGAAGCGTTTGCTGATTTCCTGGCTGAGGTGATACGCCAGCCCATGCTGTACCTGCTGCTGGACCAGGCCCACATAAGGCATGGTGTCGGCTGGGCCGTAACCCCACATCAGACCTTCGGCGCTACAGAGGCTGCTTAGCAGCCCGAGCGACAATGCGCAGAACCTTCGCAAGGCGACTCCCCACTGCAGGTTTACGGGGTCGTTCCCGCGCGACAGGGCTGTGGGAACCGTGCTTGAGACCTTGGCAGTATAGATCACGCTCCGAGCGGCAGACGCCTGTTAAGATGGCCGCTTGCAAGGAAGGGGTCGAGGTTGTCGGCCCTGCGTTCCAACGGAGAGACTCATGAGTGTGCAAATCATTGCCCGCGATGGTGAACCGGAATACGCGGTGCTGCCCTGGGCCGATTATCAGGCCCTGTTGCAGGCTGCAGGTCACCAGCCCGTGGTGGCAGTCAAGGCTGCCGTGCCGACTGCAGAGGCCCAGCGACCAGGGCTCGAGCAACTTCGCGTGTTGCGAGAGGCCAAGGGCCTGGCGGCGGAGAGCCTGGCGCGCAGCGTCGGTATCAGCCCGCATTACCTGGCGATGATCGAGAGTGGCGAGCGCCAACCCGATGCTGCGATTCTGCGCTCGCTGGCCTGGGAGTTGGGGCTGGAGGGCTGGTCTTGAGCGTTCGCATCAGTCGTCATCATTGGCAGGCCTTGCTGACGGCGCTGGACGACGCTCGTCGTCAGCGTCATCTGCTCACCTATCGGGCACTGATCGAGCGACTCGATCTGCCAACTCCAGCCATGCAGACCCTTACAGCTGCACTGGAGCACCTGGCCGCACTGGATGCCCGCGCCGAGCGCCCGTTGCGCAGCGCCCTGGTCATCAGCCAGGGAGCCAGCCGCCTGCCGCGTACCGGATTTTTCGACTGCGTGATGCGCCTGGGGCGCTTCAGCGGCGCTTCCGACGGTGTGGCCGCTGCCTCCTGGCATGCAGCCGAGGTGGTCAGGGTGTTCGAATTCGATTACCCCGCCGATGTCTAGGTGGCTCTGGCAGTTGCGCGCGCGACTGGGCTACTGGCTGGCCCGGCGTCTGTTTCATTGGCCAGCGGCGCTGCGACAGCCGCGTCTGTGGCAATGGATGCAGGGTCAGTACGGGCGCATGGCCAATCTTGGTGATACCCAGGCGCAGGGCTTCTATGGGCATATTCTGCTGTTTCGCGGCCAGGGCCTGGGTGCGCGCGAGGAGGGGCTGAGGCTGTTGCGCCTGGCGGCCAATAGTGGCGACGGCAAGGCCGCCTATCAGTTGGGCGTGCAATCCTTGCAGGGCGATACCCGCCAGGCGCCGGATGCCGCGCAGGCAGTGCGATGGTGGGAGATGGCCCTGGCGGCCGAACATCCTCTGGCGGCCAGCCGACTGAGCCAACTCTATCGCGACGGTGCGCCGGGGCTGGAGCCAGACCTGCAAGCTGCTGAGCGCTATGCCGCCCTGGCGGCCGAGGCTACCCGCTCAGGCCGTTGAGCCCTCGAGAATATGCAGGCTATAGCCGGGAATGGCCTTGGCCTGACGTTTGGCTTCGGAAGCCAGCTCAGCCAGGCGTGAGGCGTCGAGCAGGGCGCAATGTTCCGCTTTTACGTGCACCACGCCGATCGAGAGTGATAGCAGCGCATATTCCTGGCGTTGTCCGTGGCGATTATGGGCGATGAAGCAGCCGGCCTGGAGGTGCTCGTCGCGATAGAAGCGTCGGCACTGATTCTGAAAGTCCTCGATCAGTTTGCTGAGCTTGTCGCGCCAATCGGGCGAGCCGAGCACCAGCATGAAGTCGTCACCACCGATATGCCCGACGAAGTCGCGGGCCGGATCGACCCGGTCGTTCAGGCATTGCGCCAGGCATAGCAGTACCTCATCGCCCTTGGCATAGCCGTAGAGATCGTTGAAGGGTTTGAAGCTATCGAGATCCACGTAGCACACCGCGGCTTCGCGCTGCTGTTGCAACAAGCGGCCCAGGCATTGCTGGATGGGTACGTTGCCCGGCAGCAGCGTAAGCGGGTTGGCGTGACGCGCCTGCTGCAATTTCTGCTCGGTGATCAGCTTGAGGACGTCGATAACCCTGCCCAGGCCCAAATAACGTCCGCCCTGGATGATGATGAAGTCTTCCTCGATGCGCTGGCGTGCACGGCTGGTGAGCAGGCGACTGACCTTCTGCAGGGACTGCGTCAGCTCCACGGCGAGAAAGTCCTGGCTCATCAGGCGGCTGATGGGTTTGCGTGCGAACAGATCGGTGGCGAAGGGCTTGAGCAGGGCTTCGGACAGCGAATGGCGGTGGACGATACCGACTGGTTGGCGCTGCGTGTCCAATACGGCCAGGGAGTTCAGGTTGGCCTGGGCGCGGAAGATATCCAGCACTTCGGCGATGGCCGTGTGCTGATCGACAGCGGGTTGCTCGTTGAGCAGGGCACTGAGGTCATGGCTGTCTTCACTGAGGCTGGCCTGGCTGCTCTGCACCTTGGGCAGCATTTGACGGGCATCGCGTGGTGGCTTTTCCTGCGGCCTGCTGAGCAGGTAGCCCTGCACCAGGTCGACACCCATCTCCGCCAGGACGGCCAGCTCTTCGGGCAGTTCGATGCCTTCGGCGATCACCTGAGCCCGTGAGGCGTCGGCCATCTTCAGGATCGAGCCGACGAACTCGCGCTTCACCGCGTCCTGGTGGATGCCGTCGATGAAGTGGCGATCGATCTTCACGTAGTCGGGGCGCAGCTCCGACCACAAGCGCAGGCTGGAGTAGCCAGCGCCCAGGTCGTCCAGGGCAATGGAAAACCCCATGGCGCGGTAGTGATGCAGCGCATTGTCGAGCAGGGCGAAGTCTTCGGTGGGCGACTGCTCAGTGAGTTCGATCACCACTTGGCTGGGTGGAATACCGAAAGCCTGGAGCAACTTCAGGGTGCGTCCTGGCTGGTGGCTGGGGTCAAGCAGCGACTCTGGCGAGACGTTGAGAAACAGCTTGCCCTCCAGGCCCAGTGCGCTGAAACCCTTGCAGGCGCTCTTGCGGCAAGCCATTTCCAGTTCGCTCAGGCGACCGGCATGACGCGCCACGGCGAATAGCGTCAGAGGTGAGTGCAGCGGGCTGTTGGACGGGCCGCGGGTCAGTGCCTCATAGCCGAGAATGCGCTGTTCGGACAGCGAGACGATAGGCTGGAACAGGCTGCTGAGGTCGCCGTGAGCGAGGATCTTCCCCAGTGCGCTCAACTGCTCGGTGACGGTCATGGTGTGCTCGATCTGCCGGAAACGAAAGGGCCGGCTTTTGGCCGGCCCTTCATTTCACGACAGTTCGATGACGATTTGATGACGCTAGTGGAATCGCCTCAATGCACCGCTAGCGAGGGGTTCAGCCCCAGGTAGTCGAGCAGGATGCGGCCGGATTCTGCCAGGTAAGCATCATCTTCGGGTGTGCTCTTCTCGTCGGCGACTGGCAACGCGTCCTCGTCTTCTTTCTCCAGCTCCTTGAGTGGCTCCTCGCCCTTGGCCTGGCGGCGGTTGTTCTCCAGTGCCAGCTGTTTGGCCTCGACGTCCGCCTGGCGTGCACGACGGGTCTGCTCGTTGAGGCTGACAGTGGTTTCTGCCATCAGCTTCTTGGCCAGGGTCAGGCGGTCGCGGGTGAAGACGAAGTCCGGGTCCTTGGCCGTGCGCTGGTCGTGACGAGCTTTCAGTTCGCTGAGGAAGGGTTTGATCGGATCCAGCTCGGGGGTGATCGCTGGGCGGATGCTGTCCCAGGGCAGGGCGGCGGGCAGGGCGCTTTCGCCGATGTCCTTGGTGTCCATGACGTCTGGGTAGGTGATGTCGGGGATCACGCCCTGGTGCTGGGTGCTCTGGCCGGAAACGCGGTAGAACTTGGCCAGGGTCAGTTTCAGTTCGCCATGGTTGAGCGGCTGAATGGTCTGCACGGTGCCCTTGCCGAAGGTCTGGCCACCGAGGATCAGCGCGCGGTGATAGTCCTGCATGGCACCGGCGAAAATCTCCGAGGCTGAGGCAGACAGGCGGTTGACCAGTACCGCCAGTGGGCCGTTGTAGTAGATGCCTTTGTTCTCGTCGGCAAGCACGTCGACGCGGCCGTCGGCGTTGCGTACCAGTACGGTGGGGCCTTGTTCGATGAACAGGCTGGTCAGCTCGGTGGCTTCCTGCAGCGAGCCACCACCGTTGTTACGCAGGTCGATGACCACACCGTCGACCTTCTCGGCTTGCAGCTCATCGAGCAGGCGTTTGACGTCACGGGTGGTGCTCTTGTAGTTCGGGTCGCCAGCGCGGAAGGCCTTGAAGTCCAGGTAGAAGGCCGGCAGTTCGATCACGCCGAGCTTGTAGTCACGGCCATCCTGGGTCAGGTGCAGCACTTTCTTCTTCGCTGCCTGTTCTTCGAGCTTGACCGCCTCACGGGTGATGGTGACCACCTTGCTGGTCTGGTCGCTGGGCGGGTTGCTGGCGGGAATCACTTCCAGGCGCACGGTGGAGCCTTTCGGGCCACGAATCAGCTTGACCACTTCGTCCAGACGCCAGCCGATGACGTCGACCATTTCGTCTTTGCCTTGAGCAACACCGACGATCTTGTCGGCCGGTGCAATTTGCTTGCTCTTCTCGGCCGGGCCGGCAGGCACCAGACGTACCACCTTGACGTGCTCGTTGTCGCTTTGCAGGACGGCACCAATGCCTTCCAGCGACAAGCTCATGTTGATGTCGAAGTTTTCCGCGTTATCCGGCGACAGATAGGTGGTGTGCGGGTCGTAGGTGGTGGCGAAGGCGTTGATGTAGGCCTGGAACACGTCCTCACCACGGGTCTGCTTGAGGCGCGCCAACTGGTTCTTGTAGCGCTTGGTCAGCAGCTCCTGGATGTCCTTGGTTTCCTTGCCGGCAATCTTCAGACGCAGCACTTCATCTTTGACACGTTTGCGCCACAGTTCGTCGAGTTCGGCGCGGTCTTTGGCCCAAGGCGCTTTCTCGCGATCGACCTGCAATTGTTCGTCGACAGTGAAGTCGATCTTGTCGACGCCTTTGCCCAGCTCCGCCAGCGCGTAGTTCAGGCGCTCTTCCATGCGGGTCAGGTGGCGGCGATAGAGGGTGAAGCCCGGCTCGAGGTCGCCGCTTTTCAGCAGGTCGTCGAACTTGGTGCGCCACTGGTTGAATTCGGCGATGTCGGCCGCAGTGAAGTAGCTGCGAGACGGATCGAGCAACTTCAGGTAGTTGTCATAGATCTGAATCGAACGTTCGTCGTTCAACGGCGGCTTGTTGTAGTGGTGGCGGCGTAGCAGCTCCACTACGTTGAGGCTGGCGATCACCTGCTCGCGGTCTGGCTGCAGATAGTCCCAACTGGTCGCTGTGGTGGTCTTGGCCGCCAGCGGCAGGGCACTGAAGCCGAGTACGAGGGCGAGGGCGGTGCTTGCTAGAGATCGCTTCATGCTGATTCGACGTAGTGGCAGTTGATAACGCATATTAGGCCGTATCTGAGGGCGCCAGGTTCCGTTGGCGCTAGGCAAAAGCCCAGCGGTCAGCGCTGGGCTCGGTTCACTTGCACTATGGAGGCAGCATGAAGGCATTGCAAGGCGTCGAAGGGCGTGCGGAGTGGCTGGAACAACCGGCGCAGACCTGTGACGCAGGGCAGATTCGGGTGAAGGTGGCAGCCGCTGGGCTTAATCGGGCTGATCTGCTGCAGCGCGCCGGACTTTATCCACCGCCTCCAGGCGCGAGCCAGGCGCTGGGGCTGGAATGCTCCGGCGTCGTTATCGAGGTCGGTGCCGGTAGCGCCTGGCAGGTGGGTGATCGGGTCTGCTGTCTGCTTGCCGGCGGTGGTATGGCTGAAGAAGTGGTGCTCGATGCCCGCCACGCCATGCCGGTCCCCGAGGGGCTGAGCTTGGTAGAGGCGGCTGTGGTGCCGGAGGTGTATGCCACTGCCTGGCTCAACCTGTTCCAGCTCGGCGCCCTGCGTCCCGGTGAAAAAGTCCTGTTGCATGCCGGTGCCAGCGGTGTCGGCTCGGCGGCGATCCAGCTGTGCAAGGCGTTCGGTAACCCCTGCTGGGTCAGCGTCGGCTCGCCCGAGCGACTGGCCTACTGCGAAGCGCTCGGCGCCCAGGGTGGCGCTCTGCGTGGTGACGATCTGCAGGCGCTGCGCGATTTCGGGCCGTTCGACGTGATCCTCGATCCGGTTGGCGGGCAATATGCGGCGCTCAACCTTGAGTTGCTGGCCCGTGACGGGCGTTGGATCAATATCGGCCTGATGGGTGGTCGTGAGGCCACGCTGGACCTGGCTCTGGTGCTGGGCAAGCGCATCCAGCTGATCGGTTCGACCCTGCGCAACCGCGACGATCTGTTCAAGGCCGATCTGTTGCACGATCTGCAGCAGCAGGTGTGGCCGCTGTTCAGCGAAGGTCGATTGAAGCCGCAACTCGAGCGCAGTTTTGCCATCGAAGACAGTGAGACGGCGTTCGAGACACTCGCCGGTAATCAAGTCGCGGGTAAACTCGCTCTGCTGATTGACCCCAACCTGGCCTGAGCCAGGGCTGCAGCTCCCGCACGGCGAGGGCTGCAGCATCGATTGGTGCATTCAATCGATATCATGGTCGTAATCAATAAGCTTTTTTCCGTTAGGTAGCTAATATAGCGACCGTAGATTTTTAATCCTCACACAAACCTCATAAGGAGTCAGAGATGTCCCTCATCAACACTCAGGTTCAACCGTTCAAGGTCAACGCTTTCCACGCTGGCGAGTTCGTTGAAGTCACCGAGCAGTCCCTGCAGGGCAAGTGGTCCGTGCTGATCTTCATGCCGGCCGCCTTCACCTTCAACTGCCCGACTGAAATCGAAGACGCCGCCAACAACTACGCCGAGTTCCAGAAGGCCGGTGCCGAGGTCTACATCGTGACCACCGACACCCACTTCTCGCACAAGGTATGGCACGAAACTTCGCCGGCCGTTGGCAAGGCTCAGTTCCCGCTGATCGGTGACCCGACCCACCAGCTGACCAACGCTTTCGGCGTGCACATTCCGGAAGAAGGTCTGGCTCTGCGCGGCACCTTCATCATCAACCCGGAAGGCCAGATCAAGACCCTGGAAATCCACTCCAACGAAATCGCTCGTGATGTTTCCGAGACCCTGCGCAAGCTGAAAGCTGCTCAGTACACCGCCGCTAACCCGGGTCAGGTTTGCCCGGCCAAGTGGAAAGAAGGCGAAGCCACTCTGGCTCCGTCGCTGGACCTGGTTGGCAAGATCTAAATTTGCCGACTTCCTTTCCGGCCTGTCTCAGGTCGGAAAGGACCAACTCTGCGCTGTTTGGGCCATTTACCGGCCCTTGTGGTGCCCGATGCCCGGGCGCGATCCGTCCGGGCATTTTATTGCCCGAATTTTCGTATTTGAGGAATTTCCGCCATGTTGGACGCCAATCTTAAAGCCCAGTTGAAGGCCTACCTGGAAAAGGTCACCCTGCCGTTCGAGATCGTCGCGTCCCTCGATGACAGCGCGAAATCCCAGGAGCTGCTGGGCCTGCTCCAAGACATCGTCGGCCTGACCGACAAGATCACCCTGAAGACCGACGGCAGCGATGCCCGCCGCCCGTCGTTCTCGCTGGTGCGCCCCGGCGCAGATATTGGCCTGACGTTCGCCGGTATCCCTATGGGCCACGAGTTCACCTCGCTGGTGCTGGCGCTGCTGCAGGTCGGCGGTCATCCGTCCAAGCTGGATGCCGACACCATCGCGCAGATCAAGAGCATCGAAGGCTCGTTCGAGTTCGAGACCTACTTCTCGCTGAGCTGCCAGAACTGCCCGGACGTGGTTCAGGCGCTGAACCTGATGGCCGTGCTCAACCCCAATATCCGCAACGTCTCCATCGACGGTGCGCTGTTCCAGGAAGAGGTCGAGCGTCGCCAGATCATGGCCGTGCCGAGCATCTACCTGAACGGTGAGGTCTTCGCTTCCGGCCGTATGGACGTGAAGGAAATCCTCGCCAAGATCGACACCGGCGCGGCCAACCGCGACGCCGAGAAAATGAGTGCCAAGGAAGCCTTCGACGTGCTGGTGGTCGGCGGTGGCCCGGCCGGCGCTGCTGCGGCCATCTACGCTGCGCGTAAAGGCATCCGTACTGCGATTGCTGCCGAGCGTTTCGGTGGTCAGGTGCTCGACACCATGGCCATCGAGAACTTCATCTCGGTGAAAGAGACCGAAGGCCCGAAACTGGTGCGCGCCCTGGAAGAGCACGTCAAGGAGTACGAAGTCGACGTGATGAACCTGCAGCGTGCCTCGGCGCTGGTACCGGCCAGCAGCGAAGGTGGCTTGCATGAGGTGAAGTTCGAGAACGGCGCGTCGCTCAAGGCCAAGACCGTGATCCTCTCCACCGGCGCGCGCTGGCGCGAGATGGGCGTGCCTGGCGAGCAGGAATACAAGGCCAAGGGCGTGTGCTTCTGCCCGCACTGCGACGGCCCGCTGTTCAAGGGTAAGCGCGTGGCGGTGATCGGTGGTGGTAACTCTGGCGTCGAGGCAGCTATCGATCTGGCCGGTTTGGTAGCTCACGTCACCCTGCTGGAGTTCGCCGATACCCTGCGTGCCGATGCCGTGCTGCAGAAGAAGCTCTACAGCCTGCCCAACGTGACCGTGATCAAGAGCGCGCAGACCACCGAAGTCACCGGCGACGGTCAGAAGGTCAACGGCCTGGTGTACAAGGACCGCACCGCCGAGGAGCTGCACACCGTCGAGCTGGAAGGCATCTTCGTGCAGATCGGCCTGCTGCCCAACAGCGACTGGCTCAAGGGCAGCGTCGAGCTCAACCGCTTCGGCGAGATCATCGTCGATGCCAAGGGCGCGACCAATATCCCCGGCGTATTCGCTGCTGGTGACGTGACCACCGTGCCGTACAAGCAGATCGTCATCGCCATGGGCGAAGGCTCGAAGGCATCGCTGAGCGCCTTCGATCACCTGATTCGCCATAGCTGATCGGTTGCGGTAGAAATGAAAAGGCCACCCCTCGGGGTGGCCTTTGCGTTTAAAGGAATCCGTAGGAGCGAGCTCTGCTCGCGAACATCGCAATTCAAGCGATTCGCGAGCAGAGCTCGCTCCCACAGTTACGCCCCGTCCCTGGGGCGACGCGCTTAGCGCTTCAGACCGCCCAGGGTCAGCGGCATCTGGCGGTTGACGTCCTTGTACAGCAGGTAGCGGAAGCGGCTCGGGCCGCCGGCGTAGCAGGCCTGCGGGCAGAAGGCGCGTAGCCACATGAAGTCACCGGCTTCCACTTCGACCCAGTCCTGATTGAGGCGATATACCGCCTTGCCTTCCAGCACGTACAGGCCGTGTTCCATGACGTGGGTTTCGGCGAAGGGGATTACGCCGCCCGGCTCGAAGTTGACGATGTTGACGTGCATGTCATGGCGCATGTCGCTGATCTCGACGAAGCGCGTGGTGCTCCAGCGGCCTTCGGTGCCCGGCATGACGATCGGCTCGATGTCCTGCTCGTTGGTGACGAAGGCTTCCGGGTACGGCACGCCTTCGACCGGTTGGTAGGCCTTGCGCAGCCAGTGGAAACGCACGGCTTCGCTGCTGTTGTTGCGCAGTGTCCAATCGCTCTGCGGCGGGATGAAGGCGTAGCTACCCGGACGCATGGCGTGCTGGGTGCCGTTCAAGGTCAGGTTGAATTCGCCTTCGACGACGAAGATCACGCCTTCGGCAGTCGCGTCCATCTCAGGCTTGTTGCTGCCGCCGTTCGGGCCGACTTCGACGATGTACTGCGAGAAGGTTTCGGCGAAACCGGTTAGCGGGCGGGCGATGACCCACATGCGCATGTTGTCCCAGAACGGCAGGTGGCTGGTGACGATGTCACGCATCACGCCTTTGGGGATCACGGCATAGGCTTCAGTGAACATGGCGCGGTCGGTCAGCAGCTGATCCTGACCTGGGTGACCGCCATGCGGTGCGTAGTAGTAGGGCGATTTGCTCATCGAGAGATTGCCTCGGCGGGTGAATGGCGCAGGGATGGCTCCCGGCGCGGAAAATTGACTCCCATGCACTATAGGAATTCGCGACTGGATTCGGAAATTAAATAGTAGAATGCCTGTCAGTGGATTTCATGATGGGTGGCGCTATGCTCGATCCCGTGCTGTTACGCAGTTTTCTCGCCGTGGTGCAGACCGGTGGTTTCACCCGTGCCGCTGCCAGCCTGCACCTGACCCAGTCCACGGTCAGTCAACAGGTACGGCGTCTGGAGGAGCAGCTCGGTGCTGAGCTGCTCGACCGCAGTGGCCGCTATGTGGTGACCACCACCGAGGGCGAGCGCCTGCTGGGTTACGCCAACCGCATCGTCGCGCTGATGGACGAGGCCATGCTGGCGCTGGGGCAAAGTGCGGTGGAAGGCGAGGTGCGCCTCGGCGTGCCGGACGATTTCGCCGCCAACAGCTTGACCCCTTATCTGGCGGATTTCGCTGACTCGCATCCGGGCATTCGCCTGGAGATCACCAGCGGTCTCAGTCATGACGTGTGGCGTGCCTTCAATGCCGGTGAGCTGGACCTGGCGCTGATCAAGCAACGCGCCGGCAGTGCCAAAGGCCTGGCCAGCTGGGCCGAGCCAGTGGCCTGGCTCGACAGCCGCGCGCGACCAGTGCTGGCGCGTAACCCGGTGCCGCTGGCGGTGTTTCCGCCCAATGGCCTGTATCGCCTGGAGATGACCCACGCGCTGGATGCCATGGGCAAGCCCTGGCGCATCGCCTATGTCAGCAGCAGTTTGCCAGGCGTCAGCGCCGCGGCCGAAGGTGGCCTGGGCCTGACCCTGCTGCCGCGCCGGTTGATCACGGCTGCACACCGTGAACTGGGCGAGGCCGAAGGTTTCGCCCCGGTGGCGCCGGTGGAGGTGGCCCTGCATGCGCGCAACCAGTTGCCCGGCTATGCACGGGAACTGGCGGCGGCGTTGATCGGCGCCTGCGAGCGGATCATGGCCGTGCAGGGTTGAGTCGCTGGCGTGCCGTGGCTTTCAGCGCCGTTGCACAATCAGTCGCCCGGTTCGCGCTGGCAGATCCGAAACGTCCACCCCTTGTAGGAGCGAGCTCTGCTCGCGAAGCTTTTGCGTTGTCTGGGTTCGCGAGCAGAGCTCGCTCCTACAGGTTCTACCGGCTCGTGAGTTCGGCGAAGAAAACCATGGCTCTCAGCGCCACTCCAGAATCGGCCAGCCGGCCTGTTCGGCATGAGTGCGCAGGGTCGGGTCGGGATTGACGGTAAAGGGCTTGTCGACCAACTGCAGCAGCGGCAGATCGTTGCGTGAGTCGGAGTAGAAGCTGGCGCCAGCCAGGCTCTCGCCCTGCTCAGCGAGCCAGGCGTGCAGGCGAGTGACCTTGCCTTCACGGTAGGTCAGCACACCCTCCGTACGCCCGGTGTAGAAGCCGTGCTGCTGCTCCAGGTCGATGGCCAGCACCTCGGCAATGCCGAAGCGCTCGCCAATTGCGCTGACCAGGAAATGCGCCGAGGCGGAGATCACCAGCAGGCGGTCGCCAGCGGCGCGGTGCGCGGCCAGTGTGCGGCTGGCATCGCTGTAGAAGATCGGCTCGATCACGTCCTCGACGAAGGGCTCGACCACGTGGGCGACCTCCTCGGGCGTACGGCCGACCAGCGGCGACAGGGTGAAGGCCATGTAGTCCTCCATGGCCAGGGTGCCGGCGGCGTACTGGCGCATCAGCTCCTGCTCATGGGCAAGGAAGGACTCCCCATCGGCCCAGCCGATCTTCACCATTTCCTGCGTCCACAGGCTGGCGCAGTCGCCATGAATCAGGGTTTCGTCGAGATCGAAAATCGCCAGGGCCATCACGCTACCTCCCGGATCGCATCGGCGCCAATGGCCAGGCTGACGCTCTGGCCGTCGTGGTGCAGGTCGTCGGCAGAGCGATTGAGCACATCCACCAGCAGCTGGCAGCCCTCGGCTTCGACGCGGTAGCGGATTACGTTGCCAAGCAGGCTGCGGCTGATGATACGCGCGGCGATACCGCTACCTGCGAAGGCGATGGCCTCCGGGCGGATCGCCACGCGCGAGCTGACCGGCTGGCCGAGCAGGCGGCTGGCGGCGTCGGCTTCGAGCAGGTTGTAGTTGCCGATGAAGCCGGCGGCGAAGGCATCCACCGGGGCTGTGTAAAGGGTTTCGGCGTCGCCGCTCTGGACGATTTGGCCGGCATTCATCAGGAAGATGCGGTCGCTCATGGTCAGCGCCTCTTCCTGATCGTGGGTGACGAAAATGGTGGTCAGGTTCAGCTCCTGCTGGATGGCGCGGATCTGTTCGCGCAGGTGCTTGCGGATGCGTGCATCGAGAGCCGACAACGGCTCATCGAGCAGCAGCAGGCGTGGGCGGGTGACCAGCGAGCGGGCCAGAGCCACGCGCTGGCACTGGCCGCCAGAGAGCTGGTGCGGATAGCGTGCGGCGAAGTCGCCCAGCTCGACCATCTCCAGTGCCTCGCGTACGCGCTGTTCGCTCTCGGCCTTGGCCACCTTTTGCATGCGCAGGCCGAAGGCGACGTTCTGCGCCACGCTCATGTTGGGGAACAGCGCATAGCTCTGGAACACCATGCCGATGCCGCGTTTCTGCGGTGGCAGCGGTATCAGGTCTTCGCCACCAAGAACAATACGCCCGCCGTCGACGTCTGTCAGGCCGGCGATGCAGCGCAGCAGGGTGGATTTGCCGCAGCCGGAGGGGCCGAGCAGGGTGACGAACTCGCCCTGGCCGATCTCGCAGTTGATGTCGCTGAAGATACGGGTGTCGCCGTAGCTTTTGTGCAGGTTCTGGATACTCAGCAAGCTCATGCCTTGTCCCTGTTCAAACGGTTGGCCGCCCAGGTGAAGACCAGGACGAAGAAGAAGTAGGAGATCACCAGCGCGCTGTTGAAGTGGCCGCTGCTGTTGCGCATGTTGTTCAGGTACACCTGCAGCGTCTCGTAGCGGGTGCCCACCAGCATGTTGGCGAAGACGAATTCGCCGAACAGGAAGCTGAAGGAGAGGAACAGCGACACCATCAGGCCTTTGCGCAGGTTCGGCAGCACCACAAGGAAGGCCGCCTTCCAGGTGCTGGCGCCGAGCAGGTGGGCGGCGTCCATCAGGTCGCGCAGGTTGATCGCCTGCAGGTTGTTGGCGATGGCGCGGTACATGAACGGCAGGGCGATGGTGAAGTAGCAGCCGAGCAAAATCCACGGCGTGCCGGTCATCGCCAATGGGCCGGAGCCGTAGAGCTGCAGCAGGCCGACCGAGGACACCACCGGCGGCACGGCGAACGGCAGCAGGATCAGCACGTTCATCAGCGTGTCGAGTTTGGGAAAGTGGTAGTGCACCACGAACATCAGCGGCAGGATCAACACCACCGACAACGCCAGAGCGCCGAAGCACACCAGCAGCGATTGGCCGAAGGCGCGCAGGAAGCGTTCGTCGCTCCACAGCGCGGCGTACCACTTGAGCGTCAGGCCGTCCGGCAGGATGGTCGCCGACCAACTGGTGGATAGCGAGTAGAGCAGGGTGCCGGCCAGCGGCAGCAGCAGGATGAGGAACAGCAGCCAGACCACGATGCGGTGATAGAGGCTGGCGGTGGGGACCTTCACAGGCGGTTTAAAAACTACCTGCGTTGCCGCTGCTTCGTTAAAAACAGGCTCAAAATGCTCATTTACAGTTTGTAAACTCCGCTTTTTCGCCTGTTTTTGCCTCGCATCGGCGGCCTCGCCTACGTTGTTAAACGGCCTGTTAGCGCGTGACATGCTGGCTCCTTTTCAGCAGCAACTGGTGGACGACGGTGATCAGCACCATCAGCCCGACCAGGATCATCGACAGGGCGCTGGCCAGGTTTGGATCCAGCGAGATGTCGCCGGAAACCATCGCCGCGATACGGATCGGCAGCACGTTGAAGTTGCCGGTGGTCAGGTAGTACACCGTGGCGTAGGCGCCCAGGGCGTTGGCCAGGAGGATGACGAAGGTGCCGAGCAGCGCCGGGGTCAGCACCGGCAGGCCGATGTGGCGCCAGAAGTCCCAGGCGCCAGCACCGAGCAATGCGGCCGACTCACGCCAGTCCTGGCGCAGGGCGTCGAAGGCCGGGTAGAGCAGCAGCACGCCGAGCGGGATCTGGAAGTAGGTGTACAGCACGATCAGGCCATTCTTCGAGTAGAGGTTGAAGCCCTCGATCAGACCGAGCTGGATCAGCAGCAGGGTCAGTGCGCCATTGAAACCGAGCAGGATGATGAAGGCGAAGGCCAGTGGCACCCCGGCGAAGTTGCTGGTCATGTTGGAGAAGGCGATAACGAAGTCGCGCAGCTTCGAGTCGACCTGGCGCAGCGAGTAGCTGCCGAGGATGGCGATGGCCATGCCGAACAGGCTCGACCAGAAGGCGATTTCCAGGCTGTGCTTGATCGCCTGCATATAGAACCTGGAGGCGAAGATCTTCTCGAAATTGCCCAGGCCCCAGCCGTTGGGGCTGTTCAGGCTGTTGATCGCCACCCACGCCAGTGGTGCGACCTGAAACACCAGGAAGAACACGGCGAAGGGCAGCAGGCACAAGAGCGGCAACCAGCGCCGCAGGGAGGAAGGCGCGCTCATCTAAGCAGCTCCGCGCAGTAGGGTTTGTCGTGAGGCACACCGAGCAACTGGCAGATGCTGCCGCACAGCTCCAGCTGGCGTGGTCGCGCACTGGCATCAAGGCTGAAGGCGTCGCCGATGACGAACAGCGGCACCTGGCGCTCTTCCGGCAGCAGGCCATTGTGCGAGCGGTCGACGTTCATGCCGTGGTCGGCGGTGACCAGCACCTGGTAGCCAGCATCGACCCAGTTTTGCAGATGGTCGGCCAGTAGCACGTCGGCCATGCGCGCGGCATTGCGGTACTGGGGGCTGTCCAGGCCGTGCTTGTGGCCGGCGTCGTCGATGTTCATCGGGTGTACCAGCAGCAAGTCGGGCGTGTGCTGCAAGCGCAGGCTCTCGCCGTCGACGAACAGGTGCGAGTCCGGGTAATGGTCGGCGTAGTAGAAGTGGCCGTATTGGATCGGCAGCGACTCATCGCTGGTGTGGCGGTCACGCACGGCAACGAAGGGCGAGCGGTTGTACAGCTCGCTGACCCAGTGATAAGCCGCGGCGGCGGTGCTCAGGCCGGCATCGCGGGCGTAATGAAACATGCTGCGTTCGCGCGACAGGCGCGAGACGTCGTTGTGCACGATGCCGCTGTCGATAGGGCGCACGCCGGTGAGGATGGCCTCGTAGAGTGGGCGCGACAGCGCCGGCAGCTCGCAGTCGAGGCGGTAGAAGGCCGCGCGCCCGGCGTCGCACCAGGCATGCAGGTGGCCCATGGCGTGTTGCGCGACCGAGTGACTGAGGCCGTCGAGCACGACGAGGATGACCTTGGAAGGCATGGGGAATCCTGAAAAACGATGGAAGCGTTTCGCGGCTGAAGCGGAATGCCGCCCAGCCGCTCCTACAGGTATTGGCTGCGGGGACGGCTTATGTAGGGTGGATCGGGCGCTCTTTTCATCCACCATCCGGTATGTCGAATGGTGGACGGATGAAGCGTCGTCCACCCTACGCGCCTCCCACCGAGCGCGGGTTATTCCATATTGATGATCACGTTCTCCTGCCACATTTGCGGCAGCGCCTTGGAAGTGGCTTCCCAGGCCGCGGCGTCGGTGATGGGCTTGACCTTGGCGTACTGCTCGTTGGGCAGCAGCTTGGCCTGCACATCGGCCGGCAGGGTCAGGTGCTCGGCGCGTATCGGCCGGGCATTGCCCTTGGCCAGATTGATCTGGCCAGCGTCAGAGAGAATGTACTCACGGGTCAGCTTGGCCGCGTTGGGGTGCTTGGCGTACTTGTTGATGATGGTGGTGTAGCCGGAGATCACCGAGCCATCGGACGGGATCAGCACCTCGAAGCGACTCGGGTCGATCTGGTCGCGGTAGGACAGGCCGTTGAAGTCCCAGACGATGCCGACTTCCACTTCGCCTTTTTCCAGGGTCTGGATGGTCGGGTTGGACAGCGACAGGCGGCCCTGTTCGGCGATGGCGGCGAAGAAGTCCAGGCCTGGCTGGATGTTCTTCTCGTCGCCACCACCGGCGATGGCGGCGGCCAGTACGCCGTTGACGGCCTGGGCGGCGGCGCTGACGTCACCGATGGCGACGCGGTACTTGCCGTTCTTCAGGTCGGCCCAGGATTTCGGCACGTCCTTGACCAACTGCTTGTTGACGATGAACGCGATGGAGCCGGTGTAGGCCAGCATCCAGTGACCGTCCTGGTCTTTGGCCCAATCCGGAATCTGCGCCCAGGTGCTCGGCTTGTACGGCTGGGTCACGCCCTGCTGCACGGCGATGGGGCCAAAGGCGGCGCCGACGTCGCCGATATCGGCGGTGGCGTTGTCCTTCTCGGCGGCGAACTTGGCGATCTCCTGCGCCGAGCTCATGTCAGTGTCTTGATGCTTGAGGCCGTAGAGTTTGGTCAGGTCGGTCCAGGTGTCTTTCCAGTTGGCCCAGCTGTCGGGCATACCCACGCTATTCACCGCGCCTTCGGCGCGTGCGGCCTTTTCCAGTGCCTGCAAGTCGGTGCCTTCGGCCATGGCGGAAGTCGCCAGGGCGATGGCCGAGCCCATCAGTGAAGCCAGCAGCAGTTGTTTCATTGGAAACTCCTTTGCAGTGAGAGTGTTGGTCTAGATCAGAAATACCCGAGCCAATCTAAGCGCCTTCAATGACAGTTTTATGTCCGGCCAGAAGTGGCAGATGTCTAGGTGCAGTCAGCTGGCGCACTCATCAAGCGTAGACCATGGATAAGTCCCTGATTTAGCGGGCTGCGAGTGGATGTGGCGATGGCATGCGGCGTGCTTGCAGGACGCTTGTCATCTATCAGTCATCTAGACTGCCTAGTCTTGTAACCCGTCTGAGCAAGTGACTTTTGCCCCGTGATGGGGCTGGACTAGTCCAAAAGGGGAAATTTTGATGCGCGAAGAAGCGCCACGGGCCGTCACTCTCATCTGCCGTGCGTTGCAGGAGCAGATCGACCGGGGGTTGTTGCTCTCCGGCAGCAAGTTGCCGGCCGAGCGCAAGCTCAGTGAGCTGTTCGATACCACGCGCATTACCCTGCGCGAGGCGCTTGGTCAGTTGGAGGCTCAAGGGCTGGTCTACCGCGAGGAGCGCCGCGGCTGGTTCGTTTCGCCGCAACGGGTGGCCTACAACCCGCTGGTGCGTACCCACTTTCATGCCATGGTCGCCGAGCAGGGGCGGGTACCGGCGACCGACGTTCTGAGTGCGCGGCTGATGCCGGCCACCGCACAGATCTGCCAGGTGCTGGAGCTGCCGGCGCTGTCGAGCGTTTATCAGGTGTGCCGCGCGCGGCGTATCGACGGGCGTCTGGTGCTGTATGTCGAGCACTACCTCAACCCGGCCTACTTCCCTGGCATTCTCGAATTCGACCTGACCCGCTCGCTGACCGACCTCTATGCCAGCGAATACGGCATTCACTATGGCCGCGTGCGTTTCGACATGGTGCCCACTGCGCTGCATGCCGAGGCCGCTGCCAGCCTCAAGGTGGCGCCGGGCAGCCCGGCGCTGCGCATCACCCGCGTCAACCGCGACCAGCACGGGCGCATCATCGATTGCGACCTGGAGTTCTGGCGCCACGACGCCATTCACGTCAGCGTGGAAGTCCCCGACTAGGGGCGCTGCGCGGCTGCCTTCAACTCGCTCGTGTGCAAGGAGGGCCTGGGAGGCCGGTGCGCACGAAGCCCCCTACCGTTCGTCGGCTTTGGCGATGTTTTTTCGGCCAATGTCGAAATGCACTCGCCGCGTTCGACTATCCAGTATCCACCGCCAAGGAACTGGAGCGCGCCATGAAATACCTCTGCCTCGTTTATGCCAACGAACAGGAGCTACACAGCTCCCCCGACAGCCCGCACGACAGCGAGTGTCACGCCTACGCCCAGCGCGTGCAGGAGAGCGGACGCATGCTCGCCGCCGAGGCGTTGCAGTCGGTGCAGACCGCCACCACGGTGCGCATGCGCGGCGGCAAACTGGCCATCACCGATGGCCCCTTCGCCGAAACCAAGGAGCAGCTCGCCGGCTTCTATCTGATCGAGGCCCGTGATCTTAACGAGGCCATCCAGCTCGCCGGTCATATTCCCGCCGCCCGTGTCGGCAGCGTGGAGGTGCGGCCGGTTCGCCAACTGGATGTCGACCCGGCTGCCCAGTCCTGAGCCGCCATCGTTCATCGGGAGAGTTCTTATGGACCGTCGCTACATCCCCGAGGTCGCCACGCGTGAGCAGTGGCTGGCCGCGCGCAAGACATTGCTCGAACAGGAAAAGGCGCTGACCCGCCAGCGTGATGCGCTCAACCGCGCCCGTCGAACCTTGCCCATGGTGTTGGTGGAAGAGGACTACCGTTTTCAGGGGCCGCAAGGTGAAGTCGGCCTGGAGGCCTTGTTCGACGGGCGCAGCCAGTTGATCGTCTACCACTTCATGTATCACATGGACCGTGGCGAAGGCTGCGACGGTTGTTCCTGCCTAGTGGACAACATCGGCCACCAGTCCCACCTGCACGCCCGTGATACCAACCTGGTGCTGGTCTCGCGGGCGCCGCTGGCCGATCTGCAAGCCTTCAAGCAGCGCATGGGCTGGACGCTGCCCTGGTACAGCTCGTACGGCTGCCGCTTCAACTACGACTACCACGCCACCACCGACGAACAGGTCGCGCCGGTCGAATACAACTACCGCGACAAGGACGAACTGCAGCGTCTGGGCCTGAACTACCACGTACAGGGCGAGCAGCCCGGTGTCAGCGTGTTCCTGCGCGACGCAGGGCGCATCTATCACACCTATTCCACCTATGGCCGAGGCGTGGAGATGCTGATGAGCAGCTTCCATTTCCTCGACTTCACGCCTTTTGGCCGCAGCGAGGGTTGGGACGGCATGCCCGACCTAGACGGCAAGGGGCTCAACTGGACGCGCCTGCACGATGAGTACGAACAGCGCGCGCCCAGCAACGATTGCTGTGGCCACAAGGCCTGAAGCCTAGCGAAGGAGAAACGATATGAGTCAGCACGAACTGCAAGACGCACTGAACAGCTGGACCGACGCCTGCCGCAGCAAGGATGTGGCGCGCATCATGAGCCACTACGTGGAAGGCGTGGTTGCCTACGACGCCGTGGGGCCGCTGCGTTTTCAAGGGCGCCCGGCGTATAAGGCGCATTGGCAGGCCTGCATGGAAATGTGCAGTGGTGAAGGGCGCTTCGAACCGCACGAGCCGACCTTCAGCGCCGATGGCGATCTTGGCGTCACCCACTATCTACTGCACTGCGGCGGCACCAATGACAAGGGCGAGCTGGAAACCTGCTGGATGCGCGTGACTCAGTGCCTGCGCCGCCAGGGTGGTCGCTGGCTGATCTTTCACGAGCACTTTTCAGCGCCTTGCGATATGGCAAGCGGCAAAACGCTGTTCGATCTGCAGCCCTGATCCAGAGCCGTTCGGATCACTGACGACCCAACGCCGCGCAGGAGGGCTCGTAGCTCTGCTGGCAAGCACTCTGGTACAGGCGCTGGGCCTGGTCAGGATCACGCGACACGCCGCCTTCGCCACGGCGGTAGAGGTTGCCCAGCACATGCTGCGCCATCGGATTGCCGGCTGCCGCTGACTGGTTAAGGTACTTGAGCATGTCGCGCTGGTTGGCGAACTCCGGTGCGTCACGCCCGGTATAGAGGTAGGCCAGGCTGACCGCAGCCATGGCGTGGCCTTTGTCTGCGGCCTGCTTCCACCAGTATTCGGCCTGCTTGAGGTTCTTCTCCGGCTGACCGACGAAGTAGCTGCTGCCGAGCTGGAACTGGCTTTCCAGATCACCACGCTGGGCCTGCTGGCGCAGTTGATCCTGTTCGGTCTGGGTGATGGGTTGTTCGACCTGCGGCTGTTCTTCCGGCGTGGTGGAGTCGGGTTCACGCCCGGCACAGCCTGCCAGCAGCGCGATGGCGAGCAGGGCAGTGGTGGTGTGACGCAGGTTGATCGGGCTGGGCATGGCAGTGACTCCGTAGGCGAGAAACAGGGCAAGTCGCTATTAGGCTGACCCTGACCGTCATAGTTCGCTGTCGTTGATCAATCTGTCGCGGTGCGACTTCACACTCGCGCCATGAGCTGCAATCCTGAGTGCTGATTTCGCTTACGAGGCAGTCATGAAAATCAGCGCGGATTTCGACAGTGGCAATATCCAGGTCATCGACGCCAGTGACCCGCAGCGCGTCCTGCTGGCCATGCGCCCGGACCTCAACAGCCACCATTTCCAGTGGTTTCACTTTCAGGTCGATGGCCTTGAGCCTGGTCAGGAGTATGGCCTCAGCCTGACCAATGCCGGGCAGTCGGCCTACAACCGCGCCTGGGCCGGTTACCAGGCCGTGGCCAGTTACGACCAGCAGGATTGGTTTCGCGTGCCCACCCGTTACCACGACGGTCAGCTGCATTTCGAGTTGCAGGCCGAGCGCGAGTGCGTGTGGTTCGCCTATTTCGAACCTTATCCACGGGCGCGGCATGAACGCCTGATCGCCAACGCGCTGGAGCGCGGCGCTGAGTTGGTGGCCAGCGGCAGAAGCCTGGAAGGGCGCGATATCCAGCTACTGCGTATCGGCGGCCAGGCTGGCGCTGCGCGCAAACTGTGGATCATCGCCCAGCAGCATCCCGGCGAGCACATGGCCGAGTGGTTCATGGAAGGGCTGATCGAGCGTCTGCAGAATCCGCAGGATGCCGAGGTCGCTGCATTGCTGCGCGAGGCCGAGTTCTATCTGGTGCCGAACATGAACCCGGACGGCGCCTTTCGCGGTCACCTGCGTACCAACTATGCCGGGCAGGATCTTAATCGTGCCTGGCAGTCGGCCAGCTCCGAGCGCAGTCCCGAAGTGTTGTTCGTGCTACAGCATATGCAGCGCATCGGCGTCGACCTGTTCCTCGATATCCATGGCGACGAGGAAATTCCTCATGTATTCACCGCCGGCTGCGAAGGCAATCCGGGCTATACCCTGCGGCTGGCGGCGCTGGAAGAGGATTTTCGCAGTCGCCTGGTCGGCATCGGTGCCGAGTTCCAGACCCGTTTCGGTTATCCGCGCGATGAGCCAGGCCAGGCCAACCTGACCCTGGCCTGCAACGCCGTCGGCCAGGCCTTCGATTGTCTGTCGTTCACTATCGAGATGCCGTTCAAGGATCACGACGACAGTCCGCAGCCACGCACTGGCTGGAATGGCGCGCGTTCGCAGAAGCTGGGGCGGGATGTGTTGACGGTGCTGGCGCAGATGATCGGGCGCTTGCGCTGAAACGGGGCGTGCCGGCTGCCTGCGTGCAAGCCGGTGCGCACGGCGCACCCTACGGGTTGACGTCGCGCAGGGAGCGTCAAAGTTGGCAGGCAAAAAAAGCCCGTCACGAGGACGGGCGTAAAGTGCCGTTAACACACAGGAGTCAATAGGACGCAGTGATGCGTCCGGTATTACAGAATCGACAGCGGATAGTTGATGATCAGACGGTTCTCGTGCAGATCGGCACCCACGTCACGACGCAGGTTGGAGTTACGCCAGCGCACGTTGAGGTTCTTCAGCGTGCCTTCCTGGATGGTG
>Ga0208645_1000355_pt1 | contig 52361 bp, 62 predicted proteins | sample VirMetDEL_Sep_01_FD_184519 | JGI IMG/M metagenome (GOLD analysis project Ga0208645, IMG submission 184519) | Aqueous microbial communities from the Delaware River and Bay under freshwater to marine salinity gradient to study organic matter... | ecosystem: Environmental > Aquatic > Marine >... | reverse complement strand
GATAAACCAGCTTGATAACCTATAGCTATATTATATACATCTGTATCAGAAGTGTTGTTTTGATTATGCAAAGCATAAGCACCTAGAGCAACGTTTCTATCGCCTAATGTTTCAGCGCTTAACGCATAATAACCTACCACGGTATTATTATTACCTGTAGTAAGCGCGTCTCCAGCTAAATCTCCAACAGACACGTTGTTGTTACCATCATTTAATCCTATTCTACCAACTACATCTAGTGCAGCGGCAGGAGTAGTAGTACCAATACCTAATCTTTTATTTGTGTTGTCCCAGAAAAAATCATTATCACCTGTAACAGAGTTTATGCCGCTCCAGAAACTAACTTGACCAGTAGCTCCTGCACCTTGTACAAATGTTTGATCTATCTTATCCCATTTATCAACACCACCAACTTCTACAAATACAGCCCAGTCACCAACTTCCCAGTCAGTAATACCATCTAAGTCTGTATTACCAGCTACAGACACTACATAGTAGTTACCCACAGTACCTGTTCCCGATGCTAATGTTGGAGAGTTTGCGTTAGCATCCCAGTTACCTTGAAATACAAGACCTGCTGGTATACTTGCTATTTGTTGATCAACATATTGTTTTGAAGTAGCATGCGTATTTGCTGTAGGTACAAGTGGTACTTGTGCTTGTTTATAGAAAATTGCTTCACCTACACCACTATCTACTCTAAAATACTCAGCGCCTCCAGAACCTTTTAGTTTAATATCTCCTTCTGATCTAATATTAAAATCACTATTTATATTATTATGTATTTCTATTTCACCACCAGTTTCATTTTCAATAAATATACCACCTTTACTAGTGATACTTAAATTAGACGCGCCATTTTTAAGACCAGTCCCACCATCATGATACATTTCAAAGTCAAGACTGTTCACATTTGATGAATTACCTAAAACTATACGAGAATGATCAGGCCATCTAGTATATATAGCACTAGTACCAATATCAGCCATGCTAGCATCTAATAAGAAATACGTATCCACAGACCCGTTATTCTCACCATTATTTGCTTTAAATATTATATCTCCTCTTGAAGCTCCTCTATTTTCTATATATAATTCATTTCTTCTACCAATGATTTGTGATCCTGTTGCTCCTCCAGAACTAAAAGTATTGTCACTATCTAATACATCATGAAAAATCTGAATTCTTGAAGCGCCAGAAGATGAACCAATTCTTAATTGACCATCTACATAGATCTTGTCTACGTCTTCGTTCATAATAGAATCACCTAGTAAACCAGCTGGACCGTCAGACCACTTAATTATTTTGTTAGTTGTACCAGTACCTGTACCAGTTGAGGTAACAAAATCTGCTAGATTTTTCAATGTTAATGATTTGGTAGGTCTACCATCTGCATTCATATCAGATATAATCATTAAGTCATCAGCAGATATACTGGATAAGTTTATTTGAGGGTATGAATATATTATTGCCATGTGTATATTATGAGTAAATTCTTATTTCAAAAGCTGCTCCATTTAAAACACCATCATCAAGAACTGCTTGTTCATCTTGTGTGGTTACAGTTATTACTGTGTCTGATGTTCTAACCCACTTAGGAGGTAGTGCATCTGAGGGTGGATTACCATAATTCATAAATACCACTGTTTTATTAGCAGTGAAAATATTACTATTAGCTGTTACGGTATACGTACCACCTACTGTCCTAGCCCAAGTTAACGTTGCTGTTGTGTTATTTTTTAGTATTGTTGCAACTGGTGCTCCAGTTCCTGTTTGTGTCACAAGCGCTGTATATACTGTGTAACCCAAACCTGCTTGTACTACAGAATCTACAGTGAAGTTCTTTGTAGGATTCGTTTTATTCGTCCCACTTGTTGTTTTCTGCGTACCTAGAAGTAAATCATCAGTAGCTGGAGTTGTTGATTGATATGCGATTATTCTTGCCATATTTAATTTTTTTATCTATAAGTATATACTCACACAAAAAGCAGTAAATTTACTAAAAGCTGTGTAATATAGTATATCTATTATATAATACCTTACTCCTATCTAGATATTATACGTAGTATAATATCATAAGGGGGGAGAGTTTTGGAATAGTCGTTACAAATAGAGAGGTATGGCATACCCCCTCCACTTTTTTTTCTTACTTTTCTATGTAAAACGCCTTTTTTTCACCAGCCCCACCCTTTTTTACCTATTTTTTACAAACGTTTTTTGAGTTTTAGTGGATAATATAATAAATTAAAATAATTAATAAAATGACTTACACTAAATTACAATCAATATTACCAAATCACGAAATTCATTACATTTCTGACTCAACTCAATTCTTTATTGACAATCAAATAAAATCAAAACAATTTAAAAATAATACTTTTATACTATTCGAATACACAATTGACTATTTTCCACATACTATAGAATTATTACAACAAAATAATATTAAATACTCAATTCATACTGACGAACTTGACTTAAAATATATAATAATATAATATGACATATTGTCACATCATGACACAATGTGCAATGACATTATGACATTATTACACACTAAACAAATTAACACTTCTAATTACAAACAAAATATATAACTAACTGGATAATATAATAAACTAAATAATAATAATAATAACTTAATACTTAAAATTATGACAAACACAATTAACTCTAAAAGATTTGTAATACGTAAATCTCTAATCGGAAAAGACACTACTATTAATGTTGAATTTAAAAATGGTAAATCATGTACTTATAATCATGACGAAGTGTATAACATTATGAAATCTACACTTGAAACTTTACCTTGTTTTATAAAATATAATTCATACACAAGTTCAACTAATGTACCTGTCAAAGTAAGAAATGTTGTTGAAATAAAATAAACAACACAACTTAAAATCTAGTCTTGGAGCAGAGGTGTGTTTCGACTACACACACTAGAACTAACAAATTAATATTACAACTATGAAAAGAAAATTTCAACACTACGCAATCAATACATTATTAATAGGTTTAACTTCATTGTTTGCTTTCGGTTTCTTAAACCTAACATATCACTTAATATTTAACGTTGACTTCAACACAATAACATTTGGCGGATGGTAATAAGAAAAACATATAACACTAAGTTTCAATGTGATTGGTTTCACTGTGAAATAAACAACGAACACTACTCATCACCTCATCGTGAAAATGTAGAACTATGGCGAGATGATAAGTTAATCAATGCAGATTACTATAAAGAATTGTCAGAACTTAGAGCTGAAGGTTTAGCTTCAATGTATGAAAATAACCACAATAATTGGACTGGTGACTAAAAGAAAACATAAACATAAAGAACTATTCAAGTTAAATAGTAATCAAATTAAAATGATAGAAGATAACTATTACTATAAGTTTAATAAAGAATATTACAAACAAAATATAAAATCTATTGGATAATATAATAAAATCAAATATGAATACAATTAAATTTACTTCTAAAACTACATTAAAACTAAATGGCATTAGTTATAAAGGCTATAATGTCGGTGAACTTCCTAACTCATTTGGTTTTCTTTACAATGAAGACAAAGACTCATATGGCAAATCACACTGGTTTAACTTCAAAGGTTTAACTTGGGTAGAAAAAACAGAATTACCATGGTAGTTACTAATATGAAAGAATTATGCGAGTATAACAGACAGAAGAAGTTAGCTCGTAAAGCACAACACGTAGAAATCATTAAAATCTACGGTGAGTGTAAAGGTATGGGAGACAAAAGATATACTATTCCGCAAAAATCTTCGTTCCCTAAACAATATAAAGCGGCATTTAATAAAATATGGAGATGAAAATAAATAAAAATTTAAGAACAGCGCTATTTACTATAGCAATAATTGGTACTAGTTACGGACTAGGTAAACAACAAGGTGAGCAAACTATAATAGACAGATGGGAAAATAGATGGTTTGACTCTGATTGGTATGACAAGCAATCAATAGAAGATATATTACTCGATACAGATTATTCCATTGAACTTGGCGAGTAATTACAAACAAAATTAAAATATCTTTGGATAATAATATAAAATAATAAATATGTATTGTAGATGTGGAAATACTGTGCACCCAGTAAGATTAGAATTAGGTTATAAAAATTGTGTTAGTTGTAGTACTACTAAAACTTACTCGTACGTACCTATTATCACCCATAAAACTGGTAATACTATACAAATAGTATCACAAGAGGTTTCCGCATCAGTACATAAAGCATGGAGACGAAAGTAAATAAATTAGAAAGATTATTATATCTTACATTGATAGCAGGTATTTGCTTCTTTACAGGTGTATTCTATACATATTATAAAATAGACCAGCGACTATGGAACGAAGAAATATTAAAAGCTAGAGACATAGAGACGAGGTATTTAAACTACCCAACTAAAAGAAATTATAAACGAGACGACTTAGAAAGAATAATATATGGAAACAAAAGGTAGAAAATATGTATTTGTACTCGACTATGTAGATGGTAGAGTGTATAGATATGATGTATGGATAGATGATTCAGAAAAAATAGAAGAATATCTAGACGACATGGGACACTCAATAGGTAACATAGAGTGGATGGTAACAAGATTTAAACGAGTAATAAAATAAATATGGATAGCAAGAAAGCATACGAGCAAATTAAAGAAGACATAGTTGATAGAGAATCAGCATATCTTTGTACTGAACTAGAAAGAGCATTGGATAGAATAATTAATTACACTGATCCACTTGATGAAACTATGTTCAGAGATATAAAAGCATCAGCCATTAAATTATTAAAAGAATGGCACTTGTAATCATTGATAGATAGTTAGACGAGTAGCTTAATTAGATAAGAAATAGGAGATGAAAGTCACACTAACTTATACATAAGTGAATAGCTAACCGATTAGGTATCAATAGATTACATCTACCGGCCTAACAGTAAACCGACGCCTTGGCTTCCTTAAGGTATCAGTTGTACAAAGCCAGTCGTAGTGACAGCCGGTAAGATATTAGCGGGATAGAGCAGTGGTAGCTCGCAAGGCTCATAACCTTGAGGTCGGTGGTTCGACTCCACCTCCCGCAACTATATGACAAAATGTCATGTTTACAAACAAAACAATAATAACTTTGGATAATAATAATATGAAAACATTATACGAAAGACTAAAACCAAATCTTAAAATTAAACTTAAATACAACTCTGTTAAGTACAGAGAAGGTACAAGGCAAGTAATTGCAGAGTTACATAGATTTCATAATTACTCTGAATTAACTGTTGGAACTGTTAAAGACTTAGTATTGTATTCAGACATAGACGATAGAAGATGGAATTCTATTGATTGGAGATATGGTGATAAATTATTTAATGACTAAATTATGGCAACAAATTGGAGAAAAGAACAATTACGACTAGAAAATGCATACGCTCAAGCTATGCTTCACGAAGATGGTATCGTAGAAACTACCACGAAAAGACAACACCTCAACGGTACACGTCAATTTAAATTACCAACAGGTCAACTACTAGCAACCTATAAATCAGGTTATGTACGTAGATGTGATAGTAGTGACAGAATATGGCAACTAAACCCTAAATATAAACGTAAGGCAAGGTGGGTGTTTCTTGATGGTAATCAACTAGTTACAAAAGAGTATGATGTATGGTCAAGAGCACTGATATGGTCAGGATTAGCTAGACTAAACTTCTTACACGAATATGCAAAGAAAAATTACTTAAATAAATAAATATGGCAGAATTACTAACAGATGAGATTATCATCGAATACTTAGAAAATGAGCATGGTTTACAAGAAGAACCAGATGGACCAGTTATACTTGAACTAATAGAATCAGCATATGGTAGCAAGCTAAACAATGATAGCTCATGGGCTGAAGGTCACGAAGATTTAATATGTTACTATCAATCAACAGCAGATTCCTATGAAGTATACATCATTACACATTCTCATAATCATAGAGATATAAGTTTTGAAAATGATGTGTATTATTATCTTGACAACGCTGGTTGGTCAGAGCAAATAATTGATTCTTTAACTAATGGTGGCGATGTATGGTGCGACCCTAATATATGGGACGATATAGAATATGATTTTAATTATGAATTAGAATCTTGGTATAGAGATTATTATAATGACAAAATGGCAGAAGCTGAAGACGAATTACTAGATACAGGAGAATACACAATAAAAGAACACGATGAATAAAATAAACTCAACATTACCTGATTGGTTTAACGGTACGATCTACGACGAAGGTGATACAATAACAAATCCGTTCAGTGGTGAGTCTTATGACTTAGACGCTGCAGAGACATCTATGTACGACTTAATTATGGGTATTAACTATGTTGGTGACCATAGAGGTTGGGACGATGAATTAATAACAACACACCAAAAAGCTTTATCTTGGTTTAGAACTGTAAACCCTAAAGCTTATATGGTATTATTAGATTAAATATGAGTACAAGAAACTTAATAATGGTCGTAGACCGCAAACACAGTAGTAAATACCCAGAAGGGTTTGCTATACATCCAGATCTTGTTAATAAGTATAGTTGTGTTAATATGTACATGCACCATGACGGTTATCCTGAATGGCAAGGTGTACAAATTGCTAACTGGTTATTAGCTAAGAATAATGGATGTAAAGATGGTAGTAGATTAGCATCTAAATTAGTACATGATATGTATTATGATAGCTGTTACTTATTTCCTGATGCAGAAAATGTAGATCACGAGTATAGATATATTATATGGAGTGGTGATAAAGATAAAATACATGTAAGTTGTTGGAATATGTATTCTAATGAAATAGTATTTGTATTAAAACCTGAAAAGATTATATCTAAATATATGGAAGATATGGATTATACTGATTTTTCTAATGGAGAAACTAGATATGGAGATAAAATTAAACATATATTCGATTCAACCCTTAATGAAAAAGAAGAAATAGCTAAATATAATAAGGTTAGGGCTAACGCTCAGAAAATTATAGATATACTAACCCATGAAGACTAACATAGATAAATATTTCATATTTATTATGAATATAATTATATTATTACATGTCTAAAAAAGGAATTACATTACAAACAAATTACAAAAATATTTGGATAATATGACTGATGAACAAATCGAACAATTAGCACAACGCGTAGCTAAAATTATACTTGATCAACTACATGAAGGTTTATTAATAGATATGCAACCTGATGAAGAAGAGGATTTACTAGCTGAACTTGCTAGATGTATGACATTGATGAGTAAATACTTAGCAGAAGAAAAATACGAAGAGTGTGAATTGTTAAAAAAGAAAATTAAAACAATAGAATTAAAATTAAAAAACCTATGATAAAACCTATGCTTGCACACAAGTATGACGAGTCAAGAATAAACTGGTCATTACCTGTGTATATACAACCTAAACTAGACGGTGTCCGCTGTCTATTTACTAAAGATGGCGCGTATTCACGTGCTGGTAATAAATTTATGAATCTAGCTCATATAGAGTTAGTATTGATACCGTTCTTTAAACAGAACCCAAACACTGTTCTTGACGGTGAATTATACAATCATGAATTAAAAAATGATTTTGAAAAAATTATATCATTAGTTCGTAAGCAAAAACCTACCGCAGATGATAGATTAGATGCTCAAAAATTAGTACAGTTCCACGTGTATGATTATATTGATGATAGTTATGACAACTATCAAGTACGCATGGCTAATCTAGTTTGTTCAGATGTTTATGATGAATATATTAAACACGTGCCAACATTACTAGCTGATTCATATAGTTATGCTAGAACCTTACATGAAGAGTTCTTAGAAGATGGTTACGAAGGCTCTATCATTAGACTTAATGGTAAATACAAACACGGTAGATCTTACGACTTAATGAAATTCAAAGACTTCAGCGATACTGAAGCAACAATCATAGGTTATGAAACAGGTAAAGGCAAAAGGACAGGCACGCTCGGTAAGTTCATAATGCAAGATGATGAAGGTAATGAGTTCGGTTGTCCACCGGGCAAAGGATTTACTTACAAAGATCTTAGCAATATGCTCGACAACGTTCACGACTATATTGGTCAGCGTGCTACCTTTACCTATTTCCAAAGAACTAATGCTGGTAGCTACAGACATCCATTATTTAAAGCACTAAGAAATTATGAGTAAACTAATATGGCAATTATACAACGACAACTTAATATCAGAAGAGGTAGCAAACCTCTTATTAGACAAACATTATAATAGGTTAAACCACAAAAGATATAAATGAATATATTTTATTTACATTCTGACCCAGTTAAAGCTGCACAGATACAATACAATAAGCATGTAGTTAAAATGATCTTAGAATCAGCTCAAATGCTTTGTACAGCTCATCATGTATACGGTAATGCAGAACAACAATTAAATGTACCTTATAAACAAGCGCATTTAAATCACCCGTCAACAATATGGACTAGACAATGCAGAGCTAATTACAGATGGTTGTTTTTACATATGATTGCTTTAGGTGATGAATATACTAAAAGATACAATAAAACACATTTAACTATAACTAAATGTGCTAAGTTTTTAAATGTACCTCCAGTGCATATACCTATTGGCGATTTTTGTGAACCACCACAAGCTATGCCTGATGAATATAAAGTTCCAGGTTGTAGCATTACAGCTTACTGGAATTATTATGAAGGTGAAAAATATTTAGTAGCAGGAGCTACAGAAGAATTAATAACAAGAGATAAATTATATGAGAAGGAAATTATATAAACATTTAATGGAGACAAACTTTATGAACTTAGCTTCTAAAGTAAAACAATTTAAAAAGGTAAAAAGAAGAAGAAATGAAAAAATATAGTGTAGCAAACTACATTCGATATAAAGAGGATTTAAAGGCAAGTATGCCAGAAAATAAACCTTATAAAGATTATACTAGACAGGAACTAATAGTCAAGTTTTTACCGTTAGTAGAAACATTAGGTAGAAAATTTTCAACTAGTGATCAAGCTTCAGGAGTTATGACTATTATGGATATAATACAAGCTGGTAGTGAAGCATTGACAAAAGCAGTAGATAGACTAGACTGGGAAACAGTAGATAAATCTGATGATATAGAAAAAACTTTAAAATCATTTTTTAGCAAAAGAATAAAAGGCGGAATACGTAGACGTGTAGATATGGCTCGAGGCAATATAAGAATACCAGAGCATCAACTAAATCATATGCGTAAAAGTAAAGATAAAAAAGCAGTTGAAATGTTTTTTAATTCTATATTTTTATCTATTGACGCTAAAGTAAACGACGAAGATATATTTAACCAAATACCTGATAAATCAGAACCATATAATATACATTTAATAAACTTATATTTAAAAAGTTTAATGCAAAAGTATTTAAAACAAAATGAATATGAAGTTTTAAGATTATCTTATGGTCTTGATTGCGATAAGCATACAGCAAAGCAAATTGCAGACAAATTAAACATTGAAGGATCGGCTAGTTATGTAAGAATATCTGAGCTAAAAAAGCAAGCCGTACAAACTTTAATTGATAATGTAGATCACTCGCAAGTGCTTGATTATCTGTAAGTTAAATATGTAAATTAACAATTAAATATGTAATTATTATACTATGACCATATACGAAAAACTATCAAAAATTCAGACAAAATTTAAATCGAAAAAAAGTAGATTTAATTCATTCGGTAAGTATTACTTCAGGTCAGCCGAAGACATTCTCGAAGCTACAAAACCCTTTCTGTTAGAGTTAGGAGTTACCGTAACAGTTAATGAGGAGTTAATTGCAACAGAGCCAATGCCTGTTATACAATCAACTGCTACAGTAACTGATGGTGAAGGTACAATTACAGCTACATCAGTAGTTGGAGTTGATCTTAATCAAAAAGGTATGCAAGCACCTCAACAGTTCGGTTCAGCATCGAGTTACGCAAAGAAGTATGCACTAGGAAATTTATTCCTAATTGATGATACTCAAGATAGTGACGCAACTAATAACCACGGTAAGGATAAACTTACTGATATTAATAAAGCTAAAAGCTATATTAAATCAGGTGGTAAAATAGAAGCTATCAAAAAGAAGTATCAATTAACATCAGCTCAAGAAGCTGAGCTTAAAACTCTCTAATGAATAAAGAAAATGTAATTGAAAAGCTACGCGACGATGCGCATTACTACGGAGACTTTGGTAAAAAGTATCTAAGTAATTCTGACATCTCGGCTTTACTTACAAATCCTTTAGCTTTAGGAAAGCCTAGCGAGCCTAGGCCTGCTTTCTTAGTTGGCGGATACTTTCATACCGCTATACTAGAACCAGATAAACTGAAAAAGTACAAGGTTATACCTTCGTCAACTAGGAATACTAAAGCTTACAAAGAGATGTCTGGTGGTGAATTATGCTTATTACAACATGAAGTTGATGCTATAGAAAAATTATCTGATATTATGTTAGATAATAAAGTATGTCAAGCAATGATACGTGATAGTAATACAGAATACGAAACTCCAGGTATTAAAGAGATTGAGGGTGAAATGTGGAAAGGTAAAGCAGATATTATAAATCATAATGAAAAGCTAGTCATTGATTTAAAAACGACAGCTGATATTCAAAAATTTAAATGGTCTGCTTCTAAGTACAACTATGACTCTCAAGCTTATATTTACAGTGAGTTGTTCGGTTATGAAATGGTTTTTATTGTAATAGATAAAAACTCAGGACAACTCGGAATATTTGACTGCTCACCAGAATTTTATGCTAAAGGTCAAGACAAGGTCCAACGAGCAGTGGATGCTTATAGATTATTTTATAAGAACAAAGACTTTGACCCAAAGCAATATTTTATTAATAAAACCTTATAACCATGGCAAGAACTAGAAAAAACCAAATGAAAGTATGCAGCGTAACTGGATTAGAAACTTCTGTAAACAACTTTTACAAGAATCAAAACCATGTTAAAGCTGTAGACAATTTAAGAAGAACTACTAATGCTACTAAAGAGCAATTAGCTAGAATGTTTAACCAAATTAATCAATACGCATAATATGGCAGGAATTATTAAAGGTAGTATTAACTTATCTGAAATACCTAAAGATAAAATTATCGAAGGTAAAAAAGGTAAATACTTACCAATATCAATTACGATTAATGATGAAGTCGACCAGTTTGGTAACTTCGGACCAATCATAGTTGATCAGTCAAAAGAGGAAAGAGATGCTAAGGTTGCTAAGAAATATCTTGGTAATGTTAGAGTTGTTTGGAGCAACGGTACTTTCCCTGATGCACCAAAGCAAGGAGCACCAGCTCCAGCTTTAAAAGCAGCAGCAGTTGAAGCAAAGGACGATTTACCATTTTAATTAAATTAAATGCAAGTAGAACAATACGAGATCAATGGATTTGTTATTGACCAGTTCAATCAATATAATCTAGAGCAGAAGAAACAGGGCATATGTCCTCTTTGTTCTGAAGATAGAAAACCCGAAAACCGTAAGAAGAAATGTGCTTCATACGACTGGGAACGTGGTCTTGGAACTTGCCACAACTGTGACACCACTTTTCAACTACATACGTATCAACGTAAAGGAGCAACTGATAAAGAGTATATCAGACCAGTTGATCCACCAAAAGAGGAATTTAATATTCCTCGTACTAAAGTAGCTGAGTGGTTTGAAACTAGAGGTATATCTACTAGGACTCTTATTGATCTTCAGATCAGTGAGGGTCCTGAGTATATGCCGCAAACCGGTAAGACCGAGAACACCATAAAGTTTAATTATTATATCGGCGATCAACTTATTAATGTAAAATATAGAGATGGCCGTAAAAATTTTAAACTATATAAGGGTGCTGAAAAAGTATTTTATAATATTAACAGCATAGTAGGTTATGATAGTTGTGTTATAACCGAAGGAGAAATGGATGTACTTGCTTTACACGAAGCAGGTATTAAAAACTGTGTGTCTGTACCTAATGGTGCAACAATAACACATAACAACTTAGATTATCTAGATAATTGTATAGATTATTTTGAAGATAAAAAACAAATAATATTAGCATTAGACACTGATGCTCCAGGTATGGCTTTGCGTACAGAGTTTGTGCGTAGGCTAGGTGCTGAAACATGTTTTCTAGTAGATTTTGAAGACTGTAAAGATGCTAATGAATACTTGATGAAGTATGGCAAAGATAAACTTAAGCAAACAATCGATAAAGCAAAAGCGTATCCTTTGGAAAATGTCACAACATTTAAAGACATCGAAGGTGAAGTCAAAGACTTTGTTAAAAACGGATTCAAACCGGGTTATCAAATTGGTTTACCAAACTTTGATCAAATTTTTTCAACTTATACCGGACAGTTTATCACTGTTACTGGTATACCTTCTTCTGGTAAGTCTGATTTTGTTGACCAGATGTGCGTAGGTTATAATCAAAACTACGGTTGGAAAACAGGGTTCGCATCGCCAGAAAATACTCCAAATTATTTACATGCACACAAGTTAATGCGTAAAGTATGGGGTAATATGCCTAACGTAGATGATATAGATACAGACAAATGGAATCAAGTTGCTCAACACGTTAATGACAACTTCTTTTTTATTGATATGGAAAAATATAGTCTTGAGTCTGTGTTACGCAAAGGTGCTGAGCTTGTTAAACGTAAAGGTATTAAATGCTTAGTTATTGATCCTTTTAATAAAGTTAGAGATAAAAACGCTAGCTCGTTAGATGTTAATACATATACGATGGAATATCTAACTAAGATAGAAAACTTTGCTAAAAAGTTTGATGTGCTTGTGTTTATTGTAGCGCATCCAACTAAAATGTATAAAGATAAAGACGGACAAATTGAAGAACCTAATATGTATAATATAAAAGGTGGTGGTGAATGGTATGATGCTAGTTATCACGGTATATTAGTCCATAGAGATTATGATGCTAAAACAGTTAAAGCAAAAGTTCTTAAAGTAAAATTTCAAAACCTCGGTGAAAACGGAGCTGAATGTCATTTTAAATGGGAACCAAACTCAGGTTGTTTTATACCTCATGTTGTAGATCAAATTAAAGAAGAACCAATGCCTTGGGAATAGATGCCGCGAAAAAAGAAAGATGTAATGGGACAATATATGCCTACTATGCTGGAGATGGAAGCGTACAGATGGTGTATAAACAATGGAATATATATATCCCCATTTGCGAATGGAGAAGGAGCTTGGTACATTGATATTAAGATAAATAACAAAACAAATAGATCTCCGCTAGTCTATGGTCCAGTATCAATATGGATACAGATGTACGAGTTCTATAAATATTATTATAAAAAATATGCGCAGAAAATTTAAAAATGCAGACGAAGCTTATAATTATTTTCTTGATAAAATAATTACAGACGGTATACCTTTTGGTGATACTAAAGCTTTATTTAACGTTGGGTTTACGTTAGAAAAACCACTAGAAAATTATATATTTAATAAAGAACGTAATTGGAAACCTGATTATGCTCATGCTGAATGGAAATGGTATTTATCCGGTGATCCTAATATTTATGAGTTAGGTAAAATATACGGTAAGATACCACCGATATGGGAAAAAATGGCAGATAGTCATAATGAGGTTAGATCTAATTATGGTTGGCAATGGCAACGTAATGATCAATTAGATTACGTAGTTGCTAAGTTAAAAAATTGCAAAGATACTAGACACGCAGCTATTAGTATATATGACTGTAAAGAACACAAGACATATGCTAAAGATACGCCGTGTACTTATGCAGTTCAGTTTACAATTGTAAATAATAGACTAAATATGGCTGCCCTGATGCGTTCTAATGACCTCTGGTACGGCTTCTGCAACGATCAATACTGTTTTAGTATGTTGCAAAAATTAGTTGCAGATAGATTAAATATTGAAGTTGGTGAATATTACCATTATGCACACAACTTACACTTGTATAACAATAAATTATAAACATGTATTATATTTATCACATACCAGGTAAAAAGATTGGTGTTACATGTAATCTTAATAGGAGAGTTACAATAACACAGGGTTATAGCCCAGACGAATATGAAGTTCTTGATCAGTCCGATGATATAAATTATATATCAGAGAAAGAGATAGAACTTCAAAAGTCTTATGGCTACAAGATTGATAGAAAATTATATAAAAATTTATTTAATAAAATGAAAATAAACGTAACAGAACAAACTACTACGTTTCCTTATCCAGTTACAAAATTAAAAGGTAATTTAATGGATAATATAGGATTTAAATGGAAGTCAGAGCACGGTGATTTTGTACTTAATTTAGATTCTATACGTTGGATAATGAAAAACGTTAAAACCTCTATGTATAACAACAATAGATCTTATGTTTACAATAAAGCTTTTGCTGAATGGTTTAAAACTCCTGAATTATGGAGTGAAGATCAAGTAGATCAAAAACCATCAATAACAAATAGTGATAGATTTGAATTAATAAGAGACTGGGCTAGATCTAGAGGCTTGTATGATAAAGGTAATTCACATACACAATATGTTAAACTTCAAGAAGAAGCTGGTGAACTAGCTAAAGCATTGTTAAAAGATGATAAACCTGAAATTATTGATGCTATTGGTGACATGGTTGTTGTATTAACAAATCTAGCTCATTTACAAGGAGTTACTATAGAAGACTGTGTAGACAGTGCTTACACAGTTATAAGTACAAGAACAGGTAAAATGATTAACGGAACATTTGTAAAAGATGAATAATTACGTAGTAAAGACTAACGATGAAATCGTACAAAGAGTTATCGAAAAGATAGACCAACGTAGTCTAATTGGTCAGAAAAAGTACGGTGCAACAATGATGGGTGAAATTAAAAATGAAGTCAAAGACCTTGACAGATTTTTAGTTGATGTGCAAGAAGAAATAATGGATGCGTTGCTATACATACAAGCCGCAAGAGTTTGCTTACGTGACGAGATTGAAGAAGCAATGGTGAATAGAATGAATGTGATAGGGCAAAACGGAAACGACGGCTTACATTATGAAGAAGAAGAACTATAAAAGAAAACGTGGACCAGTACAAGCAAAGAAGGTAACGTATGACGGTATCAAATTTGCTTCTGGTCTTGAACGTTATATGTACATGGCTTTAAAGAAAGCTAAAATAAAAGCTAAATATGAAGGTCAAACTTATGAAATAGTTTCTGGGTTTGATTTTATAAATCCTTGTTACGCAAGAACAGCTAATGGTAAAGGAGAGTTTAAACAACGTGGTGGTAAAAAAATACTACCAATCAAATATACTCCAGATTTTATTGGTAAAGACTTTATAATTGAATGTAAAGGTAGAGCTAATGAGTCTTTTCCATTGCGCTGGAAATTATTTAAAAAATATTTAGTTGATAATAAATTGTACCCAAGATTATATAAACCACAAAATCAAAAAGAATGCGACGAAACAGTAAGGTTAATCCTAAGCTCGCAAAAATAATAGCTAGGAAAAAATATGCTGAGCGCCAAATTGACAAATGGGTTAAGTGGTCTTGGCAACAAAGAGGAAAAATAAAATATAAAGAACTTGTGAAATATCAAGATCAATATAATATAAAAGTTTATGGATAAAGAAAAATGGAACTGGTCTTTGTCAATAGGTTTTTACCCGGGTATATTATTCGGAACAAGAGCTTATGAAGAACAAAACCAATTAACTTATGTGTTTTATATCCCATTTGTGGATATAGCACTAGAAATACCTTATAACAATGAGTCTATTTAAAGAAAGAATACCGTACAAACCGTTTGAATACCCTATATATTACACTGAAGGTTGGTTAAAGCAAGCACAAGCATTTTGGTTACATACAGAAATACCTATGTCAGGTGATGTAAAAGACTGGAACGAAAAGCTTACTGATGCTGAGAAAAACTTAGTTGGTAATATATTGTTAGGATTTGCTCAAACTGAATGTGCTGTATCTGATTATTGGACTCAAAAAGTCGTATCATGGTTTCCAAAACATGAAGTGCAACAGATGGCTATGATGTTCGGCTCACAAGAAACAATACACGCTGTTGCATACAGTTATTTAAATGAAACACTTGGACTTGAAGACTTTGAAGCGTTTCTTCACGAACCGGCAACATCGGAAAGGTTTGATAACTTGGTTAGTTATGACGGCAGTGATCCTGTTGGCATTGGTAGAAGTTTGGCCGTGTTTTCAGCCTTTGCAGAGGGTGTTAGTTTGTATTCAGCTTTTGCTGTTTTATATTCTTTTCAGCTTAGAAATCTTCTCAAAGGAATAGGACAACAAATGAAATGGTCTGTAAGAGACGAATCATTACACAGCCGCATGGGTTGTCAATTATTTAGACACATGTGTGAGGAAATACCTGATCTAAAAGAACAATGCAAGGAAGATATATACAAAGCAGCTAAGATCATGGTAGAATTAGAAGAAAAATATATAGATAAAATGTTTGAAATGGGTGATATTGAAAACCTAAAATCAAACGATTTAAAACAATTTATTAGAAAAAGAACAAATGAAAAACTTGTCGAACTTGGCTACACTGATAAAAGACGTTTTTTTAGCTACGATACTGATTCTGCAGCTAATCTTGATTGGTTTTATCATCTTACTGGTGGACATACTCATACTGACTTTTTCGCAATTAGACCAACAGATTATAGTAAAGCAAATGAAAATGAAGACTTTGAAGACATTTGGTAATATACCAACAGATAAATTATTACACTTTTTTTATGGAACAATAATTAGTTTTGTTTCCATGTTAATATTTGGTGTAAACGGCTTGTGGATTACAGTTATTGTAGCCGCAGCAAAAGAGATAATATGGGATTGGCTGATGAAAAAAGGTAGTCCTGAATTATTAGATTTTATATTCACAATTATACCTGCGGGTATGTTTTTAATATTATGTTAAATGAAAGAATCAAAAATAATAGAATTAAAAAAAAGAGTAGAAGGTCTAACTGGTTTAGTTAGAAATTTAGTACAAGAAGTACACTCCTGTGTTAGTATGTCACAAGGTACTTTAACCGCGCTTCAACTACATTTAGGTAAAGAAGAGTGGGATAAAATAGTAGAAGAATTAAAAGACAGAGAAAAAAGATTAAAAGATGTGGAACAATCAATGGAAAAAGGGAGTTGATTATCCTGAATGGGGTGACAACGAAGTTTATAAAAAAACTATAGGTGGAGGTTATTTATATAATGGTGAAACACCTAAAGAAGCTTATCAACGAGTTTCAAAAACAGTTGCCAAAAGGTTATTTAAACCTGAAATGGCTGATGTCTTTTTTGAATACATATGGAAAGGATGGTTATGTCTTGCTAGTCCGGTATTATCTAACACAGGTACTGATCGCGGTTTGCCTATTAGCTGTTTCGGCATTGATGTGGCTGATAGTATCATTGACATAGGACAAAAAAACTTAGAGATGATGCTGCTCGCTAAGCACGGCGGTGGAGTTGGTATCGGTATAAATCAAATTAGACCCGCCGGAGCTAAAATAACAGGAAATGGAACAAGCGACGGAGTTGTGCCTTTTTGTAAAATATACGATAGCACAATACTTGCCACTAATCAAGGATCTGTCAGACGAGGAGCTGCATCAGTTAACATTAACATTGACCACCCCGATTTTGAGGAGTGGCTCGAGATTAGAGAACCTAAAGGAGACGTTAACAGACAATCGCTTAACCTACATCAATGCGCTGTCGTCGGCGATAAATTCATGCGAAGACTTGAAGCTGGCGATACAGAAGCTAGAAAGAAATGGGGAAAGCTATTACAAAAACGTAAAGCGACTGGAGAACCTTATATACTTTTTAAAGGTAACACTAACAAACAAAATCCAAAAGCTTACAAAGACAACGCTTTAAAAGTACATATGACAAATATCTGTAGTGAAATAACATTACACACAGATGAAAATCACTCATTCGTTTGTTGTCTGTCTAGCTTAAACCTAGCTAAGTACGACGAATGGAAAAATACAAATATCATTTATGACTCAATATGGTTTCTTGATGGAGTACTTGAAGAGTTTATACAAAGAGCTAAATATAGAAAAGGGTTTGAAAACTCTGTAAGATCTGCTGAAAAAGGTAGAGCGTTAGGTCTTGGTGTACTCGGATGGCATACATACTTACAAGAAAAAGGTTTACCATTTGAGGGTTTATTAGCACAATATGAAACTAGAAGAATTTTTAGTCAAATCAAAATCGAATCTGAAAGAGCTTCAATGGCTCTTGCTGATGTTTATGGAGAACCTCTTTGGTGTGTCGGTACTGGTTTTCGTAATACCCATTTACGCGCTATTGCTCCCACTGTTAGTAATTCTAAACTTTCTGGAAATGTTAGTCCCGGGATTGAACCCTGGGCAGCTAATGTATTTACGGAACAGTCAGCTAAAGGAACGTTCATTAGGAAAAATCCTACGTTGGTTAAGGTTTTGGAAAAAGCCAAAATCAACACAAAAGAAACGTGGGACAAAATCTTAGCAGATGGTGGTTCAGTACAAGATATAAAAGAACTAGACGACGATACAAAAGAAGTATTTAAAACATTTAAGGAAATAAATCAATTAGAATTAGTTAGACAAGCTGGTATACGCCAGCAATATATAGATCAGTCAGTTAGTTTGAATTTAGCTTTTCCAGCTGTAGCAAATCCTAAATGGATAAATCAAGTACATTTAGATGCATGGAAAAAAGGAATTAAAACTTTATATTATATGCGGACTGAGTCAGTGCTACGTGGAGATATAGCAAGTAAAGCTATGGAAGACTGCGTCGCGTGTGACGGATAATAAAAAAGGGAGGCTCAATGCCTCCCTTCTTGTTACAGGATCTTTGGGTATGGTACGCCCATTATATGTTGATCCTAGTCTATATCATACTTACTCATTAAATCTTGTTGATAAGCTCTAGTTTTTTTCATTTCATCAAACTGTCTATTTTTAGCTTGTTCCATTACAACTTTATTTAATGAATCTATTTGTCTAGCAACTTTATCACTTTCTTCATTTCTATTAGTTATAAAAAAATCATAACTTTTACTATATTCTGGTCCTTCTACATCAGCATATTCAGGATTTTTAATTTTCCTACTTTCTACTCTTTTTAAAAATTCATCTAAATCATTACCACCACTGCTGCTTACAACTCCATTATTACGTATCGGAATTGGTTCTGGTATATCTAGTCTTTTAGGAGTTCTATCAAATGGTTTTTCAACTTTTTTTACTATTTTTTTAACAGGAAATGGACTCATGTGCGGTAACTTGTAATTACCTATATTAAAATTTTTCATATTACTTTGTATTTAGTTTTACCCATGTCATCTTTATAGGCTTTTAAACATTTATTTCTATTATCTTCTTCTGACACATATGATACATGAATCCAGTTTGGCTGTGTGTCTGTACCAAACTCCCATATCATTTGATCAAAATTTAAGTTTTCTTTTATCCAATGATACATTTCTGCATTAGTTTTACAACCATAGACATCATCAATATCAATTGCTTGACCTTTACAATGCTGTGAAGTTTTAGAACCTCCTATGGCTTCGTTTAAATCTGGTGATCTAAAAAATGAATTAACTTTTATTGGTCCACCAACCCACTCACGTAATGGTTGAAACACTTTTTCAGCTAATAATTTCATAGCTTCTATTTGTGTTGGGTTTGGCGTATTATCTATTCCTTTACGCTTAGCAGTTTCAGAGTGTATTGCTTCTGCATAAGTTATATTGGCGCTTATTTTCATTTTTCTTTATTTTTGTTGCAAAAATTTCTAGCAGCTTCTCTACTACCAAATCCCCACTTTTTTAATGCCATAGCATATCTAGTAGGTTCTCCTTTTTTATCTTTCATAGATCCTTTCATACCTGCAAATCTACAAGCAAATGAAACTCTACGTTTACCAGTACCTTTAGTTTGTCTTTCACCTAGAGTTTTACCAGTGTCACGTTTATGCTCAGCTCTCATTTTTTTATTTTGCTTTTCATAAGCTTGCTCTTTAATAGTCAATGGAGCAGTTCTTTTAGCTTCAGCATGTTTTAAACCAACTTTATTACCTGAGCCTCTACCTGCTACAGCAGCTTGTCTAGCTCGCATGTCGTTCCATGCTTTAGTGTGCATTACACTAGCAGCACAATGTTTAATAGGATTTTCCATTATTCTCCACATTTTTTAGATGGATCATCAACTCTTCTCCAGTCTTCTTTTTCAAACCAGTCACGTAATGTAGCCCCTTTTTTACGAGCTCCTTTTACGTTTGTTTTAGATGATCGCTTATATTTACCTTTAGCACCAGCAGCTTTTTTAGAGTTAACTAGTTTTTCTCTTTGCTCTTTACTCATGCTTCTTATTTTAGAAGCAGGTAGACAAGTTTTAGTTGTGCCGCCACCTTTTTGCTTAGCAAATGGTGAGTTGTGCTGTATATAAGTCATTATTTTTTACCTCCAAATTTACTTGGACCACCAGCTTTTGTACATCTTACACCCCAACCTGAAGCATAAGCGCTTGGCCAAACTTTAAATTTTCTTTTTGCAGCAGCTTTACAAGCTGAACTAATTTTAGCTAATGGACCATTATAGTTATTAGATGAAGGACTTGTTGTTTGTTTACTCATATACCAATCTTGAAAAGACGTAGATGACTCTGCGGGTTTATTGTTTTGTACTTTTTCACTATCAGGTACTACTAAATGTGATCTTTGACCAGCACCAGCAGCATACCATTCAGCTCCTTCTTTAGCGACTCTATCTCTATATTCTGAAGATGTTTCACCAGTTTTTTTCTTGCTTTTATAAATGTTTCCCATGATTATTCTATTTCGCTAAACACAGCGTAGACTCTAACGTTTCGTTTTCTGCCTTTACGTATTGTAGCTATTAATTCTTTTCTTTCTTTTACCAGATCCTCTGTAACTGGATAATATTTAGGATTTTTACTATTTAATTTTCTTTTTTTCATTTTAAAATTGACTTGCAGTGTTTACCTCATCAACTGCTTCTTGTATTTCATTTAAATCTACTGGCAACATTAAATCTAGTCCTGCTTTAAAAACAGTTTCTTTAATACCGTCTTTAAATATAATTAATGTTGGCGCCATACGTACCTTGTATTTCTTTTTAGCAGCTGGGCACGTAGCTATATCTGCTCTATAATATATAACATCTTTTAGTTCTAACCATTGCTCAAATTTATTAGCATCGTTAAACTTAGCATAAAATTCTACAATAACAGGTTTGTTTTGATCATCGCCAAAAGCTTGTTTTTCATTTATTTTATTATCAAAATTATCATCGCTTATCCACTCTTGAGCAGATACGTTAAACGATATTAATAATAAAATTATATTTAAATATTTCATATTACCTACCTCTTTGTTGTAGCTCGTACAAACGTTCGTCGATTTTTTCTATAGTTTCTTTTATTTCTTGTACATCTTCTTGAGTGTCTATAATTGTTTGACGTATCAACTCGTCTTTTAAATCATATTCTACTCTGTCGATTACAGGAGCAGGTAATTCTTTAGCTAAAGCTATGTCTGCCTGCAATGTGAAATAAAGAGTAGCAAAACCTACTGCTCCTCCAATTATTAAACCTATTGTTTTTAAATCAACGGTTATTTTAGTATCTTCGCCAATTTGTGGTGCTCCCATTTTATTTTAATGTTATATTTAATCCTACAGATCCGTTATATATTTTACTATCCCAAAACTTAGTGTATTCGCCTTCTACAAACACTCCAATGCTTTTGCTTAATTTCCATCCAAAAACAACACCAGCCTGATAATCTTCCCATTGCTCAAGCTCTGAGTCTTGCATTAAACCACCAAGTCCCCAATTGTTTCTATTTAAATAACTAAAATCTTCGTCGCCTTTTACATACTTGTGGTATGGTAATAAGTAAGAACCATAAGCATGAAGCCAAAAGTTATTTTTATAATGGTAATAGTCAAAACCGAGCACAGGTGATAATACACCAAAAGCGTCTAGATCGTCCCATACTTCATGATTATAACGATTCATTAATTCAGCAAATACTGTGTCACGGAATTGTAAATCTGTATAAGCTACAGTTTCACCTTCTTCATCTATCCAATACCAATCAAATGTTTCATTGCCAAAAGAATCTTCTTGCGTATAATATATATCATCATAACCATACATAAAACCTAACGTGTACCAAGGATTTACAATTTGCCCTGACTCATTTGTTTCATTTAACCATATCTCTACTGGATTATAACCATAAGGTCTTTCATGTGTACGATATATAGCTCCAGCAGATACACTAAACTTTTTACCAATAGGTAGTTTAACTCTAACTTCTGCTGATTTATATTTAAAATCAACTTTGCCTTGCGCTCTACTTTCTAATTTAACCATGTGGTTTTTACCACTATGCTTTACAAAGTATCTATGGTTTTTAAATATTTCATCTCTAGATCTTTCTTTTTCTGTATGAAATACATATTCTAAACCTTTTACAGGTGAGTTAGTAGCAGACAAACCTACATTACTTTCTGTTCCATCGTAGTATTGTTTACCTTTTACTTCATAATCAAATCTAGCTAATTTACGTATGCCAAATCCATATCTATAATCATAGTCATAATAATCTGTACCATCAACAACTACAGGCGCAGAGTATAGATTTCCATTAGGATTAGTTCTAACAAAGTAATCTTTTGGTTCTTCTTTAGGATTATCTATATCACCCGCTACATATATAGTTCCATATTTTAAGAAATCTTTATATATTTTTTCAAAAAGATTTTGTGAATTTATAGTAAAACTCACTAAAAACAATAGTAATGTAAGTAATTGCTTCATTATTTATATTTTTTAAACATTAATTTATATAATAACTTATTCCAAGCTTCTTGTATTTTATCTACGAATTTTTTTATTTTTTCTTTCATTCTTTTTTTTAATTATGTAATTTATAATTATACCACCTAATGTAGTTGCAACTAAATCTTTAGCATCGAAACCACCATATCTTAAATAATCGTAGGTTTCTTTAGCAAATCCAGCTATAAATGAGGTTCCTACTGGTAAACTCATTTCATTAGCTACGATTTCAGTAGTTGCTCCAGCTGCAAAATGATAGTATTTATCTTTACCTATAGATTGTGAACTAGCACAACCCACAGTAACCACCGCAAAGAGGACAAGGATTTTTTTCACTCATGATTTATTTTTAGGTTTAACATAGTACTGCAATGTTCCATCAGGTCTTTCTACTTGTATATAATCAACACCAAGCTCGCCTGTTGGTTTTATAGCATTTGGTCCTGATAATGGGATTTTTTTAGTAAAGCCCATATTTTTAAACTTACGTATATCGTTTTTATACTTTTCTTTTATTTTTTCTAAGTCTTTAGCTTCTTTATCTATTGTACTTTGTCTTCCCCAATATGGTAAACCAAAGTTCCAGCCAGACCAACCTAAAAATAATGCAACTCTTTGCCAAGTTTTTGTTTGCTCGTCAGTTGCCTGCCTCATGTTATTTAATTTTTGCAACGCGCGATCAATAGGTAAATTCGTTGTAGCAGAAATAATTTGTGATATAGCTAGATACGCTGGGTTATCTATACTCCAACCACGCCTTTTTATTTCTTTCATGTTCCAGTCAAATGTTTTAGCAGCTGTTCTTAACTTACGAACCTTACTATCAAGCACTGGTGAAAGATTAAATACATCCCATATTATCTCTCTGTATTGAGTAGTTTTCTTTTCTTTTTCATCTGCAACTCTTATTAAAATATTTTTAACTGTAGAAACTATTGCGCCACCAAAACCAAGCCCAAACAATAAAGAGTCAGACATACCGTTTACTATATCCGCTGCATTAGCTTTTTCTTTTTCATTATCTTCTTCATCATCATCAAATGCTAAAGCAAATAAACCTTGTTGTAATCCTTGGAATAACAAGTTTTGCATACCGACATAATATATAATACTAGACATGTTACTTAAATCACTTTCACGCTGAGTCATACCAGGTTTTTTACGTCTGTTATATAAATCCTGTATAGACTTTTTAGTTTTTCTATTATACTGCATTGTTACGTTTTGGAACGAAAGTATAATACGACCAGCAAAACTAGCTTGTTGTTGTGATATTTTGCTTGGATTACTTGACTGTTGTGTTTCTTCTGCTATTGCATAGAAATCATCAAATGCTTGTTGCTCTGCTTCAGCTTCAGTATATAGTTTGCCAGTTTTCTCATTAACTCTATTTTGTAAAGCAGCTTTTCTATTTATAAAAAATGTAGCACCACCAGTTGCAATAGCTAGAGTATCCATTATTCTTGTAATAGCAAAACCTTTATCAAGTATATAGTTAATCATACCTTTTATACCACCTTTTCTACCGGCGTCTGCAAGTTCTGCTTCATTTACATTTATCTTTAAACCATCACGTCTGTTAACAAGATAATCAGAGTTCATTAACTTCAACACTGTTGGGAAATAATCTTTACTAGCAAATGCTTTAGCAGCTTTATATATATTGTTATCACCCCAGTTTATAAAGTTTACATTAGAAATCATTTGTAGTAAACCAGATCTCATGTTTAAGAACATAACTGCACCAACAGAACTGTTCAACCAGTCCATCATTTCGTTTACAATACGAGCGCCACTTCCTACAAACACTGGTCTGTTGCTACCAGACTTCATCCTACGTAAAGAATCTTCTAATGCTTCTCTAAATTTAGAACCATATATAGATTCTATTTTATTTAAGTTTTCTTTAGAAAATATAATATCTGAATTTTGATTAAACTCAGCCATTAATTTTTTTCTAAACGTAGTATCTAAACCTCTAAGTATATCTGTTTTAATGTCACCTGCTAACCAGTTTGCTTCTGGCGCTGGATATTTTTCACCTTTTTGTATAAGTCCTAATTCATCTGCGAATACATTAAGTTCATTATCTTGTTCTACCGCTTTAACTAAAGCATCGACATCTCTTTTAGACATGCCTGGTATTTCTAGTCCTTGCTTAGCCCAGTTGTAAACTCTTACTGCGTGAGATTTAGTGTATGGCCCAATACCTATTTCTTCTAATAAAGGATTTTTACCTTTTTTACTTTTTAAGTTTGGAAATTGTTTTTTCAATGCTGCAAAATCATTAGCAACTCTTACTTTAGCTGATAATAATTCTTGCTCTGCCTTATTATAAGGATCAATTAAGTTATCTTTTAAAAACTTTAAATGTTTATTACCTTGCTCGCCTTTACCTGCGAAAGCATATAATAGCCCCATAAAGTCATCAGCTGATGGTGTAATTTTAAATTGATTAATAAATCTTTTAAATAATCCTTTATCTTTTTGCTGACCTTCTAATCTTGCTCTAGCGTCAGAATATTTTTTAAATGCTTCTTTACCAGTAACCTGCTCTAATTGTTTGTTAAAGTCTTTATTTAGTTTTTCGCCTTTACTTTCAAGTGCTTGTTGCACTTTATTCTTAACATCAACAGCGTCCAACACCTGTCTAACACCTTCTACATTAGCTAATGAATCATCAGCAAAATAAAAATCATTATAACCTTCAGCTGTTTTGTTTAAAACCCAATCAACTTTAGCCTGTGAAGATCCGTCTTCTAAGCCAGTTATATTTTCTAAAGGTATGTTTATACCTATACTGTCTAAAAACTGTTTAATTGCTGGTCCAGCACTATTAGGACGCGCTGTAAGAACGAATATATCACCAGATCCAAACTTACCTTGACGTTTTCTAGCTAAATCCGCTAAGGGTCCTTCTTTTGTATCTTTAGCGACATCTTCAAAATTACTAAAATCAAACTCAGCTCCTTGGTTTTGTAGATCACCAGCGTTTTTTGCAAAATCAGAAGCTGTAATTTCCATAACATTACCGTCAGGCATGTTGACTATAACTTTTTCTTTTGTTTTAGCAAGTGTGTCATCAAAATCAAAGACGCTTATACCTTTTTTAGGTTTTTTTATTTTAATAGCTTCACCTTTACTTTCTAATGATGTTGCCATTTTATCTTTTTGCTGTTGTGATCTTTGATTATTATTTAAAATAACATCAAAATCATTAGCATTTGTTTGCGCTTGACTAGCTTTTAAATTTTGAACTGGTAAACTAGCTTTTAATTTTTGTCTATCTAAAGAAGCTATTTCGCCTTTGCTTTTAAGTATTAATTCGTTTTGATAGTGTATAGATTCTAAATTTATATCAGATTTATTTTTAATAGGTATTTTAAGCTCTTGAGCCATTGTTTTACCAGTGAACTGATTTTTAATACCATTTAAATTAATACCTGCAGCAGCGTATCTTATACCAGCTGGATTTAAAATGCTAGTACCTTCTACCAATGTCTCTTTATAATCTACATCTAAAGCTTCATCTGATTTTTTAGATAATATGGTTTGAGTAAAGTTTTCTCTAATACTTGGAAAAACTTGATCTACAGTACCGTTTTTAATAGCAACAACTAAACTAGCTCCTACTACAGACGCTGGTGGATTATGTTCTTCTCTATATTTTTTACCTTTTCTATCTTTACCATACTCTATTATGTCTGACTTATAAAGAAAAGGAGCAGATATTTTTATTAAACCATTAGTGGCTTGATAACCGCTTTCTATTAAAGCTGCGGCAACGTCTATAGATATTTCACCAGATTTTACTTTCTTTTCTAATTGCTTAGAAATTTCATATAAAACATCTTGATTTAATCTTGATTGCTCTAAATTTTTATCTGTAAAATAACCTTCAACGCTTGTTGATTTAACTTGTTTTGGCTTTTTAGCGTTTGGATAATCTTTTTTTGCTTTTGCTAGTATTCTTTTGTAGTTAGGATCACTTGTACCAAAAAATACTTTGTTTCTATTTGGAACTAAGTTGTCTACAGCTGGTTGACTATAAACAGTTCTTTTACCTTCTGGAGTATTTATAACTTTTTTTATTCCTTTTATATAGTTACCATCAGTAGTTTTGTAAAATATTTCACCTGGCTTTACTTTTACACCATTTTCTTTAGCCCATTTTTCAAGCGCTTTATCTTTAGCTCTATCTTTTCCTACTGTTGCTCTTAACGCACCACCAGTAGTTAAACCCATATTTTCTATAGCAGCAGGTGGTAAATCAGCAGCTTCAATTTCGTTTATTATATCTTGCCTAGTATCTTCATTTATAGTTAGTTTTTTTATACCTAATCTTTTTCTAACTTGCTGCTTGTTTTTTAAAACAGAAATATCATTTAACTCTGATATAGTTTCTTGTCTTTTCTTTTTAGCTTGTTTCGCTTTTTTAGTTATAACTTCGCCTTCACTAAATCTAGCACCTTGCTGTATACGTTTGGCTTGAACTGGCTGAGCAGTTTCTAACATACGATTACGTATGTGTAAACCTAATAAACCTCTAATAGTTTGACTAACTCTATCTCTATATATTGGTTTTTCTGGTTTAGTTCTTATAAGATCCATGTAATCTTTCAATGAACCAGTTAATTCACCATCTGTATATAAAGCGTCTTTTACATTTTTAGGTACAAATGTTCCTTTGCCAAAATCATCTTTTGTTTTAGGTAGTCTAGCAAAATCATCTTTAGCGTTTTTAAGTAAAAATTGTTTTGCTTTAGTTAAACCTTCAGAATCTGTTTTTTGAAAATTCCTTGTTTTATCAGTAATAGTTTGTGGGTTGATACCAAATTCTTCTGCATATATATCAGCTACTTCTTTAGGTATATTTCTTGTTTCAGCAAACTTAACATCTTTACCTTTATAAACTTGTTTTACCGCTTCTGTTATTCTAGTTTCTGTTTCAACATCTAAACCTGTAGTTTCACTAGGTTTTTTAGCTAATTGAGTTGTATCTACAGTTTCTGCTGTTTCTACAGCTACTTCACCAGCAGTAGACACATCTATACCTGGACCCGCTGTTCTATCAGCTATAGCAGCATCTATTTCAGGTTTTCTAGTTCTAATTGTTTTAGTTAAATAAGTACTAACCTGTGCTGGTGGTCCATTAGGATCTAATGAAAAACCTGCTAATAAACTAGTATTTCTTGGACCATATTTACCTTGGCCAGATCCTTCAAACCTACCTAATAGTTGATCTACAACAACTTCTTTAGCAGCCAGCATTTCTTGCTGATTATTTATATTTAAAATAGGACTAATTAATCCCCAGTTTTTTTCTGTTATAGCTTGTGCTAATGGAAACTGTTGATCAGTATTGTTTTTTATAGCAGATATTAAACCTTGTTGTAATACTTCATTTTCTAATTCCATGTAAGCTTGAGTAGCTTGAGGCAACTCACCTATAGACTCTAAAGGTGCTTCTTCTCTAATTGTCGGTTTAGCAGCAACAACTTCATCTTCTGGAGGAGTTTGGTCCAATACAGCTTTATCTTCAAGAATATTGTTTTGCCAGTTTCTCATAAACTCAGCAACATCAGAAGCTTCGTTTAGTTCAAGCATCCAAGCTGGATCACCCATTATTTTACTAATAGCTTTGTTTAAAAATGATTTTAAAGATGGTAAAGAAACAAAATCACTAGAATTTAAAGCTCCCATTAACATAGCATTGTTAACCTGAGCTAACATTTCTTCATAATTATATTTACCGTCTTTTTTATAAAGCTCTACTCTTTTTAATAAATCTTGTAATTTTTGTTTTTGAGCAGGTGTACCTACTTCCATTTTGCCTTTAATCAAATCTAACAATTGTTGAGTAGATTGTTCAGCATCTTTTCTTAATTCACCTTCAACTCTTAATCCTTTTTGTGAAATAGTAGCATGAAATAACTCTTCTAACGGAGCAAGAGCAGCATAGTTAGCTTGACCAGCAGGAAGTGAGTGCATTCTAATATCTATAGCTCCTTGGTTTATAAGAATATCTCCTGTTTCTGGAAAATACATAGCATTTGAAGCGGTATCACCTGTAAATTTTTCAACTACAGTTTCAATTTGTGAATCAGTATATCCTTCTGCTTTAAGTTGTTTTCTAATAGCTTCTGGATTATTAAAGTCTTCAGAAGTAATTTTAGTGAATTTCTTACCTGCATCAGACATAGTTAAAGCCGCGTTTGTAGCAAAATCATTTAAACCTAAACTGTAAGCTAAATCTAAATTAGGAGATATTCCTAATTCTTTATTCATTTGAGTCATTTTGTCTAACATCTTTTGATCGTGTCTTCCAAGCAACTCGTTTTTTCTATTCTCTAAATTATTAAATTGATCCTCAATAGATTTTTTTGCTTTAACATACTCGTTATTTTGATCAATAGAACCACCCGTGCCTGCTAATCCTCTCATGTTTGTAGCTAAGGCTCTTTGCTGTCTACCTATTTCAGCAACTTCTTTAATTTCAGAAGTTGTCATAGAGTTCAACTTATTTAATATCTGTGCGTCATAAAAACCTAGTTTTTTAACTAAAGCTCTTCTTCTTTTATTTAATTCATTTCTTTGAGGTCCTTTTAAACCTTCTAATTGTTGCTGTATAACAATTAATTCATTTACGTCTTTAGAGTTTTGAGCTATTTCATTTTTAGTTTTAAACTCGTTTTGCAGTATTTGTCTAGTATTATTCATGGTTGTTGGTCCCATGATTGCAAAAGAAGTAATAGCTGTTTTTACAAAGAAATCAGCATTTAATCCTTCTAATATACTTTTATCTTCATTTAAAGCAATAACATCTATAGCATTGTGACCAATTTGAGTAAACGCCTCTTCAAACACTTCACTAGGCATTGCTTTTGTAATAGCAGGTCTTAAACCTCTTATAAAACCTTTAGCTAATACACCTGAAAATTTAGTAGCGTTTTTATATAATTCTTTTTTAACAGCTATTTTACCATAAGCACTAGCAGCTTTTCCTACGCTACTAACAAGTTTTAAAGAACCCATTGTTTCTGCCAATGCGGCAGTTGCACCAAATCCATATGAAGCAAAAGCTTTTTGTGCAAAACTAAAATTAGTATTCAACATTTGATTTAAAGATTCTTTTTCATCTATTAAATCATTTCTCATAGCATCTGTTAAACCACCTTTATCTATAAGATCATCAATTTGCTTTATCCTATCTTTTTTATTGTACTCTTCAACAAGTATATCACCGTATTTACCTCCAGATTCCCCAGCAAAAAATATACCTTGAGCAGCTCTCATTGCATATAAACCATATGCTTTCTGTGCTTCTACAGCCGCGCGCATAACTCCAAATCCTTTGCCAGCAGCGCCAGCAACTTTTAAGCTACCAGCTATTGCAGCCCCAGCTGGTATAAATGTAGTAATTATTGACGGGCTATTGTCGGCTAATGCTTCACCTATATATTGTAGAACGCCATTACCACTTGCGCCAAACTCTACGTCATCTAATGTTAAAGCAGGAGGTAATTTTTCTTCTCTTTCTTTTGCTAATCTTTGATTATAATTAGCAAGACTTTCTGACATGTTTTTGATAGTATGCTCAATACCGGCTTCTAAACCAGGGTTATCTACCAAAGCTTTAATAACTTTTAAACCTGTTTGACCAGTTAAAGTAGCAAAGTTTCTACCTCCTTTTATAAAAAAATCTTCCATCGCAGCGCCGGCTCTATATGTTAGTGAATAATCATATCCAGCAGCTTTAGCTATTAAAAAATCTTTACTAGCTTGCTCGCCTGTCTGCGCGTATTTTTGTATATCGCTATTATATTTATTTATAGTTTTTTGTAAATTTTGTTGATCTTTTACAAGTATATTATATTGACCTTCAAAATCTTGCTTTTCATACTCAACATAAGCTTCTTTATATTTTTCTACTAAATCATTATATTCAGCTACTTTTTTTTCAGCCTCGTCATAATCAACTGTGATATAATCTCCACCAGCTATAGATCCATCTTCGTTTATTTCAAGTGTACCAACAGTGTCAAATACACTAAAACCTAAATCATCTATTTCTTTTTTAGTATTATTAATATTATCAACAAATGGTTGTTGAGCTTTTATTAAAGCGTTTTCTTTTTGAGCTATTATTTTTTGATCAGCTTCTATTAATTCTTTAACTTTTACAGTAGATTCAAACTGCTCTTGTGGGTTTTTATTTAGACTAGATAATATTTCAACATTTTTCTGTATCAACTCACCTCCAGGACCATCAAACATGTCTCTAAATGCTACATTTAATTTATCAGCAAATATTTTATCTTCACCAGCTTGTATAGCACTTAAAGGTATTTCAATATTTTTATCTCCAGACTCCCACTTTAAAAAATCGTTATATTTGTCACCAAGAGTTTCTTTTCTATAAGCTTCATATTCCTCTGGTGTTGTAAACTTTTTTTGTCTTTTTCTTTTTAATTCTTGAAATTCTGGTAAAGCAGCTATTTCTTGATCAGTATAAGGTCTACCTTTAGGATAACCTTTAGTTCCAATAGTTTCAGGATTTATTTCTCTTAATTTAGTATTTCTAAATTTTCTAAGAGCTGTTGCCTCAGGTGATTTATCTCCTTTATCTTCTTCTGCTTCATAATCTAAAATATTAGCAGTATCAAAATATATATTAGCGGCTTCTTTTTTTATTTCATCTTCAGTTACATCAGCCATAAAATCTTTAGAGCTTACTTTGTCGTAAACTTCTAAAGCTCTGTTAAAAGCATAATCAGATGACATGAATTCTTTTTCTGAAACTCTTTTAGATCCACTACCACCAAAATCAGATAATCCCGCTTGCTCAGCAATACTAAACGACAAGTTTACTTTATTATCTTCTGGTAAATCACTTACAACTTGGTTAAAATTTTGTTGTATTTCAGCTAATTCTTCTGCACTTCTTTCGACTTCTTCAACTTCTTCAACATTTTGGTTTTGTTGTAAATCAAATTCTTCTTTACTCAAAGGTTCTTGACCCTCTTGTAAGCTAGCTAAATATTCTTCGTAAGTCTGCATTCAATTTAATTTTGTAGTTGTTCAGCGTCTTGCTTTACTTTTTCTGTTTCTAATTCAAATGGAACTGCATCCGCAGAAACACTAGGTATTTGATTAGTTGTAAATTGTTTTAAGTAATTATTCATAAAGTATTTTTTGTACTTAGACATAAATAATTCTTTTTTATCCTGCATCAATGGTAGATCTTTTTCATATGACCATGCTACAAAACCTGCATTAGCATTTTGAGCCATTTGATCATCTTCTTCTACACTTGTGCCAGCACCTATAAATACGTTCCATGCTGCAAGTACTGATTGCTCTGAACTTAGTAAACCAGCTACTTCAGCGTTTATAAATGGAGTTACTTTTCTTTCAATTTTATCAAGATCATATCTTAATATATTTCTAGCCATACCATTTCCTATTTCAATTACTTCATATATATATTGGCCTTGCCTATCTTTTAATACAAACTCTTCTGCTATTTTAGCTCCAGGCATTAATTCACCTGTTTCTGGGTTAGTTGAATTACCTGCCATAACTCCAACTTCTCCTAATAATCTAAGCATGTCTTTGTTTATATCTGGAGTTTCTGCAACTATATCTGTACCTGATTCTAATAAAGCATCTAATGCGTCATTATTAATAATAAACGGTTGCTCAAGCATTGGTCCTTCAAATACTATTGATTGGCTGCCATCTGTATTTAAATATAAAGATATATTATAGCCATCGCTTTTAGCAAATGTAGGCTTACCAGTTAATATAGCATAAGCAACAGCGTATTTATAATCTTGATTAACATCATAATATGTATCTTCTGTAATACTTAATTGAGACCCTACGTTAGTAATAAAATCCATAGACTTTTGTGGAGCTTCCATTAAATATTTTAATTGTTGATTTTCAGTATAACAAGTAGGATCAACACAGGTATTGTTTTGTATAGCTGTTTTTAATTTAGCATATACTCTACCAGTACCTTCATAAGCATTATCTAATATTTTAAAATTATAATCAGCATGACTAGCAACATATTGTTTATTATAACCAAGTGCATTACTCTTGTTTAATTGCTTTATAAACAGATTAATTTTTATGTTTTTATCTTCCATTATAATTTATTTATTAATTACCACCCCAATCAGCACCGCCCAATATACCAGCGGCACCACCAATAGCTCCAGTTATTGCGGCTGTTTGATCAGCTCTTGCTTGAGCAGCGGCTCCACGTAGTGCACCAATTTGATTAGATAATCTATTTAATTGTTGCATTTCTCTTTGTTCTCTTTGACCAAATACAAATTGCTCGCCTGCTACTTCAGCTTGTTGTATTCTTTGAGCTTCAGCCATTTGCTGTCTTTGCAATGTAGCTTCGCCTTGTGCTCTAGCTTTTTCGTTTGCAACTTCTTGAGATTCAATACTTGCTGCAACACCTTTTTTAGCTTGTAATGCTGCTTGAGCTAATGCAGTTGCACTACCAGCACTACCTGTGGCTCTAATTGTATCTAGCGTATTAGCTAAGGCTATATCAGTTTGTTCCATTTGCATTTCAGCTGCTTGAGTAGCAACTGACAAACTAGCAAAAGGATTAGATAGCATAGAACTTAAATCCGTTACATTTTCGTAAGGATTTATTATTTCTTGTCTATTTGCTTCGAGTCTATCTAATTTACTTTGTAGCCTACCTGCTTCACGCTCTCTACGTCTAGCTTCGCGTTTAGCTCTACTAGCGCCAAATATTCCACCTGCGACACTAACCGCGGCTCCTATAATTGCTGCTGCTGGCATAATTTGTTTATTTTATTGTTAATATCCATTGTTTCCTATATAAGTTGTGCCTACAGCAAATAATTCTTTTTCACCGCCTCTGTCTGTAACGGTATCTGTTTTAATTTTTACTGTTGCAAAAAATCCTTTTATTCCTGATATTGCTTGCCCAAATATAACTTCACCTGGAGCATTATAAACTTCTGGTGAATTATTTATAAGATTAGCAACATATTTATTTTCTTTTCTTGTAAACCCTGCGTGATAAAGTGGTAGTGCTCCAAAACCTACTTGTCCATAAGAAACATTATTTGAATCATATTGGCCACCATAATAACTTAATACAGAGTTTGTTCTATCAAATGTAGTGTCCCAACCACTTGATCTTGAATCTACTCCTGTTAAACCAGACACAAAGCTTTCAACTTCCCAACCACTATCACCTTCATATTCAATAGTTTTAAATGTTTTAGAAATATTAGGAGATGGATTAAATACAAAAGTAATTGAAGAATCATATTTAACTCCGTAGTAATTAGCTCTTGCACCTTCGTAATGTTTCCAAATAGCTCCTTTATGTATTGTATAAAAATTATTTCTTAAACTAAATATATTATCTGGATTATAAGTATAAAAACTAGTCCAACCTTTTACTGAATCGTCCCAGCTTAATGTTTGATAATTAGTATCATTAGGAAAAGATACATTGTTTCTTTTTAAATTTAATACATATTGTTTATTATGTATATCCCAACCACCTAAAATAGTACCTTCTATGCTACCTACATTTATAGTATTACCTAAAGTATCTCTAAAATAATCTATCATATTAAAAGCTGATATTTCTTTTAGTGTTTTACCTGCTAATTGCAATACTACATTGTTGTTTTTATCTGTAAAATATTTATAACCACCGTATACAGCAAAACTAGTAGGATCTTTACTTATACCATATTCACCATATACTGGTTGAATAGCTCCTATTACTAAGTTGCTACTTGTAACAGCGCCTCCACCTTCAGCAGAATATATAGCATCTTTATCTATCAATGCCATACTAACTTTTTGCTCTTGAAATACTGTTATGTTGGTGTCTTCAGCATATAATTTTTGAATACTACCATTTGCTGGATCAACTGATCTAGTTATATTATCTGCTACAGAAAAAACATTTGTATTGTTTATACCGGTTCTAGAATTAAATATTCCAGAATATATCATACTATTGCCTCTAACAGCTCCATTTGGCTCTTCTTCAACTAAATAAGCTTTAGCGCCAAAAGAAACAGATGTATTATTATATCCACCGTTTATTCTAGACTCTTCAATAGCCCATTGATTATCATTAGTGATTGCTGATTGTGGATAACCACCTTTGGCATTAGGAATACCTGTAGATCCGTTCCAAACAACATTTGATGATCCATCTATAGTCTTTTTTAAAACAAAAGAATTAAAGTATTTTACTTCTATTAAAGCGGGCATATTATTATTATTACTTGTTTTTTACATTATTAACATGAACCAGCATCTGTAAACGTTAGAGTTGGTGTAGATGTAGGTACGGTTTCAGAACATAAGAACTGAGGACCTGCATCAGCTGGTAAATAAGTGTTTACTTGAGGACCACCTCCAGCGCAACCAGTATAATTCACAGTGGCTCCGCCTCCTGGAACAGTAAATGTATATGTTCTACAAATACTATTACTTACTGTTAGGTTAAACGAACATGAAACAGTTGCTGCGCCTGCGTCTGTAGCGGTTATAACTACTGTATAAACATCGTCTGGAACAGTAGCTGAACCATTAAATCCAAGTTGAACCACAAACTCATTTAATAAGTCAGATGTAGTTATAGCAAAAGAAGATTTGAAATCAACTCCAGAACTATTAACAACTGTAAAATCAGCAGTCATACCTAATCTATAAACTGTAAGTCCTGATGATCCATTTCTAAAAGAAACTATAGCCCCGGTAATTGGAGATGTAGGATCACCACCATTCCAAGTTAAATTTCCTGGACATGCTTTACCACCAATTACAGGTGTTTCATTTTGTAAATTAACAGGAGCTTTTACTAGTGTAGTTCCTACTCCATTTATAGTAGCTAAAAATTCAAACACATAAGTATTTAAATTAAAATTATTTTTATAATACAAAGCATCTGGCGGAGATGATGGGTTTGGCACACCATTAAATCTTATATTATAAGTAGTACTTGGACCAGAACCTATTGTTATTAGTTCAAATTGATTACCCGGTCCTATTCCTATTGTATTACCAGCGCCATCAACTACGCTTATTAATTGTAACTGTGCTGGTGTTGTAGCTAAATAAGGTATAGTAGTATTAAATTGATCTACTAAATAAAAATTAGCAGATAATATATTTCCTCCTACCACTAATGCTTCTGTAAAAGCACTTGTATTAAAACTGCTAAAATCAACTGCGGAAGCAGTGTCATTAGCAATAGCTTCGTTTAATTCACTAATTAAACCAGCTGTAGATGTTTCCCAGTAAATATCTAAATTAGATTCTACAGGATCTGTTTCCATTACAGCTAATTGCGGCATATTTATATATCTTGTTCCACCGGGTAATCCGCCAGCTGTTAATTGAGTAGGAGTATAAGTATATAATGCTGGTGGTGTAGTACTAAGTGTTGGTGTAATACTTTGGCTTAAATCAAATTGATTTGACGATACTATAGTGACAACAGTTGTTCCAGGTGGAATTCCTGGACCTGAAATAGTCATACCTGGTCTTATACAGTTTGATGGAGTAGTAGGATCAGGACTAACATTAGTAACAGTTATTCTATTACTACCACCAGAATAAGCACTTATATTGCTAGTTGTTAAAACAGCTGTTATACCAATTTTTTTAGAAGGTGTTGTAATTCTAGCTATAAGTGGATTTGAAGCTATACTGTAAAATTCAGCAGCAGGTATAAAGTCTCTAACATCGTTACCATTAAATAAATCGTCGTCAGTAGCTATTACTGAAACTATATCATCAAAATTACCTGGATAAAATTGAGAATTATTTTCAGTTACAATACTGCTATTTAAATTTTGTACTCTTCCATGCAGTACTACACTACTTCTAAATAATTTTTGCTCTGGTCCAACTTCAGTTAAATCTCTAGGAACTTTATTAATATTATCATTTATTAATACAGTGTGAGATGTCTTATTTAATTCTTTAGTTGGATCTTCAGGATACGCAGCCATTATTCCAGGCAAATACACGTTGTAATATTCTTGCTCTGTTTGTTTAACTACAATTTTATAACTATACCAACCAAGAGGGTTATAGTCAGCAGATGATGAATCACCATTATAAATACCTGGCCACAAAGTTGATGGGTTAGCAGCTGATGGACTAATACTTTCGTTGAATAATACCTTTAAAGAGTTACCTGGCCAAGTTAATTGATTAACACTTTCATCTATATAATCAGAAAATATAGTAGATCCTTTAAATAATTCATTATTAAAAATTGTAGAACCTTCTTCACTAGACAATATAACAGTAGATTGTCTTCCGTATCTATCAGATAATACTATACCTACTTGATAATTTCTATTTTGTTTTAAAGTGTGATTAGGATATTCTACAACACTTGTAGTATCTTGTACAGTTCCAGGATCAGAAAAATTTAAGACATTACCAGCAACACCAGCTCCTGTTGTAGTATTGCTTATTTCTATTGTTCCTAATGGATTAAAAGAAACAATAACTGTATTGTTGGGAATACCTGGTCCTGTTATAATGGCTCCGTTGTTTAAATATCCTACTAATGTAGCAGCATTATAAGGTATCGTAGTTACACCTGAAGAATAACCAGCTGTATCAACTTGCGCAGTTCCTAAACCTAAACTGAAATTTTCTTTTGCACTTACACCTAAATTATAATTTAAACTAGCAGGAGGTGTATGTTTATCTTGAAAATTACCATATACAACTCTATTGCTTATAATTTCTTGTGACAATGCTTTTACTGGTACTTTATCATATGTTCTTAATAAGTCTGCTTCAGGTAAAACTTTGTATGGTTTTTTAGATTCATATTCATATTCAAATATGTTTGCTTCACCAAAAGTTAAAACAGTATTAATTGCTAGTGTTTGAGTACTAGATAAAGTAATTTGACCAGCTGAAGTAATACTTAATATTGTTGGAAAATCTGTTATCTGACCTAAATTATCTGTAACTATAGATCCTATTCTAGGTGTTCCAGTTAAATTAGTAACCGTAAAGACAGTTCCTGTAGCGCCAGGATTAACTACACCTGTTATTCCACTTTGATTTGCTATTCTTGAAACTGGTATTGTATCTATAACATTTACTGCAACACCATCTGATTCTTTATATAATATATCTAATTCTGAAATATTAAAATTACTAACTAAATTATCAGCATCAGCAGGTAAAGGTATTCTAAGTATTATTTTATCTACTTTGTTTTCCATAAACTCAACGGTAGTAGATCTATATGTATCTTCTTCATCAGTTATATCAATAGGTACTTGAGCGCCAGTGCCATCAACATTTTCAACATCATACATAAAATAACCGTCTTGTTTTGGAATAAAACAATCTTGAGTAAATGGAGAAAATATAGAATATTCGCCATCGTTATATTTAAATCTATACGCAAATCTAGCAAACTTCTTTTTTAAAAAATCTTTATCACCAGCATAATCTTCTTCGTAATAAGGATTAAATTCAAAAGCAAAAACAACATCATTACCAGAAGGACTTACATTTGCTGAGGTAGTTATTCTTGCTTGAGTTGCAGAAAAAGCATAATCAACAGCACTCACAGTTGTTCCTGTATCTACAATTTTATTTAATACGGAATCCACGTAAGCAACTTTCATACCGTTTCTTATTGTGCCATCAATAGTTCCTTTATCTAAATCTAAAGTTGATGTTGGAGCACCAAATGCGCCTAAAACTTTTCCACTACCACCATCAGGGTATGATAAACTAGTAACGTCATACATAGTTGTTTCATAATTAGGAGTAGCTACTGTTGAAGTTAGGTCAGCAGAGTGTCTATATAATTCAATAGGTTGATATGGATAATACTTAGATACTGAAACTAAATCTTCATATCTATAAAAACCTGGATCATTAATCGCTGTATCTACGTTTATAACTCTTGGCTGATTTCTATTATCAGTCCAAAATAATAAATTTTCTAATAAATTAACTCCTGTAATAGGATTTGATATAGCAAAGTTTAACCATCTAGCTTTTAGCAAAATACTATAATTATCAGCTCCAACATCATACATCATTAAAAAATGCTCAGCTGCTGGATCGTATGATCCACTAGTTTTATTAGTTAAAAATACAAAAACTCTATTATTTGTTTCATCTGGAAAAACACCAATAGAAACAAGATCATTAATGCCTAGTATAGTTCTAAAATCAGCGTTTTTTAAAACAGTATTTCCTATAGAATTTTCTAAAGCACCTACATTTTGACCTTCAGATTTACTTATCTGAGTATTTACAGAGTTTCTATATTCACCTTGGGGAACTAAACGATCATCAAGATCTTTGTTCATTCTACCCTTAATGAAGTTATTAACTATTTTTGCCATTAAATTTTAGTGTTTTATCCACTTAGATTTACCACGCATAAGCTGTGTAAATTCTTGTAGCTTTATATTAGATAATCTTATTTTAGCGTTGCGTAAAGCAGCATATCTATCTTTTTTATATCTTTGTACTAAATATTCTGGTTGATTAGCTCTTGTCGATACAATGTTATATAGTATACTTTTATACATAGCATCTTCAGCCATTTTAGGTACTTTAGTATCTAAATCGTAAGCAAGTCCATCAGATATATATTCTAATACAACTAATCTATCTACTAAATTACTAGAAAAAGTAAACTTGCCTTCTCTTTCATCAATACCAAACCAACCATTTGCTTGTGATAATGTTGGGTCTAAACCATATAGTCTACCCCAATTCCACGGTCCATTTAAACTCCATAAATCTGGATTAGCATAACCGTAATAATCAAAATCACGATACCATTCACCATTTAATAATTTAGTATTAGCTTCTTTCCATCTAGCTTCTGTTATAGAAGTACCTTCTATGTTTTCACCAAAGTTATCTTGTGTTGGAACAGCTTGTTCATCTTGTATAAAGGTATAATATGGATCTGTAGTTAAATTATTAGCTGGATATATAGGTCTTTTTACACCTAATTGATCTATGTAGCAAAAACTAACATAGTTTACATAATCTTGTGGTATTATTAAAGATAATGTAGATGGTACAGTTAATTCAGATGATTTTATACTTTTCAATGTATCATAACTAAATTCCTGTAAACTTCTTTTTGCAAAGAAAACAACATCAGATTTTTTACATGTTTGTATAACTTTACCATCTCCAACATAACCAACCATAAAGTTGTTTACAATATCATTAAGTTTTACATATTCATATCCACCATAATTATTTTCTACAGCTTCACCATAAGCGTCATTATTTCCATACTTACCACCATCTAGTTTTTTAAGTTGCACTACTACAAAAGTTCCAGCTGCTGGAGCAACTGTAAAAGTAATAGTATTATTTACAACTGTGTATGCTAATATATATTCTGTAAAAGTACCTGGAAAACCTGTGGCACTTGTATATAGTTTAAAATTATTTAAAGCATACAATTCATTATTAGGGTCCCAAGCATTAGTACCTCCAAAAACTAAGTCCGTGTCAAAAGTAGTTGTTACAGTTTCAGGTAATCTAAAGCCTTGCGCGCCTTGATAATATTGTGCGTTTGTTTCTGTTATTTTAGACATTATGATTTTTCATTTTGTAGTTCTTTCTGTTGTTCTTGTTGAGCAACTTGTATAACTGTTGGATCATTTATTATAACTCCAGCATACTTTAATATACCTATTATTAAATTAGTTTGTTCTGATATATCTAATTCAAAATCAGTTGAAGAAGCAGGAGCTGGATCATATATATATTGACCAGCACCACCAACAGTGAATCCCCATACAGGAGGTGTTGGCTTAAATAATACATTTACATTTACACTCGTGGGTAAAGGTGAAATTGTTATTGACGCTCCACTTGTAGAAGCAACTTCATTTTTTTGAGTAAAACCTATTGGATATTGTTTGGTAGGAGCAGTTAATCTAGATCTAATAATTACGTTATAATCATTTCTATCAACTATATCAACGATAGAATCGTATCTTGGTCCATCGTTTTGAGGACTTGTAGTATTGTATGTAGCTATTATGTCGCCTATATTATAAATAGTTTCAGCACCAGCATACTGCCAAGTGCCACCATTTACTGTAAAAGCAACTTCCTTTTCAAAAGGATATAATTTATAAGCTATATTTTTATTAATATTAAAAAATTCAGTGTTATTTTCTGAATTATTTTGAACTTGACGGTTTGATTGATTACCATCTGGAAAATATGAATTAAATATTTCTTCTTGCACTTGAGCACCCAAGCTATTAAACTCCTGTGGAGTTAAATAACCTCTTTGTTCTTTGTTCAATATGTACAAGACTGTAGTATATACTGTATTTACATTTACCGCCATTATATTTTTTTTATTATAATACAGAGGCAACAAGCGTTGCCCCTATATTATTATCACTTGTTAATTTAGTTTTTTATCTATAGATTTATAGATTTCAACACCTTCATCAGTTTTCAAGAAAGACGCAAATGCCGAATATGGATTTTCATCAAACGGTACATTCATTAACTTTCTATTATTTGAACCCCAATAAAATGTTCTTTGGTCTTGCGACAATGTTATAACACCTGCTTCTTCAGCTCTAATAGCCAAGTTTCTAAGCATTACATTTTCATCTTTAGCTAATTCAATAAATAACTTTGGATTTCTTTTAGCGAATAAAAGTAAATCTCTTTTTATTTCTTTAGAGCTCATTAGACCAACTTTAGATCCTAGTTCAACTCTCATTATTGCTTCTGCTTGATCAATATCAATTGTTCTAGCAGCGTTTAAAGCATCGATCTCCCACTCAATAGTTTCAAGTTCATCTTCTGCATTTTGAACTGGTTTAAATTCAGTATACATTTTATCTTTTAAAGGGTGATATAGACTTAATAGTTTTTGTAAAGCAATGTTTCTTGCTGGTACATCAAGTCTACCATCTCTAAAAATAATATGCCCAAGAGTTGCTTCTCCTTTTTGCTCATCTGCAAGTGGTGAAGACATATTGGTAGCATATCTTATTTCTCTTTGTTTCTGTGTTTTTGGATCAAACCATAATAAAGCATGTTTTCTTGTATGCTTACCTGGTATTGTCAATGTTAAAGGTGTTTTATTTCCTTTTAATAGATATGTTCTATCTTTTACTTCCCATTCAGGTTTTACAACCTTAGGTGTTTCTTTTTTAGGTTCTGCAACAGCCACTGGCTCTTCTATAACCTTTTCTTCTTTTTTCTTTTTTGTCATGATATAATAAAATTAAATAAGTTAAAGGTATATGGGCGCCGAAGCGCCCTTACCTTATAAAAATTACACTCCTTTGAATAATACAAAGTTGTTAGCAGCTTGTGTTACTAAACATCTTTCTGATAGGAAGTTGATTTCCATAGCATCAAGAGTTGAAGTAAACGCACCACCTGCAGAACCAGTCACCCAAGACTTCATTCTTCTATCGTCAGCTTGAGAAGCTCTATATCTAACGTGTAAGAAAGGTCTTCTGATGTTAGTTCCTAAAACTTGATCATAAACTGTAGAAGTTCCAGCTGGTACTAATACACCTTCGATTGAGTTAATACCTGTAACAGCACCTCTTGTAGAAGCATCGTTTAAGTATTTCCAATCAGTTTTGTAAAAGTCATAAGAACCTCTTCTAAATCCTGAGAAACCTAAGTTAAGTGCCATTTCTTCTGAATTTTCAAATAATCCATAAGCAACACCACCTTGTCCACCAGCAGAAATGCTAGCTAGCATGTCATCAAAATCTAGAGCAGTTTGTCTTTGTAAGAAAAGCATGTTTTCTTCGATAGCTCCTTGAGTATCTAGGTTTTTAAGAATTTCATCAAAATCAGAAATACCAGTTGCAGCAGTAAATCCTACTTCAACATTACCTCTTCCTTCGATAGCAGCAAATAAACCTTCAGTACCTGGTAACTTGTCGATTTGATAATCACCAGCACCTGCAGCAACGTTTAATTCACCTTCAACACATACCATTTCTAGGTAGTCTTCGAATCTTAATCTAGTTTCAGACTCAGCTTTTAAATACCATAAGTATCCAGAAGCACCATCTTCAGTAGCAACTTCAACCCAACCGATTTGCGCCATATCAGAACCATTTACTACGTATTGGTTTCTAATAATAACTGGTGAGTTAGCATATTGCGTGAAAGAAGGATCAACAGAAACTCTAGCTGCGTCAGCACCTGTTCCAACAGTTGATCTTCCTTTACTGTATGCAGAACCGTAAACAAATACTTTAAGACTTCCAGAATTAAAGTTATTTGCAAGAGTATACTGAACACCGTCCCATGCTTGTACTGTAATAGCACCAACACCAGGTCCACCAGCTGTTACACCAGTAACAATTGCTTTTCCTGAAGCGCCAGTACCTGTATCTAATACAACTACAGTGTCATTTATAGAGATAACCATGTTCTGACCAGCTGTAGCACTTAATGTTAAAATAGTACCAGCACCGTTTGCAGTCATGTTATCATATGAAATATGTAATCTATTTTGCTCAGACCAGATTACTTGATCAGAGGTCATTGGCATTTCTGCACCGACCATTCTTAAAAATCCAGATAACGTTCTGTTTCCATAACGCTCTACTTCAGCTTCGTAGACCTCTGGTAAATACTGTTGGATAAAATCATTAGCACCTCCAGTGTTGAACTTTAAATAATTGCTATTTAAAAGCTCTTGCTTCTGAGATGGTAATATTGTTCCAAACTGTGGAGTTAATGTACCCATAATTAATAAATTTTAAATTAGTTAAACTTTCTTGTTTTTATTTTAAGTTTTGTAGAGTCCGCACCACTAATCGATTTTACTTTCATTCCACCGATGAAAACTTCACCTGTATTACCTTGTCTGGCTTTTACATCAGAAAGGTTTTTAGATTTGTTAACTACATCCTTAACGGCATCAGCTTTACCTTGTTCGTAAAAATGAGTAGCGATTCTATCTACGTTTTCAGCAGCATACATTGCTTTATGATAACCAGCCGGGTCTACTACACTACCATCTGCGTCTAGGAACTTCCCTATCAGATTGTTAATGTTTGATTGGTTTTCTGCAACTGCATCACGATTTTGTATGTTATACTTATACTTTTTACCTCCAACTTCAAAATCAAAACCTTTGAATTGATCGCTGAAAAGCTGTTGAGTACTTTGTTTAAACTGCGTGTGTAGTTGCTCAGCCTGTTCTTGCTGTTTATTGTAACGATTGAAAAAGTCCATTGCTTTTTGTTGCTCTTGAGTTACACCAGGACGTAATTTAATTTCGTCATAGTATTTATCTTTCAAACTATCTAGATACGTTCTAGCTTTAGCAACTTCTTCTTTAAATGCTAACTTTTTCTTTCGTATATCTCTTTCCTCATCAACATCTGTATCCCATGTAAAATCTTCTAAAATAAGATCTACATCTTCAGCGTCTAAATGAGGTTTATTTTTTTTATAATATTCTTTTAACAATGCTTTTTCATCGATGTTACTGTAATCAGCGTTTAATCTAACATAATCTTCTACAGTACCACCTGTTTCTTTCATAAAGCTAACAAGTTTTTCTACATTTTCAGGTAAATCTACAGCTGGTTGTTCAACTGGTTTAACTTCTGGTTGCTTTACTTCTTGTTTAACTTCCTCTTCTTCAGTTACTTCTTGGATCGGAGAAAACCCTTCAGTAGTCTCGTTGGACTCTTGTACAGGTTCTCCCACCTCTGTGCTATCTCCGGATGGTTTTTCCACAGATACCTTCTCTGTTTCTCCGATTTGAATGGCATCGTCTTCTTTTTTAATTTCTTCGTTTTTAATTTCTACCTTTTTAACATCAGGTTCCACTTCTACTAAAGGCTCTTTAATATTCACCTTTGGTATTTCTTGTTCTTTATTACCTAATTGTTTTGGTTTTCTAGGTTTTGATTTACCTTTTAAAGTAAATTCACCTTCTTGCTTCACCTCTACGGCTGCTTTTGTGTTTGACATAATATAATATAATTAAATAGTTAATACTACATGAAAGGCGACATGTCTAGTCCTGATTCAGCTTCAAAATCTATAGCTGGGCTATCTGTTTGTCTTTGCTGTATCATTTTACTCTGTTGAGTACCTTCCATTTTTATTCTTTTATCTTTACGATCTTCTATTTCTTTTTCTTTTTGTTTTTGATTTGAAACTTCTAATTGTTTAAGTTCCATATCGTTTTTATGTTGCTGCATTATTTTTTGTTGATCTAATTGTGCTTGCAGCTGCATACGATCTTTTTCAAACTCACTCTTAGCTTTTTCATATTCTACATTAGCACCAGATATAGCTTGTTGTTTTTGTACTTCTGCCATAGCTGTTTTTTCTGCTGCTTGTGATTGAGCCTCTGCTTGAGCTTGAATATTTGCTTGTTGTGCTAATTGATCTTGTTTAGCTTTTTCTTTACGTTTTACTTTTAACATTTGATTAGCTAGTTTAAGATTTTTAATTTGTCTTAAATCAATAGCATCTTCAACATCAATGTTTTTAGCTTGTAAAGCTATTTGTATATTAGCTTCTAATTGTTGTTTTTCTTCTTCATCTGGTTCTAATTCTAAGAAAATACCAAAGTCGTGTAAATTAAGATTAACAACTTCATCCAATGTTTTAATATTATACGTTGATATAGAGTTCTGTAATGATGCTCTAGTTAATGGAAACTCCAGTGCATCAGCTACTTTTAAGCTAATATTTTCTGACAATTTAAGCGTTAAAAATAAACTAGATTGTACAATATGTCTAGTTGCTACATTTGATGCATTAGCGGCTAGTTTCTGCAGTCCTACAAGCGTGTTACGGTCTGGTAAACTACCATCTCTAGCTTCATTTAGTCCCGTCACGTCTCTTATCATCTGTAAATAGTATTGATAAGTTTGTATAAGACTTTGTATTTTACCTGCTCCTGTACCAGAATTAAGTTCTTGTATTGGAACTTTACCTGGGTTCATATCACCTTCTTGTGTTAATGATCTACCAACAATACTACCAGTTTGGAAATACATATTCAATGCTTCTGCTGGATTATAATTAGTACCATTACCAAGATCAACTTCAGCAAGCCCGTCCATATCTAAGTAAACACCATCTGGCACCATACGAGATATAACTTGTTGTAATTTTAAATGTGTAATTTGAATCATATCAGCAAAACCAGTACATTTGCTAACTAATGATTCTATTCTACCTTTATAAATTCTAGGCGCACATATTGCGTAGTTCATTTTAACCTTAGTAGTATCAGCATAAGGTCTTGACATGTTTTCAGCAAGCTCCCATTTAAGCATTGTATCAGTACCTAAAACTTTAGCACCGCTATATAATACTTCAATAGATCTTGAAACTCTTTCAAACATATCATTTTCTGGTGGATTAAATGTGTCTGGCTTTTCAATAGCTTTCATTAATCCTTGATCTGTTTGTTTTATTTTAAATACTTGATTATGATATGTTTTATAATCAAAATATAAAACTTGAACAGTATTTTCATCATAATCACCCCAACCAGTAATATAAGATTTATTACCTGGCATTGCTTGTATTCTTTTTAATTCTTCATCAGATATATTAGGAAACTCTTTTTTAAGCTCTGGTATTGTTATAGCTTTTAATTCACCAACATAGTATATGTCTTCAAAATTTGGATCCTCTGTATAAGAATATATCATATATGCTGGATCAACATAATCAACAGTAATACCTTCAGCTGTATTAAAACTAGTTTTAGCCGCTGCAATACCGCAAACAGCTAAATCCATATTTAATCTACGTCTAATTAAATCATATTTGTTTTGAGCAAGTACACTAGATATAGCTTCTTCTTCTGCTATTTCTACACTTTGCTTATATGATAATTGCATGTGAAGCTCTAACTCTTCTGTTGTTTCTGGTATTATATCTGTATTAGGTGTTTGGTATAAATCAATACCTAAAGTATTTTTTAAGTTATCCAAATATTCTTTAGACAGCATGTCTTCATATATCTTAGAAGCATAGCTAGTTCTTTTCTTTATTGACTCAGGATCTTGGGCATAAGCTTTTATATCATAAGTTTTTGATGATATACCGTTTACCACTATATCTACAAACTTAGATAATATAGGTACTGGTTTCCAGTCTAAATTTAAATATGATAAATCACCGTTAATAGCTAACTCATCTTTGTATTTTTGTATTGACTGCTCACCTCTAGCATATGATCTTAACATATGGAAATTATTCCAGTTAGTTAAGTATCTATTACCACTAGTCCTTCCTTGTGAAAACCACTCTTGCTCTATAGCTTGAGCAACCTGTGTTCCATACTCAATACTAGCTTTTTCTACGTCACTTACTACTTGACTTGGAAAAGGACTATTAGTGTTAGTATATATATTCATTTAACTTATAATTTTTGATGTCGATCCTTTATTATTATATTTTTTAATACCTAAATCAACAGGTTGTAATTCTCTTTTTGTTGTTGGCGTATATCTGTGTTTGTTACACGCCATAAGAGCTAAACCTGAGCTGATCGAAGCATCATGAGTTGTTCTATTATTTATATTAAATTTAGCCCAGTCTTCTAACGTTCTTTGAAAATACATATCTCCATATCCTGTTTCTTTTAATCCTACAAAATTTTCAACATACGTTTCAATTGCTGCAGCGTGAGCTTGCTTTATATCTTCACTAGAATTAGGTATTCCACCTATTTCTCTTTCTGTTACAGATAATTTATTTCTTGCTTTATCAGGTCTGTTCATTGCAAAACCTCTATAACCTCTACGTTTAAAATAGTAAAGTAATCTTGGTTTATTATTCTCTGCAAGTATTGGCATACCATAAAATATACACGCCATCAATACATCTTCAAAAAATATTTCAGCAGTTTGAGGTCTCGCTATATATTCTAAGAAAAAATGATTTGGTGGTGCGTTCTCCATACTAAACTTTGTAAGCCCATGCAGTGAACCATTTGAACCTCTTTTATCCACTGTTCCTGATATATCATATGGGTCACAGCCAAATGCTCCCATATGTTCATTACCTGGGTAATTTATACCGTTTTTAATATATCTTCTATTTTGTATATTAATATCTGGTATCCAAGTAATTAAAAATCTTCCTTGTTTATTTGGTACAAATATAACTCTAGTGTCTTGATCTCCATTTTCCCATTGAAAACTACCTCTTGTTATATTTATACTATTTTTTAAATCTTCATTAAAATCTATTTGCTCATATATCTTAGTTAGATTAAATAAAGATTGTTTTGACTCGTCTCTAAAAGCATGCTTAGTTGTACGAGGAAACTGTCTGTAAAATTCATTTAAAGCATCTTGATCTTCTTTTAATCCTTCTACTTCATTTTCCCAATATTCTATAACACCTTGTTTTATTGTTATACCGTGCGGATCTTTAACTTGTTTTTTTGGTGTATCGAATACAGGTAATCCATAAGAATCAATGTATCCTTCGTAATTCCATTCCATAGGTATGAACAAACTATATAATCCTGAGCGAGTCTGTCCATTGCTGTTTCTTTTTGTGACATCTGAGTCATCATATAATTTTTTAAATTCTTTACCTCCTTTATCTAAAGCATTTGATGTTGAACCCATCATACACTTTCCAATAATTCTACTACCTAATCTTAACGTGGTTTTCGTGACCCTCCAGTTGTTGAGGATGTTGTTCGGCTTCTCCCATTTACCGGACTCGTCGTGAACGAGTAGTTTGAGCTTCTCCCCATCGTAGGAGTTGTCACCGGTATTCTTCCAGTCGATAGTGGTGTCAAGTCCCTGTAATTCGTCCTGTAAGGTCTCGTCGGCGGAGGAGGTGAGCTTACGACGGGTGTACTTGGTTGCGGGGACACGGTAGGCAAGTTCGGTCTTTGGACGGTCCATTCCATCCTGGGTCGGTTTGAAAAAGAAGGGATAATTAACTGATATGGGTACCACCTTATCTGTGAACATCTTCTTTGCATCAGGACCGGACTTGGATAATATACCATACCTACTGTCACTTGATATGGTTGCCAAGTTAACCACCTCTCCTGAGGCCATGAAAGAAAACCCGGAACGCCTGTTCTTAAGGTAACACATCCCATAGGATCGTGTATCTGCCTTACAAGCTTCCCAGAAAATAAAGAATAATCTATTTGACTCTCTAAAGTCTGGTGCCCCGACGTCAATCTTAGACCACTGCAAGTACATGTAATGAGTACCACTAATGTAAGTAGGAACGCCTTTGTTATAAAACCAAAAACCTTCCTCCCTGCGGGTGAACTCATTATCGATGTAATCATACCATTTTTCTTTAAAATCCTCTGGATATTGTTTAAAATCAAATACTGTTTTTATTTTACTTAAAACTTTAGGATATTCAAACTGATTCCACTTACCATTTTCAAACTTGTGAATACTCTTTGCTTGTGGTAAAGCTATTTTAAGATTTTGTATTTCGTATATATCACCTATTGTACCGTCTTTACTAATAACAACCATATCATGTTGTTCATTATAACCATACTCCCATTTCTTATACTTATTATTTTTTTTAAGAGTACTAGGTGTAATGTAATCTTCTAATATTGTATATAAAGTTTGCTCGTACATTATTTAGACCTCCCTTCTGCAAAACCTTTAAAGTTAGATTTTTTCTTTTCTTCAACTTTAGGTTTATCTTCTAGCATATTCTTTTCTTCTTCAATACGATTAAGTATTTCAAAAGCATCGAATATAGCTAGTTTTTTTGTAGCTGCAGCATTCTTAAGTCTGTCTGCGGAAATATCAGGACCATAATCTATAATAGGTTCTTTAGCAACTTTGATTAACTCTTTAACTGCTACTTGCCCAGCTTGGATTATATTCTTCTTCGTTTCCTTGGTGCTCATATTTAATTACAATATCATTTGATTCCATACAATATAAACGTTTTCCCTCTACTAAAAACTGCCACTCTCTGTTTGGTTTAAAACCAACTAAATCTCCTTCGTTTATATTAAGGTTTTTTAAATTCGTATTACCGTGTTTTAATATACCTTTTAATTTTTGTTCTTTATTTGTAGTAAAATCACTCTTATCTTTTATTGGGTGCACAAAGCATCTGTTTGCAAATGAGTGCCAACCCTCAGAGTTTTTATATAAATATATTTGATCTAAACCTACAAAATAAAGATTATCTTTAAACCATGATCTACTAACTTTTTTATTACCACGCATGTCATAAAAAGTTCTAAATACATTTTGATGTATTACAATAGTATCACCTTTTTTAATTTTTGTTTTAAAAGCAATTGGTGTTTCAATTACTTTAGCTAGTCTATTTACAAAAGTCCATGATTCAATTTTAGTATTAACAACTAGTTTTTTATCACCAACTTGTATTTCATTATTGTATTTATCACCTAAAGGTTCTACAATAAAATCATATAAGCTTTTCATTAATACTCTAAATCGTATTCGATTGATATAGCCATGTTAGAATTAAACTTCTTCCATGGTAATACTTCATCGTTTTTCTTTATATAAATGTTATAAGAACTATCAGAATCTTCAAATAAAATATGCGATATTTCATGACCACCATAAACTTGTTGGCCTACCGCATAATGCATTGCATCATTTTTATAATCAGTTCCAATACTGATTTTTCTGATGTTATGCATCTTCTTTATCCTCGATCTTCTCGTATGTACCATCAGCTAGATTAATACTAACCTTCCCGTACTCTTCTTCTAGTTCTTTTTTAGTTTGTTCAACTTCACCTTCTAGTTTTTTAATCTCACCAGAAAGGTTAAGTTTTTCAATTTCTAGAACACCAATTCTAGCTAATAAATTAGTTAAAGCTTGTTGTTGTTCTGTTACTTTTTTTAATTGTTCGTCTTTAATTTTTGCCATTTTGATTTAATTTAATTAATTAATATGTTTCTTTATTAAATAGTTACACTTATTATTGTGTTTTTACTATACTGCAGATACTGATAATGTACCTCCATTTGCTACTGTTACTCTATATCTTGTTCCGTCTGGTGATTTTAAAATAATACCATATCCTACACCTGATGTTTCTATATCTCCAACAGCAACTGTCAATTTCGAAGTAGGACTAGTAGATCCAATACCTACGTTACCACTTGATTTAGTAGTTAAAACTGTTGTTCCGCTTGGTCTTAGTTGTAAATCTCCAGATAGTGCAACTATATAATTATCGTTTGTTCCATCGTTAATAGAAACAGTTGCTTGACCGCCACTTCCTTTAAATCTAGCAGTGTTGCCTGCGGATCCAACGACGTCTAGTTTGTAACTTGGATTAGTAGATCCAATACCAACATTACCGGATGAATTAACTGATAATCTTGTAGCTCCAGCGTTAGTGTCCCAAATATCAAATCTATTTGAACTACCTTGACCTATAAGTGCAAAATTAGAATTATCTGTTTTTACTTCAAAATTTGCATTATGGGTAGTAGTTGAGACTTTAACGGTAGTATGCGCTGTTGTTCCAGCAACATGAAGTTTATGAGTTGGACTAGTCGTTCCAATACCTACGTTGCCATTGTCTGTTAAAGTTGCTAGATTTACACCGCTATTATTTTTAAAAAAAATACTACCACCAGATGTTGCTGAAGTAAGGCTATTTACAATACAAGCATTACCTACAAAACTTGTAGTAGTACGTATAAGACCTACAACATCTAAAGGCACACCAGGACTAGTAGTTCCTATTCCAACCTCACCGGTTTGCTTAACATTTACTAAAGAAGTACCATTATCTGAAATTCTAAAGTTTCTACCACTATAACTACCAAAGGTGTTTAAATCTATATATAAAGAACCGCCTGATTTTAAAGAAGAAATTGTGCTATTATTTATAAGAATATCACCAGAATTAACTTGAAGTTTTTCTGTAGGATTAGTAGTTCCAATACCAACATTACCTGATGAATCAATACGCATTTTTTCAGATCCTACAGTATATAATCTTAAATTATCATTAGCGTTAAAAATAACAACACCGTTTTGATCACCATAAACATAATTAGTAGAGTTTTGTAATAATAATTTACCAAAACTGCCATTGACTACTTGAATTTCACCACCAGACACGTGCAGTTTATTCCCTGGAGTAGCAGTTCCAATACCTACGTTGCCTGCGCTTGTAACTTTTACTAAACTTGTTGTATTATTTCTTATGGATAAATCTCCATTATCAGCAAGCAGGTTAGATAAATTACCTAATTTTAATTCACCAACAGCTCCATTAGCTACGGTTCTTGCTTTTATAGTTCCATATACTTCTAATTTTTGTCCAGGGCTACTAGTTCCGATACCAACATTACC